>Ga0209713_10001264_pt1 | contig 14966 bp, 5 predicted proteins | sample ArcOceMetagenome_3_FD_187444 | JGI IMG/M metagenome (GOLD analysis project Ga0209713, IMG submission 187444) | Marine eukaryotic phytoplankton communities from Arctic Ocean - Arctic Ocean- Svalbard ARC20M Metagenome (SPAdes) (version 2) | ecosystem: Environmental > Aquatic > Marine > Oceanic... | reverse complement strand
GCACCCGCACCCGCACCCGCACCCGCACCCGCACCCGCACCCGCACCCGCACCCGCACCCGCACCCGCGCTTGCACCCCACCCCGCGCCGCCGCTGCGCCCGCACCCACGCGCCTGCAGGGTGTCGAGAAGGTGCTGCGCTTCCTGGGCGTGGACGAGGCGCACCGCAACTCGTGCGTGCACCTCTGCCGCGCTTCCGACATCTCGCGCACGCGCAGCGACGACGGGCTGGCCACCTGCCTCAAGGGCAAGCCGGGCGTGCAGAAGACGCTCGACGAGCTGCGCGCCAAGCTCGAGCCGCGCGCCCCCGCCAACGACACCGACGCGAAGCTGGAGGTGATCGACCAGCCGGGGTGGTACAACAAGTACGTCACGCCCATCGAGAAGGCGACGCCCATCGAGTGCGCCGGCTCCGACCACGAGTTCGAGCCGGCGCTCGAGCCGCTCAAGGAGCAGCTTGACGGCGTGCTGCGCGCCTCCACCTTCTTCAAGCAGCGCGTCGAGCCGCTGCGCCGCGCGATGGGCTACCACGACTGATTGACGTCACGCTGGCCATGGCCTGGGCCCATGTGAGGGCAAGGGCGCGCTTCCCCCGCTCCCCAAGCCCACCGGCACGCGGGCTGTACTGCGCGTTCCCGTCGAGTGAGAAGTGAGCATCCCGCACTGATGCTCCCAAAAGGTGTACGCAACGAGAGAGAAATCGTGTTTTGAGGTTTAGCGGGCCGCAGGCGCCGTTTTAGGTGATTTTACCCCCTGGCGCTGATTTACAATGGAAAAAAGGTGTACGCAACGAGAGAGAAATCGTGTTTTGAGGTTTAGCGGGCCGCAGGCGCCGTTTTAGGTGATTTTACCCCCTGGCGCTGATTTACAATGGAAAAAAGGGGTACCAAACACTGAACCGACTAGCATACATGGCTGCAAGAATGTATAATTTTGGGAGTCGTCGGCTTTTATATCTACTTTACCTACGGCTGACTCGTGACTGCTTAGGCTTAGGCTTAGGCGTTATTACCACGGACTGTACCGGCTACGCAACGTCACGTCTAAGCGATGACTCCAGGCGAACCCTCAACTCTCTGCGTAGGTTGTGACTGAGGACTGATCAATCAACCACCGGCGGCTCCCTGGCTTTCCGTGCGTGCTCGCGTCGTGGCGTCCAGAGTTCGTAATCACAAGCCCCTACTCTCCCCTTCCTTTTCGAAAGCCCTTTAGATTACTTTAGATCTCATAGATATAGATAGATAGATTTATGGTATCACGACTGGGGCTACACTAGTACGCTACACATTCTCGGAGAGGAACCCACCGACCTGGGACCACAGGACCGATGTAGGGAGAGATGGAATCTCGCCCCCTCTCTCTGGCTGAGGGAACTCGACGCGACCGACCCGCACAGTACATATCTTTAGATCTCTTTTAGATTACTTTAGATCTTAGCTTTGCCTAAGCCGCCGGTCAGGAGGGCCCACGCGGAGATACACTGATCGCTTCTCCAGTTTACGTGCGCTACTTTGCACCCGGTTTCCGCCGACCAGTGAATCCCGACGCGACTGACGGTGCGTTGACCTGAGCCGCTTCAGAAGGGCCCTCAATCCGCGAGCATCGCACGACGAGCCTTCCGATGGCCGTTGAGCCAGGTGACATTAGCCACGCACACCCGCCCAACCATTCAGTACCACTCACGTCGCTCGTGCCTCGCCACAGGTGACGGCGTTGACACGCTCGGCGAGCTCGATGGCCTCGGGCCTCTCAAGCCGGTCACTGGAGCCGACGCAGAGATCGACACCGAGGCAGCTGAGAAGCTGGAGGAGGCTGCGGCCCAGGAGAAGCCCGAGACCGAGGATCCTGCCGCGGAGGCCGGCAAGGACGATCCGCGCAGCCGCCCGTGGACCGACGAGGAGGATGCCACCGTTCGGGCGCTGGTGCTCAACCATGGGACCAAGCGCTGGTCGTTGATCGCGGCGCAGCTGACCGGGCGCACGGGGAAGCAATGTCGCGAGCGCTGGCACAACCAGCTGGACCCGGCGATCAAGAAGGACAACTGGACGCAAGAGGAGGACCGCACCCTGCTCGATGCTCATCGCAACCTCGGTGCGGCCGCCGCCTTCAAAGCATCGCCACTTGCGCCATGCCCCCCTCTTCGGCCTGTGGCTTAGAGAATGCTGTGTGCGCCTGACAGGCAACCGATGGGCCGAGATCGCCAAGCTGCTGCCGGGTCGGACCGACAACGCCATCAAGAACCACTGGAACTCGGCGTTGCGGCGCGAGCTGCGCAAGCTCAACCGCCAGAAGTCTGCGATCATCCCGGCGCTGTCCGACGGCGTGGACGCATCCGCTCGCGTCGAGCACGTGGCTGCCAAGCTGCGACAGCAGCAAAAGGGCGCGCGGCCTCGCAACAAGGCGGGCGGCGCCGCCGACCAGAGCAGCGTCACCGCCAACGGACTGCCTGCGGTTGATGACGACCCGACCGTCGCTGACGCCACCGCGGCAGCCGACGCCCTGTCCAAGGGCATCGGCGTCGAGGGAGGGCTCGACAGCGTGCAGGACGCAAAGGTGGCGGCCACCGTGTGCGCCGCGTTTGCCGCCTCCTCGCAGATGGCCAAGGACCGGGCCAGCGCTGGCGCAGCCGATCCGAGCGCGGCGGGCGCAAGCGCCGCGGCCGCCACGAGCAGCGCCGCCACCGGCGAGGGCGGCGCGCCGCCGGCCGTCCCGCCGGCTGCGCAAGCCGACGCCGAGGGCGCGGCAGCGGCGGGCGTGGCGACGGGCGTCGTGCCGAGCGTGGCGGGCGCAGCGGATGCGGCGGGACAGGGCGTCGAGGGCGCTGCCACGAGCGCGGCAGGTGCGGCGGGCACTGCGAGCGCGGCGGGCGCGGTGGGCACGTCGGGCGCGGCGGCAGAGGGGAGTGGAGAGGAGGGGGCGACGGGTGAGCCGACGGCGGCGGAGACGGCGCGGGACGAGGTGAACTCGCACCTGCTGATGAAGAATGTCAACCAGCTCAACAAGCTGTGGCAGTCGGCGCAGGAGCCGCCCTCGAAGCAGGACGTCGACAAGATCACGTCGCAGGTCAGCTGGCTGCAGGAGTTCTGCGACCACCTCGTCGAGAACTCGCTCTCGCGCTCGTCGCAGCCGACCGAGCGCAGCACGCAGCCCAAGCAGAAGCGCGAGGGCGGCGCGAAGCGCAAGCGCAAGAAGGCGGAGGGTGAGGAGGGCAAGAAGGAGGGCGAGGGCGGCGAGAAGCCGCCCGACGACAAGGACGGCACCAAGCGCGCCGCGATGCTCGGTCGGATGGCCGACGAGGAGGAGGGAATGGAGGGGCTCGGCTCGGGCGCGGTGGCGGCCGCCGACTCGGAGGAGCTGTGCTCGGCCTTCACGCAGGCGGAGGGCGGCCCGCCGACGCCGCTCGAGGAGCCGCTTTCGCGCGAGATGAGGGAGGCGATCATGCGTGGCGAGGAGGAGGACAGCTCGCTCGACGGCAAGCGCCAGATCGCCGGCATCCTGCGGCAGGGGCGCTTCGCCTGCGCCAACGGCGACGCGGCGGCTGCCGACGGCAGCTGCGGCTCGCCCGCCGGCAGCGGCGGCGGCCTCGGCGGCGGCGGCGTGCCGGACACCGATCTGGGCACGCCCTTCTCGCCGACGGGTGGGCTGATGTCGCCCGATGCGGCGCTCGACGTCGATGAGCTGCTCAAGATCGTCGACACCGCCTCCAAGGAGCAGGCGGTCCTCGAGGTGCTCCAGTCGCCGCGCGGCGTGCCCCTCATCAGCCTCCTTTCGCCCACCATGCGCGGCCCCCTCGACGGCATCCTTGGCGCCTTCGACGCGCCGAGGATGCTCTCCGCCTCCGGCCCGGGCTCCGCCTCCGCCTCCGCCTCCGCCTCTGCCCCCGCCTCCGCCTCCGCCTCCGCCTCCGCCGCCTCCGTCTCCGCCAGCTCGCCACAGCACAGCTCCTCGCCCTCGTCCGAGCCCAAGGCCTCCGGCAAGCGGCAGCTCTACCCCATCGCCGAGGACGGCCCCTCGAGCCTCGGCGAGACGCCGCCAAAGGACGACGCCGCGTCGCCCGACGAGTCTCCCACCAAGGTGAGCAAGACGCAGACGCAGACGCAGCCGGCGACGGCGCCGACGGCGGGCGCCGCGCCGCGTGCCGCCACGCTCGACGGCGCGCACTCGGCGCCACTGGCGGGGCAGCCGACCAGCCGCCTTGCCGCCGCCTCGCAGCCGTCGTCGTCGACGGACGACGCCGCCGCGTGGCGCCCCGCCGCCGCGCACGGGCTCAAGCTCAGCCTGGCGGCCGCCTCGGCCAACTCGCCCCGCAGCGCGACGGTCAACTCGCCGGTGCAGGCCTCGCTCGGCAGCGGCGAGCTCCACGCGCCCGGCAGCGCCGACGTCGCGGGGTGGATCAACATTGAGAGCCTGAGCACGCCTGCCGACGGCGCGCCGGGCGCGTTGCCATTTGAGCCGTGCGGGCCGACGGTGCTGCACACAGCGCCGAATCGGTTGATGCGGATGAGTGCCCGCTCACTCACATGAGTGCGCACGGTGGTGGCATGCATCTTCCGACCCGCGAGGGTCCCTCATGGGCGAGTCACTGCGTTGCTGCGTGGCCGCCAACACACATTCTTTGTCGATCTGGGCAGCTTATATCGCACGGTGGAGTGCAAGTTGGTGTTACGGCGTGTATCTTGTGACTAGTGATTTCGTTTCTCGAGTCTCGACCCACACTCGCGCATAAACAACACTTTATTTGATCGGAGCCCGAGCTCGCCCACCAAATCCGCGGCCACGACCGCCCAGTCTGCGGAGCCCGCCCGGCCGTGCGTGGAGGGGCTTGGCGGTGGGCAGGCCGATGGGACGGTAGCCGCCCTTGGAGGAGAAGGGCATCTTGCCCATCGCGCCCTTCATGCCCTTGCGGCCGGCCATGCACGCGCGCGAGGCGTACGCCGCGTCGGCGTCGATCTCCACGCAGCGAGGCAGCTCGTAGTCGGGGTTGGTGGCGCGCACCGTCTGCTCGATTGGCCGCCACACAAAGCCGAGAAGGTCGGCGCTGCCCACCTTTTTCGCCATCACGTTGTAGCAGTCGTGGCCGCTGATCAGATTGGAGCGGCGCAGGCCGTTGCTGAGCACGCCCACCGACGACGGGCAGGCGGGGTCGAAGCAGCCGCACTGGCCGTCGCTGTTGTGGCTCATGCCGTCGTGTGAGCCGACGCCGGCGGAGAAGGGGTCGAGCAGCTTGCGCGGCACGACGAAGAGCAGATCGCTCACGCAGCGGTACGACGCCCACGCGCGTCCCTCGCAGCGCGAGGCGAAGCGCAGCTGCCCCGCCGCGCCGCCCCACGTTGCCACGTCGCTGAGGAGGCGCACGTCGTGCCGAGAGACGTAGAGCTGCGCGTGGCCGCCGCGCGGCGCCGACGCGGCGGCGTAGAAGTCGACGGCCTTGCGCATCGCCTCCGCCTGGTGCGCCACGCGCTCGACGGTCCATCCGCGCAGCCGCGACGGGCCGAGGGCGTGCACGGCGTGCCGCAGCGCCGCCGCGCCGCAGCCGCCGTCGCCGCTCATCAGCGCGTAGACGTCGAAGCAGTGGCCGTGCGCCTCGAGCGGCGCGATGAGCCGCCGCACGTGCGACGCGTACGCGCGCTGCTGCAACTCGAGCGCCTGCTCGGTGCAGCCCCACCGGAAGACCTCACCGCGCAGCAGCAGCGCGTGAGGCTGCCCGCCCGCCGCGGTCGGCTTGCACACGCCACCGGCGCCGGCGGCGGTGGTGGCGGCCGGCGCCATGGGCAGCGCGACGGGCGCGGGCGCGGGCGCCGTGGCGGGCGCGTGCAGCGCGGCCGCCGGCACCGAGTAGCGGCAGAGCTGCGGCGGCGTCGCGCACTTGGCGAGGTCGTCGCCGTGCTCGAGGCGCACGCCCACCTCGACGAAGACGTCGAGCTCCCTCCTCTCCGCGCTCGCCTGCGCCGAGAGCCGCAGCGGCGCGTCGACCGGGTAGTCGGCGGTGCGCCACTCCGGGTAGACGACCGAGCGCAGCATCCGCGCCGGCGCGCTCCAGTGGAGTCCGTCGCGGCTCTCCGAGACCCACACGCCGCCGCGGCCGCCCAGCACCGCGGGGAAGACGCCCACGAGCCGGCCGGCGCGCGGCTGCGCTGCAAAGAGGTAGATGTTGTTGGCGGCGGCCGTCTGGACGCCCTCGAAGACGAGCGGCGCCCACCGCGACCACCCGTCCACGCCGTCGGCGCTGCGCGTCGCCTGCACGCCGCGGCCGCCGCACAGGGCGAGGTTGGCGCGCGCAAACAGCCACGTCTCGCCGCGCCACTCGGCGACCGACAGCTTGCCGTCGAACTCGCACTGCTGCCCGACGGCGACGCGCACGTCGACGCACCCCGTCGAGCGCTCGCCCTGCAGCACGAGCCGCGGTGGCTGCCACGCCACCGCCACGCCCTCGGCCGTCGTCGCGACGCGGCCCTCGGCACGCCACACGCCGCGCTCGTTGAGGATGATCCGCGCGTGTCGCTCCTTCTTCCGCCCGCCGTACGCGACGAGCCGGCCGTCGCCGAGGCAGCGCACCACCGCGTTGTGCGACATGTTCAGCGGCCGCGCCAGCGAGACGCGCGCCTCCGAAAAGCCGACCGGACCCGTCAAGCTCCGCACGGTGGTCGTCCAGACGTCGGTGCCGATGCCGATGCCCTCGCGGTGCTCGTGCCGGCTGAAGAGCAGCGTGTGACCACCGCAGTGCACCAGCGACGAGTAGCGCTCCGAGCAGTCCGAGCCCGGCCGCGCCACCGCCGTGCCCACCAGCCCGGCGGTGCCGGCCAGCGAGAGCGCCGGGCACGCGGCCGGAGCCGGCGGCTGCTCGACCTGGTCCGACGCGTACTTCTGCTGCATGCAGATCCGTCCGGCGCTCGACGGGCCGCCACCCTTGTCGAATGTCGGCTTCGGACCTTTGAAAAGGGCCTTCATGGTGCCTGTTATTTACTTGGGTCGCGATTACGCGGTGAAACTTGTGCATACACCTCAAAAGTATGCATGCTTTGTTATGTCGGCGCACAGGCTGACTGCTACTTCCTGATCGATTGTTAGCTACGCATCTCTACTATTGCAACGAATTTCCTGACCGGGCCGCACCAGTGGCAGCGCCAGCTCTGCTCGACGCCACGGCGATGGCAAAGCCTGAAGGCCAGAGCAGGTAGAGCAGAATGATGCCTGCCACCACTGCGAATACCTGCAGCGGCATACGCACGTTCCGCTTCGGCCGCCGCTCGAGCCGCCCGTCGACAGTCGAGCGCTCGGTGCCGTCGTCGAAGCGAATGGTGAGCGCTATGTCGCCGGCGTGCTGCGACTCGGAGAGTTGTCGTTCGACATGCACGATCGTGGCGGGCACCAACGTGTTGTCTGGTCGACGGTAGCAGCATCTGTCTCCTTCGCTCCAAGGGTCCTCGACGTCGCTCATCGATCCGCAGCTGTTTGCTCTCGCTCACGCGTGTGGCATTGGGCAGCGCCGCGTCTGTGCGCTGCATGCGTTGCTTTGCTGTGCGTTCTCTTATACGGAGCCGGCGCAACCCAGGCAAAAACACACGTGTACAGTGCACGATGCAAGCCGTTCGGCAGTTTCGCAGACGTTAATGTCTGCGCCCCGTCCCAATCCATCACTCTCGCCCAACGAGAACAACGCAAACGGGGTGTCCTAACGCGGCCTAGCTCACAGATACACACGGCCCGGCAGCCTGGCAGCCTATATGCATCTGCACGCTGACAGGTGACAGCGGTGTTGCCCCTCACCGGCGGCGCGCCCGAGGTGCGTCTGGCACGATCGTGAACTCACACGTCGCCCAGGAACAAGTCAGAGCCAAGACCAGCCTAATTCGTGTGCAAACCCCAAAAGAGAAGCATGGCAGGCACCATCAGCTCCTCCGGCCACGTCTGGATCCTCCGCGAGGCTGTGGAGAAGCTCAAGGGTCCCAACAAGCTGCCCGACCTGCTCAAGGCGCTCAACCAGCGCGGCACCGTCACGGCGAACGCGCCGTTCGTGTACGCTCGTGTCTTCCCGGACGCAACGGGCCGGCACGACCAGCGGCGCGTGCAGATTGGCGCGGGCAAGGAGCTGGTCGCCAGCACCAGCGTGCTCGTCAACGCCAACCCGGAGGCCGAGGATGCCGAGCCCGAGGCCGACGTCGCCCCCCTCTCGCACCTGAACGAGCCTGCGCTGCTGCGCCTGGTCGAACGGCGGTACGCCAAGAAGCATATCTACACGCGTGCCGGTCCGGTGCTGGTGGCGATGAACCCATTTGAGAGCATGGAGGAGAGTCTCTACGGACCCGACCAGCTGGCGCTCTACCAGGGCAGCCGGCCCATCGTGCCGCCGCCGCCGCACGTCTTCGAGGTCGCGTGGTCGGCGTACGACGCGCTGCGTGGGCTGGTGCGAGGCAAGGAGGGCCCGCAGAGCATCGTGATCAACGGCGAGAGCGGCGCGGGCAAGACCGAGACGGCCAAGCTGATCACGCGCTACCTGACCTCGGCGGCCGCGGGCGACGACGCGGTGGGCGCCGCCGTCAAGCAGAGCCTGAACGCGTCGGCGCCGGTGCTCGAGGCGTTTGGCAACGCCAAGACGGTGCGCAACGACAACTCGAGCCGCTTCGGCAAGCTGATGAAGCTGCGCTTCACGGCGGACGGCGCGCTGTGCGGCGGCGTCATCGAGCACTACCTCCTCGAGAAGACGCGCCTCGTCTACCACGCCGCCGGCGAGCGCTCGTTCCACGCGCTGTACCAGCGCTGCACGCGGCCGGGCGCCGCCGCCGAGGCCGACGGCGCCGCCGACGCGCCCGCGCTCTCCCACGAGGCGGCGTCCTTTGCCATCCTGCGCGGCGACGCGATGGAGGCGCGCGGCATCGACGACGCCGCAGACTACGCCGAGGTCTGCACGAAGCTCGGCGAGCTGCTCGAGGCGGGCGGCGAGGCGGCCACGGCGCTGCTGGGCGGCGAGGGCGTCGAGGCGCTGTGGGCGTGCGTCGACGGGCTGCTCCACCTTGGCAACGTCGAGTTTGGCGCCGAGGAGAGCGAGGAGGGCATGTCGCCGATGCCGATGGGGCGCGGCGGCGGCGAGGCGGCGGCCATCGAGCCGGGCGAGGCGATGGCGAGCTACGAGGCCTTCCTGGCGGCGGCGGCGGCGTGGAAGGTGCAGCCCGACGAGCTCGAGGAGGCGCTGCTCACGTTCACGCGCTCGGCGGGCACCGAGGAGCGCACCGAGCGCAACACCATCGAGCAGGCGCTGCAGGCGCGCGACGCCCTCGCCAAGGCCACCTACCAGCGCCTCTTCACGACCGTCGTCGAGCTCTCCAACGCGGCGCTCGCCGCGACGGCGGCGGCGGCCTCCAAGGGCGGCGCCGCCGCCGCCGCCGCCGCCGACAAGGAGGGGGCGCGGCGCTTCATCGGGCTGCTCGACATCTTCGGGATGGAGCACTTTGCGCTCAACGGGTTGGAGCAGCTGCTGATCAACTTTGCCAACGAGAAGCTGCAGGCGCTCTTCATCGACGAGGCCGTGACGCGCACGCAGGCCGAGTTCAAGTACGAGGGCGTTTCCTTCGACGAGAGCGCCTTCAAGAGCAACGCGGGCGTCGTCGAGCTCATCGACGGCAAGGTGTCGGTGCTGTCGGTGCTCAACTCGCAGTCGGTCTCGAACACGACGCCCGACGACGCGCGACTCGTGCAGGAGCTGCACAACATCTTCGGCGGCGGCAAGCACGCCGACTACGCGACGCCGCTGACGGCGGCCGCGACGCAGTTCACGATCAGGCACTTTGCGGCCGACGTCACGTACACGTGCGCCGCGACGGCGGGCGCCGAGGGCTTCGTCTCGAAGAACAAGGACACGCTGCTGCCCAAGCTGCCCGCGCTGATGCGCACGAGCGAGTCGCCCTTTCTCGCGCAGCTCTTCCCCGCCGAGGCGGCGGCGGCGGCGGGCAAGGCGCAGTCGCAGTCGCGGCCGCCCGTCGCGCAGCAGTTCCGCGCGTCGGTGGCGAGCCTCGTGCAGACGCTCGAGGCGACGGTGCAGCACTTCATCCGGTGCGTCAAGCCCAACGAGGCCAAGGCGGCCTTCGGCTTCGAGCCGCCGACGGTGCGCGCGCAGCTTCTCAACTGCTCGGTGCTCGCCGCCGCCGAGGTCTCGCGCGCCGGCTACCCGTACCGCGCGACCTTCTTCGACATGCTCGACCAGTTCGACGACCTGATGTCGGCAGCCGAGCGCAAGCTGATGTTCCACGGCTCCGACGTCTCGCGGCAGGAGCTCGTGCGCAAGCTGATGGGCGACGCCGGCTTCGAGGGCGGCTCGTACGCCATCGGCCGCTCGAAGGTCTTCGGCTCGGCGGGGCTCGAGGCCGAGCTGGCGGAGCGGACGGCGGCGCTGCGCTCGAGGCGCGCGGAGGACGCGCAGCTGCGCAAGCTCAAGCGCGAGGAGATGGACGCCGAGCAGCGCGTGCGGATGGCGCAGCTCGAGGAGGAGGCGGCGGCCGCGGCGGAGGCGGCGATCAGCGCCGAGCGCGAGCGCACCGAGGAGGCGCAGCAGCGCGCGGCCGAGGCGCGGCAGCGCGCCGCCGACGCCGAGAGGGCGGCGGCGGCGGAGAAGGCGGCGATGGAGGAGCGCCTCAAGTCGGAGAAGGCGACGATGGAGGCGGAGGCGGCGCGCGTCGCGGGCGAGGCGGCGGAGCGCGAGGCGGCGCGCGCGGTGGAGCTCGACCGCAAGCGGGCGGCGCACGAGGAGCAGACGCGCCTCGCCGAGGAGAAGGCGGCGGCGGCCGAGGCGCGCGCGGCGGCGGCGGCGGCGGCGGCCGAGGCGGCGGGGCAGGCGAGCGAGAAGCAGGCGGAGGCGTCGCGGCAGCTGGCGGAGGCGCGCGCGGCGGAGGCGGCGGCGGCGGCGTCGCGCGCCGAGGCGTCGGAGGCGGCGCGCGTCGACGCGACGCAGCAGGCGGCCGACGAGCAGAGCCGGCGGCACGCGGCGGAGGAGGAGGCGCGCGCCGCGACGGCGGCGGCGGCGGCGGAGCGCGAGGTGGCGGCGGTGGCGGCGCTCGAGGCAAAGGAGAAGCTCGCGCAGACGGTGCGCGAGGAGGAGGAGAAGGCCGTCGAGAGGGCGGCCGGCGCGGCCGAGGCGGCGCGGCTGCAGGCGGAGGCGGCGGCGAAGCGCGCCGAGGCGTACGCGGCGTCGCGCCACCAGCAGGAGCTCGAGATGGCCGAGGCGGAGCGCGTCAAGCAGGTCGAGTTCGAGCGCGAGGAGCGCGAGAAGGTGCAGGCGGAGGCCAAGGAGCTGCTGCACCAGTCGGTCGCTGAGAAGAGCCGCGCCGAGGCGCTCGAGCAGCAGCTGGCGCGGCTGCAGGCGCAGCACGCCGCCGAGATGGCCGAGGTGCAGGCGCAGCTCGACGAGCAGCGGCAGCTGCTCGTGTCGACGCAGGAGGAGCGCGACTTCCACCGTGACGGCAAGCTCGAGCTGCGCGACCAGAACGCCGAGGCGCAGCGGCTCGCGGCGGCGGAGCTCGTCGAGATGGAGGGGAGGATGGAGGAGACGACGGCGGGGCTCGCGATGGCCGACGCCGAGGCGCTCATCGAGCGCGCGCGCCTCTTCGCGGCGCTGCAGCCCGCCATCGAGCGCGTGCGCGCGCGCAAGTCGTCGCTCTTCTCGTCGATGTCGTCGATCTCGCGCGGCTCGATCAGCGGCTCGCTCTCGTTCGCGCGCGGCGGCAAGGAGTCGCGCGACAAGGACAAGGAGGAGAAGAAGAGCACCAAGGAGCAGGACGAGAAGCGCGAGAAGAAGGAGGAGAAGCAGGAGTACTGGTGGGACGTCATCAAGGACGCCACGGGCGGCGGCGCGATGGCCAAGAAGATGAACGGCGCCGAGAGCGCGCCGCCCACGCCGCGCGGCGGCAAGGACGGCGGCGCGAGCGCGCCAGCCACGCCGCGCGGCGGCCGGCTCGGGTCGATCACGGGCTCGGTCTCGCGCGGCGGCGGCGGCGGCGGCGGCGGCGACGCGTCGGTGTCGATCTCGCACGACCTCGAGTTCCTGCCGCCCGACAAGGGCGCCGAGGTCGTCGAGCTCGCCGACCCGCGCACGGGCGAGGTGGTGGGCGCGATCGCGCTCTCGAAGCCGGCGGGCGACGAGCCGGCGCAGGCGATCGCCGAGGCGGCCAAGAAGTGGGTCGACGAGCTCGCGCACCTGGGCGGGCTGCTCGACCACCTCCCCGAGCACTTTGCGTGGCGCGCCAACCAGTGCAACTTCGCGGCGAAGGTGGCCAAGGAGGAGGGCGACGACGCGCGCGACCGGCTGCGGACGCTGCAGGCGCGCGAGTTCTTCCGCGCGGCGGCCGAGGGGAGCGAGGGCCGGCAGAAGGGCATGTACCTGATCAGCGCCAACAACATGACGCGCCGCCTCGACGTCGGCCTCGCCATCGTCGAGTACCAGCGGCTGCTCTCGCTCGAGGAGATGTCGCCGCTGCAGAAGGCGCTCTTCGACGCGCTCGGCAAGGCGCAGGCGATGGAGGTCGCCGAGCTGCAGCGCGCCAAGGGCGACGAGAAGCCGCTCGCGCTCGCCCACTCCGACCCGCGCGGCTGGCGGCGCGTGCCCGGCCTCGGCCCGTTCGCGCTCGAGCCGATCAACTTTGGCGCGATCCACTTCCAGAAGGAGGGCTGCCGCTACTCGCTCAACCTCACCGGCGAGCTCGTCGGCCACCTCCACGGCAAGGGCCTCGCGTCGCGCGGCTACCTGACGCCCGCGCAGCCGCTGCTGATGGAGCCGCACGACCGCCGCCTCGCCAACATCCCGCTCGAGGCGACGCACTTTGCGTGGGCCTTCCCGCTCTCGGGCGTCGCCGACGTGGCCGATCGCGACGCGCTCACGCCCAAGACGCGCGAGGGCGCCTTCGCGCTCTTCGGCGGCTTCGTCTACCTGAGCGCCAACTCGATGGTCATCGCCGTCAACGCCCTCGCCAAGGCGCGGCGCGGCCTGTGCTTCGACGGGCCGTTCCCGCTGCTCCCCGACGCGAGCAAGGGGGGCGACCAGCTGGACGTCCTCGCGGCGGCGCCGGCGGCGGCGGCGCCGGCGCCGCTCAAGGACGGCGCGGCGCTGCGCTCGGTGCTGCTCAAGGAGGCGCGCGCAAACCACGCCACCATCGGCGACCTGCTCTCGATCGGCGTGCGCAACTTTGCGTGGCTCGGCCCGGGCGAGTCGCGCGGCGCCGAGAACGGCAGCGCGTGGCCGCACGGCGCCTTCATCTACCTGTACGACGAGTCGCGCGCCGACCTCGACTGCTACTTCACGCTCAAGGAGAGCGTGCGCAACGACCTGAGCCGCACGATGGGCAGCCCGATGCGCTCGATGGCCGCCTACGCCACGTCCAACCGGCTCGACATGGGCCTCGGCACCAGCAACACGTCCGTCGAGGCGCTCGGCCTCGGCCGCTCGCGCCAGATCTCCATGCCAATGGAGAAGGGCCGCTCCATCTCGAGCGGCGATTTGAAAGCTCGCGGGGCCTGAGGAACCACCGGCAGTCGCACGATTTGCGACGCGCTTCGACTTGTTGAATGTTGAGACAAGCAAATTAGAGACATTGGTTGGTGCATGGTTGATTTGACATGGCTTTTTTTCAAAAGCATACGTCACAACACCGCCCATGCGAACCAGAGCAATAATACATGGTCACACGCACACGCCAGCCGCGAGGACCGGCACGAAGGGCGCCTCGACCCAGCCGCATCCGTTGGGGAACTTGGGCGGCTTGAAGTTGATCGAGCTCATCGGCTTCGGCCGCTTCTCCGGCGGCTCCGGCATCATGTGCACGAGCGGCGGCAGCATCGGCGTGGTGCATGAGATGGACTGTGCCGTGGCCTTGCTCGGCGGCGATGGCGGGGTGGCGGCGGTCGGGGCAGACGCGGCGGCGGCCGCGGTGGCGTGCGCCGCCGTCGAGCCGGTGGAGTCATCTGGGCGGGCTGGGCGGGCCGACGTCTGCGACGCCATCGCCTCGGTCAGCAGATGCGGCACCCACACCTGCGCCGAGCCGAGCTTGCCGGCCGGCGGCTGCTCGCGCGCCGCGAGCAGCTTCCGCAGGAAGTCGGCGCGCGGGATGCAGCGCGCGCCAAGCTGCAGCTTGTACGGCAGCTCCATTCCCAGATCCCAGAAGCGGAAGCCCTCTCGCTTGAGCAAGCAGGCCGTCGCGATGCACTGCACCGTGCCGGCCGATGCGACGGTGAAGAAGCCAGAGAGCGACGTATAGCAGCCGCCCGTCGAGTACCCGAGCTCGCCGGCCGCCAGCTGCGGCCCGGACTCGGTGTCGCGCCACAGCTCGAACGAGTGCGTGCGCACGCCCCGGTCCGACCACTCGTGATGCGTCCCGTCCTTGAGGATGCTGCCGGCCCCCGTCGCCGCCGCACCCGTCGCAGGCTCATGCAGCGCGCGGAATGCGCGCACGAGCGGCGCGTGCAGCCAGCATCCCTCGCCGTGCTGCCGCTGGCAGCCGCGGACGACGTCGTCAAAGCACGTGTTCACCGTCAGATAGAAGCCCTTGGCGCGCTTGGCAACCTGCGACACGGGGGCATGCGCAGTGTGTGTGAGCCGAATGCCGACGGCGACGGAGAACCATGTGGGCTGGCGGCACCTTGCGGGCAACATGCAGCTGCTCGAACTCGAGGACGCATCGCTGGGTGTGCAGCTTCGGCAGGAGGACGCACTGCCCACTCAGCGTCAGCTCGGCCATGGGAAGGAAGCCGCTGAAGCACAGGTCGGAGACGAAGCCCGGGGATAGGTCCCTTGACCAGCAGAACTCGCCGGGCATCGCGGCGAGCACCTCGAGGGGCGCCTGCAGGTCCATGCTCGACTTAATGAACGGGAGCCGGCGCACCCACGGGTTGCTCCGGATGATGGCCTTGCACTCCTCCTCGTCGCTCGCGTGGTCGATGCAGTTGCCCATCGCCGTCGTTGCTGCTGCTGGGGTTGACGGCAGCGTC
>Ga0209713_10001263_pt1 | contig 14966 bp, 15 predicted proteins | sample ArcOceMetagenome_3_FD_187444 | JGI IMG/M metagenome (GOLD analysis project Ga0209713, IMG submission 187444) | Marine eukaryotic phytoplankton communities from Arctic Ocean - Arctic Ocean- Svalbard ARC20M Metagenome (SPAdes) (version 2) | ecosystem: Environmental > Aquatic > Marine > Oceanic... | reverse complement strand
AATATAAAGATGCACCATTTAACTCATCCCTCAGTGACTTTAATGTATCGACACTATACGATGGCCCTTCACGTTTTAATTCTCGGTCATCAACCACGAAATTACTGTTATTTTTTACCGCTACATGCAACATTTCCAACCGTTGTTCTTCGCTGGCAAGGGGCTGCTTACGATGCGGGGGCCGCGCACTTAGAACTAGGCGAACGTGATCTAAATCAAACTCTTCCAATACTTCTAATCCCGAGCGAAGGTGACCATTATGAATAGGATCGAATGTACCCCCCAAAATGCCAACTCTTTTAACCATCTTTCATACCCGAACTTGCCCACTTCCTAATACAATCCATTTTTGAGAAGTTAGGCCATTAAGCCCTACAGGCCCACGAGCATGAATTTTGTCAGTTGATATACCAATCTCTGCCCCTAAGCCATATTCAAAACCATCTGCGAAGCGAGTTGAAACATTAACCATAACCGAGCTAGAGTCAACTTCAGCAAGAAAACGTGATGAAGTCGTATAACTCTCTGTCACGATAGTTTCAGTATGGTTCGAGCTATGCTTATGGATATGATCCATTGCCTCATCAACACCCTCTACAACACGAATTGATAAAATAGGTGCTAAATATTCAGTATCCCAATCTTCAATGGACGCAGCTTTTATTGTAGGCAAAATTGCAAGAGTCTTTTCACAGCCCCTTAATTCGACTGATTCGGCATTATATCTTTGTTCTAAAGTAGGTAATATTTTTTTCGCGACGCTACTATCTATTAAAAGCGTTTCCATCGCATTACAAACACCATAACGATGGCATTTGGCATTAACTGCAATTTCCTCTGCCATTTTCAAATCCGCTTCACCATCAATATATACATGGCAAATACCATCCAAATGTTTAATCACCGGTACTTTTGCATCCTCACTCACACGTTCTATAAGACTTTTTCCACCTCGTGGAACAATAACATCTATCGTCTCTGTCATCGTAATAAGTTGTCCTACTGCCTCGCGATCAATCGTTTTGACCACTTGCACTGCTTCACCTGGCAAACCTGCCTCTTTTAATCCATTTTGGATACAATGAGCAATAGCCTGATTAGAGTGAAATGCTTCTGAACCACCCCTTAAAATCGTAGCATTACCTGATTTTAAACAGAGACCTGCAGCATCAGCAGTCACATTTGGACGCGATTCATAGATAATTCCAATCACGCCCAGGGGCACCCGCATCTGCCCTACTTGAATTCCTGATGGTAGATAGCGCATATTGTTTACTTCGCCAATAGGATCTGCCAAATTTGCAATTTTCTCTAGGCCTTCAGCCATTGCTTCAATCCGGCTATCAGTTAACTCTAAACGATCTAATAAAGCTGCATCGAGCCCTTTAGCTTTGCCTGCTACTAAATCTAGGGCATTTTGTGTTTTTAAGATATCTGCAGCATCACGGATGCCACTTGCAATGGTAAGTAAGGCATGATTTTTAGACTTTGTACTAGCACGTGACATCTCACGACTAGCTACTCGGGCTTGCATGCCCAACTTTTTCATGTAGCCTTTAATATCCAAGTCTAAACTCCTTATTTTGGCCATGTAAGCTAACCCCTGCAACATTTAAGCATAATATTTCTAATAGAGCCCATGGACATTGTTGCAAGCTACCTTTGGCTGCCTGATCAACTTCTGACATTTGACACAAAAACTGCTTCCATTGTCTAGCATTATGCTTAGCTAAGGAGCCTCCTATCATGGATTTAGACTTGGGCCACACAGGTGGTTTTTGGGCACTAAAAACTTGTTCAATATTAGCTCCCTGCTCGAGCTGAATTGACATATCGACCATACGGTGAAGAGACCATGATACGGCGGAAAAAACAGATAATATCTCAATTCCTTCACTTTTTAAACTTAATATTACTCTAGGTATTTTAGCAGCTTGCCCCATAAATACCGTTTCCATCAAGCCGAAAGCTTGAAATCGAGCATTGTCAGCCACAGATGCTAACACGAGTTCTTCACTTACTTCGCTATCAGTGCATAGTAGGACAAGTTTTTCAATCTCTTGTGCAGCAGCATATAAATTACCTTCGACGCGTTCTGTAATTAATGCTGGAATAGCAGGATTAAATTGTAAGCCACAGTTTTGCATTCTCTGTGTAATCCATCCTGGTAGTTTAGATAGCTCTATAGGCCAAACTGATATAGCTGCACCAACTCGCTCTAGTTCTAAAAACCATTTACTTTTCTGAGACCTCTTATCTATTTTGCCACTTATAATTAGTAATGTTGTATCTACCGGAGGATTTTCAACAAATCGACGCAATGCTTCACCACCCTCTTTACCTGGTGAGCCTGATGGCAACCGAATTTCTAATAATCTCTTGCTATCAAATAATGACATAGTTTGTTCTTGCCATTGAACTTGAGACCAATCAAATCGGCCTTCTACATGCCACACTTGCCGTTCGGTTGCACCCTCTTCTCTCGCTTTTTTACGGATGAGGCTACTGCTTTCTTCTACCAACATTGCTTCATCACCAAACACTAGGTAGACAGGCAATAAACCTTTTGTTAGTTGTCCAGTTAATTGATCGGCATTAAATCGCATACATAATTATTTTATTGCAGATAGACGACGTAAAACAGCCTGTACCAATTCTTTATTCAAGTGGTGACGTAATGAGGCTTCCTCTGATTCTCTAGCAAGCACTTGGTTCTCATTAAATTGAAAATCGCGTTGCGCTTGCACTTGTTGTGAACCTACCAGTATTTTTCCGTGTGAGTCTGTTACTGAGAAGCTTATTGAAGAATATAGTGCATACTCACTCACTTTAGCATCAGAGCCAACTGATAGAACCCGTCGATCATGCTTGGTTTCTATTACTTTCAACACCGCACTTCCTTGTTGATACGTATCCACTACCTCTATTCCATTACTACTCAACCCACGTTTCAAGTAAAGTCCAATACCTCGCTGAAGACTTATTCCTTCTACATAGATAGATTTTAAGCTATCTGAATAGTCTATTGCACCACGCAAGTGGAACCCACAGCCTATAAGCAGCATCAATAAAAATGCAACAAAACTATTTGATACAATGCGTTTCATAAAGAAGAGTCCTTAATTATCCTGCAACAACAATGTTAACTAACCGACCGGGTACGACAATAATTTTACGTATCTCTTTACCATCAATAAACTTATGCACATTATCATCGGCTATAGCAAGCGCCTCCAGTACATTTTGATCAGCCTCAGTACTCACACTGATCTTGGATCGTAGCTTACCATTGACTTGCACCATCAGTTCAATTTTATCTTGTAATAGGGCTATTTCATCAATTTCAGGCCACAACTCATTAACAACCCATTTGTCGTGACCAAGTAATTGCCATAATTTATGACAAATATGCGGAGTAATTGGAGACAACATCAATATGATTTTTTCTAGTGTCTCTTGAATAACTGCTCGTCCTTGCTCACTGTCATCATCAAGTTTAGTTATCGTATTCAGCAATTCCATCACGGCAGCAATAGCCGTATTAAAGGTATGGCGACGACCAATGTCATCACTAACTTTTGATAAGGTTTTATAGGTCTGACGGCGAATATTTTTTAAATCATCACTTAAATTATCAAGCGATAATTCTACACATGTCCCCTTATCTATATGTTCTATTGTGAAGCGCCATAATCTTTTTAAAAAACGATTTGAACCTTCCACTGCTTTATCGGACCATTCTAATGATTGCTCTGGCGGTGCTGCAAACATCATAAATAAACGTGCTGTATCAGCACCGTATTGGTCAATTAAGGCTTGAGGATCAACCGTGTTGCCTTTTGATTTTGACATTTTCACACCATCTTTTAGTACCATCCCCTGCGTTAATAGGTTTTTAAATGGTTCATCACCATCGACTAAACCCTCATCACGCATTAGTTTATGGAAAAAACGTGCGTATAGTAGATGTAGTACTGCATGCTCGATCCCTCCAATATACTGATCAACTGGCAACCAATGCTTAGAACGCTTATCTAACATCGATTCAGTATTGTCTGGACAGGTAAAGCGCGCGTAGTACCATGATGACTCAAAAAAAGTATCAAAAGTATCTGTTTCACGTACCGCATCCCCGCCACACTTTGGACAAGAACATTGATAAAACTCTGGCATTGATTTAATGGGTGAGCCACTGCCATCAACAATCACATCCTCTGGCAAACACACTGGGAGCTTGTCTTCTGGAACTGCGACAGCACCACAATCAGGACAATTGATAATTGGAATAGGCGTTCCCCAATAACGTTGTCGAGAAATTCCCCAGTCGCGTAAACGATAATTAACTTGACGTTCGCCTTTGTTAGTTTGTTCTAATACTTTTGCAATGGCATCAAACGACATCTCAGAACTTAAGCCATCAAACTGGCTAGAATTAACTAATCGCCCTTTATCTGTATAAGCTGCTGTCTTTAGTTCACAATTTTCACCATTGGCAGGTTCAATAACTTTTTTAATTTCTAACCCGTACTGATGAGCAAACTCATAATCACGCTGGTCATGAGCTGGTACTGACATCACTGCACCAGTGCCGTAGCTCATTAATACGAAGTTAGCAGCCCAAACTGGGACTAGTTCACCAGTAATTGGATGGCTTGCGAATATTCCCGTGTTTGCCCCTTTTTTCTCAGCAGTCTCAACCGCAGCTTCACTAGTTTCCATTTTGCTACATTCATCAATAAAAGTTTGTAACTCAGGATTAGTTTCAGCCGCTTTCAAAGATAAAGGATGCTCGGCAGCAATCGCAAGATAAGTCACTCCCATTAGGGTATCCGGTCTAGTCGTGTAAACAGCTAAATTAAGCTTACTATCAGGCACATAGAAATAGATTTGTAAGCCTTCTGAGCGACCGATCCAGTTTGCTTGCATAGTTCGTACTTGTTCGGGCCAACCATCTAATTGGTCAAGATCATTGAGTAATTGATCCGCATAATCTGTTATTTTCATAAACCACTGGGGAATTTCACGCTTCTCAACCAACGTATCACAGCGCCAACAGCATCCATCAACTACTTGTTCATTTGCTAAAACAGTTTTATCAACCGGGCACCAATTTACTGCCGCAGTCTTTTTATAAACGAGACCTTTTTCAAAGAGACGAGTAAATAGCCATTGTTCCCAACGGTAATATTCCGGTGTGCATGTCGCTAATTCACGCTCCCAGTCATAACCTAAACCGAGACGCTGAAGTTGTCCACGCATGTAGTTGATGTTGTCGTATGTCCAGGCAGCCGGCGCTACTTTATTTTTAATAGCAGCATTTTCAGCAGGTAAACCAAAGGCGTCCCAGCCCATTGGTTGTAATACATTTTTACCCTGCATCCGTTGATAACGAGCAATAACGTCACCTATCGTATAATTACGAACATGTCCCATATGCAACTGGCCACTTGGGTAAGGGAACATAGCCAGACAGTAATACTTTTCTTTACTATTGTCTTCAACAGCTCGAAAGGTCTGCGCTTCCTGCCAAATTCTCTGGACTTTCGCTTCAATTTCAGCTGGGCTGTAGTCTTGTTGCATGGTGTCTTCATTCAGGTAAGTAAAAATAAGCTGATAAGGATACCTGATGCTGAGATTTGCTTAAAGTTAATTAGCTTTTGCCCCATAAAAATGAGTACAGGCGCAAAATACTTTAGAATATTTTGCGCCTGTTTTTTTACTTATTTTGAGGCATATACATGAAAACTCATGTTCAGCCACTTTTTACTTATTTTGAGACATCTACATAACGTAGGTACGGTAGGATTTGATCAAACCCCTGCGGGAATTTCTTTTCTGCATCAGCATTGCTTACTGTTGGTGGGATGATAACCTTACTGCCAGGCTGCCAATCCACTGGTGTAGCAATACCATTTTTATCTCCAATTTGAAGTGCATCGAGGACACGCAGAATCTCATCAAAGTTACGACCCACAGCCATCGGATAAGTCATTGTGAGCCGGATTTTCATTTCTGGATCAATAATAAAAACAGAACGCACAGCAGCTGTACTGCTTTCTGATGGGTGGATCATGCCATATAGCTCGGCAATTCTTTTATCAGCATCAGCCACGATTGGAAATGTAAGCGACGTGTTTTGCGTAGAATTAACATCTTCTATCCATTTCAGATGTTCATCTACTGTATCAGTTGATAAACCAAGTGAAGCACAATTGCGTGCTTCAAATTCTGGCGCTAGTTGAGCAGTTCTGCCCATTTCTGTTGTACAAACTGGAGTAAAGTCTGCCGGATGACTAAAGAAAAAAGTCCATTTACCTTTTTCCCAATCATGAAAATTAATTTCACCAATAGTTGTTGCAATGGTGAAGTTCGGAGCTGTATCGCCAATACGTAATGCCATTGTTATATTCCTCAAGAATGAATGTTTGTCGTATATAGACCTAGTTAGTCTGCACTAAAAATAAAGTAAAATCTTTATCTCTTTCTTATTCTAATACATTATCTTCAAATGAGATAATTGGTATATTCACTTTGTTTAATCGGACTGGCCGATTGTTAAGGTATATAGCAGTCAGGCCTAATTAGTTAAAAAATTATTAAATAAAATATCAGCATCTTGAGCACTCTTATAATTGATGTGGCTCTTCCTATACTTAAAAATAGCAGATACACTGCCTTTTTTTCTCCCTTTGCCCCTGACTTCTAATTTTAAGCACGCTTTTGCTTCAGTCATAACGTGCCCCATCGAATCGCCCTTAAAAGTGACCCATTCTTCAGTCGTGTACATATTTTCATCAGGGCGCTCGACACACACAAACCCACAGTTCTTTGGTGTCCCTGATGGCCGGCCATTACACTGATGAACTGAAACGAGAGTCGTAGATAAACCTTCATATTCATTAACTCTTTCAACAAGAAATAATTGCTTTAACCTAGATACCTCTTCCTCATACCTCAATAACTTTTTTTTGAATGATACGTTTTTTTTTGCATCCAGTGTGGATACTAATAAAGCCCACTCTGCCTCATATTTATGCTTGTAATCTTCTAATGATTTTAGTCCGCGCTCCCCTTCTGCAGACAATAAACTGGAAAATAATGTCAGTAGAAAAGTAAACAATGCTAAATGTTTGTTCATTTTTAGGCTCTGCTATTTAAATATGAATGATGATTACTTTATGTTAAATCTTCATCATAAGTACAAATTACTTCTTAATTTTACGCGCGAGTCATAGTGTAATTGTTAAGATTGGTAATGCGAATATTTAGTGAAAGTTGCTTTCGCGATTTAAACACAAACATGCTGCGAGCCCATTAATTAAGAACACTTGGACGATCCGTTTACCAAAGAACATCTACTTTAATCAGTAAAGCTATCTTTAAAAAAAACAGAATACATTAAAAAAACATATCATATTCGAACCCAAATCATTAAGATTCTGGGAGCCACTTTCAACCTCAGGAATTAATGTGAAAGAAATTACCGTTGATAGCAACCCTAGCGAAGCACTCCTTAAAAAAATGAATGTGGCTTATTGGCCTACCTGGGAAAAAGAAGTTTCTTCCTTTTCATGGGAATTTGTCACCACCGAAACAGCACTTATTTTAGAAGGTGAGTGTGAGATGACCCCAGAAGATGGAGGTCCATCAACGACTTTCAAAGCAGGTGACTTAGTTGTCTTTCCATTAGGCTACAAAGGTACTTGGGAGGTAAAACAAACACTTAAGAAATGCTATAAACACAGTAATGGTGACTTTATAAAATGCGCTTTTAATCGTTTGAATAGGTTTTTAAACTTTGCTAAATCAATCGTTAGTTGAGACTGTTTGATGTTGTTTTAATCAATCACATCATTAAATTTACTCTAAGGATTAGCGTTGGGCATGATCTTTACTTTGGTTTGGATTGCTAGAACTTGAGTTAATTTAACTTCCCAACACCTCAGCTATACTCATTAGCCTTTGATAGCCATAAGCCCATCATATTTACCTTGTAACTGTCCTTTAGTCTCTACATTATCAGGATCTTTTGGAATACAGTCAACGGGACAAACTTCAACACATTGTGGTTCATCAAAATGTCCAACACATTCAGTACACAACTTAGCTGAAATTTCATAAATTTCCGGTCCTTGTGAAATAGCATCATTAGGGCATTCTGGTTCACAGACGTCACAATTAATGCATTCATCGGTAATAAATAAGGACATTTTTGACTCCAAGATTTGAATATGGACTAATTTTAGCGTTTATTTAACTTTAAGGACATTCTTAATAATCAAACTATTGTCAACTACACATAATGAAGTAGTAACAATAATGTGTCTTCGCTAATATTATAGAACTTTATTTTGCTTTTAAGTTCAGCGAGTTTTATTGTTTAAAGCTAGGGCTACACATGCTGGAACAAAAGCTGACACATCACCACCAAGTGAAGATACCTCTCTTACTAGACTTGATGAAATATAACTAAATTGTTCAGCAGGAGTTAAGAACATTGTTTCGACGTTCGGCTCCATATGTCGGTTCATTCCCGCCAACTGAAACTCATGTTCAAAATCTGATACTGCTCTTAAGCCTCGAATAATTACCTGAGCCTTTTTTTCTCTTGCAACATCAACTAATAAACCTTTAAAACTACACACTTTAACATTGGGTAAATGTTGTAAAGTTTGCATCACTAAGTTAACCCGCTTCTCCAATCTAAATGCGGGTTTTTTGGATGGGTTTATAGCCACAGCTACAATTACCTGCTCAAATAATTTGCTAGCTCGCATAACTAAATCAATATGACCATTGGTAATCGGATCAAAGGTACCGGGGTAAACTGCTATTGTTTTCATATTGTCTGACCAACTGTATTTTTAAATAAACAATAGTTTACCCCACCTGCTTTTTTTTCTTTAATTAATTGCCATTTCGAGGGTAATAATGGCTTAATAGCAGTAAGAGGGTACTCTACATAAATAAGAGCATTCAACGACAAACTATCTTGTGATACTAGATGCTCTGCTATTTCTGACCACATCTCTAGCTTATAAGGCGGGTCAATAAAGACGATATCGTATTGACCCTGATCACCCGACAGAAAGGTGACTGCATCTTTATTTATAAGCTGATAGTTATCAGCTCCTAATTGTTGACAATTTTTACTTAGTTGTTCCGCAGTTCGAGCATTAAATTCTACCAAGGTAATTTTTTCCACACCTCTTGAAGCTGCTTCCAACCCTAAAGCTCCCGTACCAGCAAATAAATCTAAACAATTAGCTCCAGACAAGCTGAACTGCAACCAATTGAATAAAGTCTCCCTAACTCTACTGGGGGTTGGTCTTAAACCTTCTGAATCAATAACTGTAAGCTTGCGACCTCTCCACCGGCCTCCGATAATTCTCAACGTGCCGGCCACTTTTAGTTTAATTTGCTTTGCCACCAACCATCACCGTCACCATTTTTCCTGAATGCACCCTTCTTGAATATGCATCTTTAATTCCTTCTAAAGTCACCATACTGACTTTACCTTTAAATGTTTCTAAGTAGTCCAAAGGCAAGCCATAAAAACCAATCATCGCTAGATAGTTAGCAATTTTACTATTACTATCAACACGTAATGCAAATCCACCAGTGATGTTCTGTTTAGCAGCAGTTAATTCAGCATCACTCGGCCCTGTAGAAGTGAATAAGTTCAAAGTCGTACGCATAACTTCAAGTGCTTCTTGTGCTTGATCGTTACGAGTTTGCAAACCAAACTGATAAGGACCCAACTGTAACATTGGCCTAAAGTAACTATATGTACTGTATGACAATCCACGTTTCTCACGAATTTCATTACTTAACCGTGAGACCAGCCCACTGCCACCTAGAATATGATTACCAACATAAAGAGCAAAGTAGTCTGGATCATCTCGACTTATGCCAGGCTGGCCCATCAAAATATGAGTTTGTTGTGATGGATGCTGAATAACTACTTCTTTTCCTGCAGCAAGCTCCATAACTGGATTAATTGGACTTGCCTTCTCGCCTGCTGGTAAAGCTGACAATAATTGTTCTCCTATTATTTCTGCTTGTACTTTGTCTATAGCACCCACTAGAACAACAGTTGCATTTTTCGCCACATAATATTGATGATAAAACTTTTTGAGGCTTTTGACATTTAAGTTGGATACTACTTCGTTATTTCCTACTGGCATTGCTCCATATGGATGTTTGCCATAAATACTAGAATAAAAAGCCCTAGATGCAATAGCGCTAGGGGATTGATTTTCAGCTTGAAGCATTAGTAAAACTTGCTTTTGTAGCCGTTCAAATGCAGCTTGTGGAAAGTCTGGCTCACTCAACACAGCTGTCATCATTTGTAATGAAGTGTTGAGAGCATCCTCCTCAGTCAGAGTGCGTAAACTCAATATAGCCATATCACGCTTTGCTGAATTACCAAAATTAGCACCAACATCTTCAAAAGCAGCTGCAATTTCATCTGATGATTTACCTGCAGCACCTTCGCTTAACATTGCATTCGTTAATAACGCCATACCCGGTAAAGTTTTGTCTTGAGCAGAACCAGCATTAAAAACAACTTTAACATCGAGCATTGGTAAGTCGGGAGCAGAAACAAAAAAAACTCGGCCCCCATTATCTGTTGCCCAATGCTCAATTTGTGGGCTCGCTTGAACAGTTAGTGTGAACAATAAGCCAACGATATAATAAAAAGTCCTAATAACCATGACGAACTCCAAATGATGATTTTGGCCGTGGCTTATCACCAATGGGTTGAGGAAGTAGTTCTGCAACTGTCAATGTTTTATCAATGAAATACTTTCTGGCAACAGCTTGGACTTGCTGGGCTGTTACAGCATCAATGTTTTTTACATATTCTTCACTTAAGCGCCAATCCAGCCCGATAGTTTCTAACATACCAATTTGCATTGCTTGATAAAACACACTATCCCTTTCATAGGTCTTATTGGCAACAACTTGAACCTGAATCCGTTTCAGTTCTTGTTCGCTTACAAGCTCAGATTTTAACTCTTCTATTTGTTGCATTACTGCCTGTTCTAGCTCAGATACTGTATGAGCTTTGGTGGGTGTCCCCGCTACAATAAACAAGTCATCCAAGCGTGAAAAAAGGCCGTATCCTGCACCTATGCTAGTGGCAATTTCTTCCCCCCGTACAAGTTCTCGAGAAAATCTTGCACTAGCCCCACCATCAAGAATACCTGCCAACATTTCAAGAGCATATGGCTCCCAGGCTACATCGGCAGTCTTTACCACCGGTACTTTCCAGCCCATCATTAGATATGGCAGCTTGGCTGGTGTTTGAACTATAACTTTGCGCATACCTAGTTGTGGCACTTCGATCTGTGGCTTCACTACAGCGGTAACTTCTCGGGTTAATTTTCCAAAATATTTTTCTGCTAGCTTATATACGGCTTCAGCCTCGACATCTCCCGCCACAACGATAGTGGCATTATTAGGTGCATACCATTTTTGATACCACTCCCTTAAATCTTCAGCTTCATAGTTATTAATATCACTCATCCAACCCACAATCGGGTGGTGATAAGGACTATTAACAAATGCTGTCGCATTAAATGCTTCACGTGTCATGGCGATAGGGTTATCTTCTGTTCGCATTCGACGTTCTTCTGCCACTACTTCACGCTCTTTGATTAATTCTGTTTCATCAATGATTAATTTGCGCATCCGTTCTGCTTCAAGTCGGAAGCTAACTTCCAAGCGATCAGCTTCCATCGTTTGAAAATAAGCTGTGTAATCTCGGCCAGTAAAAGCATTTTCCCTGCCACCATTAGATGCAATAATACGAGAGAACTCATTAGGGGCAAGATTTTCCGTACCTTTAAACATCATGTGTTCGAGCTGATGTGAAATACCTGTGATACCGTTGTATTCATAACTCGAGCCCACCTTGTACCAAACCTGAGTGACCGCAACAGTCGCACGATGGTCAGGTTTGACAATCAGTTTGAGCCCATTCTTCAAAAGATACTCGCTTACATCAGCAAATACTAAAGCTGGTGATGCAAGTAGTAAACTGCATGCTAGGATTAATTTTTTAAGCATCTGCATTTATAGTTCCCTGACATGATAAAATTAATTCGTTGAAGTGTAGAGACAAAAATCCATTATGTTTAGTTTCCTAAGAAAAAAAGACCATGCTACTGATAGTGCTTCAGAAGTAGACCCACTAAATATTTCCCCTACCATCGATATGGCACCAAGTGAGGAAAGTAATCTTTTTGACAGATTAAAGCAACGATTAAGCCGCAGTAGTTCAAAATTAACCGATGGCTTCGCTTCTCTTATTTTGGGCAAGAAAATTATTGACGACAATTTATTGGAAGAACTAGAAAACCAGCTACTTAGTGCTGATATTGGGATTGATGCAACACAGAGTATTATTGTGAATCTAACGCAACGTATGCGGCGAAATCAGCTCGGTAATAGTGATATGTTATTCAATGCTCTGCGTGATGATATGATTGATATTTTAAGACCCTCTGAAAAAGCCTTACTCATCCCTGAACAAACTCAACCCTATGTTATTTTAATGGTGGGAATTAATGGTGTCGGTAAAACCACCACTATTGGTAAACTTGCTAAGCAATTCCAAAGTGAGGGTAAAAGTGTCATGCTCGCAGCGGGGGATACGTTTCGTGCTGCAGCAATCGAACAGCTACAAGTTTGGGGGGAACGTAACAATATACCAGTGATTGCCCAGCAACCCGGTGCTGATTCAGCTTCGGTCATATTTGACGGCTTACAGGCTGCAAAGGCTCGTAATATTGATGTCCTAATTGCAGATACTGCTGGTCGCTTACATACCCAAGAAAATTTGATGGAAGAGTTAAAAAAAGTGAAACGTGTCATGGGTAAACTTGATGCTCATGCTCCACAGGAAGTAATGTTAGTGCTGGATGCAGGTACAGGACAAAATGCCCTTAATCAGGCAACACAATTTCAAGAGGTTGTTGACGTTACGGGTATTACTATAACTAAACTCGATGGTACGGCCAAAGGCGGAATTATTTTTGCTATAGCTAAAAAGCTCGAACTACCCATCCGTTATATTGGTGTTGGTGAGGCTATTGATGATTTACGACCTTTTAAAGCCACTGAGTTTGTCGATGCACTACTGGGCCGTGAAGATTAATCCATGATTCAGTTCACCGATGTCTATAAACGCTATCCTAGCCGGTACGAAGCCTTATCTGGCCTAAGCTTTCACCTTAAAGAAGCTGAAATGGCTTTCCTAACTGGCCATTCAGGTGCGGGAAAAAGTACGCTACTAAAACTTATTGCCCTGATCGAACGTAGTACGCATGGGCAAGTATTGGTTAATGGCCAAAACTTAAGCCGTTTAAGTAAAGGTAAAGTACCTTACTACCGCCGACAAATTGGCTTAGTATTTCAAGACCACAACCTTCTCCATGACCGAACTGTTTTTGATAACGTTGCTCTGCCATTAGTTATAGAAGGTGAAGAGCATCGCGAGATTGGCCGCCGCGTCCGTGCTTCACTTGATAAAGTTGGCTTGCTTAGTAAAGAGCGGAGTTTACCAATAGCGCTATCTGGTGGTGAACAACAGCGCGTTGGTATTGCTAGAGCAGTAGTCAACCGTCCTCCAATTCTTCTTGCTGATGAGCCTACCGGAAATCTAGATCCCGATTTGTCCCGAGATATTATGCAGTTGTTTGAACAATTTAATCAGGTTGGTGTGACCGTGTTTATAGCAACTCATGATTTAGATCTCGTCCAATCTATGCCACACCGCCAAATAGCCATACAGAATGGTCGGATAGATTCAAGGATGAGCTTATGAAAAAACGCTTTTCCTTTTATATCGGAAGTTATTTGCTACGCCACTTACAGTCGATGCTTTTTAGCCTCGGTCGATTGTGGCGACAACCTTTTTCTACCTTCTTGACAATTGGTGTTATTGGTATCGCTCTAGCCCTGCCTGCAGGTTTATTTGTTTTATTGCAAAATATCAATAATTTAAGCAACCAGTGGGATGATGCTAGCCAAATCAGTTTGTTTTTAAAGCAAGACTTACATGAAAACCAAATAAAACAGCTCAACATCTACATTAGTTCATGGCCACAGGTTGCTGAAACAAACTACCAGACTGCAGAGCAATCACTGGATGAATTCCGTGAACTTTCGGGTTTAGGTCATTTGTTAGATACACTGCCTGATAATCCCCTACCTCCGGTTATAACCTTATATCCCCAGAATGAAAACCTGTCTGCTGATGATATTAGAGCTCTACTTGAAAAACTAGCAGCTCTGCCTGAGGTGGTCCAAGCTCAGCTAGATATGGAATGGCTTCAACGTCTACGCAGCATTAATAAGGTTCTAGCACGAGGAGTTAGTTTACTCGCTCTATTATTATCTCTAAGCGTAGTATTAGTCATTGGTAATACCATTCGCCTTGCTATTCTTAATTGCCAGTCTGAGATTAAAATCATGAAGTTGGTTGGTGCCACCAACCGATTTATTCGCCGACCTTTTCTCTACACCGGCTTTTGGTATGGACTCCTTGGTGGAATCTTTGCTTGGTGTACATTATTATTTGCGATGAGTATGTTAGCTTCACCCATTAATGCACTCACAATTCAATATGCCAGTGATTATCAATTACGGTGGTTTGCAGGGGCCTTGTTGTTATACTTACCCTTAACCGGTTTATTTATAGGTGTATTGGGTGCATGGATTGCTGTAGGCCGCCACCTCAACTCTATTGAGCCTAACTAGTAATTCATAATCACCCAGCCCCCTAATTTTTTTAGTAACACTTTTTAACACTTTAATGTTATTATTATAGTAATAAATTTTAAGGAAGGTCAGAAATGACAGCTGCTACAACACCATACCAACTTGCATTGGCACCTCTAGGTAGCATCGACTCCTATACCAATATTGCACACAATATTCCTGTCTTAACAGCTGAA
>Ga0209713_10001262_pt1 | contig 14977 bp, 10 predicted proteins | sample ArcOceMetagenome_3_FD_187444 | JGI IMG/M metagenome (GOLD analysis project Ga0209713, IMG submission 187444) | Marine eukaryotic phytoplankton communities from Arctic Ocean - Arctic Ocean- Svalbard ARC20M Metagenome (SPAdes) (version 2) | ecosystem: Environmental > Aquatic > Marine > Oceanic... | reverse complement strand
AGCGGCATGGTGAACGAGAAGCGCCTGCCCTTGGGCTTGCCCTGGTCGCGGATGAGCGGGTCGACCGTGTACGTTGGGCCCAAGACCCTACTATCGGCGACGCCGAGCACAAGCACAAAAAGCATGCGCAATTACATGCGGAGAAAGATTGAAGTCGCAAACCACACCCAAGCTTAGCTGTAGTTGAGTTGGGCGAAGTGGCGCAACCTCGTTATTCCATGGTCGGCATGCGCATACATGCCTCCTCCCTCTCTCCCTTCCCTTTCCTCCTCTGTAGCGACTACTTTCTTCTTGCGTGGAAGCCATCTGTTTAAGCTGTTTAAGCAGAGCTCTCCCCGTGGATAAACCTACTTTCTGGCTTGCCATTATCCTAAGGGCGGTAGCCTCGTCGATCGGCGACGGAGATCGCCACCGAGCTTCGCACTGCGCTGCGAGAGCCCGGCTCGAGCAATTACTGTTGGTATCCCGTCGGCGACAGGTGGAAGGTCGCGCCGGTACGCATCGATCGCAGCCACATTAGCCTTCCAGAGCTCCGACGCACGCCGCCGATGCGCGCTGATGCCCACGTCGGGCAGCTGCAGCGCCATGCTGCACTGCATCGCCGGCGCCACCGACCTAACTGCTGACACCCCTTGTGCCTGCCGGCAACTGCAGGCATGAACCGGCAACAGCAGCGATGGCGAATCGCGAACAACAGCCTCGCGGTGCTGGAGCAGGTCTACACAATGGACCGCTTTCCCGCGCAGAACACGCGCAATGAGCTGGCATCCACGTTGAACGTGTCCAGCCGACAGATCCAGGTCTGGTTCCAAAATCGGCGGCAGCGCGATCGCAAGATGGAGGAGAAGAGCCAGAAGGCGGCGGCGGAGGCAGCCGGGGAGACGGACGGCGGGCCCGTCAACCGGTCAGCCACCGCGTCACCGCCGATGACGGGCGACCCGATGCGGCCCATGCCGCCCACGCCGCCCGGCAAGTCGTTCTCAGACCTCCCGATGTGCCACGCGGACTCGACGGAGACGCTGGTGCTCGGCGACTCGCTGGACCACCACTATCCGATGAAGCCCAGCCCGATGATGCCCCAGCCGGGCGTCGGGCAGCGCACGTCGCCGGTCTGCTCGATCGCGCCGCCGGAGGGGCAGATCGAGGCCGCGGAGACGCGCCAGACGGCGCCGGCGCTCGGTCTCGACCCGATTGAGCAGCTGGGCGCGACACCGCTCACGTCGGAGACATGCGAGCTGAGCCTGTCGACGGTGCCGTTGGCCAGCAGCCTCGCCGGCCAGCCGCCCGTCACTTCTTCGAGCAGCGAGCTGCCCTCGACCCACCCCACCACCTCCACTTCCTCGGTGCCACCCATCGCCATCGAGGGCGGGCTGCAGCGGCCGCAGCTGCCCATGCGCGGCACCAGCAGCAGCGCCGAGGCCGGCCCATCGTCGTCGGCCTCGTCTTCGACCGCCGGCCTATGGGTCGAGAGCACGGCGCCCAAGATGGCGAGCGGGCTGATCTTTGGGAGCGTCGCGGCGTGCGACCCGGTGCGTTTGCTGCAGCAAGCCGAGGCGATGGACGCCGAGGCGATCGCCGAGGCGCGCCGCGCGGCGCTGGCGTGCAACACGATGGAGGAGCACTGCCGCGCCGCCATCGCTGCCGTGCGGAATATGTTTGCCAGGCGACAAGCCGAGGCCGAGGCCGAAGCCGCCAGCGCCGAGGCCGCTGGGGCCGAGGCCGAGGCCGCCAAGGCGGACGGGTCAACAGGCGCCGGGGCCGAGGCCGCCAAGGCGGACGGGTCAACAGGCGCCGAGGAAGACGAGATGTCCGAGGCGACCGAGCCGGCCGAGCCGATTGAGCCGACCGAGCAAGCCGAGCCCGCCGAGACCGCCGAGACCGCCGAGACTGTCGAGACTGCCGAGGTGGCTGAGACTGCCGAGGTGGCTGAGCCCGCCGAGGCGGCTGAGGCGATGGATGTCGAGGGCATGGACGTCGAGGTCAGCGACGAGGCCACGGGCGAGGCGGCCGCCGCTAGTGACGAGGCCATGGGCGAGGCGGACGTCGCCACTGACGAGGCCACTGACAAGGCGGCCGCCGCGGCCACCAGCGAGGCCGCCGAGGCCGCCGAGGCGGCCGAGGGCAAGGGCGGCAGCGTGCAGAACGGCGTATCTGCGCTCAAGGCGCCGACGACACGCTACTTTGGGACGACCCTCGACCTGGGCGGCCTGCCGCTGATGCACGCGCTCATCGCCAAGGGGCAGACGACCGGGCTGCCGTCGCGGCTGCCGCTGCCGCTCGGCATGCACGCCGTGCCGCCCAAGGCGAGCTCCCTGCCGCCGCACCTCACCGCGCTCGGCGGGCTGGGCGGTGGCAGTGGCGGCGGCGGCGGCGGCGCCTGCGTCCACAACAGCCTCGACCTGGAGGGTCACATTGTGAGCGAGCTCGCGACGCTCGAGGCGCTCGGGATCCATGGCGACACCGACCTGGGCCTGCTCGACAGCATGATGGACAGCGAGCAGCTGCTGATGATGGGCATGACGACGTCGTGACGGCGCTTGCGCGCTGACACGGCGGCGCCCGCATGATGCACATCGAGCGGTACGCTCCGATCCATGGCTGGCAAGAGGGGGTTCTGGGTAGGTGGGTGGGTGGGAGGGTGGGACGTGTGGGCGCCGTGCGCCGCCGCCGCATGCCAAGGCGCGCGCCGGGCCGATCCGGCCCACCCTCCGAGCATGCTGATGACGACAAGATGGGAACGAACGCGGAGGAGGATCGATCATGGTGAGGGGCCACCCGTCGGGCAGAGCCGCGCGATCAGTGCCCGCCGGCGAGCGGCGCGTCGCGCGGTATGCATGTCCTGCCGCGGAGGTGGGCCCCTCTGCCAATTTATTTGGCTTGAGCTGTGCGTCCAATGAACTGGCGTTGCAGCAAAGCGCGTGGAACAAATCGAAGGTTCAGTTTGAGTGCGGATCTGGTGTCTATAAAAAAAGCTCTGGTGCGTGTGCCTCCGCCTGAGGAGAGTACTTATTGAAGCTAATATTGAAGCGAACCCAGGTTCACCACGCAACCAAAGCTCGATGCAAGTTTGCCACCGTATGAGCGTTTGTACCTTAAAGTACGGCGGGCGGCGGCCGCGTCCTCGTCCTACTCCTACTCGTCGTCCTCGTCGTCCGAGTACGGGCCATCTTCGTGCTCCTCTCCTTCCGGCCAGTCGTCATACGGAACGAAGTCGAGGCTGGGGTCGCACGCCTCTGGCGGGCCTACTGCCTTGAGGTGCCACACGACCTGGGTGGAGACTCGGAGTCCAGAGGAGTCATAGCCCCGCGGATACTCATGCCATTTGAGCTGCTCTGGCGCGCCCTCGGCGCCAGCGCAAAGGTAGCGCAGCTGTCCCGAGCGCACCTGGTTCTTCCGCAGCCCTCCCAGCCGCCGCATGTCGTGACCATTGGACTTGACGCACCATTTGCGACCTGGCAGCTTGCGCTTGGGGTTGCCGAACGCATCGCACGGCGTGTGCGGCCGAAGCGCGTCGAGCACCTTCTCGGGCGCGTGCGCATGCAACGCCAGGTGCAGCGGCCACCAGCCGCAGTCGCGGTCCTGCTCGCCGAAGCGACACTCGCTGGTGTCGGCCTCCGGCACGAAGTCATCGCACGCGCGGCCGCCCTCGGGCCACGCGCGGAGCAGCTGCCTGCAGCACGCCGCCGCCGCGTCCACCACCTCCGCGGCGGGCGGCTCCCGCAGGCGCATCCCGCCCCACGTGCCCTTGGTGCACTTGCCGGCCGTCGTGGCGGCGATGTGGATTGGGAAGTTGCCGCGCGAATCACGCACGCACACCGCCTCCGGGCACAGCTCGATCAGCCGCGACACGACCGCCGCCGACGCGGCGTGACCGGCGGCGTGGTGGAGAGGGTACCGACGGCAGCCCAGCTTGCCGAGCCGTTTGAGCGCCTGGTGCTCGCGGCTGTTTGGATCGCTGTAGCTCGGATGGCTGAACGGGTCCTGCTCGCTCGCTTCGTGCGGGTGCGCCGCGAGGCGGGCGAGCGTTGGCTCCTCGCCCGCCACGCCCAGCGCCAGCAGATCACGCAGCGCCCACTCCGGCGTCGGCGGGTGCGCAGCCAGCAGGCAGTCGAGCGGCTCTCCCTGCATCGCCGGTGTGAGGTTGCGACCGGCCAGCAGGTGGCACGGCAGCCCGCACGGGGCCGCGACACTCGCGGCCTCGGGGTGGGCGGCGAGCAGCCGCTCCAGTACGGCCGCCGGCGCTCCAAAGTTGGCGGCGAGGTGGAGCGGGAGGGAACCCTCCCCGTAGTCGCGCGACTTGGGCACGGGGAGCGTGGCCACGTCGGGGGCCGCGGCCAGCAGCAGCTCGACCGCCGCCGCCGCCTCGTCCTCGGAGACGGCGGGCGGCGGCCGCAGTCGCTTGGGCTCGATGCCCGGCCCGCGCGCGAGCAGGTGCAGCGGCAAGCAGCCGGGCATGTGGTGGAACTCCTTGCCCGTCTCCTGCCTGGCCGCCGCGGGCCATACCTCGAGCGCCCAGCGGATGGCGTGCGGGTCGCGCCGAATCGACGCGTGGTGGATCGGCGCCAGGCCAAGCTCGTCGAGCTCGTCGAGCAGGCTCTGCCGCAAGAGAGGGGTCGCCTCGCGTGCCGCCGCCTCCACAGTTGTTGGCGAGGGGTCAAGCACCGGCGTGCGTTCGCCCGGGCGCGGCGGCAGCAGCGGGGCGGCAGTTGCCGCCACTCGACATGCGACCGCGTCCTCCAGCAGCACCGCGAGCACATCGGGTCCGCGCCCTGCCTGGACTGCCGCATGCAGGCGGCTCGGGTGGACGACGTGGCGGATCTTCTGAGGCGGCAGCCCCTCCCAGAGCTGGCCGTCGTCCTCAAAGCAGACGCTGCACTTGCCGTCGTCACCGACTAAGACGAGTTTGCACCGCTCCCACGCGCAGTCAGGACACGGGGTGGCGCACTCCTCCGGGTCGCATCCCTGCGCCTCCAGCTCCATCTCCATCTCCGTCCCCACCGCCCGCTTCTCGGAAGCCTTCGGACAAGCGTCGAGCAGCGCGCGAAGCACCTCCGGCGGCGCACCACCCCGCACGGCAAGAGCGAGGGGCGATTCGCGGCGCTCGTCATCAACGAAGTAATGTTGGAGGCCGTTTTCCTTGGTGTCCGGCTCGTGGAGCAGTGCAAACTCGGGATCCGGATCGCCCTCGGACGAGTCTCCTGGGGGGAAGGACGAGAAGCCGTCTCTGTCGAGAACCTTTTGGAGGCTCCAGTCGACCTCGTGTGGCTTTGCGGCCAGCCGCTGCAGCACACCGGCCCACGCACCAGCACGGCAGAGCGCTGCGAGTGGCAGGGTCTTGGCTTGCCACGCCGGCATGCGCAGCATCGCCGTGATGGCTGCACGCCAGGTGGTGGAGACGAGGCGCGCGCGCGCTGCCGAGGCCGGCGGCAGCCTGAGGAAGCAGGCAAGCAGCTCATCGGCGCTGAGCGACTCCATGAGCGCCGGCGCGGGAGCGAGGTTTTGCGGCTTCACCCGGATGCTCTCGCCACTGGAGGTGATCTTGACCGCGTAGCGATCCTGGGCGGGATGAAGCACCACGGCTTCCAGCCCGTTGAGCTCCTCGCGGGAAAGTCCCTGGAGGACCACGCGCGCCGTCGGCGGCCACGGAGAACTCATCCTTGCGCATGCATCAGCATTCTTTCGTTCAGCACCGGCTAGCTAACGCGCACCCCAAAACATGAGCTTCACCGACTCCGGCACCTTCCTCGCGTGGGACCCGCTCCGCCCGCTCAAGTCGCCGATCTGCACGGCCTGCGGCGCCGCGCCCGCGGCGCCGGCGCGGTGCGGCGGCTGCAAGTTTGCCATCTTCTGCGGCCTCGAGTGCCAGCGCTCCTGCGCCGCCATGCACGCCGAGGGCTGCAAGGCCGGATATGCCGACTATATCCGGCGCCTGGAGCAGCACACGCGCACGCTCTCCAAGCTGCAGCACGAGGGCGCAGAGCACGGCCGGGTGCTTGCGGCCTACGAGGACGCGCTGGCGGCCGCCAAGGGAATGGGCGACGGCGAGGGCCAGCGCCACCTGCACAGCGTGATGGCCTTCCGACTGGAGGCGCACGGCCAGACGGAGGCGGCGGCGAGACATCAGGTGGCCGCCGCTCGCATCGAGGAGGTCATCGGCAAGCAGACGGGCGCGCGGGCCATCTTTGACAAGGTCAACAGAACCAAGCTGGACCCGCTGGGCCGGAACGCGCAGCACGGGCCGGGTCGGACGTCGTGGTGCGAGTGGGAGCAGACAGCGGGGGAGGTGACCGTCACAGTGGCGCTGCCGCCGGGCACGCGCAAGCAGCAGCTCGCCGTTGGCTTCAAGCCTCGGCACCTGACGGTGAGCCTGGTCGGTGGCATCGTGCTGGCCGACGGCGAGCTGTGCGACGCGGTCAAGCCCGACGACTGCACGTGGTCCATCTCGGACGGGCGGCAGCTGACGATCACGCTCGAGAAGGCGAAGCCCAGCGTGTGGGCCGGCGTGCTCCGCGCCGACATGCGGGAGGGCCAGGCGGAGGGCAGCACCGTGATCGCGCCGCCCGAGCCGCCCGACGCCGACGCGGCCGCCCGCGTCTTTGGCCAGCATCGCTCGGCCGAGCCCGACATGGGCGTCGGTCCGCCACCGCCGGCCGAGCCGCCCCCTCAGGGCCCGCACCCCGTGGCTGGACTGGACATGAATTAGATGTCAGTGCGAGCGGAACATGCGAAATGGGGAGGCGACCCCGCCCGGCGTCGCGTGGCCACGCCTCTCCCTTGGGGCCGGCATTTGAGCATTTTTCAACATTTGTTAATGACGCTGTTTTTACTGCCCACGTATCGACGCTGGGGAAGGGTCGCAAGGGCTACACGGTACCGGGAGGGGGGTGGGGCGCGTCACAGGGGCTCTGAGCTCCCCGCGCGCTCTACTCTATCTGCAATCTGCTGCGCTGGCACAATCGGCGATGCCTCGGGCTATTCGGCCCCAATCTGGGGTGAGTCGCCGCGCGCTCATCACCATAGGAGCTTCAGGCATCCACAGAAGCGCAGGCCGAGCCGCTTGCACGGGCTCTTGTGGTTGCTCATCATGTCCTCGATGCGCTTGTAGTTGGGCTCGAGCGCGAACGCGAGGCAGCCGAGTATCGTCACGGCCGGCGCGACGGCGATGCAGTAGCCGACACCAAACCAGATCTGTGTCCACGGCTTGACAAACGTCGGCCCCACCACGTACCGCGCGATCGGGATGGCCGGCGGCCAGTAGATCGGCGCGACCGCGAGCCCGATGGCGATGTAGCGCGGGATGCCGCGCCTCACCTTGATGATGGGCAGCAGCCACCATGGCACGCTCGACTCGCGAATGACGACGAACCACCCCTTCTTCAGGGCCTCGGGCTGCCGGCACGGGAGGGAATGTGAATCGGCCAGCCATCGAGGTAGTGCCGACCGGTGGGAAGCGGGCGGCGGGCGGCGCTGCGCGGCGGGCGGCGGGAAGCGGGCGGCGCTGCGCGGCGGGCAGCGGGAGGGCGGGCAGCGGGCGGGCCGGAGGCGCACCAGGCCTAGAGGCCCCAGCACGTTGCACAGGATCCCAGAGATGAAGTTGGAAAAAATGATGATCCCCATCACCTGCGGCCCCCACCACTCGTACGGAGGGTCTCCACCCAGGTCGAAGATCAGCCAGAAGCACATGGTCGGTCCCGCCAGCGAGCCAATCGTGTTGAAGACGACCTGCCGAAGTTGGCGCGGCGCGACGCGACGGTGGGTGGGCTATCAAACGGTGGGTGGGCTACGCGCAGGTAGCTGGCGTGGGCCGCGCTTGGAGGCAACGCGCCTGCGCGATCATGAATTTGCTCTTCATCACCTCACCCACGGTGCCAAAAGTGAGAATGGTCACTTCGGTCAGCGCCCTTGGCGGCGACTTCGGCGTCCTAGGCGTCGCCGGCGTGCCGCCCTCCTCGTCGTTCCACCCTCCATTGGAGTCTCGCGATGAGCTCCGCGCTCTGCCGCTCATGCGCGTCGAGCTTATCTCCCGCAGCGAAGTCCTCGCCTTGGAGGCGACGTGGCACATGGCGAGCCAGATGCCGAGAATGAAGTTCATGATCGACGGGCCCGCGCGCGGCGAACGGCGGGTTAGATGGCTCGAGCCCGGCGGGTGCGCTGGCTTATTCCAAAGCTCTGGGCTCACCGTCAGCACAGCGCTGCCTTGCGTGTGGTGCTTTGCTTGCTTCCTTGCGGGAAGCGCAATGTTTTCGACTCGCGTGAGTTTACTGAGAAGCTCACGGAGACTAGGCTAGGCTAGTACTCGAGCCGCTAGCAGCGGCTGGGGGGGGGAGGAGAGGGGGGGGAGAAAATGGAGGAGATGGTAGTAAGGGGAGAGATGAGGGCGTGGTCGTGGGTAGGAGGGAGCCCGGGTCAGTCACCCGGGACCCATTTTCTTGGCATGAACATAGAAACGGCGCTATTGCACGGCACACTTCCTCTGAGCCTTTCTTGTCTCTTTCTTATGGAGGACGGCTTTGGCTGCCGCATTCCACACTTTCAGCGATACTGCGCTGCCTCGTGTGCTGGCCTCGACGCTCCCCGGCTCAGCGTCGAACCACTGCACGACGGCGGCGAAGCTCAGCATGGCCTGCTGCGCTCTGGCTGATTCCGAGTCTGGTTCACTCGACCCATACCACGCCAGGACAATGGGCCAGCTGCCTCCAGCTTCCCGGTAGCCCAGCGCCCAGCGGACAGCGGCATGGATACTGTCCGCCACCACGACTGCCACGGCCCTCCGGTCCAGGTGCACTTTGCTGTTGGCCGGCTCGGCCGACAGCGTTGCTGTGCCAGCTTGCGGATCGGCGGCCGCGCTCTGCCAAAAGACCTGAGGCGTCGGAAGGCAGTCGAGCGCCTTCTTGTTGAAGTCCCAGCACTCCCACTCGATGTCGTAGCCAATCATTGGGCACTGATGGATCATCTCACTGCCATCGAGCGGGCGGTCCTCGGCGGCCGCCTCTGCGCTCGTGCCAGGCACCGTCAGAGAGCGGATGAGCCGACGGACGACGCGACCATCGTCTCCGAAGACCGACGCGCGGATGCCGACGGTCAGTGGCTGTGCCATCGACGGCTGTGTCATCGACGGCTGACGGCCGTGCACGGCTTGTTACAATTCAGCACGCTGTTCACGTGAATCGCAGAGCCTGCACCAGCAGCTAGGCGCAGCGTATGCGTGCCGCTCGCAAGTCCACCGTGGAGTGGAAGATCGAGCTGGAGGAGAGGACCAGCGGCGACCGCCGCTCGACGCCCGAGCGCCAGCTCTCTCTCCACGACCAGCTGCTGATGATGAACGTGGCGCCGTCGCGTCGGGTGTCGCTGGCGGCGCCGGGCAAGGTCTCGCACGCCGTCAACGCCGCCATGCGCCGCCTGACGGCCAAGGAGGAGCAGCTAGCCTACGTCGTGCACGCTCGCGAGCTCGCGGTGCTGCAGAAGAGCCAGACAGTGCCGACCATCGAGGAACTGGCGTTTGAGGCGCAATCCACGGTGCTGGCGCTGTGCACGCGGCTGAAGCAGTCCGACGCCAAGCTGCCGCAGGACCAGCTGGTGCCGCTGGCGGGGGCGGTCCACCAGCTGATCGCGGTGGCTCGCCTGCCGGCCGCCGCCACGGTGGTGGAGTCGCCCAAGCCAAAGGGCGGGCTGATGTCGTGGCTGTCGCAGGTCGCGGGCGGCGGGGCCAAGGCAGAGACGGCGGAAAAGGCGCCCGAGTACGCGCCGCCGGCGCTGCGCCACGACGACAGCACCGGCCATGCGCGGGTGCTGCCGTTTGACGGCCGCGCGAGCGCGTCTGCCCCAGCGGAGGCGGCGCCGCTCGAGGCGTCGGCCGACTACGAATTCATGGCCGACTACGACGACCCCGGGACGCCGGTCGCAGCGGGCAGGAGCGGCGGCGGCGGCGGCGGCGGCGGCGGCGGCGGCGGTGGGGGCAGCAGCGAGGGGGTGGCGGAGGTGGCCGCGCAGCTCGCGGCGGCGCGCAGCGAGGCGGCGGCGCACGCGGCGGAGAATGCCGAGCTGCGCAAGGTGCTGGCGGCGCACCGCGCGGCGGCGCACAGCGCCAAGGCGGCGGCGGCGGGCGTGCCGCCCAGCCTGCAGTCGTCGCGCAGCCTGCTGCAGGTGCTGCCGCCGCCGACGCCGTCGCTCGAGCACCGCGCGCGCCTGAGCTCGACCGGTTACCTCGAGCGCCTCCACGCGCCTCACACCATGCCCCACACGCCCAAGTCGGCGGCGGCGGCGGCGGCCGAGGTGGCGGGCGGCGACGCATTCGACGTCGAGTCGGCGTACGCGTCGCGCATGTCGCGCGCGGCGCCCAAGGGGAGGCGCGGCCGCGCGCGCCGAGGCAGCACCCTCACTGCCGACCAGTCGGCGTCGGCGCCGGCAGGCCGCAACAGCGTGGTCCTCGGCGGTGGCGGTGGCGGCGGTCGCAGCAGCGTCGTGGCCGCCGGCGGCGGCGGCGGCGGCGGCGGCGGCGGCGGCGGCGGCGGCGGCGGCGGCGGCGGCGGCGGCGGCCCCTCGACGCGCTTCGCGCTGCGCGGCGCCATCGAGGGGCGGCGCGAGGCGCTCGAGGCGCGCGCGGCCGCCATCGAGGCGGGCAGCATGCAAGTCGAGTCGCCGCGCGCGGCGCGCGAGCAGCGCCTCGAGGCGCTCAAGATGGACGGGCTCTCCCTCTCTTCGGACGCGGCCGCGCTCGGCTCGGACGGTGGCGACGGTGGCGAGGGCGAGGGTGGTGGCGAGGGCGACGACGGCGGTGGTGACGGCGGCGGCGGCGGCGCCGCGGTGCCGTCGGTGCTCCTCTCTGCGATCCGGCAGCGGCGCGCGGCGGTCGATCGGCAGCTGAAGCAGGCGGAGGAGGGCGGAGGTGGCGCGCTGCCGTCGCCGCGTGCCGCGCGCGAGGCGGGCCTCGCCGCAACGCGCGCCAAGCGCTTCAACGCCAGGCACGGCCGCGCCGGCGCCGCGCAGCCACCAAAGAAGGCGGCGGCCGCGCTGGCGGCAGAGGCGGAGGCAGAGGCGGAGGCGGCAGAGGCGGCGGAGGCGGCGGAGGCGGGCGCGGAGGCGGGCGCGGGGCCGTCGTCTGGCTTCCGGCTCAGCATTGCGCCGTTGGCCACTCGGAGGAAGAGCAGCGCAAAGACGCGCGCTGGCTCGGCGACGGGTGCCTCGGCCGCGGGGCTCGGCTGGCGGCGAGTCGAGGCGCCAGGCGGCAAGCCGTACTTCTGGAACAGCGCGACGGACGAGGTCACGTGGAACACGCCGCCCGGCATGGAGGAGAGCGGCGGTGGCGGTGGTGGCGGCGGCGGCGGCGGCGGCGGCACGGCGGTGGAGGCGGTGGCGGCGGCGGGCGTCGCGGCGGCAGCGGCGGCGGTCGATCCGACGGTGGAATGGCAGTGTATGACCGACCCTGCGACGGGCGACGCGTATTACTGGAACACGAAAACGGGGCAGGTGCAGTGGGAGATGCCCGACGCCGAGCCCGACGACGACGACGAGGTGGTGGAGGAGGAGGAGGCTGACAAGTGATGGTTGCTGAGTCGTGTCTCACTTACTCGAGCTTATCTGCGCCGCAACCAATGAATCGCTTTGACCTCGTTGTGCGTTTCTTTAGATACTTTAGATCATTGCTTTGCCTAAGCCTTTAGATTACTTTAGATCTTAGCTTTGCCTAAGCCGCCGGTCAGGAGGGCCCACGCGGGGATACACTGATCCCGAGCCAGCCGCCGCAGTGTGCCTCGAGCTTCACCCTCCCCCAGGCTTAGTGCGTAGTTTGGCGACCATGGCGGTCGAGCTACACGGCCGCAGTGCTGTGGAGGTGCACGTCCATCCTGACGGAGAGCCGCTCCACGGCATGCTTCGCGACGAGGATGCTGCGCTCGGGCGCTTCACGCTCCTGCCTCCGAGAGGCACAACCTGCTTTTTTTCAGCGTACGAGGAGCACCTCGACTGGAATTACCATCGCTTTCACTCCCAGACCTCGGAACGCGAATGCGCTGCCGCGTGCCTGAGGGCGAACGGCTGCACCGGGTTCGAGTTTCCCGTCAACGCCGACTACTGTGCGCTCTGGTACCACGGCAGCTGCGACGACCTCGAATCGCCTGGCATCACCAAGGCCGCCAACAGCCGAGGCGCCCAGGTCATCACGTACGTCTTGTGCGGCGCACCTTTTGTAAACTGCTCCTGGGTCCCGCCGTCGCCGCCGCCCTTGCCGCCGATACCGCCGCAGCTGCCCAGCCCTCCCGGGCGGCCGCCGCTACCGCCGTTGCCTCCTGCGCAGCCGCCGATACCGCCGATGCCGCCGACTCCACCGGAGCCGCCCTGGCTCGCGCCTGCGCCGGCGGCGTGGCTGACCCTCACAGACGTCGGCCTCGGCCTCTCGTTTCTGACAGCCGGCTGCGTGCTGGCGATGTACGCGATGTATCGGCTGCGCGACTCCTTTTTGTTCGACCTCTACCTGCTGGGGTACGACTGGGTCGCCGACCTGCTGCAGACGGCGTGGCTGATGACGGCGCGCGGTGCAGACCACCTGCTGCTACGATGGCTCGACTGGCGCTCACGCTGGCGCGCGTACCTCTCGGGCAATCCGGGGTCGCCGGCCGCCTCGCCCGAAGAGGTGGAGCTGCAGTCCGTGCAGCTCACCAACGCCGACGCCGCGGCCGTTGACTCTGAATAGTATTTCACTCGGTCGAATATACAGTGTCATTTGAGCTCAGTAAAGGAAGACGTGGGACGTGCTAAAAATATGCGCGCGTCCCAACGAGCAACGTGCTCTCTCACGCGAGGCCCAGCACGCTCCGGTGTGGACTACTCAGCTACTACTCGGCCTTGAGCTCCTCGGCCTTGAACTCCTCACCAGTGCCTTCCTTCCACTTTGGCCGGAGTGGCGGGTGGGGCTTGCTGTCTGCACATAGCCACACGAGCATCGCGATCGTCATCGAGACGATCACGATGCCCACAATTATGTAGACCAGCCACTTCTTTGTGGAGTTCGGCGGCGAGGGAGGGATCTTCGTCGGGTCAAACTCGGGCGCAGCCTTCCAGTCCCCATTCGCCCACTTCTTGAGTGCTTCGACGCTTCGCCCACCCGCGTGCTTTTTCAGCGTGCTGCCGCCGTCGGCAATCATCAGCAGCGTCGGGTAGCCCCGCACCCCGAACCTGGAGCGCAGGCCAGACTCGCGCGTGCAGTCGACCTTGGCGACGCGCACGCCACCTTCGAGCTCGACCTCGCTCAGCTGGTCCCAGGTCGGTGCAAGCCGCTTGCAGTGGCCGCACCACGGCGCGTAGAACTTGACGAAGAGAGGGCCCTGCGGCGCGGGTTGGGAGCATGCCGAGTGCTGAGTGAGCTGCGGCTTGGTTGCAGCTTGGCAAGAGTCTGCGCACCTTTTGGAGCTCCATGGCCATCAACGCCTCATTCAGGACGAGCACCTCTGCGCGGGCACACGCCGCCAAGCCGAGGAGCACGCAGATGCTTCTTTGTGTCATATCTCCTGGCGCAGAGTCGCGTCGTGCGCAGTCTTTGCAAGTCGATGCCAAGTTTGCCAGTGGGAGGATATAACACCAGCGGCGGAAGTTCTTCCTTTCTTACTTACTTACTAAAATTGCGCATATACCACGCCGAGCAAAACCGAGCAAAACGCACCCTAGCTCGTAATCGACCTCCCGATATCCGTGAACTGCGGACTGGCCTGCATGCCCCAGTGCTTTAGCTCGGCGTGGGCGGGCTTCAATCGCGCGGGCGCAGCGGGCACCTGGCGTGCCACGATGCCAGCATGGGCGTGACATATGCAGGAAACGTCACGACCCGGGTCGGCTTGCTGCGCGCGCATGAAGTCGGCGAGTCGAATGTAATCCGGACATGGCTCTCCACGCGGCTGAATTCCGTGTGAGCACTGGATGTACTCGTCGCTGGACTTTGTCCGCTGGTAGCTTTCATCCACCGTCAGCGAGGAATTCGCCGCGCGCTCAGCGGCTGCGCGGCTGCGCCATGCCTTGGCCTCGTCCAGGTGCCGTGCCGCCTTCGCCTCTGTGAAGTTGAGGGCAGTGGAGGTGAGCGTGTAGTGCGCGACGCCCGCGTGGATGTAGGCACATCTGCTGATGTTGATCAAGTTGTGCGGATTGCGCATCCGAAACCTCGACCTGAAAAGCACCGTCTTGGAGCCATAGAACCCCCACACTTGCCGCAGATGGCACGCCGTTGGAAACTGGTAGCTCAAGTGCGGCCAAGGAGCAACAGGGGCTATCGAGCCATCAAAGGCGAGCATGTCCGCCATCTGTCCGCACACGCGCCCGTACTTGAAGAGCGCTTCCGCGACGGAGCGTGGGAACGAGACGAATTCGTCGTGATCCGCAACCAGCACATATGAATCTGTGGTGACATTCACGTTTGCCTCTCCACGTGCACCTGCACGGGCCAGCGCGTGGTCGTGGATCTTGCCGGTTCTCGCGTTGAACCATTCGATTCTTCTTCTGTCTGAGTAGGCACCAGCCTGCACATCCACGTGCGTAATCCCCCAGCTTCGAAGAAGCGCTGCATGCTCCTCAAGCTGCGTCGCTGCGCTCCCAATGGCCACATGGATGTGCGCTGGTCTCAACCCGAGCCCGTCGACGTAGTGCACCAGGAAGTGACGAAGCAATGGAAGGTCGTTGCCGGGCAAGTAGGTGAGCAGGTGAGCTTGATCTCGCAGGAAGTGGAGAGTACTCTGCGAGGTGCGGGGCTGGCTCCAGCTGAGCGTGCCGCCCTCTGCCTCCTGTCGATTGATCCACGTGCGGTTGGCGTCAAAAGTGGGTGGCCGCTTCGCTGCACAGCCATACCGGCGAATGTTGCTCATGCGGGCAAGGCGTCTCCTCCTCGGTGAGCACGTGCCTTGAAGCGGAGCGCGGCACCCGCGTTTTTTTTCCTCTTCGGCTTCTAGGAATCCTAACACTGGAAAATTCACTGGAACTTGTTTTTTCCAGAAGGCGC
>Ga0209713_10001261_pt1 | contig 14977 bp, 8 predicted proteins | sample ArcOceMetagenome_3_FD_187444 | JGI IMG/M metagenome (GOLD analysis project Ga0209713, IMG submission 187444) | Marine eukaryotic phytoplankton communities from Arctic Ocean - Arctic Ocean- Svalbard ARC20M Metagenome (SPAdes) (version 2) | ecosystem: Environmental > Aquatic > Marine > Oceanic... | reverse complement strand
TATGCAGTGGTACCTTGGGTTTTCCTGCACTTTTGGTCGACTGGTCGCCTCAATAGCCTCAAAGACTGGTAAATGCCCACCGGTGGCAATCGTGGAAGGATGGTGCTGCCGGGCACCCGTCGCCGCGGTCTTAGGTATACCTACTACTCAAAGTACCTACGCACCCCAGCTCATCCACCACGTCGTCGGCGCGGCCGTTGATGATGTCCTGGTACCGCGTCTGGATGCGCTCGGTGATGGGCCCGCGCTTGCCGTCGCCGATCGGGATGCGGTCGAGCGAGCGGATCGGCATCACCTCGGTGGCGGTGCCGGTGAAGAAGAGCTCGTCGGCCACGTAGAGCGCCTCGCGCGGCACCGGCTCGACGCGCAGCCGCAGCCCCGCCTCCTCGGCCAGCTGCATCGCGCACGAACGCGTCAGCCCCTGCAGGTTGGAGCCGTTGATCGGCGGCGTCAGCAGCTCGCCGTCGCGCACGACGAAGATGTTTTGCCCCGAGCCCTCGGAGACCATCCCATCGGTGCCCAAAGCGACGGCCTCGACGAAGCCGTTGGCCTGCGCCTCCATCTTGATGAGCTGCGCGTTGTTGTAGTTGCCCGCCGCCTTGGCCATCCCAGGGAACGTGTTGGGCGCCGGCCGGCTCCACGACGCCGTGCCGCAGTCGATGCCCGTCGCAAAGGCATCGGCGCCCAGATACGCACCCCACTCCCACGCGGGCACGTAGGTCTCGATGGGCGAGCCCTTGCCGTCCATACCCACTGCGCCGTAGCCGCGCAGCACCATTGGCCGAATGTAGCAGCCGTTGGTCAGCCCGTTGGCCTCGATCACGTCGAAGCAGGCGGTGGCCAGCTGCTCTGCGGTGTAGGGCACCTCGATGCGGTACATCTTGCAGCTGTCGAGCAGCCTGCGCAGGTGGCCGTGCAGGTGGACGATCGCCGGGCCCTTGGGCGTCTGGTAGCAGCGCATGCCCTCGAAGAGCGACGAGCCAAACTGGACGGCGGCGCGAGGATGTGCACCTGGGCGTCCTTCCAAGGAATGAGCTTCCCGTCCTTCCAGATGGTCTGCGACTCGGGAAAGCCGGACGACGCGAGGCCGCGCGAGGCCGTGAGGCCGCGGATGGCCGTGAGGCTGCGCGCGGTGGTCCTGCGGAGCATGTGGCTATTGAGGCTATTGAGGCGAGGTGCTTCCGGGCTACGCCCAGAGTCTATTTTGAGGCCGGCGCGAAGTTGCGCAACGCGTGCATAGAAGGTTTCTTACATCCCCTTACACCCTCTAGCCTTTGCCAATCTCTAGAGTCTGGTGTGCTTTTCTTTCATCTGCTCCGGTCCCGGGGGCTGCGCCGCTTAGAAAGCGGCGGCGCCCGCGGCGGGGTTGTTGTATGTTGGGAGAAAGTCGCCAAAGGCTGGTGCGCGCCCCTGGTCGAGGAGCTTGCCTTTGAGGTGCCGCACCTCGTCGTTGATCGCGTATGCATCGTTCTTGATGATGCCGCTGCCGATCATCTGCGTGTGGTGGCGGACGTACGAGAGCTTGCGCCGACAAATGCCCGCGTAGCGGGTCCGGTCGATGCCCCCCTTTGCGCGGCGGCCCATGCGGCGGATCTTTGCCGCTCCGGCCCGGCACATGGCTCCGAAGGTGTTGTGGTGCATGAAAATTTAAGATCAGCATTGATTTGACCTCCCCAGCAAGACGCGGCTGCTTGATTCTACGCGATGCATACGGGGCTGCATGAAAATTTGTCAAACTTGTGGCAAAAGTCGGTTAGGTTTATAGCCAGCAAAGACTAGCACGCAAGGAGCTCGGAGTCGCCGCAGGAGCTCGGAGTCGCCACCCTGGATGGACAAGTCCAAGGCCACCGACCTCCTCGTCGCGAAGAACGCGCGCGCGGCGATCAAGCGGCACGAAAAGGAGTCGGCCCAGCACCGCGAGGCGATCGCCAGCAAGCTCAACGAGCTCAAGCAGCCCAAGGACTTCACGATGATCAGCGAAGAGGAGCGGGCGGAGGCCGCGTCCGCGGCGGCCTTCGAGGAGCAGATGCGCTCGCTCGAGGAGCAGCTCGACGACATCAAGACCAACGCGCCGCGCGGGCGGCAGGCGTGGGGCGGCGCGCAGGCGCCCGAGCGTGGCGCCGTGCGAGGGCGGACGCTGCCTCCGCCGCCGCACGTGTACGGCGTGCTCCACCGGAGTCCGCGCAACCACCCCGGCATGGCTCCGATCAACGTCGTCAAGCCCACCGTCGACATCAAGGCCAGGCCTGCGCGGCAGGGCGTCTGCGTCTCTCGGGACAACCTGACGCCCGGCCAGCGCAACCTGCACGTCCGCCGGCCGGGCTCGCCGCCCGCGTCGGAGCAGCAGCCGGAGGAGCCGCAGCCGGCAGCGCCGCGAAACTACCCCTCCGGTTTCACGTACGAGGGCGCCTCGTCGCGGCTCGACCCCGGCCCGGCGCCCCACGAGCTGAGAGCGTCCATGATGATGTGGCCGATGCGGCCCGGCTCGCCCGATTCCGGCCACCGGCCGCAGCTGCCGCCCGAGGCCCACGCGGCGATGCTGCCGATCGACTTTGCGACGACGCCCGGCAGCAGCCGCTGCTGCCGTTCCTTCCACCCAGCGACGCCGGCGCTGCAGCGCGGCCCGCCGCCAGCCGACGACTACTCGTACAGGGCGGCGAGCGCCTCCCGCAGCAGAGCGGCCGCCTACATGGCGCCGAGCCCACGGATCCGGGAGGCCGACCTGTCGCTCATGGGCCAGACGCAGGGCCTGGTGACGCGCCGCCCTCGGCTCGAGGCCACCTACTCCAAGCCAAAGGTCACCAAGGCCGTGCCGCGGTGCAGCGTCGGCGGCGGGTGGGTGGCGGCGCCGGTCAGCGTGTCCGCTACGGTGGGGTTGAACGGGGTTCAGTACCAGTAGTGTTGACGTCTCTCAGTCAGCGCTTCGTTAGGTGTTCGACGCTATTGAGGCTATTGAGGCGACGCATCTGGCTCGCCAACACAGCGCCCGATTAAGTACTGAACAACGCGTCCAGCACTCATGCTGCTGACCTCGCTAACATTCGTGACGTCCACCTCCTCCCGCAACGCGAAGACTTGCTCGCCCTTTGAGCAGCCGCTCTGCTCGCTCGACGGGCTCAGCGCTGACGGCCTGCTTTCTCAGGCCTCGGCCAGCTGGTGCAACCTGAGCAACCCGTTTGTGCTGCAGCGCACGCTCGCGTCCGACAGCCTGGCCACTGGGCCGCTGAGCGCCGTGCCCGAACGCGTCGCGTCGCATGCATGCGAGCCGCTTGCGCCTGGTGCAGACCCTACGCTCGACAGCTGCGCTGCCGTCGGTGGGCTGGCTTCGGCGGAGCTGTCGAGCCCGTGCGGTGCGGTGCGTTCCGAGGGCACGCGCCAGGTGCTGTGCGATGGTGGGCAGCAGCGTACAACGGCGCGGCTGCTGCTGCTCGGCACACAGTCGGGCCACCTCGTCGGCATCGACGCAGCGGAGCAGGAGCTCGCCTTCGCTCCGCTCGCGGTGCTGCCCGCCGGTGAGCCGGTCCGCCACGTGCACGCCGCGAGCTTCTACGGCGGCGACAGCAACCAGACGAGCGCCGGCAACGCCACCATCGTGCTGGCGGGTGGCGACTCGCGCCTCGGTGCGTTCGTGCTGCGCGCGACGACGGCGATCGAAGCAGACCCGCCGTGCGAAGACACGGAGGAGGTGCTCGCCTTTGACGGCGAGGGCTGGCGGCTGCGGCAGGTGGTCGTGCTGCCCGCCGCCGTCAACGCGACGCGGACGCTGGCGCTGCTGCTGCTGCAGAGCGCGCCCGACATGCAGGCCGAGGCGGGGCACGCCGCGGGCACGGCGACGGGGGCCGCTGCCGCCGCGGAGGACGACGACGCCCAGGAGGAGGAGGTTGTGCTCCAACTGCGGATCCTGTCGCTCTCGCTGACGGACGAGGCGTGCGGCCGCGCCGGCGCCGTGACCGAGCTCTCGCGGTGGCGCGTGCGCGCCGACGCGCGGCGGCTGCCGTTGCACCTCGTTGCGGCGACGCTGCCGCAGGCGGTGGGCGCGCGGCTGGTGGAGAGGGCCGAGCCGGGAGGCGCGGCGGGGCCGTGGCTGCAGCAGGCCGACGGCGAGCACACGTCGTGGTCGCAGATGATCAAGAATGGGATGGGCGGCGCCCTCGCCGACGGCGGTGGCAGCGCCGCATCATCGTCGTCGCAGACCCCAGCGGCGGAGGCGGAGGCGGAGGCGGCAGAGACCGCCGGGGTGCTGCTGATGCACGACCGGCGCTCCGTCCACGTGTTCGCACTGAGCGAGGCTCTGCTCTCCGCGCCGCGCACCGTCAGCTTGCTCCGTGGCCCCGGTGGTGCCGATGGTGCCGGTGGTGGCGGTGGTGGCGGTGGCGGCGGTGGTGGCGGTGGCGAGGTGGCCGGCGGCGCCGGTGGCACGGTGCCGTCTCGATTCTCAACGTCGCTGGCGTATTCGGTCGATCGCACTTTCGAGCTGACGAGCGTCGGCGCCTTCTTTGAGCACTTTGCGCGGCCGCCGCCGTCGCCGCCGCCGTCTGCCGAGGAGCAGCAGCGGCACTGCTTCGCACGCGAGGCGTCGGACGCGACGCATGACGGTGTGGCGGTCCCATTCTGCACGGAGACGGGCCCGAGGTCGACCGACATCCATCGCAGTGGAGACGGCTGCGTGGCGGCCGAGGACGAGGCCGAGGAGGCGCTCCGCGCGCCGCCACCGACGCTGTGGCTGGCGCTGGGAGTTGCGAGGAACACCGCGCAAGCCGCCGGTGGCAGCGACCACCCGTACCACCTGAGGCTGGTGTCCTTCCCGGAGGTGAGCCGGCGGCTCGTCGAGCTGGGATGGGGTGGCGGCGGCGACGAGGACGACGAGGCGACGGGAGCAGCCGAGGGAGGCGGAGGCAGCGGTGACGCGGGCGACGTCTCGCTGGTGCGTGCGCGGTGCGGCGACCCCACCGACGATGCGACGTTCAACCAGAATTGGTACCACCCGCACCTCGCCACGGCGGCCGAGGGCGGCGCGGCCGGCGCCTCTGCGGAGGTGGCGTGGTGCGAGGCGCGCCGGGTCTACTTTGAGACGCTGCAGGGGCGCGCCGTGCAGATCGCGCCGCGCTTCCGCCACGCGCCGCAGTTCAAGCCGTCGGAGCACGGCGGGCTCATCGACGCCCGTGTCGTCGCCGACCCGTGTGCGGCGCTGCTCAAGCTCCCGCTGATCGCCAGCGTGTACGACGAATGCGTCGAGCGCACAGGCAGTGCCGGCACGATTGGCAGCGGCGGCACGGGCGGCCTGGGGATCCTCGAGCATGAGCTGGAGAAGCGTTCGCAGCGCACCAAGGATAAGGGGCTGACCGAGGCGCAGCGGCTGGGGCTGCGCGGGGCGCTGTATCACACGCTGTTCATCCGACTGGCCGCAGACCTCCGTCCGCCGTTCGCGGGGGAGGTGGATGAGGACGACGGTGCGGCGGTGGAGGGCGCGGTGGAGGGCTCAGTGGCGCTCGCGGGCGTGCACAGCCGGCTGGTGGTGCTCGGTGTGCAGGAGCGCCTCTTCACGGCGTCGGAGCTGGCGGTGTCGCTGCTGCAGGCGGGGCTCGAGCTGCAGGGCGAGGCGACGCAGATGCACGTGACGCCAAACGGCCAGCACGCGCTCGTCGCGACGCGCCGCCGCCGGTGGGAGATCGACGCGATGGAGAGGGTCGGCGCACTCTGCGCGCTCAAGTCCAACCGCAGCGGCAGCGTGGAGGACGACCCGTTCACGTCGGCGATGGTCGAACGCGTCACGGACGAGCAGTGCGCGCGGGTCGCGGGCCGGCCCACGCTCGCGCACTTTGCGGTCGAGCTGAGCGGCTGCCCCGCCGCCGCGGTCTGCCCGTCGTTTGGGGCGGAGGAGGTGTACCCGTCGCTGATCCTCTCTGCGGGGCTGTACACGCCGCGGCCGTACGCCTTCGCCGAGTGCGCGCGCGGCTTCATCTGCCTCGGTGGGCAGGCGGTGCGCTGCCCGCCGGGGCACCGCTGCCCCGACCGCGGCATGACGCGCCCCATCCGATGCGCCGTGACCGGCACGCCCACCGCCGGGGGCGGCGCCTCCACCTCCGCCGACAGCGCCACCTGCTTCGACGAGGCCCACCTCTCCGGCGTGGTGGCGCCGGCGCCGTGCCCGGCCGGTCAGATCTGCGCCGTCGCGCACCGGCCGGGCCTGCCCGTGCCGCCAGGCTTCTTTGCCTCGAGCCTCGCCGGCACCTCGATCACGACAGACGGCGACGACGACGACGACGACGACGACGACGACGACGACGACGACGACGACGACGACGACGACGACGACGGCGACGACGACGACGCAGGGGCCGGCGCGCGTCGGGCCTTCTGGCGGTGCCACCGCGGTGAGTGGTGCCCGCTCGGTCGCGTCGGCAGCCGAGCCACCACCGGTGTCGAGGCGGACGAGAGGCAGTGGCAGCGGCAGCGGCAGCGGCGGAGGCAGCTTGCCTTCCAGCCCGATCTGCAGGGGGGCACCGCCGCCGACGCGGGCGATTCGATCGTGAGCTGCGCGCAGGCGCAGTACACGCTCGGCATGCTGCGCGACGGCGTCGGCGGCGGCGACGCGGGCGCCGACACCGAGCTGCGATGCCCCGTCGCCACCTACTGCTCGTCGCCGACGGTGGCGGCGCCGGTGCGGTGCAGCTTCTCGCTCGAGGCGCCCTCGTACTGCCCGGCGGGCACGTGGGCGGAGGAGCTCTGCCCTGCGGGCTACGTGTGCGCAGGGCCGGCGCAGCGGAGGCGGTGCGAGCCGGGCGCGTACTGCCCGGCGGGCTCGGTGGTGCGTTCGCCGTGCGCAGCGGGCCACTTCTGCCCCGACCCATCGCAGCAGCGGGCGTGCCCCGCCGGCCACGTCTGCAGCCCGGCGACGGTGGTGCCGGTGGCGTGCGCTCTCTTCTCGCACTGCCCCGAGGGCACCGCCTCCGAAGCGGCGTCGCTGCAGGCGCCGCTCGTCCTCCTCGCGTGCGCCGCCCTCCTCGCCATCTGCAGCGCCGTTGCCGGCTGGCTCGGCCCCACGGGCGCCGCCGACGCCACCCACCGGGGCGCGAGCGAGCGCGCGCGCGTCGGCGATGTCGATGCCGAGGAGGAGGAGGAGGAGGAGCCATCGGGTCGTGACGAGTCGCCGTGGCGCGTGCGCGCGCCCAACAACGGGCACGCCAGCAACGGCGGTGCCGGCGGCGGCGGGCGGCGCCACGGCGCCGAGATCTCGTTTGAGGCTCTCGACGTGACGCTGCCGTCGGGGAGGCGGCTGCTGCACGGCGCGTCGGGCCGCTTCGGGGGCGCGCAGCTGTCGGCGGTGATGGGGCCCAGCGGCTGCGGCAAGAGCATGCTCTTCCGCTGCCTCGTGGGCGACATGCCGCTGCCGTGCCGCGGCGTCGTGCGTGCCGACGGCGTCACGCAGCCAAACGGCCTCGGCCGCGCCGTCGGCCTCGTGCCGCAAAAGGACCTCATGCACGCCCACCTCACCGTCGAGGAGAACGTGTGGCTCTCTGCGGCGCTGCGGCTGCCGCAGCCGCAGCCGCCGCCGCCGGGCGGCGGGCGGCGCGCGCGCGTCGCGCAGCTCGACGCGGCGGCGCGCGCCGTGCTCGGCTCGATGCGGCTGCTGCACGTGCGCGGCTCGCCGTGCACGGCGCTCTCGGGCGGCGAGCGCAAGCGCACCAACGTCGCGCTCGAGCTGGTCGCCGACACGGACGTGCTGCTCGTCGACGAGCCGACCACCGGCCTCGACGCCGCGTCGACGCGGCAGGTGGGCGCGTGCCTCAAGCACGCGGCGGCGGCGCTGCGCGTCACCGTCGTCACGATCGTCCACCAGCCGCGCGCCGAGGTCTTCGAGCTCTTCGACCACCTGCTGCTCCTCTCGGCCGGCTCGCACGTGGCGTACGCCGGGCCGCCGCTCGAGGCGCTCGCCGCGCTCGCGTCGATCGGGCTGCACAAGCCGCTGCTCGCGAGCCTCGGCGACTTTCTGCTCGACGTCGTCGCCGACCCGACGAGCGAGGCCAAGGTGCTGGCGCGCCGCCAGGCCGACGGGCTCGTGCACACGGGCGACGGGCTCGCGCCGGGCAGGTGGCCCGCCGCCGACGCCGCCGCTGGGGCGGGCGGCGACGGTGGCGGTGGCGGTGGTGGCGGTGGCGGCGGAAGAGGCGCGCCGCGGCGGCGGGCGTCGTTGGGGCCGGGCGTGCTCGAGCAGCTGCGCGTCTGCTGCGTGCTGCAGTGCAAGCTGCAGTTCGGCACGCGGCTCCGCCTCAACCTCGCCGAGCTGTGCGCGTACGGCGTGATAGGCGCCTTCCTCGGGCTGCTCTACTTTGAGGACTTCTACGAGGGGCCCATCCCGCTCGACGCGCAGGAGCTCTGCCCCGGCCACCTCGCGACGATCTGCAAGCTGCCCGTGCACGACGCCACGTACAACCGCGCCACCATTATGCTGCTCGGCTCGTCGATCGTCTCGTCGATGGGCAGCCTCGTCGTCTTCGGCAACGAGGCCGACGTGACGCAGCGCCTCCGCTTCTGGGGGACGCCCGCGTGGGCGCTCGCGCTGGCCGGCATGCTCGTCCACATGACGATGGTCGCGCTCGGCCCGCTCGTGGTGGTGGGCGTCTCGCGGCAGCTCGTCGCCACCAAGGGCTCCTTCGTCATGCAGTGGGTCGCGACCGGCTTCACGCTGTGGGGCTCGAGCGGCGTCGCCTACGGCTTCTCGCTGCTCGTCTCGCCCCACTTCGCGCTCGTCGCCGCCGCGCTCTTCGTGCAGTGCTCGTTCATGTTCTCGGGTTCGGCGCTGCCGCTGCCGCTGCTGCGCCGCACGCTGGGCGCGCCGCTGTACGCGCTGCTGTGCGGCTCGAGCTACATCCGGTGGGCCAACGAGGCGGCCGCCATCCTCGAGCTCCGCCACTGGGCGACCATCTACGACGTGAGCGGCACGCTCTCGCTGCTCGGCCTCGACCTCGACAACCTGCCGACCGACCTCCTCGCGATGTTCGTCTTCGGCGCCGCGTGGAGGCTCCTCGCGCTCGCCGCGCTCTGCTTCTCGTCCGACGCCTCGCGGCCCGACGCCGCCGCCGCGCCCGGCGCGGGCGCCGCCAGGCTGCTGCAAGCTCTGACGCGGCCGCTGCACGCGGGGTGGCGCGCGCTGGTCTCTGCCACGGAGGCGTCGTCGCACCCTGGAGGCGGCGGGGGCGGCGGCGGCGGCGGCGGCGGCGGCGGCGGTGGTGGCGGCGGTGGTGGCGGCGGCGGTGGTGGCGGTGGTGGCGACGGGGGGCGCGTCCCACGCTCGGCAGCGCGGCGGGCGCGCGCGGTGGGCGCCGAGGAGGCAACGGAGCTGGTCAGCGCGGCAGCCGTCGCTGACCCACTGGACGACAGCGACGTGTCGTGCCGCAGCAGCGCTCGGGGCAGCGACCGCGACGGCTCTCGTGCCCATGGTCTGAGCGTCTTGGCGGCGCAGACGCCGGACGAGGTGCCCGTGTGGGTGACGGCCGCGGGCGCCGCGGGCTCCGCGCAGCAGACCGAGCCTGAGGCGCCGCCGATCATCAGCGTGACCACGCCGCAGTGGTCCTGATGGAGCGTTGTGTCGCTGCATGTGCGAAGTCTTCAAAATCCCGCCGAGGACGTGTGAAACCACCGCACGGGTGCAAACCAGCACACCCTCTGGACCCCAATAAGTACAGGCGCTAAGGCAAACGCGTTCGAGGGCAAACGACCGGCCGAACCACGTGGCGTGATGGGCAAACGCGACCGACCTGCCACGCAGCACCAGGCTAATGCGGCGCTGGCACGTCTCGAGATGCTGGCGGGCGTCGTTTTGGACGCGTACGCCGCTGAACCAGGGACGAGCAGCGACGAGCCCGAGAAGGATGTGCAGAGCAGCCCGCGGCCCAAGGTGGCCAAGGCGCAGTCGAAGCCAAAGGCTCAGACGCAGACGCCAGAGCCACCGCACAAGGTTTCCGTGCCCGCGGACGACTCAGCACTCGCGGTCGAGGCGGATGGCAAGGAGATCCCATCGCCGGATGCCGTGCCCGTATACCTTGGGCCTCGACGCGAGCTGCGAGACCTACCGCCGCCGACGTACGAGGGACTGCGCACTGCGGGCTATCTGGAAACGGAGGACACCCTCCGACGCATTTGGTCGTGGGCCAAGCTGCACAACGCTGACGAGATGGTGTGGCCCACACCGACAGCGCAAGCGCAGGAGGCGCTGCGCTTCGACGCGTGCGGCTGGCCATCCGAGAGCACAACCCCCGAGGAGTGGCTCGGCATGATACAGGTGCGCCTGCCGCCTTCGTGCCCTCGCGCCCTGGACCTGCACACATGCTGTTGCCTCACAATGCAAACTCCGCTGCACGTGTGCCCGGCAGTACTGGACGGTGCTGAGGGAGCAACTGATCACGGGCGCGCCGCGGCGCGCGCGCAACGCCGTCTCTAACACATTATCGGGCCGCAGATGAGCGCGATGGTCGAAGTGGTCAGCCGTTGGAATTTATTTTGAGCGCATAGGTTGCGAACGTGACGACGCAGGGGGTCTTCCAGGTGCGCCGCGCTGCCATGGGCGCTGGCGCGCCACCCTGCGTGCGTGTTTCATACAGACGAGCCACTAATCTAAGTTTTATTTTCGCGAGAAACGTCTCTCCGAAGCGTCTGATTGATGCCGAAACCCGACAAATCACCGCACACGAGCCGTCGCAGAGGCGTGCTGACGGGAACGCGCGTCGCGCCCCGGGTCGCCTGCGTGTACTCGGCAAAGTGGCGAGCCAGTCCCTCGACGAGTCCGTGGACAGCGTCACCGCCAGGTGTCGGCTGCTCTATCCGGGCTGCGTGACCACCACCGCTGGAAAACCCGTACTGGACCCAAGCGCGCGCTCGGACAGCATTGGTGTGCAGTCGGCGCACCTCTTCCGTCGGAATGGCGCGGAGGTATGCGAGCGCGCCACGCCCCGACGTGCCCACTTCTTCGATGGGAATGTGCACCGTCCACTCGCGGTGGTCACCATACCAGGCATCCGTTTCGTTCCAGCCGCTCTCGGTGAAGACCGCGTTGATGCATCCCGCCGCGAGCGCGTCCCAGTATGCTTTGCGCGTCGCGAGGTCGCCCCAGGGCTGGAGGCAAAACTTTGCAGACTGGTACGCACGCACGACCGTGCCGGCGGCGTTGCTCGATGCGTTGGGGTCCTTGAAGCTGTTGAGCCCGCTTGAGCCGCGCGACTGTACGGAGCCGGGGCTGGACGGCGTAGACGCCGCCTTCCGTGCCATCGACTCCATCATGAGGCACTCGTCGCGCGGTGCTGCCGCACACTCGGCAAGCAGCCGGTCACGCAGCACCGAGCGACCCACGAGCCGCCCGTCGGCGTGGTGACCATTGGCGAAGACGGCAGCGAGAGCAGGCCGGGCTTCGAGCGGCGGCGCATCCGGCTGCAGCTTGTGGCCGTCCCATGCACCGACGGAAGGGTATGGAAGCCTGCGTGCGTCAGGGAAGGAATGCGTCAGGAATGTCGGCAATGGGTTGGTCAACGGTGCGCATGGTTTGCTCAAGGCAGGACATCCACCCGGGCAGAGGATGGTCCTTCCGGCTCATGGCACCCATGGCGGCCAACCAATCGACACGGCGGGAGTCTGAAAGATCCTGAGCGGCTCGGACGCCGCTCGAGGCACCCACGGCACGCTGAACGGCAGCCCAGCGGCCGGCGAGCGCGAGACGTCGAGGTAGGTGAGTGGCCGGTCGGGCGCCTTCCATGTTGGCGCGTATGAGGGACCATCCAGCCAAAGGAGCGCAATCGGCGGGCCAGTCCACCACCACATTGGCCCACCCGCAGCAGAGCCAGGAGCAATGGCAGGCGGCCGGCTCCAGCCCTGCTGCTGGCACAGCGACGACGCATGCAGGTCGTGGCTGCCGCCCTTGCCAAAATAGGTGCTGCGCACGCTGAACTGCGGCAGTGCGGCCTGCCCGGCGGCCGGCTCGGTCTTGCCAAGGCAGCGGAGCGGCACGTACTCAAGCAAAGGTGCACGGCCGGCCCGCGGCCGATGCCGCTCCAGGAGCCGATGGACGACGAGCGCCTCGAGGTAGCTTTCAGCACGCTGATGCGGCTCCGGTTCCGAGGAAATCGATTGGAACAGGTCGCGCGGCGCTGCGGCGCAGCGTCGGACGGCGACGGGGATTTCAGGGTCGACGCGCGACGACAAACTCGCGCGCTGAGAAAGTAGGAGAAGTTGTGCATGCAGCGAAACACCGTTAAACAGCTTAGCCTGGCGGATCTGCTTGCTTGCTTTACCACACTCCTACCAGGGACTCGTGGCCCGCACAGACACACTACATCTAGACACCTACTCGATTAGTGCCGGCAAGGTTCTCTGGAACTTCACGGGGGAGAGAAGGGGGCCGGGACCCCCCCCCGGTCGGCCGGCATGATCTGATCAAGCTGAAACACGGTAGGTTGCTGTCGGGCCCAGTCGTGACCGCTGTGCTCTGCGTCGGTCAGGGTGCAGAGGTTGCAAAGCCAGGGGTTTACGTAGTATAAGCGGGATTAGATTTCCTATTTGCAATACATAATGATTCCTTTGCGTCGCCCTTGGACCGTGACCCGGGTTGACGGCGGCCCCGGAATCGGCCGTCGGCTCCGAGATGGGGCTCCGCGTCTTGATGCTCGACGTCGATGGGGTGATCACCCTGAACGACGGGACCGGTCGCCTCGACGACCTCAAGCTCGAGAAGCTAGAGCGGGTTGCGCGGGCGTCGGAGTGTGTTGTCTGCATCTCGTCGAACTGGAGGCACTTCCACCAGCTGACGGCGCGGCTTGAGCTCGCGCTGCAGCTTCACGGCAACATATCGGTTATCGGCATGACTCCTGACCACGGCGAACGCACCTCGGGCGCCTCGGTACGGCCAGAAGAGATCATGGCCTTTCTCAAGGCGTGGCGGGGCGAACCCATCACCAGTTGGTGTGCCGTGGACGACCGCCCGCTGCTGGAAGAGCAGGGCGGCCACATGCTCGAGGGACACTTTGTTCAGGTCGACGAGCGGTGGGGGCTCAACGACAAGTCCGTCGAGCAGCTCATCCAGGTGTTGCTGACGGACGAGCCAGAGGAGCCGGAGCTGATCACGGCATCCAAGTCTCCCCCGGCGAGCCCCGACGAGTCTCGCGAGACGAGTCCGGACACGGTGATCGAGCAGCTGCCACCCGGCCGCACGACCGAGCCAGGGTTCACCCGGGCGTCGGAGGAGCACCTGCGCACCCGCACAGCCGCCGCTCACCACAAGCGCTCCCCCCATGGCCGCGCGACGGGCGAGGTGGTGGCCGAGGTGGTGGCCGAGGTGGTGGCTGCCGGCCACTCGTCGCGCCCGCGTACGCCGAGAACCGGCGGCGGCGGCGGCGGCGGCGGCGGCGGTGGCGGTGGCGGCGCGGCGAGGCCGCGCAGCACGCACAAGCCGGAGGCGAGCAGCGGCAGCGGCGGCGCCAGCGGTGTGCCCCGCACGCGCACGCCCGACGAGGCGACGCCGGCTCACAGGCTGCCGCCGCTGCTCAGCCCGCACGCCGCGACGCCGCGCTCGCGCCCGACCGCCGAGGCCGAGCTGCTCGTCGACAACCAGACGACCGGGCCCTCGCCGGGCCACCGCCGCACTCACTCGACGCCGCCCGCGCGGCTGGTGGTCAACCATCTGCAGGCCAACGCGGCGGCGGCGGCGGGCGACGGCGCCGAGGCGCAGGGCGGCGCGAGCTACCGCGCCCCCAACATCCTCAGCAGCCGGCTGTCCCCGCGCAGCAGCAGCCTGCACGCGCCCCGCCCGCCCTCGTCGCCGAGCGCGAGCGCGCAGTCTGCCTCGGCGCGGGCGACGACGCACCACCACCACACGCTGCGCTCGCAGCGCGGCGGCGGCGGGCGCGGCGACCGCTGGAGCCCGGGGTGGGCGCGCTGGGGCGCTGCCGAGGGCAGCGTCGCGCGCGGCGACGACGAGAACTTCATGCAGCGGCTGCATGAGGCCGAGCAGCGCGATCGCCTCGACACGACCCTCACCAACTTTGTGCCGCCCCACACGCACCACCGCACGCGCGTGCGTCGCTCGGCGCCGGCGCGCCCCGCCACGAGCGCCGACGGGGGCCGCTCCGCCGGCGGCTCGACGCGCCGGCGCGAGGCGAAGGAGGCGGGCGACGACGAGTGGCGCAGCATGCCGTGAAGGCGCGCTGAACCGCCCGGTTCTCTTTTGGCGACGTTGTTTCTCTCGAGATGCTCGTCGCGCGCCAACTGATTGATGAGCCGCAAGCGCAAGTTGAAGTGCCGACCATGGATATGACGGGCCGGGTGGCGGTATTTGCATGAGCCGATGCACCGCCCGGTTCTTTTTGTCGACGTTTTTCTGTCGAGATGCTCATCGTGCCAACTGAACGACGAGCTGCAAGCGCAAGTTGAACTGCCGACCATGGATATGAGTTATGACCGGGTGGCGAAAGTGATGAGATGATGGGAAGTTTTGTTGATTACAATACGCGTGTAAGAAGCTCGGAAACCGCCAATTATACAAAGCAATCTGTTTAGGCTGTTTAGCGTTTAGGCGGTTCGCTATCGGATCGCCTCCGGGGTACAGTACTGTACGGTCGCGTTGCATGCAGGACTATTTTGCTGTCTCCCCCACTCCCGCCGCCACTTGCTCCTTGACTGAGGGCCGAGCTGCCGCGATCCGAGAGGTGCGGCGGTTTGCCGCCGCGACCCCAGACACCGCGGCGAGGGACACGCCGTCTACGTAAAGCCGTATATAGCTGCGCCGCGAGCTGGACGCCTGGAAAAGGAGTTTCCACCGCTGCCGGACGATCTGATGTGAGCTTAGCCACGAGTAGCGTAGTCAGGGTACTCAGTACGATTTTAGCCAAAAATAAAGAATTTCACGCAGGTGCGGTAAGTGTGGACGAGCTGAGCGGTGAATGTAGCGCGGGCACGAATCTGATTGTTTTAAGAAGCTGCGACCGCGCCACGG
>Ga0209713_10001258_pt1 | contig 15002 bp, 2 predicted proteins | sample ArcOceMetagenome_3_FD_187444 | JGI IMG/M metagenome (GOLD analysis project Ga0209713, IMG submission 187444) | Marine eukaryotic phytoplankton communities from Arctic Ocean - Arctic Ocean- Svalbard ARC20M Metagenome (SPAdes) (version 2) | ecosystem: Environmental > Aquatic > Marine > Oceanic... | reverse complement strand
TGAAAGCGCTCGACGTGCTGCTAGCGGCTGGTGACACTGGCAGTGCCGAGGCACGCAGCCACGAGCCGTGCTCCGACGCTGACACGCGCGATCGATCGCTCGTTTATTGCGAAAACGCAACAAAGACGGTAGGCAGCATGGACTTCAGCATGGACTTCAGCATGGACTTCAGCACGGACTTCAGTTGAGTCCATGCTGTTTACGCTGTTTACGCTGTTAGCTTACCGAATGAACTACACACGTCGAACTCCGTCATTTTTAATTAGTAGTACAATAAAGCATGATGAACGGACGTACTGTAAGCAATAGTAATAGATAGAGGTGAAGGCTAGGTCTGATCATCAGCTGACGATTCGTTGAAGCGCCGAGTCGTGCCGCGAGAGAGCAGCAGGTGTCTCGATCGGCGCGCGCTCTTCATCAAACGCGCTCCACAGGCATGCGGGAGACCTTCGGCCACGACCTTCTGCGCGATAGCAAGGCCGCTGGCGCGACAGGTGGCCTCGCAACAGCGGCGCGAAACGCCAGCTCGCGATCGCTTGAATGCGGCTGTCTCGCTCTTCCGTGACGGAAGTTGGGCAAACCACCCATTTCTACTGGCCATATCTAGGGGCCATTTGAACGTCAGGAGGTGAGATTTAGACTGTAGACTATCTCTTGAACCCAAAGAACATCATACCCCAAACTGCAGGCATGAACGGGGTGTTCATAAACGCACTCAACTTGTTTTGGGGGGTTTGGTCAACTTGCACCAAGGCGCGCGGGTACTTTCATGCAGGCAACTTCGCTGCCGCCTGACTGGCTCCGTGAGTACGCAGTCTGGCATCAAGAGCACCGCCACGACGCAGACGCGAAATTCATCATGTATTCATGCCACGCCAGCATGAATAGTCTGGTAGCACTTCCACGCGGTGGGTATAGGATGACAGGCCCTACGTGTGGCGGTCACGGGTACCGTTTCAAACAGATCGCGTGGACACTCAGGGTGGCAGCCGCGAACCTCAGAGTCCTTCTGGTCGATTGGGCAGCGCCGGAGAGGCTGGAAGACTATATGTAGCCGTCTGAGATTGACTGGCAGCCCGACTCCTGTGAGCGCGAACTTCTTGAGAAGGAGCCAGTCTACAGAATGTGGTCGATGAACATGACGAATGTACCACCCCCGGATGTGCGCTATCTGCGCGTCACTGGTGGCATGCAGGAGAACGCCGGCTGCTGGCAATGCCATGCGATTCCACCAACGAGATTTGAGACCATGTACCGATTTCTCTTCAAGCCCGCCCATTCATTTGCAGTTCATATTCGCCAACTGCGCGCGACGCTATTTGGGCCGTCGAGGTCGTACAACAGTATGCACATTCGAATGGGCGATTCCTCCGAGGGCAGCAACATGAAGAGCAGCTTCCTGTGGAGGATGAAGGACCAGCGGAGTACGCTTGCACAGGCAGCAGAGGCCGTCGCGTGCGCGGCGGGGCTGGAGCCGGACCTACCCTTTTTCGTCGCGACCGACAATGCGCTGCTGAAAGATGCGCTCGCCGCCCGAGACCCAAGGCGGCTCAATGCGACGGTTTTTGTCGACAGCGGCGCCTTTGCCAACATTGTCACGCACGGTTGCACTGGTTGCATGGTCAACGCGGTTCAGAAGCAGCGCTTTGACGGTGAGGGAGCTGCTGAAGGCGTCCGTGCCATCTTCGTCGACCAGGCGCTTCTAGCGGGCGCGAGGCACTTTGTCTACATGCCCATATCCAGCAACTACGCCGGCTGGACCCGAGCCTGGCGCGACGAGCTCGACGTCAACACGTACTACCCCACGCACTGCGGCACCAATAGTCAGCACTGCCGCCAGAGCCCGTGTCGGACGACGGACGATGGGAAGTGCCTGCCCTCGAGCCGCTGCAGTCGCTGGCGAAACCAGACCATGAACGATGCGCGTTGGCCATGGCGCCACCGTCTGCAAAAAAGAGCTGTGCGTGGTTCTGGACTAATTAATGGCAGCAATCGCATCCCAGGACCGCGTGTAGCTCCGTGACCGTGTCTCATTATCATTCAATACTATGAACGAAAAGCATGACGAAAAGTCACGTGTCTCTCAAATGCTCTCTCTCAAGTCTCTTCTCCCCCCCCCCCTCCCTCTCCCGCGGGACGCACCCGCGCTGCTGTCCACCTAATCGTTGGTCATGGCGATGAGCGCCGCGCCTCGCCGCATCCAGTGGCCCGACTCCTCCTTGGAGTTCAGGTCGAAGTTGCACACGTGGTTGGTCGAGTGGCCGGTGGTTGACAGCGTGCCCTGTCGCACGTTGGTCTTGTAGAAGGGGCACTCGTAAAGGCCGGGCGGCTTCGGCGCGTCGAGCTTGCCTGGCATGAGGTGCACGACGTTCATCGGCGCGAAGAGCTCGCCGGGGAAGGACTCAGCCATTGACTGCTCGGCGGCGTCGTAGCGCGCGCCTTCGACGAACATGCCGTGCACGTAGACGCCGTCGTCGGGCGGCGCGGGCGTGTCGTCGAGGCCGGTATACTGCTGCACGTGCGCCGAGAAGACGAGCATGTCGATCGGTTCCTGGTAGCGGCGCGCGTACATCTGCAGCGCCGACGTCAGGAAGCCCTGCGGGAAAAAAAAGGCGGGGATCCAGAAGGACGCGGGCGGCGCCTTGGTCAGCCAGTTGTTCATGAAGGTCACGCGCTCGACGAGGTCCTTAAACCACGACGCCAGCGGCTTGAGCGACGGGTAGCCCCGGCCGGCCTCGCCCCACGGCGTCGGCACCTGCTGGAACATGAACTTCCCGTACGCGTCGTCGAGCTGCGCCGACATGACGACAAGGCCCTTGATCGCACGCACCATCTCGCGCAGCATGCCCGACATCGCGTCGATTAGCCCGTTGAACTTAGACATCTCGTGCGTGAGGAAGATCGAGAGCGGGTTGGGCGAGCCGTCGGCCATCTTCGAGAAGGTCTCGGCGGTGCCCTCCTTGAGATTGAGCTTCTTGGGAAGCTTCGATAGGAAGTCGTTGGACATCTCCATGACGATCTCGTCGGGTGTCTTGCCGCCGGCCCCGCCGCCGGTGCGCGGCTGCAGCGAGATGATCGTTTCGAGCATCGCCTGTGTCTCCTGCGTCTGACACGAGATGTCGGCATTCTGGTGCAGCCCGAAGATCTGCGGCGAGTCGATGAGCGGAAAGCTCGCGATGAACGTGCGGTACGTGTCGAGCTCGCCCTCGGCCGGCGCGCAGTAGTGAAACTTGGCGTCGAGCTCGGGCGCGTACGAGTACGAGTCGGAGTCGACGGCGTGCTCGTTGAGGTAGATGCCGAGGATGGCGCGCGTCAGCCGCACGTCCTGCTTGTCGGTGACGCGGCCGCCATAGACGACGTCCGAGATGATGACGTTGAGCGCCTCGAAGGGCGTCGTCGGCTGCTCGTTGAGCATCAGCCGCAAATTCTGCTGCGCGAAGACGAGGTCGGACGTCATCCACTGGTAAGGGATGTTCCAGCCCACGGCGCCGTACTTGCGCCGCTCCTGGATGACCGCGTTGAAGAAGCAGAGCCCGAAGATGAGCTTCTTGAACTGCGCCGGCTTCTCGCAGCTATCGAAGAAGTCGGCGTCCATGTCGGTGAACGAGCGGCCGAGGTTGGCCTTGAGCCCCTTGGGCGGCTCCTGCGTCAGCTTGAGCGACGACTGCAGCACCGCCACCGGGAAGGCGGGCGTCGGCATCGTCGTCAGCCAGAGGCGGAAGTCGTCCGAGATGCCGTCGGTCGAGTCGCGCATCTCCTCGACGAGCGCGTCGAGCCGCGGCAGCCACGAGACGGAGAGGTGGCAGTTCTGCAGGCACACCCAGTGCCCCTGCACGCGCCCCTCGGCGATGAGCCGCTCGGCGATCGGCCCCTGCCCCTGGCCGAGCGAGACCATCTTGAGGTTGTCGCCCGTCTCGTAGCCCTTCTGCTTGCCGAGCTGCAGCAGGTACTGCGTCGGGTCGGCGCCCGACGTGAGCACGAAGATGATCGGCGTGCGGCTGGCCGAGTCGTTGAACGTCGAGTTGAGGTCGAAGGGCGGCGCTTCCTTGAAGTACTCGCCCATCTCCGAGCCCACGAACTCGTTGGCGCCGAAGACGACCTTCTCGGGGCGGAAAACCTTCAGCAGCAGCAGCCGTTGCATCGGCGTCACCTTGGTCTCCCACTCGCCCGGCAGCGGCTCGTTCTGCGGTGCCTCCGACTCGGCGTACGCCTTCCATGCGGCGGGGCTCGCCTCGATGGCGCCGCGCAGCCCCGCGAGGCCCTTCACCTCAACCTCGGCCGCGAGCACAAACGCCCACTCCTTGTCTCCGAGCCAGTCACCGTCGGAGGCTGACGGGTTGGGCGGCAGGTCCTCGACGGAGACGGCGGGTTTGAGGAAGAAGGACCACTCATCCTGCGAGACGGAGCGGCGCTGGCGCAGCACCGAGACGGCGATCATGAAGGCGTACAGCCCCTTGTGCTTCTCGAAGAGGCCGCGGCAGATCATCACGAACATCGTGCGCGTCTCGGCCTCGATGAGGATCGAGATGCGCCTGTCGAGGTCGTCCGACTTATCGGCGGCGCGCACCGTCTGCGCGAAGATCTCCTTGAAGTAGGCGAGCGAGTACTGGTACATCGGGTCGACCGACGCAAAGTCAGCCACGACGAAGTAGAGGATCGAGCCGCGCGTCGCCACCGGCCGGTAGGCCTCGCGCGCGACATCAATCTCGGCCGAGGTGGCCTCGGCACCCTTGACCGCCTCGGCCGTCCTGGTCGAGGTGGTCTTCGACGCGTCGAGCGTGTTAATCAGGTCCTCGTCGTCCAGAATGTTGCCCTTGGACTCGGCGAGCATCTTGAGGATCTTGTCTTCGAGCTCCTTGATCACCTTACGTCCCTCGGCGATCTGGATTACGAGCGCCTCCTTCTTCTCCTCCAGGTCGGGTCGCTCGAGTGTCGCGACGTCAGCGAGCAGCTGGTCCTCAAGGCCCTCGAAAGTCACGGTGAAGTTGACGGTCGTCACCTTGATGCACACCTCGGGCGCGTAGTGCGGGTTGGCGAGCTTCGTCGTGATGAAGAATTGGAAGTCCTCCGAGTAGTCGACGTCGGTGTCGCCGAGGCGTAGCATGATGCGCCCCTGCGACTTGTACGTCTGCTTCAGCAGGACGGGGTCGAGGGCGGGGTCGAGCTTCTCGAGTACGTTCTCAAGTAGCACAGGCACGCCGACGCGGATCGACGACTCGAGGACACGCAGGAAGTCGCCCTGCGTCATCTTGACGATGCGCAGCTTGTTGTCCTTGTTGAGGTTGCGCACCCACCGGTTGGCCTGCCCCTGCGGGTCCATCATCAGCGGCCAGCGGCGCGACTTTGTGACGAAGATGGCGTTCTCGACCGAGAGCGAGTCGAGCGGCAGCCCGCAGATGCCCCAGTGGCGCACGACGACCGGGTCGCCCAGGACCGCCTGCACCGTCGGATTGGGGTCGGAGGCGATTCCGAGCCCCTTGACTTTGGCGACCCACGCCGTCGTCAGCCGCTGGCGGAAGGCGCCGGTGAAAGGACCCTGGTAGGCGATGGCGCCCGAGCAGACGATCATGTTGCCGATCAGGTTGGTCTGCGACTCGTTGAGCGTCTTCACCAGCTCTTCCCAGCGCACCTTCTCCGAGCCGAGGCCGCCAACGAGCTTACCGGCGCGCTCGAGCTTGACCTGCGTGTCCTTCTCCTGCTCGTCGAGCTCCTTGGCCTTGCTCTGCGCGGCGTCGAGCTTGCGCTTGAGCGCGCCGACGCGGTCTTCCACCTCCTTGAGCTCGTTCTGCTTCTCCTTGAGCATCGCCTGTGACTCGGCTAGGTTGGACGCCGCCTCCTTGAGCTTGGCCTTCTTGGGCTCGACCGTCTTGGCGACGCGCGCGTACGTATCCATCGCGCGCACCCACATGCACAGCGACTTGGCGGCGGTCGACACCTTGCCGACCGTGTCGGGCTGGAACTCGTCCATCTTCATGTACTTGGCGATGCCCTTGAGCAGCTTCTCAGGGATATTGTCCTTGTCATAGGCCTTGAGGTCGTCGAGGAAGGACGACTCGTTGAGGAGCTTCTTCGCCTCGCCCCAGTCGGGCTTCTTGCCGCGCAGAATGCAGACTGCCTCCATGACGCGCTGCACGAGGTCTGGCGGCTTGGCGTACGACTTCACCTCCTGCACGTCCTTCTTGTCGAGCGAGTCGAGCGCCTTGACCGACGCGTTGTACGCCGGCATCGCCTCGTCGAGGTCGCGCTGCGCGTCGGCGGCGATCGCGCGCGCCTCGGCCGCGATGACGTTGACCGCCTCCTCCTCCTTCATCACGCGCTGCTTGACGTCGTCGGCGGCGGCCTGGTCGACGGCCACCTCCTCGAGCAGCGCCGACGTCTCTTTGGCCGCCTGTGCGAGCACCGGCTGCAGGTTCTGCAGGTCTTTCTTCATCCGGTCGACGACCTTATTGGTCTCGACTAGCTTGTTGACGCCATTCTGGTAGCGCGAGATCTTCTCGGCGATTGCGACGCGCTGCTCGCCGAGCATCTGCGAGTACAGGTTGAGCAGCTCGAGGTAGCTCGTCGGTGTCGTGTACGTCTTGCGCCGCAGCTCGGCCATGAAGGCGTCGCCCGTCTTCCCGACGGTGTAGTGCATCTCGACGCAGGTCTCGCAGATGCCGTCCTTGGTCTTCTGGTCTCCGAGGTCGGTCTTCTCAAAGTAGCGCTGCGCCACTGAGAGAAGCGCCGCCTTCGGCCACTCGTTGAACCAGTCGATCGTGCAGCAATTGATCAGAGACGGGAACATGCGGCAGCGGATGCGGAACGAGTCTCCAATTGGCGACATCGCCAGCACGATGTGCAGATTCTCGCGCACAATCTGCACAAAGTGCGCGTACACGACGTCGCGGCTCTCCTCCTTACCCGCCGCCTTGGCAAGCGGCCGCGCGATGTTAAGCAGCCGCTCCATGTCCTCCGTCTCCATCAGGTTGGGCACCTCGCCCGAGTTGAGGATGTTGGAGATGTCCTCGAGGAACGACTCCTTGACGATCTGCGTGTCGGAGAAGAGGAAGACGACCGGCTTCTCGACCGCCTCGAACATGAAGCGCTTGAGGTCGTCATGGAAGGCGACCACGTCGTAAGTGCGCGTGATCTCGATCGACTGGCACGAGAAGTCCCACATGGCCGCAGCGAGCCGCACGAGCGACTGGCGGCCCGAGCCGCCGACGCCGACGAGCAGCGCGTTGCCGCGCGGCTGCGTGATGACGCGCGAGATGCGCGCAAGGTGCAGGCACGCGTCGGCGAAGAAGACGAGGTTCATTGGCTTGGTCGAGAGCGCGTTGTAGTCCTGCAGCGCGTCGTCGAAACGCTTCTGCGTCTTGTCGAGCGTGAGCTCCTCGTATAGCGCCTCAGTGGGGCCCGCACTCGTGTTCATGAAGGAGCCGAAGATGAGCGTGCCGGTGGTAGAGGCGTCCCACTCGCGGCCGCCAAGCCGCTCCTTGATCGTCTCGGACGCCTTATTGTAGAACCACTCGCGGTCGTCGGCGTTAACGAGGCGGTCGCAGAAGACGCGCGTCGCCTCGTGCGTCCACAGCCGCACGAGCGCGTCGGCGTCCTCGCACTTCTTCTTCGAGATCTGCAGCATGCCCTGCATCACCTTCGAGATGTCGCGCAGGTTGAAAGTGTAGTGCGACTTGGCGGGTGTCGGCAGCATCTTCTCGCGGATCCCCGTGTAGATGTCCATCGTCGCGTGGATGATCGGCGTGCCGAGCTCGATGCACGTCGCGTCGAACTCGGACGCCGACAGGAAGCCGCCAAGGATGGACGAGAAGATGACGACCATCGAGTCGGACGACAGCTCGGGCACCCACAGCATCTGGAAGTGGCGCGTCAGCCGCGGCGTGAGCGGGTTGCGCCCGCCGCCGGGCGGGCCGCACGCCGCGACGAACGACGTGTTCTGCACCGCCTTGAAGAAGAGCTTCTTGAGGTCGTAGAAGCCGCCCTGCGCGAGGACCTGCCGCACGAGCTCGATCGGCGGCTGCGCGCCGTACTTCTCGAGCGCCGGCATGTTGATGTCGTCGACGAAGAGCACGTTCTGCCGTCCCGGCGGCGCGCCGAGCAGGTTCTTGCGCAGCTTGTCGAGCTTCGACTCGAGCAGGTCCTGCATATTGGCCGCCGACGTCTGCGCCGAGAAGGCCGCCTGGATCGACGACGCGTTCTCGGGCAGCTTCTTGAGGAAGGCCTGCACGGTCACGCTCTTGCCGGTGCCCGTCTCACCGATGAGCATCGTGTGGTTGCCCGCGAGCACGAGCGTCTTGAGCAGGAACTCGTAGCAGGTTGTCTCGCCGGTTGGCACGAGCACGTTAAAGAAAGGCTCGTCCTTGTCGTACGCGAACGTCGACATGATGTCGGTCCACGGCAGGAAGCACTTGACATCCTTGCTCACGCAGCAGTCGAAGACGGTCTTGCCCTCGGGGAAGACGGGGTCGAGCTCGGCGACAAGCCCCTTCTCGCGCGCCCACGCGTCGAACTTGAGGCGCGAAGCCTCGCGCAGGTTGCCGCCAAACGACCACGTGAAGCAGAAGAGGAACCACAGGTTGATCATCGAGCGCGTACCCTCCTTGCCCGCCTCGACGCCGTTCTCCTTGCGCAGCGTTGCCTCGAGCATGTTGAGGCAGTTGCCAATCAGGTTGGCGTCGACCGACGGGATGCCCTCCTTCTCGCCGTCGCGCACCATCTCGAGCGCCGGCTCGACGTACTTGTCGAGCAGCGCTAGCAGGTGCGCGCGGTCCTCCTCGTCGGTGAGCCGCGTGGGCAGCACGTGCTCACACCATGACGTGATCAGCGGCCGGTTGCCGATGTAGACCGCCTCCATGTAGACCATCCCGCAGCGCGAGACGGTCGCGGGGCTCGCGACGCTCAGGTCGTTGACCTCGAAGAGCATGTGCATCCCCTTCTTGAGCTTGATCCGCTCGCCGTTGGAGAGGCAGAGCATCTTGTTGTCGTCGAGCACGGTGTTCATGTTCTCGATCCACAGCGCGTCAACTGGGCCGTCGAAGATGATCCAGTTGAACGAGTCCGACTCGTCGTTGACCGACATGCGCACGAGCGTCGGCACGAGGCCGTCGGTCCACTCCTGCGTCACCGGGTTGACCTCGCCGTACAGCTGACCCATCTTGACCGACTTCGGGTTGATGACGTGCCGCTTGGTCACCTCGTATTGCGGCGACTCCTCGCCGTCGCGCTTGAGCTGCGTCAGCGCCGCGCCGAGCGTCGTCGAGCACGTCGTCTTGCCGGTGAGCGTGTAGCCGACGAGCATCACGCCGTGGCGCACCAGCATTGTCTCGAAGAGCTGGATGATCTTGCCGACGTACTTTGGCACCGCCTGCATGTGCGCCTTGGTCAGCTCGAGCTCGACGGCCTCCTGCAGCCGGCCGTAGTCGACCGTCGGGATGTCCTTGCCCGGGAAGAGGTCCTGGATGATCGCCATGAACAGCGGCACGTCGTCGTACAGGAACTTGGGCAGGTTGGAGTCGCGCAGCGCGCGGATGAGCGTCACGTCCTCCTCGAGGTCGGGGTTGCCGCGCTTGAGCTGGCCCGCCATCACGAGCACGCTCTTGACCGCGCGCATCCCAAAGTCGTAGTGGTCCTGCTTCGAGAGCTGCTCCGACGAGAGGCGGTACAGCTGCGTCATCTTGTTCGAGAGCGGCTTCGCCTCACCGAAGCCCTCCGAGAAGAGCATGATCTCGGCGATCAGCCGGTAGTCGGGCACCATCATCGCCACGGGGCGGAAGAGCGCTTTGAGGTTGTCGGGCAGCTCGGCGCGGCCGGCGTAGCCGGGGTTCATCGTGATGAAGACTCCGTAGCCGCGGTTGAGCGGGATGTCGCGCCCCTCGAAGACGAAGCGTTCCGCCTTGGCCTTGACGGCCTCCTGGATGGTGAGGATCTGCTGCGCAATCACCGAGAGCACCTCGAGGTCGATCCGGTTGAACTCGTCGAAGCACGCCCACGCGCCCGACTGGGCGAGGCCCGAGAAGAACTGCGACATCATCTTGGCGGTCAGGTCGGGTCCGCAGTTCATCACGACGCACTGACGCGCGAGCGCCTTGGCGAGGTCCTTGGTGGTCTCGGTCTTGCCGGTGCCTGCGGGGCCGGCGGGCGCGCCGCCCATGCCTAGGTTGAGCGCGCCAGTCAGCGTCATGTAGCATTTATCGGTGAGCGGCGTGATCACGAGGCGCATCGAGTTGCCGAGGTACTCGTAGCCGTAGTTGAAGCGCGTGTTGGTCTGGCGGATGATGCAGTCGTCGATCTCCTCCTCCCAGTAGTAGCGCAGCTGGCGCTGCCACTCGAAGTCGTTGACCCAGCCCACCTTGAGGTCGATCATCTGGTAGACGGTGTCGCGCGCGTGCACGTCGATGACGAGCTTCGCCGAGAGAAGCGCGCGCTGCAGCGGCGTCAGCTGCGTGCGCACCAGCTCGACCATGTGGTTGATCATGCCGATCCACTCGACGTTGTACTCGGCGAGCGCGTTGGCGTTCTCGCCACTGTGCAGCTTCTCGAGCACGCGCTCGACGGCGACCGTCCACTCGACGCAGCCGATCATGATCACCGACGCCGCGGGGAAGGCAAAGTACCACTCGTCGATGGGGATGTTGCCGAGCTTCTGGAGGCAGTCCTTGCTCGTGTCGTAGATCGTGGAGCACATATTGACCTGCATCGCCATCAACCACGACTCGACGGGGCCCTCAGCCGTCGGCGGCGTCGTGAACGGCACCTTCTCGCCCTCGGCCGAGTTGAGCGCGAGCATCTGCTTGGAGGCGTCCCCCTCGCCAAAGGTGAGCTTCTTGACGGCGTCGAAGCACTTGATCAGGTGCGGCTGCACGGCGTGCGGGTCGCGCGTCTGCGAGAGGATCTCGAGCAGCTCGTCGTTGGAGAGGAAGTAGAACCGCGGGAAGGCGGTGCGCTTCGTCTCGAGGTAGTCCTCGAGCGACTTTTGGATCTCGTCGAGCACCTTGTTGGCGTCGGTGAAGGTCTTGAGCAGGTCGGGCACCGTCACCTGCGCGATGACGTTGGGGTTGTCGTGGCACTTGCGCATGCGGTCCTTGAAGAACTTGTCGACCGACTTGAATTTGACCGACTCGGCCGGCAGCTGCTTCTGGATGTCCTCAGCGCCGAAGATGTTCTCGAGGTACATCCACGAGCGCTGGCACGCGAGCCACTCGTCGAGGACCTCCGAGAGCGTCGAGAGCTTCTTCTCCCACTCCTCGACCTCGGCGCGGATGCCCGAGACGAAGCGCGACGCGAGGATGGTCTGCAGCGACACCTGCGAGTCCTCGAGCTGCGTGATGACCTCGTCGACGCCACCGAGGATGAAGAGGTCGGACTGGTCGCGGTGGTTGAGCGTGACGAACTGGATGTCGGCCCAGCCCTGCCGGATCTTGGTAAGGAGCTGCTCGAGCGACCACTCGCCCGACGCGACCGCCGAGACCTCGCCGATGAACTCGGCGTGCGAGAGGACGCCGAAGCGGAGCAGCTGCTCCATCGTGAACGTCGAGCCGGCGAAGAATGGCTGCTCGAGCCGGTCGAAGATGCGCTTCCAGTGGCGCTCGGCAAGCGCCTCGTTGCCGAGGTCGGTGATGACGGGCGTCGCGTCCTTGAAGTCCTCGACCGACTCCTTGAACATGGCGACGACCGCGTCCTGCGGCAGCCGCTTCGACATCTTGTGCACGTCCTTGTAGTACTGCATCACCTCCTTGACCATATCCTCGACGTCGAGCTCGTGGAACGACTCCGACTTCCACGCGAACTGGGCCTCGTTCCACGTGTGCAGCTTCGTCCAGATCTCGTGCTTGAGCTCGTACTGCGAGATCGTGTCGCGCAGCTGCGTGAACTCGTGCGGTGGGATGTGGAAGGTCTCCTGCATCTGCTTGTAGCCGTCGGCCTGCTCCGACATCGCCTCGAGCTGCGTGCGCACCTCCGAGAGCCGCTCGAGCACCACCTTGGGGTCACAGACCGGGTCGACGAACTCGCCGGTATGCAGCGTCGTGAAGGTCGCCATCAGGTCCTCGTTGAGCTTCGAGATCGAGCGGTCGAGCGAGACGGTCATCGCCGGCATTCGTTGCTCGACGGCGCCGTCGGCCTCGCCGGTCACGGACGCGAACCTCTCACGCGCCTCCTTGAGGTCGTCCTTCTTCACCTGGTCCTGCGACGGGATGCGAACCTCGTACTTGTCGAGCAGGTCGTACATCTCGTTGACCTGCGAGGCGCGCATCTCGATCTCGCGCGTCTCCTCGCGCACGCGGTTGACGTTCTCGACGTATTCGGCGAAGTCGCGGAGCGAGCGCGGCTGCTCGCCCAGGTCGCGCATCTTCTGCTGATACTCCTGCAGGCTCGCGATGCACCGGTCCCGCGCCACCTGCAGCAGCAGCCCGCGGCACTTGTCGAGCGAGCGCGTCGTGATCGGCATCAGCGAGTTCTTGAGCGTCTTCGAGTCGACGTGCAGGTTGCGCTCGGTGCCGTACATCTTCATGCGGTCGAGGTCCTTGTACCACTTGTTGAGCTGTGCCATGTCCTGCTTGAAGTTGGTGACCGCCGCCTTGAAGCTCGCGCTCTGCTGCGCCTGCGCGTACGCCTCGTAGTTCCAGTTCTCGCCGAAGCAGTGCACGACGCGGTACTCCTCGAACTGCTGCGCGTAGAGCGTCGCGCGCTCAAAGTCCTCCTCGACGACCTGCTCGATCGACTTTTGCACGTGGACAAACTGGACGGAGCGCCGCACGATCTTGGCGACGTCGGGCCCCTCGACGCGTCCGCTGTGGAAGTACGGCTTGAACGGGCGCATGTACAGCAGCCGCGGCACGGCGTGGATGTTGTTGATCATCCCCTCGAGCAGCGAGTTGAGCGAGCCGTGGAAGTGGCTCTTGGGCGGCTGGAAGGCCATCGACTTGGCGCCAAACTCGACGGTGGTGATCCACAGCCCGTTCTTGCGCGGCGTGTGCAGCAGCTCGAGCAGCCGCTCCGACGTCGCGATCACGAGCAGGTAGCAGCACGAGACGGCCATGTAGTCGGCGAGTCGGATCAGGTCGCCCAGCATCTGCGCCTCGGCAACGGCGCGGCGCACGGCGGCGAGGCGCGCCTGCTGCTCCTCCTTCTGCTTTGCCATCGACTTGGAGCGCGGCTTGCCCGTCGCGGTGCTCACCGCCGCCGCGCCGTCGCCGCCCTCCTCGCCCGGCGCGCCCATCGTGTCGTCCGAGAGGCGAGCGCGCGTCGTCACGTCCTTGCACACCTTCTCGACGAGCGCCTGCAGCTTGTCGACGATCTGCTCGAAGGCCTTGGCGGCGTGCGCGCGTTGCGCCGCCTGCTCCTCGAGGAAGGTGTCGACCGACGTGAAGTTGGCGCCCACCGTCGCCATGAGCCGCGTGTTGTCGCCGGTGCGCAGCTCGTAGCAGAGGGCGTTGATCTCGAGCAGCGTCGAGCAGAAGGCCGGCTTGGCGAGGAAGAGGCGGTGGACGAGCTTGTTGCGCTGCGCGCAGTAGAGCTTGTACCGCACGTTCGCCCGCCACAACCGGAAGATCTTGGCGGCAAGGTAGTGCTTGAAGAAGCGGATCGACGTGAGCACGTTGAAGAACGTGCTCTGCTGCATCCACGTCGACAGCAGCACAAACTCCGACGGCAGCCCGGAGGCGAAAACGTGCACGACGCCGCACGCGGACATCGTGAAGTACTCCGCATCAACCTGCTCGCGCGACACCACCGTCAGGTCGTAAGGGCGGAACGCGTCGCCCGTGCGCGCGCGGTTGAGATAGACAAACTTGACGGGCGTGTGGTTGCCGTTGCGCGCGAAAAAGTTCGCGGCCTCGTCGCCCGTCTTGAGCTTGGCCTCGCCCTCCTCGCCCTCCTCCTCGTCGCCCGCCGCGTCGCCGTTCTCGCCCGTCGCGTCCGCCGCGGCGCCATCGGGCGCGCTGAGCGGCGGCAGCCTGCGGCCAGGAGCGCCGCCGCGGCTGCCCGTGCGCAGCTTCTGCGAGGCCAGCTGCGTCAGCGCGTCGGACGGGCGGCGAATATTGGGCAGGTCGTAGTCGTACAGCTCGTCGATGTTGAACTGGTAGAGTGAGACCTGCCCAGCGCCCTCCATGGCCTGCAACCCCTCTTCGGCGCGCTTTCGCAGCGCCGCCTGCTGCGCACCGCCCACGGGAGGCTTCGGCTTCGCCTGCTGCGCCAGCGCGACGAACCGGGACACCTGCTCGTCCGGAGGCGGCAGCTGCGGCATCCGCGAGAGCGGGCCCTGCGGAGCTGACCACACCATGGCCTTCGCAGGCACAGATGGCTGCGCAGCAAGCAGAACGGCGAATCGACTTGCGGCCTTGCGGTGCTAAACCACGCCTCGCCTGACTTCAGGTCAGGAGCAAGGCGCAGAACCACCTGAACATCCGCCGGACCGGCGGACCGCTGGCACCGAGTGAAGAAAGGAGCGCGCGTTCTACGCGATGCACATCTTCCTCGGGGCCGGTGGCAGTAGGCAGCAGCAGCGCGACACCAACCACCAAGCTGATCACCTGATCTCCGACCTGTCGGCGCGGGGTAACCCGCGGGTCCGGCTGGCTCGGGATCAGTGTATCCCTCCTGGGGCCCTCCTGACCGGCGGCTTAGGCAAAGCTAAGATCTAAAGTAATCTAAAGTTTGGGGCCGACACGGATTAAGAAATGAGCTGCGACAGCGCCAGCGCCCGTAGGAAACGCTAAGAAAGGAGCTACGGCCGCCTGATCGCCGCCTTCTTAATGCCCGATACCGACTGTACCTCGTACAGTGCCAGGTTTGGAATCTGATTGATTGATTGCGAGCCTAGTTGCTGAATACCAGCACATGGCGATCTGATACGATGTATTAAGACAGTATTACGGCCGATCGGCCGCCACTGAATACAACGGTGAATACAACGTATTCATGAATACATACGTAGGTGGTAATCCCCCCATTGCGCGCCAACAAGAGACAGCCACGCGCGAACCCCGATGTCGACCGAGACCACCGCA
>Ga0209713_10001256_pt1 | contig 15012 bp, 3 predicted proteins | sample ArcOceMetagenome_3_FD_187444 | JGI IMG/M metagenome (GOLD analysis project Ga0209713, IMG submission 187444) | Marine eukaryotic phytoplankton communities from Arctic Ocean - Arctic Ocean- Svalbard ARC20M Metagenome (SPAdes) (version 2) | ecosystem: Environmental > Aquatic > Marine > Oceanic... | reverse complement strand
GCTCCGCTATTTGTCACGATGGCGGCGCGCGCGACGCGGTCGGCTAGCCGACGCCGCGGCTCGGCTAGCAGCAGCGACGTCGACGAACCCCGCTGCCTCCTGCTCGCGCTGAGCCACGACGAGCTGGGCGTGATCGTCGACGGCCTCGCCGACCCGCTCCAGCCCGTCGTCGCTGTCGCGTTCAGCAGCACGTGCAAGGGGCTGCGGACGCCGCTGCGGGCGGCACTCGAGGTGCTGCAGGAGTGGCACGAGAAGGCGGTGGCGCTGTGCGACATGATTATGGATCGGCGACTGAGGAGAGCACGCGAGCTCCCCGTCCCCGAAGACGGCGGGATCGCGTGGCTACGCACGACGGATGCCCTGTACTGGGAAGACAAGGACCTCACTGCTGACAATATTGCGACGCTGGGTTTTGTCCTGCGCACCAATAGCATGCCGAGGCTGAGAAGCCTCTGGCTCAATCAGAACGCCATCGGCGACGCCGAGTTGATCAAGTTGTTCGACGGCCTGGGCAGCGGTGCTGCGCCCTCGCTCGAGACGCTCCGCCTCGACGGTAACCAGTTTGGCCCGACAGGCGCCGAGGCTCTTGCCGCCGCCCTCCAAAGGGGGGCGATGCCCATGCTCCAGCTTCTGCATCTCGACTTCAATCCCATAGGCAAACAGGGCATGGCCGCACTTGCCACACCTCTGCGCAAGCTGCCTGCGCTCAAGGAGTTGCACCTGGACGCCTGCGGCATCTGCGACGAGGGCATGGCGTCGCTGGTGGCCAACCTCGGCGAGAAAGACTTCGAGAAGCTCGAGGACCTCGATCTTGGCCGAAATGAGCTCACCGAGAAGGGCTGCGGCACGCTCGTCTCCGCGCTCGACGACGCTGCGATGCCCAGCCTCGCCTTTCTTTATCTCCTCCTCGCGAAAGAAATCTCCTCGGGGAAGCTTGCTCGGGCCGCGGCTGCTCGGGAGATCGACTACTATCTCAAGATCGACTCAGATGATGAGCAGGATGATGACGATGATGACGATGATGACGATGCGGAGGATGGAGAGTGAGGAGTAGGAGGAGGAGTAGAGGATACCGTACGTATGACTAAAGTACGGCTATGATGAGATCTCGATGCATGTGTACATTGTAAAACCACCACTAGCACTACCAGCTAAACCCTGACTCCTGCACTATCACAGCTCGACGTTCCCACTCTCGTTCACGGCAACGGCACACACGGCACCGTACCCAGCACGTTTCGACGATCGACGGCGCTTGCTGGGCCGCGGCATCGCGCGGCCCTCGTTCTCGTTGACCGGCTCGCGGCTGCTGACGCGGGCCGCTGCCGCGGGCGGGCAGAGCCCGAACGCCCGACAGACGCCCAGCACCGCCCACCTGCAGCATGCGGCAAGCGCGACGCATGCGCACAGCGGCAGCGCCAGCCACAGCAGCACAGCGTAGTCCTGCACGCTGCGCAGCCAGCCGTCCGCGGCGCTTTGCAGCGCCTCGCGCGTAGAGGCCTGCCGCCCCTCCTCCTTTGCCGCCGTCGTCTCAGCATGCGCTTCCAACGTTTGCGCGTCCAAGATGCGCTCGCTCTGTGGCGGCGGTGGCGGCGGTGGCAGCTTTGACAAGGGCGGTGGGGTGGTGCTGTGGGTGCTGGCGGTGGGCAGCGGAGGCGGAGGCGGAGGGTGTGGTCTGTCGGCAGGTCCGCGCTCGGCGGAGGCGGGCGGCGGAGGCGACGGTGCCGTCAGACCAAAGGCGAGCCTGATCCCTCCGGCGCAGGGTGAGGGTGGCGGCGGTGGCCTGGGGCGCGGCGGCGGTGCGGGCGGCGAGGGCGGAGGCCTCGGCGGCAGCGGCGGCCTCGGCACGACTGGGGACGGCGAGTTGCGCGGCTCGTGAGCCGACGCGGACGATGACGACGAGCCGCCCTCGTCGGCGCCCGGGTTGCCGCCGTCGTCGTCGTCTCCCGCGTGCTGCCGGCTCGAGGCGGCGCTCCTGTCGACGCGCAGGCAGCCCAGCAGCTTGCTCACCCACGCCGACGGCACCGTGTGCCCTCCGTTGGACGACCAGTGCATCGCGACGCGGTGGCCCGCCTCGGCGAGGTAGCCGTCCATCGAGTGGCAGTGCGCGTCGTCGTGGTTGCACCACACGCAGACGCGCAGCGGCGGCGTCGTCGGCACGATGCGGAACTTGGCGCGTGCGAACGAGCTGCCGGCCTGCCCGAGCCCCGCCAGCCCCGGCACGAGGCAGAAGGCGACGAGCGCCGCGAAGAGCGCGCCCTGCGAGAAGCCGGCGACGTGCACGCGCGCGCGGTCGTAGCTCCCGGGCCGCGCCGCGAGCTCGCCGAGCAGCTGGCGCAGGTAGGCGAGGTCGTCCGAGTCGCCGTCGGCGCAGGCGTTGCCCGAGCGGTCCTCCGCCAGCCCAAAGTCGAGGCCGTCGCTCCACGGCATCTCGCCGAAGCGCCAGCTGCCCTGCAGCGCCTGCGCGCACACGAGGGCCACGCCCGCCGAGGTGGCGGCGGCCACGTGCTCACGAGTGCAGAACTGGCTCGACGTTCCGGTGCTGCCGTGCAGCATGATGAGCACCGGTGCGGGCGTCCCGGTCCTCGGTGAGTTGAGGACGTAGCAGCGGCTGCGTCCAGCCACTAACAGGGCGTGGCTGGTGCCGTGGCCGGGGCATGAGGCCATTTCCTGGACGGACTCTTTGTCACTTCAGCATCAGCACCGCCACTGATTGATAGCAAAAGACAGGAATGAAGTTTGCAAAGCTAACTAACTAACAACTCTCCCGGGATTGCGTCGGTCGCAGTCGACCGGCGGGTTTGCGAGAGATGAATGATGGGGACGGGGGTGATGGCTTTAGGTAGGGTCATAGACGGTTATCGTGTTCGTCTGTAGATCAGGATGGGTAGTCCCACCTGATCTACAGACAATTTTTTTGGGGGCGGCAGCGCTGCTGGCAGTGGTTCTGCACCGGCCTGTCCAGCGTACCGCATGTTGAGGCTATTGAGGCGTCCACTTTGCATTCATCAAACGAGTCTAGTCTGCAGCTCATAATTATTATGAAAGAGAATTCTCTCAGCGCGTCGCGTGCTTCGCTGTCGCCGCACTGCGTCAGCCAGAGGTTAGCCAGACCTGCAGCTGGTTGATGCCGGAAACTGTACGCTTCTGGCGGCGCGGGAGCGGCGCCTCCCGTCCGCGAGCCCACAGTGGCGTCTCGGCCTCGGTTGCCAACGGTGAGAATCTGCTTCAGCTGGCCAAGGCGCGTGGCGACTTCACCGGCCCGATCAAGGGAGAGTGGATCAAGACCTACGGGGTAAACGAGTGCCTGCTCAAGTATCCCGTCTTCAACGAGGCAGGCGAGGTCGAAAGGATCGTGCACGCCACGTCGCCGGAGCTGGTTGAGAAGGCCAGCAAGCTGACCGACGAGCTCATGGAGAAGCTTCACAGCAACGGCATCTTCTACCTGCATCAGCTCGAGGCGCTCACGATGCATGGCCAGCTGAACGACGTCCTCGACTGCCTCGGTGTCTCAAACAAGATCACCGAGACGTTCGAGAAGCTGGTCGCGATGGAGCGGCGCGGGCACGCTTTCGCGAGCTTCATGATGTCGCTGTCGGGCACACTTGCGTCTATGGAGTCGATGTGCGTCAACTACGGCCTCGCGGCAGCGCTCGTGCTCACGATGACGTTTGCCAACTTTGGCTCGGTGACCAGCGAGGACTGGATCGAGTACCTCAAGCGCATCGAGATACACACGATGCGCTGCCAGAAGCAGGCGAGAATCGACTGCGAGCCAACGGGCATGGAGCCGTCGCCAAACACGCTGCTCGACCACAAGCGCCCGGCCTACTGCATGGACGCGCTCAACGAGCTTTCGGATGACTACGCCACCAACCTCAACGGCACCGAGTTGGAGTGCTGCATCAAAACGGTCGAGTGCATCGTGGACTCCTCCTTCAACACCGAGATGGCCTTCACATGGGGCAACGGCGGCAGCACGGCGGTCCTGCTCCTCGTGGTACTCTTCACCTCATGGTTGTACATCACGCTAAATGCGACTAAGGCGAATACCAGCCGCTACGCCGAGGCAGATCTGCTCTGTCAGCGGCTGCGGCAGGAGTTCCTCGCCCTCCACGTCCTCTTTGCCTTAGGCATGGTGCTCGCGTTCGTCGGCATGGGCGCCGCGATGGCGGTGAAGGTGACGACCCTTGGGTTGAACTCTACTGTCTTGTCCATCAGCGTTTGCGTCTTCTTCTCCACGATCGGCTTCGCCATCAAGTGCCTGTGGGAGATCTACCAGGTCAACAAGTCCGTCGACGAGATGCGCGCCGACAGCCTCGACCCTTCCGAGCAATCGATGTCTCTGAAGGCCATCACGATGACACAGCCAGAGCTCTGAGAGGATTCTCCAGACCTACTGCCAATTGTCGCATGTGACGCGATCTTGCGCGCAATTGCAGCCGCCCGACAGTAGGGCTGGATGCGCCGCATTTCCGCTCGGGTGCATGCGACCATGTGCGGCCCTGCGGCCTGTGTTCATTTCTCCTCGTGAGTCGTGTAGTCACTGTACCACATATACTCATCTTCTCACGCGATCTCCCATCACGAAGGGCAGCAGCACAGTGTACGAGCCACAAAAGAACTGGGGGTGAAGGTGTCAAAAATTGCAGGTCTTTTAAAAGCCGGAATCGCGCTGTTTCTGCTCGAAGAGGGCGGCGCACGACTTGGTCGATCCCGGCCCCCGCATGGCGAGGCTTGCGCGCGAGCCTGCCGCACGCGTCGGCGAAGCAGCACAGGCCGCTGAGCTGGCACCACGCTGAAGCAGCGGCGGGGTCTTCTCCGGTGGCTGCTGGGTCTGCTCGAAGAGCTTGGCGCGTGCGCGCACGCCGCCCTCGAAGATCGAAGGAGGCAGTGCCGCCGCGTCGCCGCTTGGCGGCGTGCGGTTGGGGTTGACTGCAGCGGCGGGCTGCTTGTCGGGTGCTGGCGGCTCCTCGGCAATGGGGGCGGCGGCGGGCGCTGCCGACGCCGAGGCGGGCGTCGACACGCACGAGGCCGACAGCGCGAGAGGTGACACAGCAGCCGGCGAGCTTGCCTGCCGCGCGAGCGGCGACGAGCCTGAGGAGCGCACGGGCGAGTCGAACCGCGCGAGTGGCGACGACCGCGTGGGCGACGCGTGCTGCGCGAGCGGCGACGGGCGCGCTGGCGCCGGGGCGGCGACGAGCGCTGGCGAGGCGGCTTGCGAGGCGACCTTCGAAGCGGCTTGCAAGGCGACGATGCTCTCCTCGCGCGGTGGCGTGAGCGAGCCTGGCGGCCCGATGCCCCACGCCGCCGCTGGCAGCGCCGCCGCGGCACCGCCGAGCGTCGATGGCAGTCGCGGCGACGACGGCGACTTCATGGACGAGCCGTCACGCCCACCGCCCACCACACCGCCGCCGCCGCCCATGCCGTGCGTGCCCATGCTGCGGTCGCGCGCCGCGCGCTCCCCCCCTCCGCCCTCGAGCGACGCGAGGCGGTCCTGCGAGAAGGAGCGGCCGCTGAGCGAGAGCGAGCGCTGCGCGTCGCGGAAGAGCGCGCGGCCGTTGCCGCCCCACTGCCCCCTCCCGCCGCGCCGCGGCGAGTCGGGCCCCTCGTCCTCGATGCCCACCACCACCGCCGCCGAGATGCCGCCGAGCTCCCGCGTGATCGAGATGCTGCGCGACCGCACGATCTTGTTGGCGCCCGCGCGACCGCCGGCGCACGGCCCGGCGGTCGTCGTCGCGCCCATCGTGCTCGGCATCATCGAGTTGGCGCGGCGGATCGCGCCGGCACGCGCCCCCTGCTGCGCCACCGCCGCGGCGGTGATGTCGATGGGCTTGTCGACGATCACCGCCACCTCGAGAAGCCCCAGACCTAACCCCAGCCCGTCGCCGCTGCCGGTTGAGGCGGACGTGACCGCCACCGTGTGGTCGGGCACGAGGACGACGCCCGACGCCATCCGCAGGCTGGCCACGACGCCGCCGCCCGTCGGCTTCCACTCCCCTTGTTCATCGCTGCCCGGCGGTGACCGCGACCGCTGATGGTGCCGCGGTGACGACGGCGATGACGGCTCCACAGCGACGAACATCGGCTCGACGCGGTTGGACAAGGAGGACTCGCGCCGCGCCGACGTCGACTCCCTCGCCGCCTCGAGCCAGAGCGACCGCGAGAGCCGCTGCGAAGCCTCCCTGGCGCCGCTAGTGCGCTCGGCGACGACGACCGCGCTGCTCGTCGCCCGCTCCGGCCGCGTGCCGTCGCGGCTCGAGGAGGAGTAGTTGACGCCGGTCGGGCGGCGCGGCTGCGTCGTCGTCGTCGGCGGCATCGACGGGCCCTTCTCCAGCGTCGGACCGTCGCCGTCCTTGGTGCGGCTGGTCTTGCCCCTTGTTGTGGCGACTGCAGGAGGCGACCCGCCGCTGATGGCGCTCAGGAGAAGCGCCTGCTGCTTCCTCTTCTGGGCGCGCACGCGCGGGCTGAGGTACTGCGCCAGCTTGCTCAGCTTGCTCGTGGTCCGCGGCTTGTTGCGCGCGAAGAACGAGGCGGAGAGCGGCGCGATCGGCATCATCATCGCGCCATCGTAGCCCTGCCGCGCCGGCAGCGGCTTGCGCCCGATCCGACGCAGCTTGAGCACGCCCTTGCTCCGCACGTAACGGCGGCCGAGGCACGCGCCAACGAGCAGCACCAGACCGGCGAGGCCGGCGCCGATGACGCCGACGAGGGCGGTGTCGACGGTGGCGCCGTTTGAGCTGATGGCGTCGCCGCTGCCGCCATCAATCACGGAGCCGCCAACCGTGCCCGGCACCGGCGGTGGCGCCGGGGGAGCGTCCCCGCTGCCGGACCCAGCACTGCCACTTGCGTCCTCGCCGCTGCCAACCTCGCCCTCGCTCGTCGGCGAGGGTGGAGCCGGAGACGGTGACGGCGGCAGTGAGGGCGGAGGCGAAGGGGCGTCCAGGACGACGGTTGTGACGACCGGCTCGCTGATCTGCTCGACCTCCACTCCCAGCCGGGCCGAGACGTCGGCGCTCTGCGACAGCTCGGCAGCCGCCGACTCGACCGCCGCGAGAGCGACGCTGGTGGGCCGGATCGTCGCGACGACCAGCACGGAAGCGGCGGAGACGTTGAGCGTGATCTCGTCCGTCGAGACGCCGAGCTCGACGGCGAGATTGCCCTTGTACGCGTCGGCGTCAAAGGTCTCGACGGTGCCGGCGACGGTGGCCTGCAGCACGACCTGGGTGACCGTGGTGGTGCCGGCCGGTGGCGGTGGCGGTGGAGGGCGAGGTGGAGCGAGGGGAGGCGGCGGCGAGGGCGGCGGGAGGCTGGGCGGCGGCGGCGGCTCCTGAGGGTCGTCAGCGGGGACGGCTGGAGGGAAGTGCGGTGGTGGCGGCGAGGGAGGCGGCTGGGGCGGTGGTGGAGCCGATGGCGGGAACGATGGTTGCGACGACGGAGGCGGCGAAGGCGGCGGTGTCGGTGGAGTCTGAGGGGGAGGGGGTGGCGGCGTGGCAGGTGGCGATGGCGGAATTAGAGGAGGAGCTTGAGGCGGAGGTGGTGATGGTGGCGTCAATGGCAGAGGTGATGGAGGCGGAGGCAGCGGTGGCGACGACGGGGGAGGCGGTGGCATCTGCGGCGCGTCCGACGGCACCGCCGGGGGATAGCGTGGTGGCGGTGGCGAGGGCGGGCTTGGAAGAGGTGGAGAGGGAGGTGGCGTCAGAGGTGGCGGCGGTGCAGGAGAAGGCGGCGAGGGAGGAGGTGCAACTGGTGGAGGCGGAGGTGGCGGCGACGGGCTGGGCGGCAACGGAGGTGGCGGGCCGACGAGGCTGCACCCCGAGCCGTCGAGGCTGCACTCCACTTGATCAAGATCATCGGCGGGCGTCGGCGAGGGCGAGGGCGTGGGCGTGGGGTAAGCCTTCGGCAAAGGTTGCGTCGGAGGCGGGGAGGGCGGATACGGGACGAGGAGCGGCGGTGGAGAAGGTAGTGCGGGTGACCGAGGGCAGTCGCCCAGCAGACATTCGACCACGTCCACAACCGATGGCGACGGCGGAGGTGGGGCCTTGGGCTCTGGTGAGGATGGCGGCGACGTGGGCGAGGGCGGTGGCGGCGACGGCTGGGGCGGCGGCGGCGTAGGCGACGGGAGGCTGGGCGGTGGCGGCGGCTCCTGAGGTTCGTCGACGGGCACGGCGGGAGGAAAGTGCGGAGGTGGTGGCGAGGGCGGCGAGGGCGGCGAGGGTGGCATCGAAGGAGGTGGAAGCGCCGGAGGTGGTGGTTGGGGCTGCAGCGATGGCGGAGGGGGTAGAGGTGGTGGCTGGAATGGCGGAGGGGATCGCGGTGGTGGTGGCTTTGGTGGTGGCTGCGGCGATGGAGGTGGGAGTGGCAGCGGCGGCAGCGGAGGCGGCCGCGGCGGTGGACTCGGAGGGGAGGGCGAGGGAGTCGACGGTGGTGGCGGCGGCGGTGCAGACGGTGGTGGCGATGGTGATGGAGGAGGGGGTGACGGTGGTGGTGGCGAGGGACCTGGAGGTGGCGGCGATGGAGCCGGCGACGAAGGTGGAGGCGGCGATGGGGGTGGCGGTGAAGGTGAGGGCGGAGGCGGTGCTGGTGGCGAAGGCGGCGGTGCTGGTGGTGGTGAAGGCGATGGCGACATCGGCGGCGGCGGCGGCGAAGGAGAGGGCGGCGGAGGCGAGGGCGAGGGCGGAGGCGGAGGCGAGGGCGACGGCGGCATCGGTGGCGACGGAGGCGAGGGCGGTGGCGACGGAGGGAAGTAGGCCAGCTCCATCACGGTCGCCGCACGAAAGGGCGCGAAGACGAAGCCCTGCGCGGCGTACTCAGTCGCGGACGAGCCGAAGAAGGGGAAGCGGCGCGTCGTGTCGGCGTTGCCGAGGTCGTCGGTCGTCTCGACCATCATCGCGACGCGCCACTCGGAGCCGATCTGCCACTGCACCTCGCCGCTCCTCGCCGCCGTCAGGGCGTAGGCGCCGCCGCCCGCGTGCTGCGCCAGCGCGAGCAGGTTGCCCTCGGTCGACGTTTCGCTCTCGGCCGAGCCGACGGCGCCGCTCACGCCGAAGCTCAGCGTGGGCGGCGACGGCGCCGCGTTGCCGCTCATGCTGCCGTCGGGTGCGTACTGCAGCTCGAGCCGCGCCGTCGTCTTGGTCGTGGCGGCGGCGCTGGTCTCGTCGAGCAGCGTCGCTGAGAAGCTCAGCAGCTGGTAGCCGTCCTCCGACGTGCTCCGCAGCGACGCGCCGGCGACGAAGCGGTACTTTCCCGCCAGCGCGAGCAGCAGGTACACGGCGTCGTTCTGCTTGAAGGCGCCGTCGAGCGTCGGGTCGAGCTGCGCCCGCTGCCAGCCGCACAGCGCGCCGCCGAGGTAGGAACTCGGCACGGCGGTCGAGTCGCTGCCGTCGGGTTGGAGCAGCAGCAGATCCGACGCGCGCGAGACGTCCTTGATGTCGAAGACGCAGTCGCCGTTGGCGTCGCCGTACCAGACGCCCGTTGGCGAGCTCGCGACGTCGCCGTCGCAGCAAGTGCCCTCCGCCTCCGCCAGCGCACGTGCCCCGCGGCGGCGGGTCGCTCGTAGACGAGAGTCGAAGATGGTGGTCTGAGAATGCGCTGGGTACGACATCGACGTCAGGCCTCGCCGCTCGCGCCGACGGCCGTCGAGGGACACGTAGCCGGCGCCGTCGGTCACGGCGCCGAGGCCGCTGCTGTCGTCGTCGTCGGGGTCGGTCGGGTCGCACACGGAGCACGTGATCAGCCCGACCACCTCGCCGGAGATGAGCGTCACCCCGCCCGCGCCCGGCTGCACCGCGAGGATCACCGTCGCGATCTGCACGAGGTCCGTCGGCGCGACCGAGGCCGCCTTGGCGCCAAAGAGCTTGGCCTGCTCGATTGGGCTGTTGAGCGTCACCGTCGGGCCGCTGAACGAGCTCGTCGCGCCCGTGCCGCCGCCGACGCCCTCCGAGTAGCCCGAGGCGCGCAGCAGGTCGGGGTCGAAGTCGACGTACACCTGGAAGGCCTTGAGCCTGACGCCCTGCGCGTTGACGATCACGGGCACCGCCACGCTGCCGTCGGCACCCACGCTGAACTGCAGCCCGTCGTTGGCGCCGAGGTCGACGCCACGGAACGGCACCGCCAGATTGGGCACGGTCGTCGCGGTGGCGGTCGTGAACGGCGAGCAGGCGGTGGTGGCGGTGATGCCGACGGACTCGTAGTGGTTGTCGAGCAGCGTGAGCGTCCCGGCGGCGTCGACGGCCACGGCGCTCGAGACCTCCGAGCCGTAGCTGACGATGGCGGTCGCGTCGAGCCACTCGAGGGAGTGGGCGTCGCTGTACACCGTGCCGTCGTCGAGCGTGACGGTGAGCGAGCTGCCGAAGCCGCCGCCGCTCTCCGCGTGCAGCACGCCGGCGACGCTCAGCGACAGCGCGGCAATCTCCGCGTCCGTGTCGACGTCCACCGCGAGGCTCGCCGAGGCGGTGGCGTCGCCACCTCCAAAGCTGGCGACGATGGACGCGGTGCCCTCGCCCACGCCGGCGAGGACGCCACCCCAGCCGCTGCCGCTGGCGCTGACGGCGCTCGCCGCGCTCGTGGTGTAGCTGCTCTGGCCCGTCACGGTGTGCGTGGCGCCGGTGCTGAGCGTGGCGGTGACGTGCGGCTTGGCGCGCTGGAAGGTGTCCGAGGTGCACTGGACGCGGCGCAGCGTCGCCACGTCGGTGGGGTAGCCGGCCGGGTACGCGTCGAGGCGCAGCTGCAGCGAGGAGAAGGTGGCGAGCGTCACGCCGAACGCCGCGCTCGTGAGCTGGCCGAAGGAGCCGAGGTCGACGGTGGCCGTGACGGCAAAGGACGAGGCGCCGCCGCAGCCGGCGGTGCTGAGGATCGAGACGGCGTTGCCCGAGAGGGCGACGCAGCTGGTGGCGGCGGCGGTCGTGAAGACGACCCGCGAGTCGGTGGAGAAGTCACGCGACGTCTCGGCGCCGCTGGTCGGGTCGACAAAATCGACGACGGCGGTGAAGGTGGCCGTCGAGGCGACGCCGATGCCGCCGTGCGTGGCGAGGTCTCCGTGCGGCGCCAGCTGCGACGGCCCGCTGGTGACGCGCACCGCGACCGGCTCGGGCAGCTGCAGGAAGAGCTCGACGGCGACCTCGGCCGTGACGGCGGCGTCGGCGCCGCACGGCCGCCACCTTGCCGCGAGGAGCCCGCCGCACTCGCGCACGCCCGCCGTGCTGACGCGCGCCTCCCACGGCGCGTCGTCGTCGTCGTCGTCACGCATGCCGACGAGCAGGCTGGGCGTCAGCGACGTCACGTTGAGCTGCGAGTGTGCCACCAGCTGCGTCGAGCCGTCGGAGAGGGTGGCGACGCCGTAGAGGCGCGCGACGTCGCCCTCGGCCGTCAGCTGCTGCTGCAGCGAATACTGCGCGACCAGCGTATGATCGTCGTCCGACGGGAGCAGCTCGCCCTGCGGGCTGAGCGTCAGGCCGCTGTGCTCGACGGTGAGCGCGCCGACGTACAGCGCGTCGACCGTCACGGTCGCGTCGACCACGGCGACGCTCGCCTCGACGGTGGCGGCGTGCACGAGGCGGAGCGTGCCGGTGCCGGCGGCGACGCCGCGCACCTGCAGCCGCGCCACGCGCCCGCCGGGCGAGGAGACGGCCTCGAGCTCGAGGAGCGACGACGGGATCGAGAGGCGCGCGGCCGCCTCGGACGGCGTGCCGAGCAGCGGCGTCACGTCGAAGCCATCGGCCATCACGCGCAGCCGGCTCGACTGGTACGCGCCGCTGCCACCGCCCGCGGCGCAGCCCTGGAGACGGCACAGACGCGTCGAGCTCCCACTCAAGCCCGGCGTGGACGCGTCGAGCTGCAGCGAGAGCGACGACGGGTACCAGACGCGCAGCGTGAGCGTGTGAGAGAGCCCCTCGGCGCTCACGACGACGGCCGCGGCGCCGCCCGCGCTCTGCGCGGTGGACGCGTAGGCGGTGCAGCCGGAGAGCGCGAGCACGCTCCCGCTGCCGCTCGCGCACGAGGCGCTAGTGGCGGGCGTGTAATCCGAGGCCGTGTGCGGCCGCGTGCTGACCGTGTACGCGCCGACGCCGCGCGAGACCGCCTCGCCCGTGAGCGGCGCCGTGTTCTGCAGCGAGACGACGCCGCCGTCGAAGTGCGCGAAGAGCCCCGCCACCGCCGCCTCCTCGACGTCCAGCTCACCGGCGGCGTGGCCGCCGTCGCGCGCGTCGAGCACGAGCGCGTCCGCCTCCTCGACGACGAAGGCGTTGCCGAAGTTGAGCATCGCGTTGACGCGCAGCGACACGGCGTCGGCGTAGCTGCGCGCCTCGGCGCCGGAGGACACCACGAACCGCGCCGTCAGGATGGGGATGTCGACGCCCGTGACGGCGGCGTTGGACGGGTCGGAGTCGGCGGGCGCGTTCATCAGCAGCGAGAGGCTGCCCGTCGCCTGCGTCGTGGTGGCGTCGCTCCAGACGCCGTCGACGGCGTACGACGAGAGGGAGAGGAGCGACGCGTCGTAGGAGAGCGTGATCGTCCACGCCATCAGACCGTACTCGACGCCCACCAGGCTCGCCTCCACCGTCGCCGCGAAGGCATCGCCGGCGTAGCGCGGCGAGGCGGGCAGCTGCAGCGTCATGCCGCTCGCGCTCAGCACGCCGTGCGCCGGTGCACGCTGGAGCACGACGCTCCCCGCCGACGCCTCGACGCGCACCGCGTCGTCGTCGCCGTACCGGAGCTGCACGGTCGCGGTGACGCTGGACTCGGCTGCCGAGCTGAACCAGCCGCTGGGGACGGCGCAGCGGCACGTGGTGAGGCCCGACGTCGCGTCCATCGCGCCGCAGCTCGCGCTCGTCTCGTCGCCACCGCCGCTCGACACCAGTCGCAGCGCCACGGCGAGCCCGTCGCGCTCGACGACGGTGTTTCCCGCCGCGTCGCTCAGCTGCGCCGCCACCACCACCTCGTCGCGGTCCTGCAGCCCGTCGCTCTGCGCGTACACCTCCGCCGTGCGCAGCGCGACGCGCAGCTGGGTCGCCTCCGACGCCGCAAAGGCGTACGCCGCCTGCGCGAGCGACGTGCCCGCCAGCGAGAGGCCGACGCTGCCCGAGGCCGCGGGGACCGCGTCGGTGAAGCCGAACTCGTCGTCGGCGACGAGCAGCAGCGCGAGCGCGTCGGAGTTGAAAGAGGCGGCGGTCACGTCGAGCAGCGGGAGCAGCGGCGCCAGGCTCGGCGCGGCACAGACTGGCGAACTCGGCGGCGGAGGCGACGGCAGTGGGGGCGGTGGCGAGGGCGAGGGCGGCGGCGGTGACGGCGAGGGCGGCGGTGGTGGCGAGGGTGGCGGCGGAGGCGAGGGTGGTGGGGGCGGCGGCGACGAGGCGGCAGGCTGCGTGCAGCATTCGTCACCGGAGTATCCGACTCCCTCCCAGAAGCACGAGTGGGCGCACCAGTTGGCTGCGACCCACGCGTCCTTTGTGTTGCAGTTCTTCAACAGATTCGCAAAGTCCTCGCAGGCGGTGCCGCTCTCGAGTAGGTAGTCGTTTGGATCGTCGGTACAGGGCGAGCACGGCGGTGGAGACGGTGGTGGCGGCGGTGGCGGTGGGCTCAGATCGGTAGGTGGCGAGGGCGAGGGCGGCGGTGGCGATGGAGACGGGGGCGGCGGCGGCGGTGGGGATGGTGGCGACGGTGGCACGGTGGTGCCTGGCGGTGACGGCGGTGGAGGTGGCGGCGGTGGCGGCGAGGATTCCCCGACCTCCTCGCAGCAGACGTCGCCGTCGTAGCCATACCCGGCATGGAAGCACGAGAAGGCGCAGAGGTTCGCCTCGGCCCACGCGTCCTTGGCGTTGCAGTTCTTCCAAAGGTTTTCGAACGCCACGCATGCGACGCCGTTCTCGGACATGTAGTCGCTCGGGGAGTCGGTGCACGGTGAGCAGGGCGGCGATGGCGGCGGGCTCGCGGCAGACGGTGGCGAGGGCGACGGTGGCGGCGGAGATGGCGCGGGTGGCGGTGGTGGCGGCGGCGAAGGCATGTCATCGGCGGCGTCGTCATCCACCGGAGGAGGAGGCGGCGACGAGTCGGCAGGCTGGTCGCAGCAGTTGTCATCGTCGTAGCCGACTCCCTCCCAGAAGCACGAGTGGGCGCACCAGTTGGCTGCGACCCACGCGTCCTTCGTGTTGCAGTTCTTCCACAGATTCTCAAAGTCGTCGCATGCGACGCCGTTGGCGATGAGGTAGTCGTTCGCGACGTCGGTGCACGGCGAGCACGGCGGCCGGGGCGGAGGAGGCGGTGGGGATGGCGACGGCGGCGAGGGCGAGGGAGGTGGCGGTGGAGGCGGTGGCGGTGGCCTCGGTGGTGGAGGCCTCGGTGGCGGCGGCCTCGGCGGCGGTGGCCTCGGTGGCGGCGGCGCCGGCGACGGCGACGGTACGGGCGGGGGTGAGGGGGGTGAGGGCGGTGGAGGTGGCGATGGCGAGGGAGGAGGCGGCGAGGGCGCGGGCGGAGGAGGAGGAGGTGGACTCGGGGGCGATGGAGGTGATGGAGGAGGCGGTGGCGGCGACGGCAGAGGCGGCGGTGGCGGCGGAGGACTCGGTGGCAAAGGGGGCGATGGAGGAGGCGGAGGAGGCGACGGAATCCCGGGCGGCGGCGGCGGCGGCGGTGGCGGCGGGCGAGGTGGCGGGGGCGACGGCACTGGTGGTAGGGGAGGCGGAGGCGAGGGCCTTGGCGGCGAGGGCGTTGGTGGGGGTCGTGGAGGTGGCGGAGGTGGCGGTGGTGGCGAAGGCGGCCGTGGCGGCGAGGGCGAGGGCGGCGGTGGAGGAGGAGGCCTGGGTGGCGATGGTGGTGGAGGTGGAGAGGGTGGCGGTGGGGGTGGCGAGGGCGATGGGGGTGGCGGCGATGGCGATGGAGGCGGGGGCGGGGGCGGTGATGGCGGCGGCGGCGGCGGCGGTGGTGGTGGCGGCGGTGGGGGTGGCGGTGAGGGGCTCGGAGGAGGTGGTGAGGGAGATGGAGGGGGAGGAGGAGGCGGGCTCGGTGGCGGTGGCGGCGATG
>Ga0209713_10001255_pt1 | contig 15029 bp, 1 predicted proteins | sample ArcOceMetagenome_3_FD_187444 | JGI IMG/M metagenome (GOLD analysis project Ga0209713, IMG submission 187444) | Marine eukaryotic phytoplankton communities from Arctic Ocean - Arctic Ocean- Svalbard ARC20M Metagenome (SPAdes) (version 2) | ecosystem: Environmental > Aquatic > Marine > Oceanic... | reverse complement strand
CCAGCGCACCCTCACGGAGATCCTACACTCGCTCTCCGCCAAGTTCGCCGCGTCGGAGGAGCCTCATCTGCTCCGGCTCGAGCAGCGCTTCCCGGCCTTCCGCACGGCGCGTGACGAGCGGCGCGCGCTGGGAGCGCAGACGGGGCGCGACGAGGCGCGTTGCCACCACCTGCTCGGCTACACGGATGACCTGTCGGCCGTGCTGATGGGTTACGAGGCGACCGTCCGCTACTGCGCCGCCCACGGCCGCCACTTGGGGCCCGACGGGTGTAACGTCACGATGGCGATCGCGGCCAAGCGTACGCTGGGCGTCCACGTGCCCTTCATCGGCGCCTGCGCCCTCACCGTCGGCCAGCTCGCGTATATCTCTCGCGAGAAGGTGCACCGCACGCAGGTCGCGCTGGCTGAGGCGAGCGCCGGCTTGATGACCGTCGCGGACTGGGTCAAGTTGGCGGGCCTGCTCAACCACCTCGTGTGCGTGCTGCTCATGCCCTACTACGTGATGTACGGTGTGTACGGCTGCCTCGACGAGGCGCGCAAGGCCGGGCTCGGCCAGGATGAGTGCATCACGCCTGATTGCGCCGGCCGCAAATCCCTCAAGCGCTGGAGCGACGCCATCGCTACCACCGCCGGCACCTCCACGCTGGCGGCGCTTCACGCCACGCAGCGCCCAGCGGGTCACGGCGTGGTGCACACCATGCACTCCGACGCTGCCAAGGAGGGCACCGGTGAGCCCGCGATATGCGGGAATCTCTATGAATCGGTCTGGATACTGCCGCTTCGGCAGGAGTGGCGCGACCTGCCCATCGTCGCCACCGAGTTTGTCGGCGGCATTATCAACGTCATGATCTTTGGGCCCATGCTGCACGGCGCCCCGGGTCTCCTCGTCCTCGACGCGCTGGTCGTGCCCACCGTCATCGCGGGCAAGGCCTCCTCTCCCTTGATGCGCTACCTGCACGAGTACCTGGTTTCGATGCCCGAGTACGCACGCGTAGCGCGCACTCTCCTTGTGTCGCAGGAGTACGGTCCCTACAACCCGATTGCCGATGCAGGGTCGCGGGGCAAGGGTGCGGCGCTCGAGTCGCTCATGCGGCACATGGGGCTCAACGCCAAGTACGTGAAGGTCCCGCAGCGCGCCGTCACCTTGCTGGACGACGCCGCTGACCTGTGGCGTACGATGGCGCCGGGCGAGCGGGAGACGCACATGCAGCTCGAGCTCACCGGTGCGCGTGCCCAGCCAAGCAGCGGGGCGACGACTCGTGGTGTGCACAACCTGTCCATGGACGGTCGTCCCATTGCTCATCACGCGGGGCGAGCGTGCGGCGGTTTCATCGGCTGCGCTACCCTACTCGTGCTCGCGGCGTCTCAGCGTGGAACTCCCGGAGGCTCGCCGTCGCTCCCGCGTCTGTCTTCGGGCGAGGACGGCGTAGGCGGCGTTGGTGGCCCTCAGCTGGGGCGGCCGGCGGGCCCGGCGGAGCATCTGGTCGGCGCCACGATGGTGCAAGCCGCTGCGGCGGCAGCTTTCTCAGCGCTGCAGGCCAGCTCGAGCTCCTCGCCCGCGGCCTCTACCGCCCTTGGTGCGCTCGCAGACCTTCCGGGTGACCCTGGAGGCGTAGCGACGCTGCCTGTCGTCTTCGAGCGGACGCGGCCGTTGCTCGCGTGCGGCCACTGCCCCAACTGCCGCGCCCCTGAATGCGCGCGCTGCCCCGCTTGCCTTGACAAGCCCAAGTTCGGCGGCCCGAACACGTTGCGCCGGCGCTGTGACGACCGGAAGTGCCGCGGCCAGCCCGTTCTGGGCGGCTCCGGTGGCAAGCGTGCCGCGCCGTCCCCCGCACCGCGTCGCCCCACGCGTGCGGCTGCCGTTGTCGCCACCGTCGCGTTCACCGAACAGAACCGTGCCGACCGCAACGGAGAACGCCAGGACGAGAAGGCCAACGAAGCAGCCTCGCGTGCGCGCCGACCGCGTGCCGAGCAGCCTCCCACCCCAGCCGTTCTCGCCCCTCAGCCTGCAGTGGTGCTCGGTCACGGGGACTCTTTCTCCGTCACCGTGGTTCTCGATGCCGACGAGGTGGTCGAGTCGGCCTACGAGGTCACGGTTGTCGAGGGCTACGAGTTCCACGCTGCCCGCCGCTCTTTCACCACTTTCGACCCGGCCGTCGTCACACCTCCGCCCGGTGCCTCTAGCGTGCTTTACGGGCGCGAGATCTCCCCTGACCGCCGCGCCCGCCTCGCTGCTCGCCTTCATTCCCTCGGTACGCCCCCTCCCGCATTGCTGGGCTTCGACGACCCCGCTGGTTTCGGCTCGGCCCACGCGCCCGCAGACTCGCCGCCGGCCAGCCCTCCGACGTCGCCTCCGGCCAGCCCTCCGACGTCGCCTCCGATGCCCTCTCCGCTGCGCGCGCCCACGCCCCCGCTGGCCCTTCCCAATGCAGTCCGCAGTGTGGTTGGGTCGCGTGCTCTGGCCGTGGTGCGGCCTGCGGGTGGCTCGTCTGGTGGCTCGCGTTCGCTCGCCCCCGCGTATGGTGGCGCCCGCTCTGTCGCCGCGCGCTACCAGCCGGGGAGCCCCGCAGCGCTGCCTTTGCCCGCTGCGTCTCACCGCTTCCTACTCCCCGCGGTGCACGCACGCTCTCTGGCGCGTGTCCGTCCTGCTGGGTCCACGCACGCACCTCCGCCGCCGCCGACCCTCGCTTCGAGTGCGCTGCGGCCCTACGACGCGCGCGCCGCAGCCGGTCTCTCGGTTCACGGCGCAACAGGAGGCCCCGCCGCCGATCGCATTACCAGGCTGCTGGCCATGGCATACGCGCCCTCCACCAACAACAACGACGCTGGTCACTGGCGCGCCTGGGAGAAGGCATGCGCGCACATGGGCGCGTCGCCTTGGCGCCTCGACTCTGCAGCGAACTCTGGGGCCGACGCCGTGGGCTACGCGGAGGAGCTCTTCCTGGTGTGCATGGCGCTTCTGCTCATGTACGGCTGGATGAAGCCGCGCTCGCGTGCAGACCCTGCCGCCGACCCCCGCAGCGCCGTTAAGAAGCTTCACGCGGTGCGGCGCATTCACCGCCAGCGCTTTCCACCGGTCGAGATGGTTTCGATGTCGGCAGTCAACGCCCTCTTGAAGGGCATGATGCGTGATTTCATTGCCACGCACGGTTTTCGGTCGCTGGTGCCCAAGCGGAAGCTGCCGCTCACCAACGTCCTCATCGACGGCATGCTCGAGACTCCCGACGGCGCGTGCAGAGGCGCGCTCACTTGCGTGCGTAAGTCCTACTACTGGCAGGCGCTCTTCTGCCTGTTCTTGGTCACCGCCGAGACCGGCATGCGCAAGGACGAGCCCACCGGCAACAAGGGCCGCAACGGCATTACCTGCGACTCCCTCACGTGGAAAATTGGCGAGATCCTCTACAAGATTCTCACGCGTGCGCTGCTGGCGATGATGAAAGCGGGCGACGGAGTCTACTTCGCGTTTGGCCTTGCCAAGAATGACCCGACCGGTATCTTCTTCACCGCCACACCTGCCTTTCTTCCGTGGCGCGCTGTCGGTCGCTGCGCATGCCGCAGCCTCGCCGAACTCGTGCTCGCCGCCGACGTACCTCCCTCGTTGTACGCCACGACGCCTCTCTTCGGACCCGCGCCTGGCGAGTATTTCACGGGCAACCAGGTTGACGCCGCGTTCAATCTCTGCCTCTCCCAGGGTGCTCGCGTTCCGGAGGGTGAGCTTTCTAACTACAGCTTCCATTCCTTCCGTATTTTCCTCGCCTGCGCGCTTCTCGCCGCCGGTTGCCCTCGCTGGATGATCAAGCGGATGCTTCGCTGGCGTGGCGACGAGTCCCTCGAAATTTACGCGCGTGTCTCGGACGGTGAGTGGGAGCTCCGCCTCAACGGCGTGCTCCAGGCCACGGTCGACGCTACTATGGTCGCACGCCTTCCCACGCTCGACGTTACTCCCGAGCGTGAGGCCGAGTTCCTGGCGATGGCGGACGCATTCGTCGGCCGCAGCTACCTGGGAAGTGACCGCGTCACCGCCTAAGACGCTTCCAGTCCTCCACAGCGGCAAGCGCTGATACTAAGCTTGCTCGATGGTCCGGTTCCTCGTCCGTGGTCTCTCTTCTGCCACGCGGCGCGGTGCCGTATTGCCCTACCTGGTGTTCCCTGTGCCGCCTCGCCGCCCAGCCTCGCCGCTTACAACTTCTGGTGACTGGTTCCGCGTCTTCTCTCCTTCGCCGACCGTCGCCGCCCGTGTTCGTTTCTTGGCGCCGTTTCTCAATGGGTTCCAACGCTTTGCTATTCCTCTATATTCTCTTTTCTTCTTTTTGCGCGCCGCCTGCACTCCGTTTGCGGTCGCGCCGCAGCGACCTCGTCGCCGCCTTATTCTTCACGCCTACGCGTACCCGTGGCGCGCCCCCGCGCGCACGGCCTCCTCCGAATCTCCCGCTCCGCGGGTCAATCTCCCGACCACCCGCCCCAATTCCAGGGGATCAGGGGTTTTGCCTTCGGCGACACCGCGCCTTGGTTTTACCTTGGTGCGGTGCCGCCGCCGTCCCTTTGCTGAATAAACTTTGACAGCTTTACCTCTACCTCTACCCGTTGCGGGGTGCGTGGTTGGCGACTCTATGTGTCGTCGGTTACGACGTAAGCCTGAGTCGCAGGGGAGGCACCCAGCCAACAGCTATGCCTCCAGCCTTCTCTCTCTCCCTTGGTTCTCTCTCGGCGCTCACCGATTTCCGCCGTTCCGTCGTCACCCTCCCTAGGCGCCGCCGTCTTGGCGCGTCATACTTGCTTTAACTTGCGGTGTCTCTATCTGGGCAACTCTCGATAACCGATTTCGAGCGCCGTCCTGTCGAGCGGCGATCGCCTTTGACACGCGCTCCCGTCCACCTCCACCGTCCATGACGGCGACCGTCCGAGATCGCCAGAGGTGCCACCGAACGAGGCCAACCCAGGGAGGGACTGTCTCTCTCAGGCCCTCCTGTCTCTTGCTTGCTGACAGGGATACCTTCACTGGCTGGCCACAACACCTACTACACCAGCTCCGCCCTCGCGCACGCGCTCCGCGTCGCCGTCCTCTTCGACATGCCACTCCGGTACGAGGTCACGTCCGAAGGTCGAACCGGGGCACAACTTCGTGGCGCCCGAGCCAAGCACATGCTGCTCGCTACTGGGCCAAGCGCTCTCATCGGGGCTCTCCTTCCTCACCTCACCACGACCACCGCCGCCACGACCGACGGGCGGCCGCTCGAGGTCAAGGTCCCCTTTCCGTTGGCCACGTGGTTAGCCACCAGCACCCTCACCTTCGCCGACGAGGTGGCTTCCCTTCAAGTCTATATGTACGTGATCGGCGCCGAGCGGCTGGGCACCGCGCTCGATGTCGTGCTCGCCTCCCTCGCCAACTCTGCGCCCGTCGCGCCCTCCGTTTTGCGTCGCGCCATCGTCTCCAAGGCCGAGGTCCTCCGCTCGGGCAACCCCAACCCGTTCAAGGTCACCGCGGCCTGCCTGCTTCTGGTTGGGGGCGCGGACGACGACGACGATTGCGGCCACCTCGACCCGCCGTTGTCCACCCCGGCCGCTAGCCCCGCCTGGGCCTCGATCACCATCTTTGCCGACCTGCTCAACTCGGACGGGATGGCCCCGGCGCTTGCCGAGCTCGGACTGGCCTGGGGGTCGCGGTTCTTCGCCACTCAACGCGGAGTTGGGGGGGTCTTCGACGTCGTCGAGGGTATCATCTCCAAGTCCTTCACGACAGACGAGCTCTCCCTCCTGTCCGGGTGCTCGGCGGCGGGCAAGAACGAGCAGTACTGCGAGACCATCACCTTGTTGCTCCCCTCGCCGCTCCAGCTCGCCACCTACGCCCCAACGGAGATTGCGGCGCGGATGAACTTGCTGCGTACGCTCCAGCGCTCTATCTCGCCCTCCGGGGGTGCGAGCGTCGGAGTCTACGACATGCTCACGGTCATCCCGCACTACAAGCTCCTCTTGCTCGCCATCGGTACGGACCTCGCCGCGCCGGTCGCCATGGGGCTCGTCCTGGAGCTCGTGCGAGTGGCGCTCAAGCAGTCCAAGGCCGAGCTGACGTTGCTCACGATCGCCAGCGCATGCGAAGTCTTCGACTACCTCATTCCGCGTCTGGAGGTGCTGCACGCGGACCACGCGCCACCGGGGGATCGAGCTGCGTTCCTCCTCCGCGAGGTGTCTGCTCGGCGCGCGCACGAGGCGTTGGCACGGGCGTCTTCCGGCAACTCCGACGGCGGCCTCGCGCACGGCGGCCTCGCTGGGGGGGGAGGCAACGGCGGGATGGGGTACGCGTCGATGCACGTGCCACGTCTCCTCGACCTCCTCTCCGACCCGAAGTTCATCGCCATCTGCGCGGAGATCATCACCAACCTCGACGCGCTCGTGGCTCCTGGCATCTCGATCGAGCTCATCCTCGCGTACCGCGGTCCCGGCGCCGCCATCCTCCACCACGCCCTGCGTGGCTATGTCAACGCCGTGCGCGACCTCCCGCTAGTGGCGCGCATCGCGACCGAGCTGCGCCTCCACGGGCCACAGTGGATGGCCGACACGCTGGCCGATCTCCTCCTTCCGCCGGACACCGACGCCATGCCCCGCGCTATCCCCGCCCCGCAGCCCGAGCTGTGGGACGCCATGGCCAAGGGCACGTACGCCGACTCCAACTTCGAGGACGCTTGCTACTCCGTCGTTGCGGAGCTGGGCGGGCACGACGGCTACGTGCGCATCCCGGCTACGCAGCAGTTCACCTCGATGGACCGCTTGCGGCGCACCGAGCGCGCGCTCGTCCCCCTCTTTGCGCGCTGGGGAATCGATGCGGGCGGCGAGCGCGGACTCGCCACGGTCTACGCCACCCTCTACGCGTACTTCGACGACGCCGCGGCCGTGCCGCCTGCGGCGCGCAACGCCTTCATCCGCTCCGTCCTCGTCACGGTCTTTCGCGAGTCCGCGGCTCGGATCGCGGCGGTGCTGGCGTTGCGTGACCCTGCTGCTCACGTGCCGACCGAGTTCGTCATTCCCAACTCGGGGGGCATGCTCCGGCTCGAGCGTGCGCGCCTCGACACGCCCGCCACGGCTACGATGGCCCGCTCGCTCTCGGCGCTCCTCGGCTCGCAGCAAGCCAAGTCCCTCGGCTTGGGGCGCAAGCTCGTCCCCGACGGCATGCAAGCGCACTCGAGGGCAGGCGACGGCGGCCCGGCCGCGCTCACCGAGACCGTCGTTTCCTTGGGGGCCGACGGGCCGGCGGCGGGAGTGGGTGCCTCGAGTGAGCCGACGGCCAAGGCGGCCGCTACCGCTGAGAAGGCCCGGACCGTCGTGCTCGGCTCGGGCGTCAAGAACTGCGTCGACCTGTCGCGCAAGGGTCAATACGGGATGGGACGCAACACCAAGACCTACGTCAACGTCATCGACTTCTACAACACCAGTGGCGTGCCGCCGCCGCCCGGCGGCAAAATCCCTACCGACCTCACCAAGCTGCCGCCCGACTCGTGCCCCTGCGTGTGGTCGTCGCTGTCCGCGGGCAGCGAGGAGGCTTTCTGCACAGCGCTCAACTCGCCGGGTCACGAGCGGGGCGGCACGGCGCACACCGTGCCCGCGGGTTGGCGCAAGAAGTACCTGGGCGTGCTCCTCGCGGCGGCGGCCGTGCCAGGCAAGACATCCTACGTCGCCGCGCCTTCTCTGGCGCCGCTCGGCGCGCTACCATCGTGCTTCGCTGGCAGCGCTTCGGTACCCTGGACGTCTGCCTACGCCGTGGCGACCACCGCCTTCTCATGCCACGACGCCCGGGTCCACGCCGGCGCCTCCTGGCGTACCCCCACGCTGGTCCGCCTCGCCGCCTCCGCCAATGCTACGGTCTACGTCGATGAATTGACCTCGCCTCCCGTGCTGCCCGCGCCGCCTCCGCCGCCCGTGCCGCCTCCTCCGAACTCGTTGGCCGCTTTGCCCTGGGCATCCTCGCCGCCTTCGATGCACTTGCCACTTGTGCCGCATTCGCCGCCCGCACCGCACGCGCCTCCTCCTTTGCCCTCGCCGCTTCGGCCGCCCTTGACGTCCACGCCGCTCTCGCCGCCCTCGCCGCCGCTGCTGCTGACGCCAATTTCGCCGCTGCCGACGCCTCCTGCTCGGAGACCGAGTCAGGCACCGCAGGGGGACCCCTCGGTGCGTGGCGGAGAGGGTCCCAGCAACTGCCTCTCTCCCTCCGGGACCGTTGAGAGAGAGGTGGGAGGTGCCGTCGACGGAGTCATTGGGTCGGGAGTCTGCACACTGGCCGTTCCCTCTTTTGAGTCGCACGGCGGCCATGCTTTTCTCCCGCTGTGGTTTCCCGAGCCGGCGTCGCCGCACGTGGCGTTGCCGAGCGCTTGTGGTGGTCGGCTCTACGGTTCGGACGCCCCCCGCGTACTCGAGCTGCGAGGCGGACCATCGCGTGAGGCCGCGCTCGCCGCCGCCGTCAACTTCACCGCCCTTCTGTTTACCCCCGAGCGCACGGACCTCGTCTCCTTCGGCTTCCTTCGCGACGAAGCGGCGGGCGGGGGCGAGCTCGCCGGGTTCGTTGCTTCGAGCCCTCCACCGCCGGGTGCCCTGGCGCGTCGGTGCGCGACGTTGCTGGATGCTGAGCAGCTCGGTGGCACGGGGCCATTCTGGGTCGAGGTGGCCGGCCTGGGCGACGCGCTGGTGGCTCGCCTGGCTCGGCTCGCGGCCGCGCGCGCGCTCTCCTTCGTCGAGCCCTCCTCCAACTTCGCGCTGCTCGGCGCTGTGTTGGGGGCGCAGGCGCCTCGTGCCGTCGCACCCGCCCAGGGCGCGTCCTCGCTCCCAGCCGACGCAGAGCGCATGACGCCAGACCACGTCAAGCAGCAGTCGCTGCGCGCCTGCAGCGCCCTGCAGCGGGAGTTCGAGCGGGCCATCGCCCTGGACGGCTACGACCCGCAGACGCGGGCCTACCTCGCCACCTGGGGGGCGAAAGTCGAGCCGCCGCCCTTCGGCGACATGCCCCGTGGGCTGCTCGAGCAGGCCACCGCGCCCTCGGATGCGCTGATTGCACGCGTGCCCTACCCGAGCTTCAGTCGCCCGGTTACCTCCGACCCGCTGCCGCCGCTCACGCACCAGCCGCCGCCCTGGCTCTGCATTCCCGGGTGGGCCACCGAATGGCGTGACGCTCTGCTCCCGGAGGCTGCCCTGGCCGTGGCAGAGTGGTTCCGTGCGACGCGTGACGCGCTGAGGTTGTTCGCCGAGGGGGGCAAGGGGGAGCAAGCGGCCCGAGCGATGCCGCCTGCCCTTGCAGTCGGCGTCGACAACTTCAGCCCTTGGGCCGCGGCCTATGCGCGCCAAGGCCACGTCTTGGTGCGCCTGGGCGGCAAGTTCGCGCTGCTCGATCTATCCCAACCGCCACAGGCCTACCGTGACGGCACGGGTTTCAACCGGGCCTACCTCGCCGAGATGCTTCTCGAGAGCGGCTCCACCGACTTCGCGCTGCGTGACATGCTGCTCACGCACGGCTGCGTCTACTTGGCCGACCTGCAGCCCGTGCTGCTGCTCCAGCCCCCGCTCCGCTCGCTCTTCTCCTCGCGCGTCGGCTTCGCCTCTTCTCACACCGAGGTCGCTCGCATGGCGGGCATGGGATGGTTCGACATGCACAAGTGTGCGCGCCTGGATGAGGGCCACTTCGAGCTACCGTGTCTGCCTCTTCGTCTGAATCCGAGCGGCTGCGTCGCGCGCAAGCTCGAGCCGTCTCGCTACCGCAGCATCCAAGACTTCGGCGGGCCGCGTCGTCGTCTCTGCGAGCTCCCACCCCTCGGCGGCGTCGGGAGCTGGATGGCCATGGCGCTCTCGCTCGGGCATCGCGCCGCGACGCGCCTCTTCCCCGCTGGCGCTGTGGCCAAGCGGGCCGCTCTACCCGCGCAGCGTGCCCCGTCGACTATCTCTGGCACCGCGGTGCCGTCGCTCAACGCGGCCTCCGGCATCGGCGCGTCGCGTGCCGCGCGCGTGGCGTACGAGGCGGCGGCGCGCCCGGGCCTCGGAGGGGGTGGGGGACGCTTCACCCCGGCGCTGCGCCGCAAAGCTGACCCGCCGGGCCCGCGTGACCTCTTCTGCGCCGGACTCGCCGAGCCCGCCCCGTTTGGCTCCACCACGTGGCCGGGCGGTCGCTACAACTGGTGCCAGGAGCTCAAGCCGTTCTTCTCCGATCTGCTCCTCGCGATCCTCGTCGTGGGGCACATGGCCTACCAGTGCGAGATGGACGTCTACGTGCTCACCGACGACGCCAAGGACTGGTTCCACCAGTTCACCCTGGCGACGCTGCAGTGCTGGACATGCGGCATGATCCGTCTCGATCCTACGACGGTTGAGCGCGGCGGCGTCGACGCGGCGCTTAACATCGTGCTGGCGCGCTGCCTCGAGATGGGCGTCTCGCCTTCAAGCAACATCGCCCAGCGCACCCTCACGGAGATCCTACACTCGCTCTCCGCCAAGTTCGCCGCGTCGGAGGAGCCTCATCTGCTCCGGCTCGAGCAGCGCTTCCCGGCCTTCCGCACGGCGCGTGACGAGCGGCGCGCGCTGGGAGCGCAGACGGGGCGCGACGAGGCGCGTTGCCACCACCTGCTCGGCTACACGGATGACCTGTCGGCCGTGCTGATGGGTTACGAGGCGACCGTCCGCTACTGCGCCGCCCACGGCCGCCACTTGGGGCCCGACGGGTGTAACGTCACGATGGCGATCGCGGCCAAGCGTACGCTGGGCGTCCACGTGCCCTTCATCGGCGCCTGCGCCCTCACCGTCGGCCAGCTCGCGTATATCTCTCGCGAGAAGGTGCACCGCACGCAGGTCGCGCTGGCTGAGGCGAGCGCCGGCTTGATGACCGTCGCGGACTGGGTCAAGTTGGCGGGCCTGCTCAACCACCTCGTGTGCGTGCTGCTCATGCCCTACTACGTGATGTACGGTGTGTACGGCTGCCTCGACGAGGCGCGCAAGGCCGGGCTCGGCCAGGATGAGTGCATCACGCCTGATTGCGCCGGCCGCAAATCCCTCAAGCGCTGGAGCGACGCCATCGCTACCACCGCCGGCACCTCCACGCTGGCGGCGCTTCACGCCACGCAGCGCCCAGCGGGTCACGGCGTGGTGCACACCATGCACTCCGACGCTGCCAAGGAGGGCACCGGTGAGCCCGCGATATGCGGGAATCTCTATGAATCGGTCTGGATACTGCCGCTTCGGCAGGAGTGGCGCGACCTGCCCATCGTCGCCACCGAGTTTGTCGGCGGCATTATCAACGTCATGATCTTTGGGCCCATGCTGCACGGCGCCCCGGGTCTCCTCGTCCTCGACGCGCTGGTCGTGCCCACCGTCATCGCGGGCAAGGCCTCCTCTCCCTTGATGCGCTACCTGCACGAGTACCTGGTTTCGATGCCCGAGTACGCACGCGTAGCGCGCACTCTCCTTGTGTCGCAGGAGTACGGTCCCTACAACCCGATTGCCGATGCAGGGTCGCGGGGCAAGGGTGCGGCGCTCGAGTCGCTCATGCGGCACATGGGGCTCAACGCCAAGTACGTGAAGGTCCCGCAGCGCGCCGTCACCTTGCTGGACGACGCCGCTGACCTGTGGCGTACGATGGCGCCGGGCGAGCGGGAGACGCACATGCAGCTCGAGCTCACCGGTGCGCGTGCCCAGCCAAGCAGCGGGGCGACGACTCGTGGTGTGCACAACCTGTCCATGGACGGTCGTCCCATTGCTCATCACGCGGGGCGAGCGTGCGGCGGTTTCATCGGCTGCGCTACCCTACTCGTGCTCGCGGCGTCTCAGCGTGGAACTCCCGGAGGCTCGCCGTCGCTCCCGCGTCTGTCTTCGGGCGAGGACGGCGTAGGCGGCGTTGGTGGCCCTCAGCTGGGGCGGCCGGCGGGCCCGGCGGAGCATCTGGTCGGCGCCACGATGGTGCAAGCCGCTGCGGCGGCAGCTTTCTCAGCGCTGCAGGCCAGCTCGAGCTCCTCGCCCGCGGCCTCTACCGCCCTTGGTGCGCTCGCAGACCTTCCGGGTGACCCTGGAGGCGTAGCGACGCTGCCTGTCGTCTTCGAGCGGACGCGGCCGTTGCTCGCGTGCGGCCACTGCCCCAACTGCCGCGCCCCTGAATGCGCGCGCTGCCCCGCTTGCCTTGACAAGCCCAAGTTCGGCGGCCCGAACACGTTGCGCCGGCGCTGTGACGACCGGAAGTGCCGCGGCCAGCCCGTTCTGGGCGGCTCCGGTGGCAAGCGTGCCGCGCCGTCCCCCGCACCGCGTCGCCCCACGCGTGCGGCTGCCGTTGTCGCCACCGTCGCGTTCACCGAACAGAACCGTGCCGACCGCAACGGAGAACGCCAGGACGAGAAGGCCAACGAAGCAGCCTCGCGTGCGCGCCGACCGCGTGCCGAGCAGCCTCCCACCCCAGCCGTTCTCGCCCCTCAGCCTGCAGTGGTGCTCGGTCACGGGGACTCTTTCTCCGTCACCGTGGTTCTCGATGCCGACGAGGTGGTCGAGTCGGCCTACGAGGTCACGGTTGTCGAGGGCTACGAGTTCCACGCTGCCCGCCGCTCTTTCACCACTTTCGACCCGGCCGTCGTCACACCTCCGCCCGGTGCCTCTAGCGTGCTTTACGGGCGCGAGATCTCCCCTGACCGCCGCGCCCGCCTCGCTGCTCGCCTTCATTCCCTCGGTACGCCCCCTCCCGCATTGCTGGGCTTCGACGACCCCGCTGGTTTCGGCTCGGCCCACGCGCCCGCAGACTCGCCGCCGGCCAGCCCTCCGACGTCGCCTCCGGCCAGCCCTCCGACGTCGCCTCCGATGCCCTCTCCGCTGCGCGCGCCCACGCCCCCGCTGGCCCTTCCCAATGCAGTCCGCAGTGTGGTTGGGTCGCGTGCTCTGGCCGTGGTGCGGCCTGCGGGTGGCTCGTCTGGTGGCTCGCGTTCGCTCGCCCCCGCGTATGGTGGCGCCCGCTCTGTCGCCGCGCGCTACCAGCCGGGGAGCCCCGCAGCGCTGCCTTTGCCCGCTGCGTCTCACCGCTTCCTACTCCCCGCGGTGCACGCACGCTCTCTGGCGCGTGTCCGTCCTGCTGGGTCCACGCACGCACCTCCGCCGCCGCCGACCCTCGCTTCGAGTGCGCTGCGGCCCTACGACGCGCGCGCCGCAGCCGGTCTCTCGGTTCACGGCGCAACAGGAGGCCCCGCCGCCGATCGCATTACCAGGCTGCTGGCCATGGCATACGCGCCCTCCACCAACAACAACGACGCTGGTCACTGGCGCGCCTGGGAGAAGGCATGCGCGCACATGGGCGCGTCGCCTTGGCGCCTCGACTCTGCAGCGAACTCTGGGGCCGACGCCGTGGGCTACGCGGAGGAGCTCTTCCTGGTGTGCATGGCGCTTCTGCTCATGTACGGCTGGATGAAGCCGCGCTCGCGTGCAGACCCTGCCGCCGACCCCCGCAGCGCCGTTAAGAAGCTTCACGCGGTGCGGCGCATTCACCGCCAGCGCTTTCCACCGGTCGAGATGGTTTCGATGTCGGCAGTCAACGCCCTCTTGAAGGGCATGATGCGTGATTTCATTGCCACGCACGGTTTTCGGTCGCTGGTGCCCAAGCGGAAGCTGCCGCTCACCAACGTCCTCATCGACGGCATGCTCGAGACTCCCGACGGCGCGTGCAGAGGCGCGCTCACTTGCGTGCGTAAGTCCTACTACTGGCAGGCGCTCTTCTGCCTGTTCTTGGTCACCGCCGAGACCGGCATGCGCAAGGACGAGCCCACCGGCAACAAGGGCCGCAACGGCATTACCTGCGACTCCCTCACGTGGAAAATTGGCGAGATCCTCTACAAGATTCTCACGCGTGCGCTGCTGGCGATGATGAAAGCGGGCGACGGAGTCTACTTCGCGTTTGGCCTTGCCAAGAATGACCCGACCGGTATCTTCTTCACCGCCACACCTGCCTTTCTTCCGTGGCGCGCTGTCGGTCGCTGCGCATGCCGCAGCCTCGCCGAACTCGTGCTCGCCGCCGACGTACCTCCCTCGTTGTACGCCACGACGCCTCTCTTCGGACCCGCGCCTGGCGAGTATTTCACGGGCAACCAGGTTGACGCCGCGTTCAATCTCTGCCTCTCCCAGGGTGCTCGCGTTCCGGAGGGTGAGCTTTCTAACTACAGCTTCCATTCCTTCCGTATTTTCCTCGCCTGCGCGCTTCTCGCCGCCGGTTGCCCTCGCTGGATGATCAAGCGGATGCTTCGCTGGCGTGGCGACGAGTCCCTCGAAATTTACGCGCGTGTCTCGGACGGTGAGTGGGAGCTCCGCCTCAACGGCGTGCTCCAGGCCACGGTCGACGCTACTATGGTCGCACGCCTTCCCACGCTCGACGTTACTCCCGAGCGTGAGGCCGAGTTCCTGGCGATGGCGGACGCATTCGTCGGCCGCAGCTACCTGGGAAGTGACCGCGTCACCGCCTAAGACGCTTCCAGTCCTCCACAGCGGCAAGCGCTGATACTAAGCTTGCTCGATGGTCCGGTTCCTCGTCCGTGGTCTCTCTTCTGCCACGCGGCGCGGTGCCGTATTGCCCTACCTGGTGTTCCCTGTGCCGCCTCGCCGCCCAGCCTCGCCGCTTACAACTTCTGGTGACTGGTTCCGCGTCTTCTCTCCTTCGCCGACCGTCGCCGCCCGTGTTCGTTTCTTGGCGCCGTTTCTCAATGGGTTCCAACGCTTTGCTATTCCTCTATATTCTCTTTTCTTCTTTTTGCGCGCCGCCTGCACTCCGTTTGCGGTCGCGCCGCAGCGACCTCGTCGCCGCCTTATTCTTCACGCCTACGCGTACCCGTGGCGCGCCCCCGCGCGCACGGCCTCCTCCGAATCTCCCGCTCCGCGGGTCAATCTCCCGACCACCCGCCCCAATTCCAGGGGATCAGGGGTTTTGCCTTCGGCGACACCGCGCCTTGGTTTTACCTTGGTGCGGTGCCGCCGCCGTCCCTTTGCTGAATAAACTTTGACAGCTTTACCTCTACCTCTACCCGTTGCGGGGTGCGTGGTTGGCG
>Ga0209713_10001252_pt1 | contig 15041 bp, 11 predicted proteins | sample ArcOceMetagenome_3_FD_187444 | JGI IMG/M metagenome (GOLD analysis project Ga0209713, IMG submission 187444) | Marine eukaryotic phytoplankton communities from Arctic Ocean - Arctic Ocean- Svalbard ARC20M Metagenome (SPAdes) (version 2) | ecosystem: Environmental > Aquatic > Marine > Oceanic... | reverse complement strand
CTGACGGCGGTGTGGAGCAACCAGAGCACGCAGACCTCCTCGCAGCAGGCCGCCGTCGCCTCGCGGCAGGACGGTCTCCGCTGGGAGGAGACCGACGGCGACGGCGGCGCGCTCGCGCTCTCGCTGCCCAGCACGCAGGGCGGCGGCGACGACGGCGGCGACGGCGGCGACGACGGCGACGCGGGCGCGGGTGACGTGCTGCCGCTGGGTGGCGTCGTCGCGGTCAAGGTGGCGCTGTGGCGGCGCGTCGGCGGCGCCGACGAGTGCGTCGGCACGGCGCCCGCCGAGCTGCGCGGCGCGTCGGGGCGCGTCGAGGGGCTGCGGCTGCACGGGCAGGAGGCGGCGGAGGCGGCGGTGGGCTTTGTGTGGCGCGTGGTGGGCAGCGAGGCGGCGGATGAGTGGAGCGACGACAGCGACGACGACGACGACGCCATCGGCATCGGCGGGCGGCTGCGAGGCGGCGCGGCGGCGTGGGGAGGCGGCGGCGGCGGTGCAGCCGCGGTGCAGGACAGGGAGGGCGGCGGCGGCGACGGCGGCGGCGCGTACTATGCGAAGCTGGGGCGCGGGCTGCGCAACCTCGCCCAGCCGGTCAGGCTGCTCGAGGTGCGTGGCGACGGCGACGGCGACGGCGACGGCGACGGCGACGGCGAGGACGAGGACGAGGACCCGTTCGAGGCGGCCGAGAAGGCGTGGCAGCAGCAGCAGCAGAGGCAGCTGGCCTCCAATGACGAGCGCGCCGCCGCCGCCGCGGCCGCCGCTGCTTCTGCCGCTGCTGCCGCCGCCGCCGCCGGCACCGGCACAGCCGCCGCAGCACCCGGCACCACGGCCGCTGCCTCCGGGAGCAGCGGCGGCGCGAGTGGCGGTGCGAGTGGTGCGGCTCGGCAGGTGGCGTCGTCGCCGGCCCTTGCGGGCAAGGGCCCATACCTCAGCCCGCGCTCGCAGCAGGCCCAGCTGACTGCCTACGGCCGCGCGCCGCGCCCACCGCGCCAGATCGCCATCGGCGGCTCCGAGCCGAAGCTTTCTTCTGGCGCGGCGGCCGCGGGTCGCGTCGGCGGCGGTGGTGCTGGCGGTGGCGGTGGCGGTGGCGGTGGCGGTGGCGGTGGCGGTGGCGGTGGCGGTGGCGGTGGTAGTAGCGGCGGCGGCGGCGGCAGTGGTGGCGGCAGTGGTGGCGGCAGTGGTGGCGGCAGTGGTGGCGGCAGTGGCGGCGGCGGCGCGCCGGCGAGCGTGCTGGACACGAAGTGGGCGCCGACGCAGGGCTCGCTGCCGCCGTACGCGAGCGCCCCCTTTGCCACGCACGGCAACCCGCCGAACCCACCCGGGACCGCCGCCGCCGCCGATGCCAAGCAGCCTGCGCGCGGCGGCGGCGCGGCGGCGGCGCGCGCCGTCAGCCGCGCGCCGGTGCGCGCCAACCCGGCGGCGCCTCTGCACCGGCCGATGTCGGCGCCGTCGGTGCGGCTGATGATGCAGCTTGACGAGTGCGCGCGCATCAAGGCGGCCTTCGAGCGGCGCGGCCTCACCTGCCCGATGCGTGCCATCGAGCGCGGGCTCATGCTGCCCGAGGACCGGCCGCGCGTGCTGTGCGAGGCGGCGCTGCCGCGGCCGGGCGTGCGGATGCTCGATCCCTTCTTGGAGGCGAACAAGAAGAAGGCCAAGAAGAAGAAGGTCGGCAAGAAAAAGGGCGGCAAGAAGAAGGCCGGCGGCGCGAGCCCCGCCAAGAAACGGAAATGAAGAGCGACTCGGCGTGAGTTCGGTCTATTGAGTATCAGAATGTATTTTTCAAACTTGTGCATGCGGCAAAAACCATGTTTGTCAACACGCACTCTGCGATGCTCGTTGAGCACGCGGCCCTTCTGTCTTCGCTGCTCGCCGAGGCCAATTACTCCGGCGAGGAGAAGGGCACGGTCGCTGCCGCGGGTGGCCCGCCAACTGGAGACGAGTACTCAGAGACGTCCTCCGACGCGCCCCTAGCGGCTCTCTACCTGCACGGCCGATCAGTGGCACGCACATCGCTCGAGGGGGATATTGGGCCACTGAGGCTATCGCAGCTGCTCTCAGCTGGCCTGCTCGTCGTGGAGGCCAGCGGCGCCGTCCGCTCGCCCGTGCAGGTGTATCCGCTGAAGCTCCACTGTGGTAGCACGGCAGAGGCAGCAGCCCCGCTGCTCTTGTGCACCGACTGGGACGTGGCGAGCGTCGGCAACGAGCGACGCGACGCCGTGATGCCGATTGGTGTCGACTCGCTCACGCTGGCTCTCGGTCTGCCGCCGGCTGCTGTCGCGGGTCGTAGCGTGCTAGACATGTGCTGTGGCTCCGGCGTTCTCGGGCTGGTGGCCGCACGCCACGGAGCGGTGCGCGTGCTCTGCACCGACGTGTCACCGCGTGCCGTGCGCTTCGCGAGATTCAACGCGGCGCTCAACGGATTCGAGGAGCACCACGTGACCACCGCTCAAGGCGCTGGCTACGAGCCGGCCTTGGCGGCTGCGACGGCAGGCAGCGCCGGCTGCGACGACCGCGACACAGGCGGTGGTCACGCCGCTCGGTACGATGTCATCCTTTCCAACCCACCGTTTGTTGCAGTGCCAGCGTCGCTGCCGCTCGAACATGCGACCGCCCTGTATGTGAGCGGTGGCGACGACGGCGCCGATATCGTAAGGTTGCTGGTCCGCGGCGCGGCCGAGGTCTTGACTGCGGGTGGCTTGCTTCTGATCGTCGCGCAGCTCGCCAACATCTCCTCGGCACACGAGACGCTACATGCACAGATGCATGTTGTGGGGCATGCGGCGCGGCTGACAGTGGTTTACGATGATCGGCACACACAGCAGCGCCGCGCCTATGCAGCGGGCCGGGCGCGCGACCTGCCCGGCGTGACGACCTCGGCGTATGCTGCGGCGCTAGCGGAGGCAGGCGTCGAGACGATGGGCTTCGGCGTAGTGGTCGCTCGGCTGGTGGGCGGTGGTGGCGGCGACAGCTGCGATGGCAGCAGCGGAGGCGCGAGGCGGCTGCGGCTGCGGGTCGCGGGCGGCACGGCGGCCACGGCGACAATGCTCGTCGGCCGAGGGCGTGAGATGCTGCAGCGATGCATCCTTGGTGACGACGACGGCTTCGAAGAGCAGGGCGAAGCTCAGGAAATGCCGAGAGAGAGCGATGAGGCCGCAGGTTCAAAGGCCGTCGCGTCGTGGTTGGCGACAGGTGGATTTGGTGTACGTGTGTAGAATGTGACTCAATGAGCTTCATGCCTCGTCGACTTGAGACTCGCCTGTCAACTGAGAGTCTCATTCACGAACGAATTCATGCGAAAGTGATCCTGTGAAGCGTGAAGAACGTACTGGCGGCAGGCCTACCTGCCCGGGTCCGCAGGTAGCCCGGCCGCCAGAGGGCCAAGTGAAGCACATGGATGCGGAGGCTCGCTTCGAGGCGACGCGCGCCGCGCTCGCCACCTTCACGGAGCAGCATGTTCGCACAGCCAACTGCAGCTACGTCATGCCGGAGCCCGGTGGGACGGGGCCTCTCTCTGCCAGCTATCCAAAAATCACCCACCAGCTCCGCGAGAATTGCAACGAACTGACAGTCACGCGCTACACGATCGAGTGGAACTTGGGCTTCTGGTTTCTACGTGAAGCAGAAAATGGTCGCACGTACGGTGGACGCGTGCTCGAGATAAGCGGCAAGTCAAGCTTGCGAAGGTATTTGGTAAAGCCTGGCACAACCTTCGAGGAGGCCATTTACCCTGCAGTCGATGTGACAGCGCTGCACAAGGCGTACCCGCGCGAGAGCTTCGACATGGTCATTGCAGAATCCGTGCTAGAGCACGTGTTCAATCCGCAGCTTGCTGCGTTCCAGGCCCACCGCGTGCTGCGGCCGGGAGGCCATTTTCTGATGATTGTGCCCTCGCAGTACCCGCACCATTTTGGGCCATTCGACTACTGGCGAATGAGCACTTCGGGACTCAAGACGCTCGCTGCGCCGTTTGGTCGAGTTGCTATGTGCGGTTCGCACCGCTCGGCCGGTCTTGCGGCGCTGCTCACCCAGCCCGACTACCCTGACAACCTCCGCATTTACCCGTCGCGCAACCGCAAGGCGGCGGCGATTGTGAGCGAGGCGCCCAAGGCCACGGCGGCATGCAACGACAAGAAACGCTGCAAGCGAATTCGGGATTCTGCGGCCGTCTTTGCACGGCGAGGGCTCGAACCTGATGGCACGCCGAAAAAGAGCGATGGTACGCTGCGCGGTGACCCGAGATACGGCGATCTTGTCGTTTCCTCCTGGCTGATGGCGGAAAAGTGATCAAAAACGTCTAATTCTCCAATATCGTTCGAACGGATAGAACACACGTAGTTACTGTACTCTGTAGAACAGACAGACAGACAAACGCGGACCCTGGCGCAGCCCGGACGCCCAACTAGAGGACGTCTCGGCAACATACACCACCATCGCCGCTCACTCCTCCACGCCAGACGCATGCTGCCCTTGCACGGACAGAGAGCTCGACAACTTCTTGGATGCTCAGCCCCTCTGCCTATCCCCGTGCATCTCCCGCTCGAGCACCACGAAGCGGAACACGTTGTCGAACGCCTCGGTGACGCTCGTCTCATCCTCCGCCAGCCGCTCGGCGAGCTCGCGGACGAAGCTGCGGCAGTTGTAGAGCTCGACGTGGGCCCACCGCGTCGAGGCGAGCCCAACAAAGGAGGACAGCGCCGCCGCGACGCTCAGCCCGCCCCGCAGGGCAAACCAGCCGCTGCCGGCGAGCAGGTGCCCCCGCGCCGACACGTGCAGCTCGCTGGCCGCTGCTGCGGCCGCCGGCACGTCGACGCCCTCGCCCGCCGGCACGAAACGGAAGATTGTCGGGTACATCCCGCCGCTGCGCGGGTAGGCGAACGAGGCGCGCGCCAGCGGCTCGGCGTCGCCCCAATCGTGCCCGTGCAGCTTGCTGGCCTCCTTCATCACGTCGACCACGTAGAGCGGCGCGGCGCCGCCCACCGGCCCGCTGCCCTCCGCTGCCCGCAGAAAGAGCTTCAGGTGGCCGCCGGAACGAGGCCCACGGTGCACGACGGCGAAGGACGTGAGCTGCGGGCTGGGCAGCGAGAGCCATGGAACCGTCACGTCGTGCGCCCACCATGGCGCCCGCAGCGTGCGATGAGGGCGCGGGCCCGCAGCATCCTTTCGTAGCGGAGAGCCGGGGTGAGAGCGCGCGCCCGCAGCGCCGTCTGGGAGCGGGCACTCCGGGGGAGAGCCCGGGCCGACGATGCCAGCCCGTAGCGGAGAGCCCGGGTGCGCTCTGAGAGTCTCGCCCTCGCCCTCGCTCTCGCTCTCGCTCTCGCCATACTCGCCGCGGTCGCCGAGACCGTCGTCGTTGCCGTCGCCGTCGCCGTCGCTGTCGCTCTCGCCCTCCTCCTCTTCCCCGCTGTCGCTGCCGGGGTAGCTGTACCGCTCGCTGAGGCGCTCGCTGCGCCGCTCGCTCAGGAGCCCTGCGCGGCGCGCGGTCAGCGGGTGGTAGGTCGCGTTGTCCACCGTGAAGACGGTGAAGCACGAGTCGACGAAGCACTCGATGGCGTCCTTGGTCTCCACGTCGCCGAACGGCTCGCGGTCCTCCGGCGCTGTGCGCCACGCGTCGAGGCGCGCGCAGAGAGTCGCAGGGTCCAAGCGGAGCGGCTGTGCTGCCCGCTGCAGGTCCATGCCCACCGTCGGCACGAAGGCGGCCTGCGCGAGCTTGGCGATGGCGGCGGCGGTGGGCGTCTCTCCGCGGTGCTGCGCCTTCGCCGCCGCCTTCTTCGCCCGCTTCGCCGCCTTCTCCGCGGCTCGCAGGCCCTCCTCGCCTCCCTCTGCGAACGCACGCTCGAGCGCCTGCATCTCGAGCGACTTGACCGTCGCGCGGAGGCCCGCCAGCCCCTCGGTCTGCAGCACGCTATGCAGCGCCTCGAGCTCCTCGCGTGTCGCCTCCGCCATGTGCACGTCGAAGACGTCGTCCTGCACCGTGTCGACCGCCACGCGGTACTGCTCGATCCACTCGCGCATCCGCCGCCGCCACGCCACTGCCTCCTCGGACAGTTTGGGCAGCGCGGGAGCGAAGGCCGAGTGCCGCTGCAAAAAGTCGCGCAGCGCGCGCCCGCGGAGCAGCAGCGCCGCGAACAGCGCGGAGCCGCTGCGCGTCAGGTGCAGCCCGTCCCGCTCGAAACAGATCGAGCCCGCTTCCCACTGCATCACCTGGCCGCCCGGCTCGCAGTACTCGCACCAGCCACCGCTGCGCGCGGCGAAGGCGCGAAGCCGCTCGTTCACCTTGCGCCGGCGCTCGCAGCGGCTGACGCTGCCGACGGTGGTGGCCTTGCTGTGAGGGATGCCCAGCGCGAGCGTGCGCGCGCCGGCCGCATGGCACGCCGCGTGCAGCTGGTGGAGGCTCTCGACGATCTCCACCGTCGAGCGCAGCTTGAGATCGTTCGTGCCGGCCATCAGCAGGACGTGGCTGTAGCCACCCACCACGAGCAGCCTCCGCAGGCCACGGTGGCTCTTCTCATAGACATCGACGTTGTCCTCGCCATCCAGGCCGTCGAGCATCTGCGCCGTCGTCCAACCGCACATGCCGACGTGGTCGACAGCCACGCCGAGCGCGTCTGCCAGCTGCGGCGCCCACGGCGAGAAGGCGCCCGTGTGACTCGTAAGCGCATTCAGGCCGGCGGTCAGCGAGTCGCCGTAGCACAGCACGCGTGGCGGCCGGCGCGTCGCGGCGGGTCTGGAGTCGACGGCCCGGGTGGCGGCGGCGACGAGGAAGCTTCCGCTCATAATGCACCGTTAGTCACGCGAGGTCGATATAATTTTGTTTCATTCACGTCAAGTCTTTCGCATGCTTCGCATGCTTTTCAGAAGTCTGCTTGGTCTGCTTGGGCGTCCGTCGTGTGATTCGTTGAGTTTTTTCAGTTTAGAAACTTTTTATTGAGTACTAGCTTAGTCTAGTCTCCGTTGAGCTTCTAAGAAGCACAAGTAGGAAGCTAGGCACTTACCATAGTACCGTACATTGTACGACACGTGAGTCGGTTTGAGTTGTGTTGGAGCTGTGGGTTTGTCGGGGCATTCTGCCCCGTCCACATGTATCGTGTGGGTACTTCAGGATGCCCTAAGAGATGCATCTCAGCAGACCAGAGCAGTTTCCACCAAGTCGTCCGAGGTGTTGGACCCGTGCTCATTGGCAGGCTGGCCCTTCTCTTGCCGCTCACGAGGCCCTGGCAGCTCGTGAGGTTCCAGAGCCTGGCGAGGCACCGCCGCACCTCGATCCGCGAGCGCCACGCTCGAATTCTCTCTGGCTTCTTCCAGATCCTTGCCATAGTCGCATCGTCCCTCAGTAGCAGACACATCCGTGCTTGTCGTGCCCAGGGCTGCCTTGGTCGCTGGCTTCTTGCCTTTTGCGGGCCTCGAAATGGTGTGATCTGCTGACTCCTCGCTCCAGCTGTCACGCCCACGCTCCGTCCTGCGGGATGGCCGCGCAATCGAATGCTCCTCGTCTGCGTCCCAACCATACATGGCACTCTTCTCACGCTTCAAAGTCTTGGGCGGCCTGCTTATTTCTCGGTCTGACGGCCCGCTCCCTCCGGCACCTCCGCCTATGTCCAAAGACTGAGAAGGCGGCTGACTCGGCCCGGCACCTTCGCTCGCCTCAGAAGACTGAGCTGATGGTCCGTCCTCGCGTCCTTCTAGCGTCCCAAGGGACTGCCACGCTGCTCCTGGCGTGAACGCGCCTAGATTGCTGGCGGCAACAGATGTTGCACCGAGCGCTCTGGCAACCAGCGCCACGCTCACAGGCCAAAATGCACCAGGGAAGGATGCAAGCGCGAGCGTTTCGTATAGCCCATCGCTGATCAGGTCTTGTGGAGTGGTCTCGAAGAACCTGCAGACAGGGGCACAGCCTTAGATCTGCAAGGTGCGAAGCTGAAGGGAAGTGAGGCCTGCAACGATTTGAGAGATGCCCTTTTTCAGCGCGCCTGCCAAACTCGCAGCCGTCGTCGTCGAAATCGTTCTCGTGAAGCATCACAATCTTCTCTCCAAAGCCGGCGGCACGCGAACGGCGAACCTCCTGCGCGAGTGCCTCGCCCATGTCGCCAACAAACGTCTGTGACGTCAGATAGAGCAGAAAGTGTGTTGCCCCCGTTGCGAGGCCGTCGCCGTCGGCTGGAGCCGGCTGGTCCACGATGGTGAGGCGCTTCGTGGCGCCAGCGAGTCGCAATGCAATAGCTCCGGCGCCCGGGTTGTTGGGCGACGCGTAGAGAAGGATCGGCTTGCGAAACGCGAGGCGCTGCGCATCAATCTCTCCCGGCACGTATAGCGGCAACGACCGCCGGTCGCGATACACAGGGCAGCCCAGAAGCAGCTGCTCTGCAATCAGCTTGAGACCGACCAACTGAAAGTCTCTCGCGCGGTGCCACTCGATGATGCGCCGGTTGCGAAAGATGGCGTCGCGCAGCTCCTGAGGGCATTCCTCGTTGCGGATGACGTCGAGTGTGGCGCCGCCGCGTGCATGGTCATGCACTAGCACGATCGGCTTGGCCTTGGCTACGGTGCAATTTGCCTCGCGCAGGCAGTCTGATGCGAGGGGGCGGGGCAGCAGTCTCATGGTGTGTCAAGTGTGGCTTGGTGGGACGATGGCGAGCTTGGCATGTAGCGGGCGTTCGTTGGGCGTTCGCACTGATGCTTTTGAAGTAGCCCTTGGAGGCAAAGATGGTGATGACCGCGGTCATGTCAACATACTCTTCGAGCGCACCAATGTCGGCGAGGTCGTCGACATCAAGAAAGATCTTGACGCTCGGCATGAGCAGGCAGAGCTGGCGCTTGATGACGGCGCACTGGTCTTGCCCAGTGCCCCAGATGTGCGAAAGGAAGAGATGCCAGCGCTGGGATGGCGCAAGCGTCAGCTCCGGCTGCTCCTTGGTATGTTTGAGCTTCAACAGGGGAAGGCGCGCCGCGACTAAAATCTGGGCAACTGCGCTCGCCGTTGCCAGCAGTAGGGCTGCGACAATGGTGGAGATCATACCTGCCGTTACAACAGCTGCATCGAAGCTGAAGCGATCCCGCAGTCGAGAAGAGAGGAAGCTGTCCACCTCCTCCTTGAGCACACTGACCTTGAGAATCAGGGCCAAGAAGAGCAGGATGGTCAGCGCAAAGGCACAGAACTTTGCAAAGTAGTCATCGTCCACATTCTTGAAGGGCATGGCGAGACTGACGAAGAAGGCACTAATAGCAGAGAAGAGGAAGGCGATGAAGAGCTGCTCAACGGAGCCAGGAAGTATGAGCACCGCAAAGCCGACCAGGACGAGCTTCTTCCACATCTCGAAGAGCTCCCACCAAAAGTACCCTGGCTCGTAGTCGCGCACCAGATAGCCCAGCGCCTTGGAGAGCGTCGTCGGCCGTTTTTGTACGATGGCCGATCGGACACGTTGCAGAAGCACCGCGTATAGAAGCGAGGTGCCTCCAGGATAGAGCACGATGCCCAACCAGGCCAGCCCCTTTGCTCTGTAGTGTTCGTCGGTGCCGCACTCCACGCCATAGTCGGCGCGCAAAAAGGACCGGCCATCCTCAAACTCCTCGCAGGAGAAGGCGCGGAAAGCGGCTGAGGAGACCATGGGAAACACAAGGAACGTAAGCGTGAGCAGCCACGGCAACGCCGACATCACTCCTGCCAGCACACACCTCTTTACTCTTCGACGCAGGCTTGGCTTCAGCAGTTCTTGAGCGATATTGCGCAGCTTCGTAACTGTCTCCTGGTTCAGAACTCCGCCGCTGGTGCCATCCGCGCTGCCGCTCCTTCCCTCCACAATCGCCTTGGCCACAATCTCTTGCACCTCTCCGTTCTGTGGGAACGCAGCCTTGAGCTCGAACGCCTGGTCCAAAAGCTTTTCGGTGGCGCTCCTGCCGACGAGGCTGTGCACGAGGAATCCAATCACGATTATCGCCGCAAACACAAGGGGCATCAGCATCGTGATTGCGAGCTGCTGCTGGTAGGTGCCAATGCTGAGGCACTGCAGTGGCAAGCCGAGCCGAGGAAGGTTGAAGTTGAACAGCTCGAGAAAGGACAGCAGCCTTGCCATCGCGCCTGGCATTGACACCTCATAAACGTCGCTGATCCGTGTGGCGACCTGGTACAAGCCGAGCAGCTGCTTTGCTTTGGCTCGCAGTGAGAGCTGGCTGTACATGCGTGCAAGCCAGCGCGACAGCATGCTCAAGGCTGGTACGTTGCGGTGCGGCTTCATGAACACCACAACCAGACCAACTACAATCGCAGCAAGGGATGAGCCAATCCCGATCAGAATTGACGCCCCTGCGCTGCCTTCGCAGGGAAGGCATGCAGACGCCTCGGCAGAAAAGTATCGACTCGTGTCGGTGACATTGCAGAGTTGACAGTACGGTCCCTGCGTCCACGGCTTGCAAGGCCCCTCAGCTGCACCGACCCCACCGATGCAGCTGGAGACGCCACCAAAGTCGGGGCACCTTCGCAGGTCTTCTGACGCGCCTGAGTCGCGGTAGTAACCCTCGAGCACCGGCAGCGACGCCAGCGTTGCACCAGGCTCATCGCACGCCGAGCCAACTGGGCACAGCTGGCACACTGGCTCGCCAGCTTCCGTCGTGTTGGCGGCAAAGTAGGATGCCGCGCACAGGCAGTCCTCTGGGCCGGTCGAGCCAGGGTCGGAGATGCTGGCGTCCGGGCAGGGCAAGCAGTAGCTGAGGCTGTTGCCGAACTGACGTGGGTTGTAGGTGTTGGAGCCACATGGATTGGCAAAGCCCTGAGCGCACCAGTACCCAGGTGCGCACGGCTGGCAGCTGCTATCGCTCGCAAGGCCCGTTGCAGCTCCGTATGAGCCGGCGGGGCACGCTGTTGGCGAGCCGGAGCCGACGCTACAGAAGGACCCTCTCGGGCACTCCTCTGGATTCGTGCTCGCGCCTGGGCACACCTTGCCCGCTGGGCAGCTGGAGCTGCAGCCCGGCCCGCTCTGCGCATCCCTATGAAGGCTGTCGCCAAACACACCCGGTGCGCAGGCGTATGGCAGACCGGCGTAGCCACCCGGCAGGAGGCGAGCCACGCCGTTATTGGCAAGAACCCAGCGCCCCATTGGCGCGGGCAGCCTGTACTCGACGGTGCTGTCCAGCTCAACCCAGATGGACGGGCCGCTAGCTGCCCCGTTGTGCTCAACGAACGTGCCATTGGCGAGCACAGCCGCTCCACCTGCGATTGTCCAGAGTGCGCCCGCCCGGTGCGATGCCACATTTGCGCTCATGGTACTCGCATCGAATGAGGCCATGGCCTGTGGGCCAAGCACCGCGACTGCTCCTCCGTTGGCCGCCCTGTTGGCCTCAAAGCCACACTGCGTTGCCGCAAGATGACCATTAATCACGGCAACGGCCCCGCCCTCCTCGGCCTCGTTGCGAGACACCGTGCTGCGGAGAAGAGAGAGCCGGCCGCCGTTGACGAGGACCGCGCCTCCTTGGAGGCCAACGGCGCTGTTGTCGGCAAGCAGGCTGCCCTCGATGGTCACCTCGCCTCCCAAGACGTGCAACGCGCCGTTGAGCACATACGCTGTCATGGTGGACCCACGCATCGTCAGCAGTCCCCCGCTCACCACCATGGCGGTCATGCCTGCCGCTCCGCGCAGCTCAAGCCCGTCGAGCACCAGCACTCCCACTGACACGGTGATCTCGGCCCGCAGTGTCACGGATGTGCCAGGAACGGAACGCAGCACGAGCTCGCTCGCTCCCATCGCGGCATCGACGCTGAGGCCATCCGTCAGCTCATGTGTGCCCGCCGCAAGCACGAGCTCGACTGGGATGCCCGCCTGGTCAGCAGCCCAACGGAGAGCAAAGCTCAATCCGCCGGCTTCGACCACTTCCGACTTTAGCGGAGGCGGTGGGGAGGGAGGCGGCGGCGATGGCGGCGGCGATGGCGGTGGGGAAGGTGGCGGCGAAGGCGGTGGCGGGGCTGGAGGCGGGAGCGACGGCGGCGGCGTATTGGGTGGAGGGGATGGTGGCGGAGACGGTGGTGGGCAGGGTGGCGGGGAGGGCGGTGGCGGGTTCGGAGCCACGTTGGGTGGATATGGCGGAGGTGAGGGTGGGTTCGGATGCACCGGTGGCTGGGGCGGCGGCAACGGCGGTCGCGGCGAGGGTGGCAGCGTGGGTGGTGGAGAGGGAGGTGGTAGAAGGGGCGGCGACGGTGGCGGTAGCAGCGGCGGCGGCGACGGCGGTGGCTGCGCCGGCGGTGGTGGCAGTGGACTCGGCGGCATGGCTGGAGGTGGTGGTGGTGGCGCGCCCGGAGGTGATGGGGGAGATGAAGGTGGCACCTGGTAGCCGGGTGGATGAGGGCGTGGGAGGCTTGGTGGCGGCGTGGAGGGCGGCAACCTCGGTTGTGGCGACGGAGGGGGCGGCGGAGCGACCACATCCATGCAGCAGCCGGTGCAGCTGCAGCCGAGGCTGCTGAGCTGCGTGCAGGAGAAGTGCCCACGCAGGTCGCCGCAGGTGAGGTCGACGCCGCAGCTGGCTGCGCACACAGGCGGCGCCGTCGGAGCCGGCGGTGGAGGCGGAGGTGCTGGGTTCGGTGATGGCGGGGGCGAGGGTTGAGGAGGTGTTGGTGGAGTTGACGGAGGTGGTGGCGAGGGTGGTTGCCGAGGTGGAGGCGGCGAGGGCGGCGGCGATGGAGGTGGTGGTGAGGGCGGCGGCGAGGGCGGAGGTGGCGAGAGCGGCGGCGATCGTAAAGGCGGCGGGGGCGGAGGCGAGAAGGGAACCACCACAGGCGGGATCGACGGCGGCAACGATGGCGGCGGCGGCGGCGGCGAGGGCGGCGACGGCGACGGCGACGGCGGCGGCGGCGGCGGCGGCGACGGCGGTTGACAACCAGGCGACGGCGGCGGCGGCGGCGGCGGCGGCGGCGGGAGGGGTGGCGGGGGCAGTGACGGCACGTAGAGCGCGAACACACAGCTCCCGTCATCGACGTCGGCAGAAGCATTGAAGTTGACCGCCAGGTGGTACGTGCAGCCGTGCGGCGGGGCCGGTGACGGTGGGATCGACGGCGGCCTCGATGGCGGCGGCGACGGCGGCGGCGACGGAGGCGGGAGGGGCGGCGGCGAGGGCGGCGGCGGCGAGGGCGGCGGCGGCGAGGGCGGCGGTGACGGTGGCGGCGGTGACTGTGGAGGAGGTGACGGTGGAGGTGAGGGCGGCGGGGGGAAGTCGCCCGAGCCCGAGCCCGAGCCCGAGCCAAAGTCGACAGGACAACTTTCGCTGTTGTCAAGAACAACTTTGGACAGGACAACTTTCGCCGTTGTCACGTACGTGCAGCCCTGAGTGCGGTTGTCAGACGCCACGCAGCTGCCGTCATCGCTGCTGGCAAGGGGCGAGTAGTTGGACGACGAACGATCCGTGCACCCCGAATGAATCCCATCCAGTGGGCCATCCAAGCCCCATCTTGCGCAGTGGCTCGAAGGCGGAGGGTTGCTCTGGTCGAAAAGACCGCCTCCACCCGAGGCGCAAGACGTGATCAACTCGGCACCGAGAATCAGGTTAAAGTTTTCCACGTTGACGCCGCACACGTACGTGGAGGGTGGAAGAACGAGCACGCCATCATTGCACACGTTGACCTCGGTCAGCAGGGCAGAGTCGACCGTGTACGACGTGGTCGAGACCACCGCGCGCCGGCTGCGTGAGGTACGGACGACCTCAGTCGACACGTGATCGACCTGACGGGAGGTGGTGGTCGACACGCCAAGGACGACAGTTGTCGCGCTGGAGACGACCAGGGCCGAGTCCGACGTGCCGTTCAGGTCTCCGACGGTCACGGCGACGGCTGTACCGTTTGGAAGGCCCAAGGGCGCGAAAGCGAGCGCCGTACCATTGTACAGCCCAACGTGGTCGAAGGCGTACGAGCTCATCCCCGCGTCGACCAGCTCCGTCGTGCGCGGCTCGTAGCCGGCCTCGTCATTGACGAGCACGAGCGCGCGCGTCGCATCGCCGCAGTCAAAGTACGCCGTGCCGCTGCCGCCCGTGCGTGTCGGCGTCTCCGAGTAGCCGCCCGACACGCTCACCTGCGGCACGCCTGAGAAGCCGGCAAACGCACTGCCCGCGTACTCGCTCGAATTGCAGTGCACCGCCACGCGCCCGCCGCCGCCGCCGGCGCGGCCCGCACCAAAGCCGCGCCCGCCCGACGCGCTGATGGCGCCGCCCGTGCCGCGCAGCACGCGCGCGCTCAGCCACACGCTCCCGCCCGCGCCGCCGCCCGAGTCGAGCGTCTCTCCGCCGTCCATCTCGATCCGCCCGTCGAGCACCAGCCACTCGGCCGTCACGCGCAGCGCCGCGCCGCCCTTGGAGTTGGTCGCGCCTGAGCCGACGGTCACCGGCTCAAACGTTGAGCCGTACGGCGTGCCCCACGTCGCGGGCGCCTCGCTGCGCAGTCCGACGCCGCCGTGGCTGCCGGACGTGGTGTTGGTGCCCTGGTGCGCCGCGGCGCCGCTGCCCTGGTTGTCTGCGTCGTGCGAGCGCGCCGTGCCGAGCACCAGCCCAGACGACGACACGTTCACCACCGTGCCGTTGATCCACACCTGTGCTCGCAGGACAAGCGTGCCGTGGATCTGCACGTCGAGGAAGTCGTGCGTGCCCTGCGACAGCTCGACCGTCTCCCCGGCGGCGACGACGAGGCTCGGTAGCTCGGGCGGTGGCGTGTCGGTCAGGTTGGTTGGTGTCGTTGAGTTTGAGGTGGCGGTGGCGTTTGAGGAGGTGGCGGCGCTCGTGTTGGTCGCGTTCGATTCGGTAAGGATTGAAGCGCTCGTGTTGTTGCTCGTCAGATTGCTGGTCAGATTGCTCGTCAGATTGCTCGTCAGATTGCTCGTCAGATTGCTCGGCGGCGGCGGCGGCGGCGGCGGCGGCGGCGGCGGCGGCGGCGGCGGCGGCGGTATCAGATTGCTCGTCGCAGATGTTCTCGCCAAACTCATCCAGAAGAGGAATAGACAGGAATGACCTCCTCCGAGCTTGCTGCGTTTGAGCTGTGCAAAGCAAAGGCGGTCATTGGTCGGCAAGCATCCAGTCAGGCA
>Ga0209713_10001249_pt1 | contig 15050 bp, 6 predicted proteins | sample ArcOceMetagenome_3_FD_187444 | JGI IMG/M metagenome (GOLD analysis project Ga0209713, IMG submission 187444) | Marine eukaryotic phytoplankton communities from Arctic Ocean - Arctic Ocean- Svalbard ARC20M Metagenome (SPAdes) (version 2) | ecosystem: Environmental > Aquatic > Marine > Oceanic... | reverse complement strand
GCGTTTTCGTTTGGGTCCACTGGACGCTGCGATGCACTTCGATGCGATTTGGCCTTGTCCTCGTTCAGCTCGGTGATGAACGCGAACGCGCGAAACGCTCGTCTGTTTTGCAGTGGGAGGGAGGGAGAAGGACAGAAGGGGGTTTGGGTACTCGGAGTGGGTGGAGCTACGACTCCACCTTGACCGTCGCTGACCCCCCCCCCTAGCATGTGTAACAAACAACGACGGGTCTGAGCACCCTTTAGTATTTAGCAAAACCGTTGTAGAGACTCACAGCCCCCCCCTCCGGCGCCCAGGGAACGAGGAGACGAGACGGTGAGCGGTAAAGTACCGGCGTGTCATGTCTCGTTCTCTCTCATCTCTGCTGCGGAGCCCCCGACTGGTGGAGCGCAATCGAGGTGTGCTTCTCGCCGCCTGCGCTGCGCATGTCGCCGCACGACACGGTCAGCAGCGACTTGCCCGCGTCTCGCCTCGCCAGCTCAAACGTCAGGATCAGCTCGGCCGTGCCCGCGGGCGCCGGCGCGACGCCCGGCAGCTCAAACTCGTCGAGGAGGAGCAGCGGCGACTCGACGGTCACCATCTGGTGGACGGCGCTCACGGCGGGGCTCGCGACGACGCGCACGTGCACGGCGCGCTGGCCGTGCGCGACCGTCGTCACCTTGGCCGAGCTGCTCTGCATGCGCGGCGTGAGCATGCAGAAGAACGTGGCGCCGCCGTGCGACTGCAGCTGGACGCCGAGCGCCAGCGGCGTCCCCGCCGGCACCGCCACGTCGCGCCGCATCGGCGTGAAGTCGGTGCGGTAGCTCGTGTTCGAGTCAAACGGCACGTTGTGCGGCAGCGGCCCGCGCTGCTCCTGCGCCTGCACCGCCGCACGCCCGAGCGCCTGCCGCTCCGACGCGCTCTCGTGCTCCGCCAGGTCATACTCGCGGTAGTGCGCGCTGTTCTCCGTCGTGCCGTCGAACCGAGGGTTCACCGACGCCGTCTGCTGCACCGCCGACGCCCGCCGGCCCTGGGCGTGCTCGTTCTGAATGAACTCGCGCCGCGCCTTGCCGCGCGACGGCTGCGCTGGGTGCGTCACATACGTCCCGCCCGAGCTGGTGGCCCACTCGTCGCCGCCCGTCTGCTGCTGCCGCTGCGTCCTCGGATCGGGCGCCGGCGCCACGCGCCGCGCAGGCAGCTCCCAGTGCGGATACGACGAGGCGGTCGTCGAGGCGCCAGCGAGTGCGCGTTGATCTGCGAAGCCGGCCTCGTGCGCCGGCGGGCGGTTGACGGGCGGCCTGCGTGGGTACTCCTGAAAGTCGGTCCCGCTCGTGGTCATCTTCGGGTTCTCGGCCGGAGCCCACAGCTGGATCTCGTTCTGATCGCTGCGCGCCCACGGCTGGCCAAACGGCATCGTGACGGGCGCGCGCGCGCTGTGCCGTTCGAGCCGCTGCTTGGCGAGCTGCGACGCATGCGAGCGACGGCCGTCGGCGATGGACATGGCCGGAGCGACGACGTCGAGACGGAGCAAGAACCTGAAAAAGCCCAAACTCTCGCGATTTTGGTGCGCAGCGGGGCCTCAGGTCCGGCTAGTCGTCGAGTCGGCGCGTCGTACGGCCACCATGGTCGGCACCGACTTCCTGGCGCGGCTCGAGGCGGCGGAGCTGCGCGACTCGGAGCGTTCCATGTACTCCGACCGCAGCGCCAACGGCGGCGCGGCGGCCTCGGCGGCAGCTGAGGGTGCGCAGCCAAGGGCCAGGCGAAAGTCTGAGCACGGCGGTGGCGAGGGTCACCGCGATCAGAAGCGGCCACCAAAGGCGTCGGCGTGCTCCTCGGCGACGCCGGGCGACGCCGGCAGCAGCAGAAACAGCGGCGCTGGCGCTGGGGCCCAGCGCAAGCGCACCAAGCACCGAGCAGAGGAGGGCGGAGGAGGAGGCGAGGGCGGACGGAGGCGACGGAAGAGCACAGACCCGTCTGCGGATGGCGGTGAGACGCCGCCCAACTCCGACCCGCGACGGCAGGCCAGCACGACCAGCGGCAGCAGTCACGGCAGCGGCGGCCACGGTGGCCACCGGCGAGGGCACGGCCACGGCCATGGGCACGGCGGCAAGCGACGCGGCTCGAGCTCGTCGGCGGAGAGCGCCAGCCCCGCCAAGGCCAGCCCCGCCAAGGCCGGCGCGTCGGGCACGGCGGCGGAGCCGGAGGTGGGCTCGTCGCCCGAGGCCGACCTTTCGGTGGTCATCGGCGCGACGTGGGCGCACGACGTGCCGGGCACGCCGCTGGGCGCGTCGGAGCTGGCGTCGCGCGTGGCGATGCTGAAGGCGCGGCGGCAGGGCGTGGGCGTCGAGCTGCGCGAGCACTCGCGCGCGAAGCAGGGCGTGCTGGGGCGCGAGCCGACCGCCGAGGAGAACCGCGCCGACGAGTGGTGGTGCGGCCTGCATACCGAGGAGCAGCGGGCGAGCCGCGCGCTCGCGGCGGGGCAGCGGCTGCTCGAGCGGGCGCAGCAGCGCGAGCGCGCCGAGAAGAGCGCGGTGAACGAGTCGTCGGCCAAGGCGCGGCGCGCCAAGGAGCTCGCCGAGGACGCGGCGCAGACCGAGGCGCGGCGGGCGCGGGTGGCGGAGGAGGCGGCGCTCGAGAAGGAGCTGCTGCAGCTGATGGCCGTCGGCGACGAGGCCGTCGCCGAGACGGGCTCGCTGCTGCCCGGCATGCACGGCTCGCCGCTGATGATGGGGCGGCAGCTCGGCGGCGGCGGCGGCGGCGGCGGCGCCGACGGCGCGATGCAGCAGCAGATGATGCAGCTGATGCAGGGGCTGCAGTCGCAGATGCAGGGCATGGCGCAGACGCACGAGCAGATCCTGGCCGAGAACAAGCGGCTCGCCGCCATGGGCGGCGGCGGGCGCAAGCGCGCGGGCGGCGCGGGCGACGGCGACGACGACGACGACGACGACGACGCGCGCACGCTGGAGAAGTACAAGAAGGCGCGCGAGCGGATCATGGGCGCGCTCAACAAGAAGCCGCCCGAGGCGCCGAACGCCGAGCACTACGCCGAGCGCGACCTCCACATGTACCGGCTGGCGGACGACGACCTCAAGGCCGAGTACGAGGCCTACACGCAGATGTACCTCGACGACGCGACGGGCGCGGCGGTCAAGGGGATGGCCGAGATGACGCTGATCAAGCTCGGCGAGATCTACGACAAGCCGCAGGCGCGGCGCGTCAAGATGGTCGAGCGCGCGGCCGAGGAGCAGAAGCGCGCGCAGGAGGAGCGCAAGAAGGAGGCCGCGCAGTCGGAGAAGCAGCAGAAGGAGAGGGCGCGGCAGACGGCGATGAACGAGAAGGCGTACGAGTACTGCGTGCGCGTGTGGCGCGCCATCCACGGCAACCCCAACCTCAGCCTGGCGGGGGCCGAGGCGGTCGCGCTGTCGAAGCGGCTGGCGAGCAGCGCCGAGATGCGGCTGGTCGTGATGGACCTCGAGGCGGTGCGGCGGCTGCCGCCGGGCAACTTCCAGGCAATGGGCACCAACAACCTCGAGCCGACCGAGCTGCGCGCGATCTCGCACGCGCTGCTGCTGAGCAAGGCCAGCGGCGCGCCCGCGCTGCGCTTCATGGAGCTGCTCAAGAACAAGGTCCTCACGCTGCCCGACTACGAGCAGCCCAAGACGACGATGAAGCTGCCGCCCGCCATGTCGGCGCCCGCCGCGCCCGCCGCGCCGGAGCTCGTCCGCGCCGAGGGCGCCGACAGCGACGACGACGGCGGCGGCTCGCCGTCCAAGAAGGGCAACTCGCTCTCGCTCTTTGGCGACGGCGCCGACGCCGCTGCAGCAGCCCCGGCGACGCCCGCGCCACCCGCGCCGCCCGCGCCGCCCGCGCCGCCAACGCCGCCAACGCCGCCGCCGCCAGCGAGCACCGCGCCGTACTCGTACGCCGACGCGCCGCCTGTCGTCCCGGCGACCCCGGCGCCGCCCGCGCCGCCACCGAAGGCACCGCCCAAGGCGCCGAATCCTCCTCCACCACCACCGCCGCCGCCGCCGCCCCCTCCGCCTCCGCCGCCGCCGGCTCCCGGCAGCGGTCCGCCGCCGCCACCTCCGCCGCCACCGGGCGGTGCGCCCCCGCCACCGCCGCCTCCTCCGCCGCCCGCAGCCGCGGCGGCCGGCGGGGCGGCGGCGCCCAAGTCGGTCGGCTGGTCGAAGGCGCGCGCGGCCGTCGGCGGCGGCGACATGCAGGCCGAGCTGATGGCCGCGCTCGCAGGCGGCGGCGTCAAGGCGGGGCTCAAGCGCGTGCAGTCCAAGGCGGCGATGGGGCGATGGACATGGCCGCGCTGCGCGCGGCGGGCGCCCCGGAGGCGATCGAGACGCAGGGCGGCAACGCCAGGTGAGGTGCCTGCTGTCCTTCTTTTGCGCGAAATACGTTTGCTTGTACGTTATGTCTCAATTATTGGGTGGCTGTGTTATTCTCAGCGATAAAATTGAAGACGACCGAATACATCGCCAATTGAGTAGTGAATGATGCAAGCCATGATGATGCGAGCTCCTCGCCGGAGCTCAGGCGCCCGCGTCGGCCGTCCTCACGCGACTGGCGGCGGCGGCGGCATCTCCGGGATGCAGCCGAAGGCGAAGCTGCGCGCGTTGAAGAGCTCGTACTGCGCCTCGCTGACCCCCCACCCCTGCAGCTCCGCCGGGGTGACGGCCGTGGTCGAGATCTTGGTGTCCGCCTGCACCGCCTCCGCCGCAGCTGCCGCCGCGTCCTTCTTGGCGTCCTCGGCCTTCTTGCGCGCCTCCGCGAGAATATTATCTTGCGCGCTCGCCGCGCTGACGGCGGTGGCACCGCCGCCACCGCCACCGCCGCCGCCGCCGCCGCCGCCGCCACCGAACGCACCGCCGCCGCCGCCTCCAAAGCCGCCGCCGCCCTTGCCCTTGCCCTTGCCTTTGCCACCTGCCTGCGGTCCGAACGTCGTGTTGGAGCCGAAGAGGCCGCCGCCGCCACCGCCGCCGCCGCCGCCGCCGCCGCCAAAGGCGCCACCACCGCCGCCAAAGGTGCTGCCACCGCCGCCAAAGGCGCTGCCGCCGCCGCCGCCGCCGCTTAAGCTGGGCGCGGCTTGGCCGAAGACCGAGCTGCCTCCTCCACCGCCGCCGCCTCCAAAGGCGCTGCCGCCACCGCCAGCCGCGCCAGGGCCAAACGCGGACGGGACCGGCCCTCCAAACGGGCCGCCACCCGTGGGGCCGCCTCCGCCGCCGACCGTCTTCCCCGCGCCAAACAAGTTTGCCCCGCCGCCCGGCGCGGCGGCTCCAAAGGCGCTGCCGCCCCCGCCCCCGGCTCCGCCGCCCGCGCCGCCGGGCAGCGCGGAGACGCCTTGACGGCTGAGCGCCTCCCAGAGCTGCGTGCGCTGCTGGACCTGCGTGTCCCACTGCGCCTTGAGCTGCGCGACCGCGGCGGGTCCCTGCTGCTGCGCCTTGTAGCTCTCCCACCGCCACTCCTCAAAGGAGATGTCCGACATCACTTCGGGCGCCAGGTTGCTGCCCGCGCTCGGCGCGGCCGGGTCGTACACCGAAAACGGCCAGACGCGCCCGGTGTACGCCTCCAGCATGTCCTTCTGCACCGATTCTGTGCCGTCGCCGCCTCCACCGCCGCCCTTGTTGCCACCACCGCCCTTGCCCTTGCCGCCTCGACCGCCTCCCGCCGTCGGGCCGAAGACGCTTGCGCTGCCGCCGCCGCCGCCTCCGAGGGCACCACCACCACCACCATAAGCGTTGCCGGCCGCGGGACCGAAGGCGCCACCGCCGCCACCAGCACCACCGAAGGCGCTGCCACCGGCGGCGGCGGCGGCGGCGCCACCACCAAAGGCACCGCCACCGCCACCGGCGGCACCGCCAAAGGCGCCACCGCCGCCCGCGACCCCGGCACCTCCGCCGTATGCGCTGACGCCTCCACCGAAGCAGCTCCCGGCGCCGCCACCAAAGGCGTTGGCAACTTGCTGGTTGGGGTGGTTGAACGTGCAGTTGGGATTGGTGCACTGAGCGCCAAACTTGCAGTCTCGGGTGCCACCGCCGCGGCCTCGGCCTCCCTTGCCGCCGCCGCCGCCGCCGTAGTTGTTGCCGCCTCCTCGGCCGCCGCCACCGCCACCGCCGAAGGCGCTGCCGCCGCCGCCGCCGCCGCCTCCGCCGCGGGGACCGAAGACCGACATAATATATCAAGCGCGACGCGAGTACGCGTGTAGCCACCTCCGCCGCGTCTTGCAGTCTTGCATCGTGGTTATGCAAGCTGGCAAGCGGTGCGCCCGACCACGAGCGGCCGGATATGGCGTTGGCGGGGCGGCCGCGAGGCGCGGGGCGGCCCCGCTCCGATATTTTGCGGCGTGCATGCATGCATGCGCAATACGGCGGAGGCGGGCATCGACGGTGGGCGAGAAGGCACCGGCGACGGCGGCGGCAACGGGGGCGCGGCGGCAGCGGGCAGCGGCAGCGGCAGCGGTGCGGCGGCGCAGGAGACAACGGCGACGGCGGCAGAGTGTGGGATGACAGCGGCGGCAGGCGCAAAGAGGCGGAGGTCGCCGTGCAGCCGGCGCAGCGGGAAGAAAAGTCGGATGACGCCCGATCAGCGGGCGATGGACCGCAGGCAAGACGCCGACGGCGGCGACGGAGGGGCGCCGAGCGGGCACTTATGAGCTAGCTTGTCCAACCTCCACGCCGTCGGCTTGGACTGTTGGCATATGAGACGGCACCCGGGCCATACACCGGGTCCGGCTATAATCAATCTGGATTCTGTGCTTCGGCAAGGGGTTCGAGGTGTGTAGTTGAGGTAAGCTAACAGCGTTAAACCGTTAAACCGGCGCGACGTGGTAACTGTCCTGGCCTTAGGTCGGAACGGGCCGCGTCGCAGGGAAAAAGGAGCAGGCGGGGTTGGTGGCTTGGCTGTTGACGTACGGCATATGACGGTTGACATACGAGACGGCACCCGGGCCATACACCGGGTCCGGCTATGAGCAGTTGGGGTCCAATTCTGGCTTGGGTTCCGAAGTGTGTAGTTGAGGTAAGCTAACAGCGTTAAACCGTAAACCGTAAACAGCTTAAACAGCAAAGCCTCAATCAATAGCATAGCGCCGGCAACGCGGCAAGCAGGTCTCAAACAGTCAGCCTACTTGATTAGTGCATGTACTATGTGGGGGAGCTCCTATGCTGCTCGAATACCACGCGTAGGCGCCACGCGAACGATAGATACCGCCACGTCATTTCGCTCATTCCAGTCATCTTCGGCCGTGTGCGGTGATGTACCCGATGCTTCGACCCAGCTTCTCGTCGACATCTTAGCGTCTGAGACTGGCCAGCCTAGCTAGTCGCTGCGTTCGGCAGTCCCGAGGCCAGACCGCCAGGATGGCGGGCGTCTCGTTCGACCTGCTCATGGGAGCGGTGCTCTTCCTCTTCGGCGTCTGGGGCACCGGCCGCGTCTTCCGAAAGATGACGCTGCCGGCGATCCTTGGCGAACTCGCGGCCGGCATCTTCCTGGGGCCGCAGTTCCTGGACGTGGTGCCGTTTGCGAGCGATGGGACATGCGACACAGTAATATTTCCAAACGACGACACGTGCGAAACGAGCAGCAGCGGCAGCTACGACGACAACGCCACGGACGGCCGGCGGCTGGCGAGCGCCGAGGAGTGCTGCAGGCAGAGCCTGATCTGGACGCCGCGCTGGACGATGTCCGACCCGTGGACCATTGAACAGTCGAACACGGGGGACATCTGGTCGTTCGCGGGGACGATCGGCGTCACGCTCCTCATCATGGAGAGCGGCATGCACATCAACTTTGAGAAGGTCAAGCAGATCGGCGGCCAGGCGCTCATCGTGGCCATCGTCGGCACGGCGGCGCCGCTCGTGATGGGGATGCTGCTCGTCTCGGCGATGTGGCCCGACTCGATCTACCCCGACGGCTTCTCGGCTGCGCGCTCGCGCCCACCTCGGTCGGCATCTCGATCAAGCTCCTCAGCGACGCCAAGATGCTCAACTCGATGGCGGGCCAGGCGCGACCGAGCCCCCGCCCCTGCGCGCGCGCGCGCGCGCGCGCGCCCAGCAGCCCCCTCCTCCCGCCCGGATGCACGCGCTCCTCAGCCGACCCCCCTCTCTCACGCACCGCGCTCCCAAACACACAGACGACGCTGACCGCCGCGTTCATCGACGATGTCTTCTCGCTGGTGCTGCTGGTGCTGCTCACGTCGCTCTCGAGCGGAAGCGCCAACCCGCTGATCATCATCGGCAAGACGATCGGCGCGTTCGCCTTCCTCGGCTGGGGCGTCTACGGCGGCAAGCGGCTGTACCCCAAGCTCGAGGGGCCGCTCAGCCGCATCACCTTTGTGCGCGGCGCGTCGATCCAGCCGCGCGACGAGGTGCACCTCTGCCTGATGCTCTCGTCGCTCGTGCTCTACTCGTGGATCGGCGCGATCATCGGCTCGCACCTGCTCGGCGCCTTCGTCGCGGGCATGTGCTTCGTCAACGTGCCGCGCTCGCACCAGGTGTGGGTCAACCAGCTCAAGCGCATCATCCGCTGGCTGATCCGGATCTTCTTTGCCGCGACGGTCGGCTTCAAGATCCCGATCAAGCAGATGATCACGCTCGAGGCCATCGGCAAGGGCGCCGTGCTCGGGCTGGTCCCGGGCATCTGCTGCAAGGTCGTCTCGGGCGTCGCGGCGCGCCGCCGCTTCGGCTCGCTCGGCGAGCGGCAGCGCGCGAGCCGCGCGTCGATCATGACGCGCGGCGGCGTCGTGCAGCCGATCCAGTACCTCGTCGGGATGGCGATGGTCGCGCGCGGCGAGTTCGCCTTCCTCGTCGCCGTCTCGGCGCGCAACATGGACTACGCGGGCGGCGAGCCGGGCGAGACGATGATCTCGGAGGGCGTCTTCGCGTCGCTCGCGTGGTCGCTCGTGTGGGCGCTCATCTTCGCGCCGTTTTTATTCCGCTGGGCGCTCTCCGTCTACCAGAGCGCCTCGCCGATCCAGCGCGCCTCGACCATCGGCGGCGCGTCGGCGGCGCAGCGCAACTTTGTGATCCAGGTCGTCGGCCAGCACCACTCGGGCGTGCTGCACGAGATCCTCAACGCCATCCACGGCGAGGGGATGGACGTCCTCGAGTGCCGCGTCGAGACCGACGGCGAGGTCGACACCAACTTCTTCGTCGTGCAGTCGCGCGGCAAGCAGAAGGACTTTGACGACGAGAAGCTCGAGGACATCCGCCACCACATCCAAGAGATCCTCGGCGACGAGAACGCCGTCGTCATGTTCGAGGCCGTCGACGACGACGACTTCGCCTTCAGCGCCATCGAGCTGCAGGTGGTCTCCGACTCGGCCACGCGCGAGGCGCACGTCGTCTCGCACGTGACGAAGCGGCTGCAGGAGCTCGGCTTCGACGTCGAGGAGATCGACGAGCAGCACAAGGTGCAGATCGAGCACGGCCACGAGACGGAGATGGAGCGCGACCTCTTCTACGCGGTGCCGTCGCTCACGTCGGAGGAAGGGCTCGAGGTGACGCACCGGCGCGTCCACCAGGTGAAGCGCGCGCTGCAGTCGATGCTGCGCGACGAGGAGATCAAGGCGGAGGTGGTCGTCAAGCCGGTCGCCGACCGCTCGAAGGGCTTCTCCGAGCTGCAGACCTTCGACCCGCAGCAGGCGATCGCGCGCGCCAAGGGGTCGGTGTGGGAGCTGCTCTGCTTCGGGCCGCACGACGTCGAGCTGCTCTCGACGGCGGTGCGCAAGCTCGAGCCGCTCGGCGTGCGGCTGCTGCACGCGGCGCACTCGCACCAGGAGAAGGTCACCGCGGAGGGCGAGCGGGAGCAGTGCTCGCGCTTCTTCATCGAGCGGCTCGACGGCCCCGAGCCGCCGTCGGAGGCGGAGAACGCGCAGTTCTCCGTGCTGGTGGTCGAGGTGCTCATGACGACGTACAAGTCGGACAAGACCAAGTTCACGGTGCGGCCCGTCGACACGACGGTGCTCTCCGAGATGTCGGAGCACGCGCGCACGTCGTCGGAGAGCAACGTGCCCGGGCTGCAGGACGTGCAGAACACGCCCGACTTCGCCCGGATGCGCCGCTCGCTGCCGCTCGGGCTCAAGCAGATCCCCGAGGGCGGCGCTGGCACGCTGGGCGTGGGCGGCGGCCCGTCGCTCGGCCCGTCGTCGACGACGATCATCCCGCCGGGCGCCGTGCTGTGGGGGCTCGACGACTCGGAGGGGCGGCTGCTCGAGAAGGAGGCCGAGAAGGAGGCCAAGGCGGCGCGGCGCAAGTCGGTCGCCGCGCTGCAGGGCGACCCGGTCGCGCGCATCGCCGAGCTCGAGGAGCAGGTCTCGGCGCTGACGCGGCTGCAGAACCGCGTCGCGCGGCTCGAGAAGCTCGAGCTCGAGGCGGTGCAGGGCGGCGGCGGCGGCCGCGGCATGGTGCCGATGTCGCCGCCGACGCTCTCGTCGCCGGGGCCGCTCTTCGCCGCCGGCGGCGGCGCCGGAGGCTCGTCGTCGACCATGTCGTCGCTCGGGCTGCCGATGACGTACACCGTCAAGGCGTCGTCGAACATGTCGTCGCCCACCAACAAGGGCCTGAGCGGGCCCGCGTCGCCCACGTCGCCCTCCGACGACGCCGACGTCGGCACCAGCCTCAAGCTGCCGGCCGCGACGGACCGGCGCGGCAGCGGCGCGCCCAAGTCGCTCTCGCTGCACGACGTCGAGGCGACGGCCGTCAAAATCGAGCTGGTGGGCAGCCCGTCGCGCACCGCAGCCGAGCCGCCGGCGGCGCAAAAGGAAAAGGAGGGTCGCAGAAAGAGCAGTGCGCGCCGCAGGCTGATGCGTGATTTGGGAGCCTCGCACGCCCCCCCCCCCTGCTCAAGGCAGTGGCCCGGGGCCGCCCGCGATGGCACCGCCGCCCAATGTGTCTGGACCGCCCTTTGCCGCGACTGACGAGAAGCCTCGCCCTCGCTCCCTCACTCAGGCGTAATGTTTGCGTCCGTCGTAGCCACGGAGGCGAGCTCCGAGCGTCCCGGCCAGGGGCCGCCGTCGCCGGAAAAGTGACAAACGCTCGGCGAAGCGGCTGGGGCGCGGGTGGGGATGCAAGAAACAAACGGACGCTCCAGACGACTGATTACGCCGCTTCAGAGGCGGAGGCAAAGCTCGACACGAGCTGTATGCGCCCGAGGATGCGCGGCAGAACCAGACGCCGTCCGAGCTAGAAGAGTGGACCATTGAGCAGGGTGTGGCGGGTCGGGGCGGGAGCACTTTTTGTCCAGAAAACGTATACTACACGGTACGGTATAAAGTACCGCCACACCACACAAACTAGTGGCAACACTGGCAAGCTCTTCGGACTTAGAAAGCGAAGGTGACAGAGAAAGAGGCGACGGCGAGGCGCGGCACAACAAGACCGGCATGTGGCGGGCACGTGTGAAGCAGCGCCGGGGCGCGGGGGGTGCTGGCACTGCTGGCCAGGGTGCTGGTGCTGGCTCAGAGCGCTCACGGTCTGTCATGCGTTCTGTGCCGTCGATGATTGGGGCATGACGAACTACTGTACATCTCGCTGGGCGATATCAAGAACTCCTCGAAAGTGAGGTTTTTCTGTGCGTGAAGGTAGGGGGCCCGGGCCGCAGCTGGGACCTGGGTGCGTATTCGGTGGTAGTAAGGTGTCGTTATCTCAAAATGTAGTAATTAGATTGAGACAAAAACGCGATCGAACCGTACTTTATGCAAAACGTTTAGCAATCGAGTACAGACTCACCGACTGCGCCCGAGGGCCCCGGCAAGCTGCGAGGATCGGGCGCCGCGCCGGTTGGAGGCAAAACGGACGGTGCGACCGAATGGGAGTGTCGCGCCGGCCCGCCCGCCCCCAAGGCCTCGGCGTTCACCCGCTTGCCACGGGAGCCCAGCCGTCCGCACGAGACCAGCTTGAGCATTCGCGGCCAGAAGGCGTCGCCGCTCGTCGCACCGAGCGCATTGGCGACGAGCGCGACGCTGACCGCTTTGAACGGGCTCGGGTAGAAGGCGCACGCGATCGTCGTGTAGAGGCCGCTCTCGATCAGGTCCTGCGGCGTCGTCTCGAAGAAGCGCGCGAACGCGCAGCCGCCCGCCCGCTCGTCGTTCTCGTGGACCAGCACCAGCTTGAGACCCGCCGTACCCGCAGCATCGACGGAGCCCGCCGAGCCACGACCCAAGCCCACCGGGCCAGCACGAGCTAGAGCACGAGGTCGTCGCCCCCCGTTGCGCACCGTTGCTTCGGAGAGCCCCATCGTGAGACGCACCTCCTGAGCGAGCTTGAGACCCAGCTCGCCCACAAACGTGTCGCTGTTCAGGCAGAGCAGCATGTGCGTCGGCGCACCCTGCAAGCCCTCACGCTGCGTGGCGACCTCAATGTGTGGGAAGCCACGGCGGAGCGTCTGCGCCGCCTCCTCGGCACCCGGGTTGTTGGGCGAGGCGTACAGCAGCACGCGCGTGGCGAAGCTCAGCCGCTGCTGCGAGAGCTCGCCAGGCACGAACAGCGGCAGCTTGGGTAGGGCTTGGTAGTCGGGTGTCCCGAGCAGGATCTGCTCCGCCAGCAGCTTGAGCGAGACCAGCTGGAAGTCCCTGACGCGGTGCCACTCGATGACGTCGCGCCCGTCGAAGATCGGGCCGAGCAGCTCGGCGGGGCACTCCGCCTTGAGGCCGTCGATGGTGAGGAGCGCCTTGTCGCCGTCGTGCATCAGCGTGAGCGGCTTGGCCTTCTCGACGGTGCAGCGCGCCTCGCGCAGGCAGTTCTTGCTCTTGAAGTAGCCCTTGGAAATGAAGATCATGATCACCTCGGTCGCGTCGACGTACCACTCGAGCGCGCCGATGTCCTTGAGGTCGTCGACGTCGAGGAAGACCGAGATGTTGGGCACGATCAGGCAGAGCTGCCGCTTGATGGTGGCGCACTGGTCCTGCGCCGTGCTCCAGATGTGAGACAGGAAGCAGTGCCACCGGTGCCCCCGCTTCAGGCTGAGCGTCGGCATGTGGCGCGTCTCGAGGATGTGCAGCACCTGCTTGGCGCGCGAGAGGTCGTTGATGATCATGCCCACGCCGAGCACGAGGCAGACCAGCACCGAGCCGATCGCGATCGCCGTGATGCGCACGACGTCGAACGTCAGAAACTCCTGGATCTCGCTCGAGACGCTGTCCCCGAGCTCGTCGCCGAGATCGGCGAGCTTGAGCAGTCCGACCAGGAAGAAGATGATCACGGTGGCGGCGCTGCACGTGATGGCGAGAAGGTTGTCGGCCGTGGTCCGGTACGGATGCGCAATGCCAAGGAAGCTCAGGTGGACGAGCTGCGCGAGCGTCGCCATCGCGAGCTGGTTGTACGAGCCCTGGTCGAGCAGCAGGAGGAAGCCGATCAGCAGCGTCTTGCGCGCCACCTCGCAGATCTCCCACGCCCAGTACCGCCGCTCGTAATCAGCGTGCAGGAACTTTAGGGACGTCGAGAGGAGGGTCGGCTGCTCCGACGAGATGGCCTCGCGCGCGGCCACCAGCAGCGCGAGGAAAGTCGCCGGGAGCGCCACGGCGTAGACGGCGATCGCCGCCCACGCCAGCGGCAGGATTCGTGCGTACTCGGGGTCGTGAGAGGAGCAGCGTATCTCGTAATCGGCGACGAGCAGCGTCGCGCCGTCGTCGACGTCGGCGCCGAAGGTCTCGCAGAGCAGCGCCGAGAAGCCCTCCTTGTACACGACGGGCGACACGAGGAAGGCCACGAGGAGGGTCCACGGCATTGCGTCGACCAGCCCCGCGTACAGCGACTCGCACAGGCTGATCTTGCCGTCGCCGTCGCGGTCGAGGGCGCGCCGCTCCAGCTCATCGTTTGCGCGGCGGAAGCGGCGGAAGAGGCACACGCCGAGGACGAGCAGCAGCAGGATGGGCGGGCCGACGAGGTGCGCGAGCAGCGAGAGACGGAACGAGCCGATGCCGAGGCACTCGGGCTGGCCGAAGACGGAGATCTTGACGCTGAGCACGTCGAGCCACGCGAGGATCGCCTCGAGGTCCTTTGGGAGCGTCGCTTGGTAGACGGAATCGATGTTGCAGATCACTTGGAACGTGGTCGCGATGATCTTGAGCCGCGCGCGGCCCCCCGTGAGGGTGAGCCGCGCCGCAGCGGCGAGCCGCTCGAGGCGTTCGATGCGTGAGCGCAGCGCGCAGGCGGCGACGGCCACTAGGAAGACGGCGACCAGAGAGGTCTGCCAGACCAGCTGCGACGGCGACGTCCACGAGTCCTGGCAGTCGAGGCACCTCTGCTCCGTCTGGTCGAGGTACTGCTCGGCATCGACACACAGCTCGCAGTAGGGCCCTCGCAGCCCGTCGCGGCACCACGGCCCAGAGCCGTCCGCGGCGCGGGTGCCGTTGCCGCCCGCGCAGGCTTGCTCGTTGGAACACGATTTGATGTCGATCGACGCGTTCGACCAGCGCCAGAAGCCATCGGTGATGGGCAGCGTCGCGAGCGTGACGGCGGCGAGCGTGCAGCTGGTGCCCGGGGTGGGACACGCGACGCATTCGACGTCGACGCCGTTCGTGACGTCGTAGAACCCCACGTTGCAGAAGCAGCTCTGAAGGGAGGGCGAGGCGATCTCGCTCCACGAGCGCGCGGGGCAGTCGCGGCATTCCTGCTGGCTCGCCGCGCCCATGAACTCGTTGTACGTGCCCTCAGGGCACGGGACGCGTTGCTGGTCGACGCAATAGTGCCCCTCTGGACACACCGCACACCCGCCGCGGCGTCGGAAGGAATCGTCGTCCGAAAGGTGGGTCCCCGCCTCGCAAGGAGGCGGACTGGGCGGCGGCGACGGCGGTACTGTCGGTGGCGACGGCGGTGTTGAAGGCGGCGGCGAGGGCGGCGACGGTGGTATAGACGGGGGCGGTGGAGAGGGTGGAGGGGGCGTTGGCGGTGGCGCAGGTGGTGGCGGCGAAGGAGGAGGTGGAGACGGCGGTGGTGGCGAAGGAGGAGGCGGAGACGGCGGTGGAGGCGACGGAGGTGGCGATGGTGGGGGCGGGGATGGAGGTGGCGGCGACGGCGGCGGCGGCGGCGGCGGCGGTGGAGGAGGTGGAGGGGTGGGCGGCGGCG
>Ga0209713_10001248_pt1 | contig 15051 bp, 7 predicted proteins | sample ArcOceMetagenome_3_FD_187444 | JGI IMG/M metagenome (GOLD analysis project Ga0209713, IMG submission 187444) | Marine eukaryotic phytoplankton communities from Arctic Ocean - Arctic Ocean- Svalbard ARC20M Metagenome (SPAdes) (version 2) | ecosystem: Environmental > Aquatic > Marine > Oceanic... | reverse complement strand
CGTGCTCGCGAGGCACCAGCTTGGACCTTGGTGTCCGTGCTCTCGCACCTCGTACTTCCGCAGCTCGCCCGTGACGCTGCTGTGGCGCTGCTGGCCGAGCATGTCCGCCGTCGGCGTGCCGAGGTCGCGGTTGACCGCGCCGATGATGACCCCACTCGAAAGACAACGGTTGCCGCCCAGCCCGAAGCGCCATTTGATGACCATGCGATTGTCGGTCAGCTGCGCGTTGAAGGCGGGGATGGCCTCCTCTGGCGTCATCGACGGGTCGAGCCTCATGAACGCCAGCAGCGCTTTCGCCCCCGGCAGAATGTCGACCTTCCACGAGTCGGCCCTCTTCGCCAGGACGATCATATGACGCTGCTCGATGTACGCACGAGAGGATGGCAGCAACTCATCGTTCTTGGCGCAGTCGAAGAACTCAAACGGCTTGCCGAGGATCGCGCCCGGGGGAACCAGCCGTGCTGGTTCGGCGCGAGTGTCCTGTCGCTTCGCCTCCGGCTCCGAATCGTCCATCCCGGAGGGGTCGAACTTCGGGTTCGGCCGCTTCTCACGCGTGGGCCGCATCGAAGTCAAGCTGTGCTCGGCAGCGGGAAGCCGCGTAATGCAAGGTTTGGCATAAATAAACAGTGTTTGGCTCCCGGGGTTTCTAGTTGGCAAAGTCTTCCCGACTCGCAAAACCACCAACAGATTTGATGATTTGATCGCGGGGCCTTCAGGGGAACGACACGGAAGTTCCGCTTCGCCGGGTTGCTTCGTTTACTCACTGCGGTGCACGCGCAGTTTGGCATACGTTATGCAATGCGGGCGACTGACTGACTGAAGTTTTTAGAACGCACACCGTCACCACCTATCCGGCGCCTAAGTCCCCGGGACACCAGCACTGGGTCAGTACCAGCCTAGGGCGTCATCCCGACGCCGCTGCCGCGCGCATCCTACCGGTCTATGACGCGCGCGGATAATGCGGGCGACCTCGCCACCCCGCGCGTTTTTTTCTCCCTGCACGCGGGCAGGCCGCGACCCAGGTCAGGCTATGGAGAATCACTTGTGCACGGCAATGGGTCTGAAGTGTGTACTTGAGGTCAGCTGACAGCCTAAACAGCCTAAACAACCTAAACAGCTCACACAGGGTCTTGCCTTCGGTCCGTCGTGTGCGGCGTGCGTGGCGGGCTCTCGCCGCCGCCGCCGCCACCGTCCCACGCGGGCTCCGCACCGAGCCACGAGGGCTCCCACGCGCGCAGGCTCGCGGCGCCCTGGCCGCGCGCGAGCGCCTCCGCCTGCTGCGCGGCGCGGCGCAGCTCGGCCTGCTCGAGCGTGAGCGCCGCGCACTGCTCGCGCAGCTCGGCGAGCTCCTGCCGCGCCTCGAGGATCGACATCTCCATCGCGTCGCGCTTGTGGCCGTGCGCGTCGACGCCGCGCGACGCCTCCTCGGCCTTGGCCTGCGCCTGCAGCGCGAGCGCGCGCACCGTGCTGGCCTGCTGCTCGGCGAAGCGGCGCACGGCGCTGCAGACGTCGCGCAGCTCCTGCAGCTCCTGGTTCAATTGCAGCTCGACGTGTCGCAGCGTGGCACGATCAACGGCGTCGCCCTGCTTGCCGCTGACGCCTGCGCTGCCCATCTGCAGCGCCTCGACCTCGCGCCTCAGCGTCTTGAGCTCCTGCGCCGTGTGGGCGCGCTGCCGCGCCGCCTCCTCGCCCTGTGCCCTTTGCGCCTTTTGCAGCGCTCCCAGCTCCTCCACCACGTACTCACTCAGTCGATGGAATGCGATGTTGAGCTTCTCGACGCCCTCGTGGGCGGCTAGCTGCGCGTCCTGCGCCTCCTGCTGCGTGTGCAGGAACGTCTCGGCGTCCTTGGCGAGCGAGGCCAGCGTGCCGGTGAGCCTCGACGGCCCACGGCCAGCGTGGAAGGCCTCCTCTCCCGGCGTGGTGTAGCGTGGGCGAGGCGGCATGGCGATATGGCTAGGCCGGCTGACGCCTCAGGACGTACTCCGCGACGCCCACAATCAAGAACTCCCGCTCCAAGTGTTGCATGCACTGAAGCATTTTTTCGCGTTTGACATGGGCCTAATCTGGGCTCTTGCGTCGATCAGCTTATATTGTATCGCGTTACTGTATGTGTACGTACATTCAAGGTACCGGTGCCGTATCGAGATGCAGCCAGCCGGACGGGCGCGGCGTGCGGGGTACCGCGTGGGGCGTGGGGCGTGGCATGCTCCACGGGCATGCTCATGGCGCCATCATGACGAGCAGCGCCTCGGCCGCGTCCGTCATCATCTTGCTCGCGGCGTCCAGTGCCGGCGGCTCGAGCCCAGCCGCGGCGGTGGCGTCGGCCGGCTCCGGCTCTGGCTCGGGCGCGTCAGCCATTTCTGCTGCAGTGCCGTGGCCTGTCTCAAAGGTGAACTCCTCCTCGCCATGCTGGTAGGCGCCGGCCTCGTCGATGGCGGCAGCGGCGGCAGGGGCGGCTGCCGAGCGATCCGTCGGCGGTGGGGCGGCCACGCTGGCGATGGGGTCAGCACGAGCGTCGAGGAAGCGGACCCGCGGCGCCGCGTCGGCGAGCGGCACCGAGAAGCGCGGCGAGCGGCGCGACGACGCGGGCGCGAGTGAGGCCGGCGCGTGGGCACCGGTGCCGCCGCCAAATCGCCACATCTCCGCTCCTCCTCCTCCTCCTCCTCCGGCGGCGGCGGTACTCTGCTGCGTTTCGTGCGACGGGGCGAAGCTTGGGACGCGCGGGGTGGTGCGCGGCGAGCGCCGCCAGCGCGGCATCGGCGCGTCCTCATCACCCTCGCAGCCCTCGTCGAGAGCGGCGGCGGCGGCGGCGGCGGCGGCGGCACCGCGCCGCGCGGGAAGAGGCGACTCGCCCAGCTGCGCGCGGCTTGGGAGCGGCGGCGTGCTGGACAGCGGCGGCTGCGGCTGCTGCTGCGGCGTGTTCTCCTTGTCCGCCGGCGCACCGCGCACGCCGCCGTTGGGGCCACCGCACGCCGGCGCCGCACTCGCGCTCGCGCTCGCGTCGGCAGGCTGCTCGTCAAGTCCGTGCTCGCGCGCGTCGTCGTCGTCGTCGTCGTCGTCGTCGTCGTCCGCGCCGCCGGCCTCGCGCTCGAGCGTCGGTGCCAGCTTGCGCTGCTGCTGGATGAGGAAGTGGCGCAGCGTCTCGGCGTCCATCGACGAGCCGCCGCCGCCGCGGCCGCCGCGGCCGTTGGGCGCGAGGCGCACGAGCCGCGCCGCCGTCTCGGCGTACGCGGCGCGGCGGCGCGTCGAGGCCGCCGGCGCGTCGACCGGCTCGAAGTTGACCTCGGCCGAGAGCTGGCGCGCGGCGGCGGTGACGGCGCGCGGGATGCCAGCGAGCTCCGCCAGGAAGTCGGTGCAGTAGAGCCGCCGCGACGAGACGCCGTTGGTGACGCGGTAGACGAAGCGGAGGCGCTGCGCCGTCGGCTCGACGACGAGCTGCTGGCAGCGCACCTGCGGGTAGAGGTTCTTGAGGTTGGCGAGCGCGAGGTAGTGCGTCGCGAAGAGCGTGAAGGTGCGCGGCGCGTGCAGCAGCTCCTCGGCCACGGCCCACGCCAGCGCGAGGCCGTCGCGGTTGGAGGTGCCGCGGCCGAGCTCGTCGACGAGCACGAGGGCCGACGCACACGGGCCGAGGTTGCGCAGCACGTAGGTCGTCTCGCGCATCTCGCTCGCGAACGTCGACGTGCACGACTCGAGGCAGTCGGTCGAGCCGATGCGCGTGAAGACGCGGCGCAGCAGCGGCACGTGCGCCTGCGCGGCGGGGACGAGGCAGCCGACGTGCGCCATCAGGCAGAGCAGCGCGTTCTGCCGCAGGTAGGTCGACTTGCCGGCGTTGTTGGGGCCGGTGACGAGCAGGAAGTTGGCGGACGACGTCGCGCACGTGTCGTTGGCGATGAGCGAGTGCTCGCCGAAGCGCTCGAGGATCGGGTGGCGCGCCTGCTTGAAGACGAGCGCCGTGTTGGCGCCGTCGGAGACGACCGGGCGCGCGAACGTGCCGCCCGAGAGGCGCACGTACGTGGCGAACGAGCTCATCACGTCGAGGAACGCGACGCTCTCGCTCAGCTGGAAGAGGACGTGCACGTGCTGCTGGATGGTCTCGACGAGCCCCGCGAGCTCCTGCTCGGTGAGGAGGAGGATCTGGCCGATCATCTCGCGCGCGCGCTGGTTGAGCTGCGAGAGGGCCTCGCTCGTGCACGAGAGGCTCCGTTTCGACGCCTTCTGCAGCTGCAGGAAGCGGTTCTGCTCGGCGAGCTCGCGCTGCGCCGCGGGCAGCTGGAAGTGGTAGCCGCGGCGCGCGTTGAAGGCGAGCTTGAGGTCGGGCATCGAGAGCTCGTTCTGGTAGGTGGCGAGCAGCCCCTCCATCTCCTGCGTCGACTCGCCGAGCGTCTGGCGGCACACGTCGAGCGTGTTCTTGACGCCGGGGCGCACCGAGAAGAGGCACTGCAGCAGCCGCTGCGACGCCGCCTTGGCGTAGATCGCGTCCGGCTCGACGACCTCGTCGATCGTGCGCAGCAGCCCGTCGAGCTCGGGCGCGCGCAGGTTGGCGAGCACCTTGCGCAGCAGCTCGTTCTTCGGCTCGGTCGCGCCGTGCTCGTCGATCGCCGCCGCGAGGCTCGGCGCCGTCTGCAGCACCTGCTTGAGCTGCAGCACCGCCGCGATGCACGCCTCGGAGCGCTGCGCCGAGTCGGCGGCCTGGTCGTTGCGCTTCTCGATGAAGAGCTTGAGCATGCGGTCGCAGTCGGCGAGCTGCGGCAGGATCTTCTGCAGGTCGGCGCCCAGCGTTTCGCCGCGGTCGACGAGCTCGACGACGCAGTCGAGGCGCGTCGTGATCGTGTCGAGGTCGGTGCTCGGCTGCACGAGCGCCGCGCGCAGCATGCGCGCGCCGGCGGCCGTCCGGCAGTGGTTGAGCACGCCGAAGAGCGACGTGCGCTGGTCGCCGGTGCGCAGGTTGCGCAGCAGCTCGAGGTTGGCAATCGTCGCCGGGTCGAGCAGCATCACGCCCTTGACGCTCGAGTACCGGATCCGCAGCGTGCCCTTGACGAAGGACATGCCGCCCTTGGCCGACGCGTAGTCGATGAGCGCCGAAATTGACGACAGGCACAGGTACTTGCTGCTCACGTCGGTCTCGAGCGCGGGTAGCTCGGCGCGCGGCGAGTAGTGGCGCACGTGCTGCAGCCCACGCACGTCGTTGTAGTACTTGCGAGGCAGGTGCTCGATCCGCGCCAGCGGAAACTCGCTCTTGCAGACCCGCTCGAGCACCCCGCCGCCCTGCTCCGGGAAGATGATGATGCGCGGCTCGTGGCGCGCGAGCATCGAGAGCGTCTTGGAGTACGCTTGGTCGTCGCAGAACTGGCCCACCTGCAGCATGTAGTCGCTCGTCGAGAGGCACGCCGCGCCCACCTCCAGCTTGCGGTTCTCGACCATGACCACGATGGAATCGATCGGCATGCTCGCGGCGTCGGCCTGGTCGTCGTCCTCCTCGGGCAGGTGCAGGGCGGCGCCGGCGAGGCGCTCACGCGTGGGCTTGGGGGCTGCGCGCTTGCCAGCGAGCGGCATGATTGGGTTGTTGCGGCTTGGCGCTCGCTCACTCCCGGTGCATGCTTTTTTGCATGCGGGGTACGCTTAAAAAAACGCTTAAACGCTTAAACCAGCGCAGTGTGCAGACATCTTATCTAAAGTAAAGGTGTTTGCATTGTATAGGTGAGTTTGTGTCTTTCAGCCGTGCCCGACGGGCGAGGGCTGCGCCGTCGACGGCCCCGAGTAAGGCACGGAGACCTGGCACTGCGCCCACGGCTTGTACTCGGCGGGCGGCGACGAGCCGTCGCACATGCCGAGGTGGTGCTGCAGGTGCGCGGGCGGCGAGGCGGCGGTCGCGGCGGCGGCGGCGGCGGCGGCGGCGGCGAGGCGGCTCGCCTTGTCGGGCGAGAGCGCCGAGGGCGAGGCGAGCGCGAGCAGCTCGCGGCCCGAGCCGCGCAGCACGCGGTTGGTCGCCTGCAGCACGGGAGGAGGAGGAGAGGGAGGAGGTAGAGGCGGGAGGAGAGAGGGCACGAGAGATGAAGGCACTGCTGCGAGAGGTGGTGAGAGGCGAGGGGTGCGAGGGAGGGGGGGGGCATGACCACCTGCAGCTTGCGGATCGAGAGCATGTGCTCGTCGCGCTCCATCTGCAGCTGCGCCGCGCGCAGCTTGGCGTGCACGAGCTCGTGCTGGATCTCGTCGCCGCCGCGCTGCGCCGTGGCCGCCGCCTTGGCCGCCGCCGCGGTCGTCGCCGCCGCCGCGGCGCTCGCGGCGCCGCGCTGCTGCTCGAGCGCCGTGTACGCGGCGCGCAGGTCGGCGTCCGCCTGCCGCAGCGCGTGCACTACGGTCTCGAGCTCGGCGGCGCCGCGCGCCGGCGCCGGCGCCGTCGTCGTCGTCGTCGTCGGCGGCGGCGGCGGTGTCGTCGGCACGCGCGCGCCCCCCTTGGTGGCGGTGATGGCGGTGGCGGCGGCGGCTGCCGGCATGACGACGGCGCCGTTGGCCGAGGTGGCGGAGGCGACGCCGCTCAGCGCCGACGAGAGCTGCGAGCGCGCGTCGTGCATCCGCTGCCGCAGCGCCGCGAGCTCGGCCAGCCGCCGCGCCTGCGCCGCCGCCGCCGCCGCCGCCGCCGCCTCGGCCGCCGCCGACGCCTCGGCCACCGCCGCCGACGCGGCCGCCGCCTCGCCGGCGGTGGCGGGCGTCGCGGGCGACGAGGACGAGGACAACGTCAGCAGCCCGGGAGACGCGAGCACGGCGCGCGCGCCCCTTAGCGCCGCCGCCGTCTCGCGCGCCGCCGCCTCGCGCGCCGCCGCCGCGTGCGCCTCGGCCGCCTGCGCCGCCGCCTCGGCCGCCGACGCCGCCTCCGCCTCGACGGCGCGCCGCGCGGCGGCCACCTCCGCGGCCAGCTGCCGCCCATAGCCCTCCTTGACGTCGTCGAGCCGGCGTGCCGCGGCGGCGGCGGCCTTCTTCTCGTCGTCGAGCTCGAGCCGCAGCTTGGCCACCGCCTCCTCGACGAGCGCCTTCTCCGCGCGGTGCGCCGCGTCGCGCGCCTCCGCCGCGCGCAGCTCGCGCGCCAGCCGCTCGAGCTGCTCGGCGCGGTCCTCCTTCCTGAGCAGCGCAATCGTCGCGTTGAGCTCGACGAACGTCGAGTGGTGCGCCATCGGCACCTGCAGCCGCGGGTCCTCCTTGACGGCCTGCAGCTGCTGCTTGAACTGCCCCACCTCCGTCTGCAGCGTGCGCAGCCGCATGTCGCGCCCCTCCCGCGCCGCCTCCGCCTGCGCCTCCACGGCCGCCAGCTCGCGACGCAGCACGTCAAACTCCGAGTCGACCGGGTGCGACGTGAGCCGAGCGATGGTCGTCTCGAGCTCCGCCGCGATCGCCGCCGCGCGCCTCTGCACCGCCGCGAGCGGACTGTCCGCGTCGCCCGGACTGTCGCCGTGCCGCTCGCCGCTCAGCCGCCCCACCTCCGCCTGCAGCTCCCACACGTGCTGCGTGAGCGCCTCCGCCGTCACCGGCTCCGTCGGCAGCACGCCGCCGCCGCCGCCGCCCTTGGCAGAGTCGACGCTGTCGCGGCGAGACTGCACCTCGCGCAGCGCCTCGGCGACGGACGAGCGCTCGCGCGCCTTGAGGTCGAGCGAGCGGCGCATCTCGGCGTGCTCGCGCTTGAGCTGGTCGACCTCGGGGGAGCGCACCGCGCTGTGCGTCTGGTGGAGCTGCTGCTGCAGGCTGTGCACCTCCGCGCGCAACCGCGCCACCTGCACGCCGCCCGGGCTCTCGGGGGGCTCGCCACCACCAACGCCGCCGTGCCCACCACCGCCGTGCCCACCACCGTACCCGCCGCCGCCGCTGCCGCCGCCGCTGCCGCCGCCGCTGCCGCTGCCGCTGCCGCTGCCGCTGCCGCCGCCGTCCTCGCCGCCGCCGTCCTCGCTGCCGTCGGCGCGCCACTTCCGCGGCGACGTCATCCTTCGCCCCAAAGGCGAGCCGGGCGGCGGCGTCGGCCGGCGGTCCATGGCGGCGGTCTCCGCCTTCGCCTCCGCCTCCGCCTCCGCCCTCGCCTCCGCCTTCGCCGCCTCGACGGCCCTCTTGAGCTTCTCCGCCGCGGTCGCCTCGGCCGCGCGCGTCGCGTCGTCGACCGCGCGGCGCTGCGCCGCCGCCGCCGCCGCCGCAACCGCCGCCGCCGCCTCCGCCGCCGCCGCCGCCGCCTCCGCCCGGCCCTCCACCGCCGCCACCGCCGCCTCGGCCCGACCCTCCGCGCGCGCCCTCTCGATCTCAGCTGCCGACGCCGACGCCGCCGCCGACGCCGACGACGCCGCCACCGACACCACCGACGCGGCCGCCGCGGCCGCCGCTGCCGCCGCCGCCGCGTCGCCCTGTTGCCTCGCGTCACTCAGCTCGAGCTGCAGACTCTGCAGCTGCCGCTCCGCTGTTGCCAGCTTGGCCTCCGTCTCCTGCTTGGTCGCCACCGCCTCCTCCGCCTCGGCCTCCGCCAGCACCGCCGCCGCCTCCGCCACCTCCTGCGCCGCCACCGCCGTCTGCACGTCCGCCTCCGCCTTCTCGAGCGCAGCCGAGCTCCCCGCCGCCGTCGCCGCCGCCGCCGCCGCCGCCGCTGTCTGGTCTGCGCCGTCCGCGCCAGTCGCCGCAGCGGCAGCCGCGGCGGCCGCGGCGGCCGCGGCGGCCTCGGCCGCCGCCACACGCTGCGCCTCGGCGACCGCCGCCTGAAGCTCCACCGCCGCCTCCTCCCTCAGCACCGCCTCGGCCTTCTCGACTGCCTCCGTCACCGCCCTCTCCACCTCCTCCGGGTCTACACCGCCGCCGCCGCCGCCGCCGCCGCCGCCGCTACCGCCGCCGAGCGCCGCTGCCGCCTCCTCCCTGGCGACCCGCAGCTCCTCCTCGAGCGCCTTGACCCGCTCCGAGTACTTCTGGAGGGCGGGGCGCACCTCGATCAGCTTCTTCGAGAGCTGCGCCGTCCGCCGCTCCTCGCGCTGCACCTCCATCACCAGCACGCGCTGCAGAGCCCGGCCCTCCTCCCGGCTGAGCGCGCCGTCGCCGCTGCCCGCACCGCCCGTGTCGACGGTCTCCTTGAGCAGCCTCTGCAGCTTGACCACCTGCTGCTTGTACGCCTGCAGCGACGGTTTCACCTCGCGCAGCTTGTCCGACAGCTGCGCGGTGCGCCGCTCCTCTCGCGCCACCTCGGTCAGCACGACGGTCAGCTGCGTGCGGCTGCTGTGCTGCAGCGCCTGGTACTCGGCGCGGCTCACCACGTCGGACGACGACGGGCCGCCCATGCTCGCGACCATCGCCTCCTCCGCAGCGCGGCTCACAGCGGGCGCCTTGCCTCCTCGCGTGAAGGATTGCTGTGGCGTGTCGGGCGGCGTCGTCGCCCGGCTCGGCGTCTGGCTCGGCGTCTCGTCGGCGGCCTGGCCGCCGCCCTTCTTGGACGACTTGGACGACTTGGACGACGCGTCCTTGGACTTCTTCCCGCCGAAGAGCGGCATGAGAGCCCTGCGCACGAAAAGTTTAGCCTGGAGCGCACAAGACGCGTTTTCCAAACATGACTGACGGCTCGGAGGTGCAAGCACCCAGAGGCCAAGTAGCTAGATATCTATCTGTCTATTCAAGCCCCACGAGGAAATGTATCACTTCTCCGTCCGTGGTGCCTTCCGTCCCCAACCTACCTCTTTCCGTCCGCTCGCTCGCTCCCGCGCAAGGCCAGCCTTCCACGAGAGCCCGAAGGTTAGGGGTGACACCACGAAGCAAGTCGGGACGCACTTCGCGACCCGCATCCCGAGCTACTGTACACATGGACGCGGCGATGCAGGACGCGGGCATGGAGGGCGCGTGCCCTCCCGCCTCTACCGCCTCGCACCAAGCAACTAACGCAGCCATGGAGGTCGACGCCACGGCGCCCCCCGCCTTCGCCGAGCGGTCGCCGTCCTCGCCATCACCGCCGTCGACGTCCGCTGCTGCTGCCAAGCGGTTTCCTGCGATGATGCCGCCGCTGCAATACGCCAAGCGGACACGCCCAGCAGCGCCGTGCTTCGAGTGCGGTACGGAGGCGCCACGCGACGAGCTGCACAAGTGCCGCGGCTGCAAGGAGCTGATCTGCCGCTCCTGCTCTCTGCGATGCGGCGGCTGCGAGCGGGTCTTCTGCACGCTGCACTGCGCTGGCTGGACCGTGGAGATACCCACGCTTGAGCAGCAGCGTGTCAACGACGTGCCGGCGGAGGTGCTCGCTCTGCACAGCGACGGAGCCATCGGCTGCAAGCGGTGCGCGAGGCGCCACCGCAAGGAGCTCAGAGAGCAGCGCTGCTTCGAGACGCCGCAGGCCAGCCCGCGTGCGCAGGCCTACGATACCCCGGTGTAGTTCAGACGGACCGTAAGTAGCCTTACCACGTGGTATGACCTCCCTTTTTCTTCTGCATCAGGCGCGTTCGCGGAAGATAGACGGAGCGCGATTATGGCTCCTGCGCAGGCTCCTGCGCTGCTCAGGCTAATGCTCACCCTCGCCGTGTCCCGCGCATCAGCATACGTGCCTGCTCTCCCGCTACTGCGACGTGCGTGCTCACCGACGCAGCGAGCCGCGCTCAGCTTGAGCGAGGTGGCGCCCGCCGCCGGCATTTGGGATCCTCTCGGGCTGGAGACAGCTTGCACGTCCTCAAGCTATGCGGCCATCGCCCCCGCCAGTCGGCCAAGCGATGATCCGAGCGACCAGCTGCTCGTCATCGCCGCCGTTCTACTCCTCGCCAGCCTGGTGGACCTCTCGCATGCGACGCCAGCAGCGGCCGCCGCAACGGGTGCCGTCGCAGTTCCGCTCACGTCGCAGCAGATCTTCGAGAAGGCGGCCAAGAAGGCGCTCGGTGGCGGCGTCTCGGGCGCCGTTGCCGGCGTAGCGCAGGTGCTGCTTCTCATGTGGCTCAGGACGACCATGAACTACCAGTACCGCAACGGCGGCGGCACCATGGCCGCGATGAACGCGCTGTACGAGGAGGGTGGCCTCCGTCGCTTCTACCGCGGAGTCCAGTTTGCTCTGGTGCAGACGCCGCTGACGCGCTTCGGCGACACCGCCGCCAACTCGGGCGTGCTCGCGCTGCTCGCGACGAGCGACCTGCCGATCAGCGTCAGGACGCTCGCAGCGTCGGGTGCCGCGTCGCTGTGGCGGATAACGCTCACGCCGGTCGACACGTACAAGACGTCGCTGCAGGTGGTGGGCGAGGGCGCGATCGAGCAGATCGACGCGAAGGTCAAGGCGGGCGGCGTCGGCGTGCTCTACCAGGGCGCGCTCGCCAACGCGGCGGCGTCGTTTGCGGGCAACTACCCGTGGTACCTCACCTTCAACTCGCTCAACGAGTACATGCCGCTCGCGCCCGACGGCGACCTGCGCGCCAAGCTGCTGCGCACGGCGCTGCTCGGCATCTCGGCCGCGTGCGTCTCGGACTGCATCTCCAACGGCATCCGCGTGCTCAAGACGACGCGGCAGACCTCGGCGGAGGACATCTCGTACCGCGAGGCGGCGCGCCGCATCGTCGAGACCGACGGCTGGGCCGGGCTGCTCGGCCGCGGGCTGGGCACGCGCCTTGTGACCAACGCGCTGCAGGCGAGCCTCTTCACCGTCATCTGGAAGCTGCTCGAGGACCAGATCACACGGTCGGGCCTGCTGTCGTGAGGGAGCTCGTGCTGTGTGTCGGTGAACCGGTGAAGCCAGCTCTATTTTAGTGTTCCGAATTCTTTTTCCTACTTTACTAGTTTCATCGAGCTCGGTTTACCGCCACGCACCAGAAACGAAAGATTTATAACTGGACATTTCCATTTTCGTTGATGGCGAGGCTATTGAGGCTATTGAGGCATCTTAGTTGCAAGCGACTACCCCGGAACTCTACGGCACGGGGCACTAGAGCGACCGCGGGTCTGCGTCCGCTCCCAGCAGACAGGCTAGCCGAACCTGTTGCTGCGGTCTTGTATCACGTCACAATGACGGCTTTGCAGCCGAGGGGGGCGGCGTTGCAGCCGAGGGTCAGCACTGCAGCTGGCCGTGCGAGTTGCTCCTTGCTACTACCCCTTAGATAGTAAGTATAAGGCAACCGGACGGCGCGTTCATTGCTCGCTCGGCCATGCTCGTGCTCCTCGCCCTGTCCCTCGGAACGAGCCCGTGGCAGGCGGGCCAGGTCTGCGAGGGCCTCAATTACACCACGACGCCCGCGCAAGACATGCTGCGTGGCAAGCACCTGCGCGTGCTCGACCTGTACTGGATGCCGTTTGCCCAGCCGGACGCCGATGCGCCAAAGGGGTGGTCGGGCATGGACGTCGACCTGTTGAATCAGATGTCGTGGCTGCTCGGCTTCACGTATGACATCGAGGATATGGGCTATCCTGCCGAGGGCGCCTCGTGGACCGACCACGCCCTGGAGTGGCAGTGGTACGGCGACCTGATGGCCTCGTTCTGGGTGCCACAGTCTGACCGCCGCGACAACAGCATTCAGCTGTACGGCCACCTCGACCTCTCGACCGTGCTCGTTGCCCGAAAGGAGACGATCGAGAGGGGCACGTGGACGATGGACAGCGTCTTTTCGTTCCTGAAGCCATTCGAGTTGTCGCTCTGGCTATCGTTTGCCTTCTTAGTTGTGGTCTCAGGAGCGGTCGATTTCCTCGTCGAGCGCAGCGTCGTGGCAGGCCACCGCCTAACAACCTGTATCTACGAGTACTGCGCCGGTCTTTTGTGGGGCGGCTTTGAAAAGCCACTCACCAGAATGTCGGCTGTCTACCAGGTCGTGACCGCATTCTTCCTGCTGATCATCAACGCCTCGTATACGGCCAACCTCGCGGCGTTCATCACGGTCAATTCCGCGCCGGGCATGACCGCATCGTCTGTCGATCAGATGCAGGCCGATGGCGGGCGGCTGTGCATGATGCCCGGGGGCTGGCAGAGCCGCTTCGACGCCTCCTTCCCGCGCATGACCTACCTCGAAGTGGAGGGAGAGGCGGCCGCTGCCCAGGCCCTCTACGATGGCGGAGATTGCGACGCGATGGTGACCCCCAAGAACAACTACGACGCGTGGCGCACTGACGCGGGCTACTGCTCGTTCGCCATTGCGGAGGTGCTTTTTACCGCATCTGGTGGCTGGATGACTAATCGGCACAGCAACTGCGTGCAGTACGCGATCGAGTGGGCCCTATTCCAGCTCGAGTCCAACGGCACCGTCGACCGCATCTACTCGAGCTACATGCCGCTCACGCCGTGTGCTGGGGAGTCCCAAGAGGTCACGACTCTCGAAGAGACAGAGACGGTGACGGAGCGGCGCCGGCTCGACACACGAGGGGAGAGACCGTCGGCGCGGAGCCGAACGGGCCCTGCCGCATCCACCCGCGAGGGACGGGCTGGACGCCCTCGCCGCGACGCACAGCATCGCGGGAGGAGGCTGAAGACTTCAGGGGATGCCGACCAGGCTAGCGACAGCCAGGTGACATCGATGGCCGTGACCGACTTTATCGGCATCTTCCTCATCTGGGCGTTCGTCACCGTTATGGTGCTGACGCCGACGAGCGTGGCGTACATCAGGTCCAGATGGGCCGACATCAAGGCTGCGATTAAGGCAGGGAAGGAAAGCACCGGAAAGAACATTCGAAATCTCTCACTCAAGAGTGTTGTCCTGAACGCTCGCCGGTCGATGAAGATCGCGACCGGCGAGACAAAAATCAGCTACCGCATGGTGTCGCCCCACCTGCTTCGGAAGAAGCGCCAGGCGGCAATGAAGAATGCGACCAAGGAGATGGCCGGCCTTCTGCCGGAGGGCGTCGACATCGATGACGAGAACGCGATGCTGCGTGAGGTGATCCGGAAGCTCGCCGTCCTCGAGAAGGATGTGTATGTTGGCTTCCAACGAATGAAGCCCCCGCCGTTGCGAGCGTTGGCTGCCGACGTGCAGCGGCAGGGCGATAGCACGGGCGGCGTTGGGGTGGAGGAGGGCGAGGACGAAGTGCTGTCGATGCCGGTGGTCGCGCGCGTGAACGCACGGGTGGCCGCAGGAGAATGGGTCGCGGACACGGAGGAGGAGAAGTCCACGAGGACGACGAATGCCGGCTTTGCTTTCCCGGTCGGCACCCGAGTGGTACACCCGGCAAAGGGCTGGGGCGTGGTGACCGAGAACATGCCGGATGGTCGGACCCGCGTAAAGTTTGACTACGGAGTCGAACACAGGTACAAGCCGGCGGCGATGCTCAAGTTCGAGGGTGCGGGCGATCCCGGCCCCGCACAGCAGGCCGAACCCCCCTTGTCGCCCGATATGCAGCCGCACAGATGCTGATGCGCGAACCGAGGTGCCAAAGACACAACGACTCTCGCAGCAAGGAGTTCGTCAAGGAGCTACTCGGCAACCTCGACACCCAGGCGTAGGGCGACGACGTGTGGGGCACGGCGCCCGACTGATCAGAGTTTCTGGCTCTCAGAGTTTCTCAAAGTTTCCTGTACTACAGTACATCTTTTTCCACCCGGGATACTACCGGGACACTCGCATGCGCCGGAAGGGCGATGGGCCGATGGGAAGGTATTGGCCTCTCGCCTCAGGGATGTTGGGACGGTGATTTTGTGTGGTGGGGCTGTAAGGGTGTGGACAGAGAGTGCAGCTTGTATAAGTAACTGCGGCTCTGAGATCTGAACAGTATTCGAAAAACAAGCGAACTATATTCACGCTGATTACCCTGTATAGGTGCTTACAGTAGCTGAATAGCGTGACGTTTGGGAGGATGTATGTACGTGTATGTATGCAAGAGACGCGGACCTCCGCCAGAGTTAGCGGCTGTGTTGGAACCTAACTCGAGGTGGGCACACTCATGACCGACGACGCCTCGCTCTACCAGGCTTCGGCTAAACCACACCTGCATGCCTATTGAGACGAGGCTATATTGAGGCACATGCCTTCCGTGATGCTCCACGTGGCGCGTGAGCGCGCCCGTGACGAGCTAATCTCACCCCGCGCCCGGCGCGGCGCACCCTCCAGTGTGAGTGGTTTGGCCTCTTGCCACGTGGTAGTGTTGGGCATAAATATAACA
>Ga0209713_10001244_pt1 | contig 15060 bp, 9 predicted proteins | sample ArcOceMetagenome_3_FD_187444 | JGI IMG/M metagenome (GOLD analysis project Ga0209713, IMG submission 187444) | Marine eukaryotic phytoplankton communities from Arctic Ocean - Arctic Ocean- Svalbard ARC20M Metagenome (SPAdes) (version 2) | ecosystem: Environmental > Aquatic > Marine > Oceanic... | reverse complement strand
ACCCCCCCTAAGCACGCACTCAAACTCTTGGGGGGTCACGCCACCCCCCCCTAGACGTTGCAATGTTCTTAGAAGTGCACCCCCCCCTGCGAGCGAGCCGCGACTTCCCTATATTCTCGATTGTAGGTCTGTAGGTTTGGCGTGTATAGTTATAGGGTGTTCCGTCTTATCTACAGACCATTTTTTCTGAGCTCTACACATCACGGAGCTGGATCGTCAGCGGCACCACTCGAAAGAGGTTTGCGCGAACGCAGCGCGACGAGCGCAGCCACGCCAAGCGCTGGCGCGACCACGCCGGTAACCACGAGCGTCGTCGCCGAGTAGTTTGCGGCGTGCACCATGCTCGACGTCGTGGACTTCGTTGCCGCGTGCACCATGCTCGAAGTGGGCTCTGACCGGACGCAGTTGAGGACGCCTGCCGACTCGTCGCATGTGCACGGCTGGTCGTGCCAGCCCGAGCGTGTGCCGGTGGGGAGCCCCTCGTCAGGAAGGCATGTCCCGATGCCCGCGGATCGGCCCATGCAGCCCGTGATTCGCACCAGCAACGGCGGCCAGTTCTCGCCTTGCTCGTCCATCACCCTGTCGCCAAAGCCCCATTGCAGCGTGTCGACGCCACGCTGCGCCGCCTGCATGACTGTGCTGACGACTGGCCATTGCTCGCCGGGACGCTGCAACTTTCTCACTACCTCGGTCACGCCCAGGTTGATCCAGATCCCGCTGCCGACGGCTGGGCGCATGAAGCAGCCCTGTGGGTAGTGGGACCAATCGCAGCCCGGGTGCTCCTGCGTGCGGGCCGCGCTACCGGGCACCCAGCTGCAATTGGGAGGCGCCATCGCCTCCTGGAAGCCGACCCGTCGGTTGTCCTGCCGGATCACCTCGACCCACGCGTGGCTGGTGAACTGCCGCGGTCGACCGATCGCCAGCGTCTTTCTGGAAAAGATGTGCACCGACTGCAGCGCGTGAGGCGCAGTGTTGCCCCACCGGTGAGTGGCCACCCCGGGCGCGTCGCTCTGCCATTGCTTCCGCAGCCAAGGGTTGCAGTCCTTCGGATGGCACCGCCTCTGCTTGCTCTCGCAGTCTCGAAAGGGCGAAGGACTCGCCGGATGAAGCTGGCGCCAGCGAGGCGTGTTGAGATACACAAACGAGATGTTCGAAAGCGGAAACGGAAGCTGCATTCGACCGTTGTAGACGGCAGAGAGATACGCGTACCACGGCGATGCACGCGAAGCGATCACGGCACGACGTGTCTTCGTGACAAATTCATTGGCCGCTTTGCCGGAGCACACGTCAAAGCACCATCCGCTCCCTGACAAGCATGTATCATGGCGAGCGCCGGCGTCGCGTCTCCCACCTATCGCGGCATGACGAGAGCTTGCGTTGCGTCTCCCACCCATGGCAGGCGAGACCCAACGGAGCAGGTCTCGCGGCGCGCGGAGCCGGTAGAGCCACGAGAGTTGCAGACCGCGATCTTACTAACTTACCGTAGTGTAACTTCGCTCTTACTTTACTGAACAACCTACTCTCGGCAACAAGCCGATAGGGCTTCAAGACGCGAGCTCCTGCCAATCCACGAATGCCAGTCGATCGCCACCCGCGTCCATCTTGTCGAGAGCACTCTCGAGCGCCACACGCCAGTCGTCTTCGCCTCGCGGGCCGCCAAACTGGACGTTGTGCCCCGTGAGCGCCGTGTTCTTGCCGTTGGTGCTCACCCCTGAGCGCTGGTCGTGTCGGTAGAGGTGGATGCCCTTGGGCGAGTAGCAGACGAGAAGCAGCTCGTCGAATGGCGCCGCGTCGCGCACACCTCCCAGCGGCAGCTGCACGTTGCGAAACTGGAACGACCAGTTGCGCGTCGCCTTCCTCCACAGCAGCTGCGCCGAACGGACCGCCACCCGACGGTCGTCACGCACCCAGCCTCCGCCGCCGCCGCGGGCTCCGTCGCCGGGCTCGTCGAAGCGCGCCGCGGGATGGATGGCCTCGTCGAGCCGACGCGCGAGCGCGCCGAGCCTCGCGCCGCGCACGCGCCCGCTGCTCGAGGCGAGCGGCACGCCCACGTACTCGGCCGCCGTGCGCGACGGCGCGTGCTCGGCGATGGCGGCGGCGAGGCGCGGCTCGTCGAAGCCTGCCGACAGCAGCGTCTCGCCGCTGGCCGCCAGCTTGGGCCTGATCACCTCGAACGACTCCTTCCAGTCCGCCTGGCCTCGCGGGCCGACGAAGGTGATCGCGTAGCCAGACGTGCTGGTGGACGCGCCGGCCGTGCTCACGCCGACCTTCATGTCGTGTCGGAAGACGACCACGCCCTCGGGCGTGAACGCGGCGAGGAGCAGCTCGTCGAAGGCGTAGATGCGAGGCGCGGCGAGAGGCAGCCGCACGCTTGAGAACGCCAGCTTCCAGTGCCGCTTGCGCTCGTCCCAAGCAAGCCGCGCGCTCTTGCACGCGATGCGCTCGCCGTCTCTCTTCCAGTCGTACGAGAGCGTTGGACGACGCGTGCCTGACGCGGTCGTGCCGGGCGTGGCGTCCTCGATGAGGCTGTGCGGGTGCCACAGCTCGGCATCGCACCGCCTCGCAAAGTCGGTCAGCGCGCGGCTGCGGATGACGCCTGGAGACAGCCCGAGTGGGCACTGCGCGTAGACCGCGTCGGCGACCGAGCCGCCGGAGAGCAGGTCGCTGAACGTGCTGGCGGTGAAAAGCATGGCTAGCCTGCGCAATTCGCTCAGAGTTTGTAAGTGCTCATGCATGCATTAGAGCCAAACGGCAGCGATCGCCCCCCTTGGCCGCGCCAACACACGTGGATGACACCAGACCAACTGCTCCGACCTCAATCGACCTCACCACCGCTGTGAGCGGGCGCCGACTCGCGGTCGCCCTAGTGCTGGGCCCCGGGGTTTGTAGCTGGCAAACGCGTCGCCTCAATAGCCTCAAATAGCGGTCGTGTAAGGACGGAAGGGGTTCGAGGTGTGTAGTTGACGTAAGCTAACAGCGTAAACATAAACAGCGTAAACTGCGAGGAGATGATGAACCACCCAACGAATGCGCGCGTGCTTGAGGCAGCCAGACTAGCTAGCCTAGTTGCGACTTACAAGATTATTCGGTAGCGAGCGTGAGTGGGAGCCGGGGGGCACAAGCACCCACTGCGAAGCAGGCTGCTGCCGCCCTCATCCTCAGCAATTCCAGCAACGCTGACATTAGACCGCAGCGACACTCTCACCATGGCCTTGCAGCTGCTCTCGTTGGCACCGCTCCTGTCTTCCGTCAACTCCCGGATGGCGCTGGCGCTCCTGATGGCCGCCGCGGCTCCTCCAGCGATCATGGCCAACAGCACCTCCAGCTGCGCGTCGACGACGCAGGCCGGCGCCCAGAACGTGACGGGCCCGGTCCGGCTGGGCGCGCTGTTCCCGTCCGACGCGCGCGGCCGGAAGCGGATGTTCGCGTTCACGATGGCGCTTGACGAGATCAACAACTCGTCGGAGCTGCTGCCGAACACGCCGCTGCTGTGGGCGTGGCGCGACGACGACGACGACGCGGGCGCGGCCATCCTCGGAGCCGTCGAGCTGATCCAGCAGGCCTTCGACGGCGCGGGGGTCGCCGCCATCGTCGGTGCCGCGTCCTCGGGCGCGACGATGGCGGCTGCCGCGGTCGCCGCCAAATTTGAGACGCCGCTGCTCTCCTACTCCGCGACGAGCGCCGCGCTGAGCGACCACGCGGCCTACGCGTACTTTCTGCGCACGGTGCCGTCCGACGCCTTCCAGGCGGAGGCCATCGTCGGAGTCCTCGTGCACGAGCTCGGCTACACGCGCGCCGCGATCGCCGCGTCGCTCGACGCGTACGGCAGCGCGGGGCGGGAGGCGTTCGTGCTCGCCGCCGCCGCCGCCGGGCTCGAGGTCATCGCGGAGGTGGGCTTCTACGCCGATTCCGAGGAGGAGGACCTGAGCGGGCCGGTGCGGCGGCTGGTGGAGGCCGACGCGACCATCGTCGTCCTCTTCAGCCCGGCGGCCGGCGCGGGCCGCTTCCTGGTGGCCGCGCACGCGCAGGGCCTCACCGGCGAGGGCCACCTCTGGTTTGGCTCCGACGCTGCGACGACGACCGACCTGTGGCAGTCCAACGCGCAGCTCTCGAGCGACGCCGCGCTGCGCACGGCCGTGCTCACGGGCTACTTTGGCGTGCGGCCGCGTGCCGTCGCCAACACGAGCGCCGCCGCCGCCTTTGCCGCGCGGTTCTCGCTGCGCGCGCCCACCACCGGCAACACGGGCGACGCCGCCAACGCCAACAACGGCACGGGGGCGGCGATGGCGTGCGACCCCGCCACCGACGACGACGGCACGCGGCTGTGGCTGTCGGCCTCCGACACCGACGGCACCTCGTGCGACGGGACGACGGCGGCGGAGGCTGCGATGGACGGTTACGCCGCGTACGCGTACGACGCGGCGTACGCGGTGGCGCACGCGCTCCACCAGCTCATCGAGGTGCAGAGGGTGCGGCCGACCAGCATGGCCAAAGTGTTTTCGGTCTTAGTGAGGCGCCGCGGCTGGCCACCACGGGCTCCGCAGGCTGCCTCTGAAGGCTTGGGGCTGCACTACGCACTCGGGGAGGAGAGGCCCAGCAGGTCAGATTCCACCGAGGGGCCATGGCCTTGCAGGCAGAGGCGGCGCAAGATGCCGATTTCGCTGCGTTTGACCGTCCAGGCCGACGTTCAACGGCTCCGAGCTGCGCGCCGCGCTGGTGGGCGCGGTACGATTCGACGGCGCCACCGGCCTCGTCGACCTGAACGACGCTCGCACGGCAGAGCAGCAGGACGGCGAGGAGAGCGACACTGCGTCGAATGCGACCACGGTGGCAAACGCAACAGCGGCGGCGGCGAGCACGGCGGCGGCGGCGACCAGCATGTACGCGCACGGCGACCGCACCGTCGGTGTCTCGTACACTCTGCTCAACTTCGCCGACGACGCCGAGGGCCTGCGCGACGTGGGCGAGTGGAGCACGTGCGACTCCGCCAACGGTGAAACCAACGGCAGCGGCGGCGGCGGCGGCGGCGGCGGCGACGGAGCGTGCACGTGGGCGGAGCAGTTTGTGGCGTCGTCGGCGCCGTTCACGTACGCCGGGCACGCCGCGCAGCCGCCGCCCGACGGCTCGGCGCCGCCCACCGACATCCACGTCGCCGTCGGCGCCGCGTTTCTCGTCGACTCGTACCCATCGTCGTACGCGCGGCACCTGCTGCGCTCCGTCGGCTTCGCCGCCGAGCTCGCGCGCCGCACCGTCGAGGCGGACCCGACGCTGCTGCCGGGCCGCGCGCTCGTCCTCACGCCGTACGAGACTGCGTGCAACGAGGAGACCGCCTTCTCCGCCGCGCAGGCCGCGTACGACAGCCTGGTGCCCGGCGGCGGCACCGCCGGCTTCTCGCGCCTCGCCGCCTTCGTCGGTCCGTCGTGCTCGAGCGCGTGCGAGATCGCCGCCACCTACTTCAAGGTGGCGCGGGTGCCGCAGCTCTCGCACTCGTGCACCGCCGACGAGCTGACCGACGGCGAGCGCTACCCGTACTTCAACCGCGTCGCCGGCGTCGACACCGAGCAGGTGGTTATGCCCCTCCCCGCATCTCACCCCCCCCCTCCACCACCACCCACGCCGCCACCCTCACCCGCCTCTCCTCTCTCCCCTCTCCTCTCTCGACTCATCTGTCCGCTCATTCTCTCCTCCCATCTCTCCTCTCATCCCTCCTCTCATCCAGGTGAGCGCGCTCGTGGCGCTGTGCGATCGTTACAACTGGCGACGCGTCGTGCTGCTCCACGACGACTCGACGTACGGCGCCGGCAGCGCCACGCAGTTCAGCACGATGGCGTCGGACCTCAGTGTCGTCGCACGCGAGATCGAGGTGGTGCTCGACCTTACGTTCAAGACCATGTCGAAAACAAGGCCCATTTCGCCACAGGACCAACCGGGGCTCCAAGCGGCTGATTGGTCGAGGATGGCCGAAGTTTGGGGCTGCCCTGGGCCTGATTCCGCCACTGCGGGTGCCGCCTGGAGGCGGATCTGGCCGAACTGAGCGCCGCCTTGTTTTCAACATAGGTTCAAGAAGCGCGACGTCGGCTTCGACACCGACCTCGACGACGCGCTCGCCCTCATCCGCGCCCGCGACGCGCCAGTGGTGGTGGTGATCGCCTCGGCGCAGAACGCCTTGCTGCTCCAGACCATGGCCGCCGCGGGCGTCGCGCCGCCCGCCTACCAGCTGGTGGGCACGGACCTGCTGCTCGCCGCGGTACAGGGCGCGACGGCCGACGACGGCGTGTACGAGGGCCTGCTGGGCACTGCCGCCGTGCAGGGCGACATGGCCGCCTTCTACGCCGCCTACAGGTGCGTTGCAACTCTTCCCATGCGACTCTTGCCACCCTTGCCACCCTTGCCACGCTTGCCACCCTTGCCACCCTTGCCACTCTTGCCACTCTTGCCACTCTTGCCATTGTTGACTGCTTGCGCGCGACGCGCCTACAGCGCCAACTTCTCGGATTGGTATAACTGGACCTTCCCAGACGAGACCGTGCCGCCCACGCACCCGTTCCCCTCGAGCCAGGTGAGCACGCCCCTCCCATCCAGCACGCGCAGACGACGCGCCTCTGCACCCCACGACCGACCCCCGTCCCCACCCCCCCCCCATCCTCAGATCCACGCTTACGCCGCGCACATGCACGACGCCGTGTACGCGCTGGCGCTCGCGCTCAACGCGACGGTCGCCGCGGGCGCCGACGTCCTCGACGCCGACGCCGTCAACCTCGCGCTGCGCAACGTCTCGATGGTCGGGTACACGGGTCGCTTCTCCATCGGCGCGCTCGGCCAGCGGCAGGGCGAGTGGAGGATCGCCAACTCGCAGCGGATGCCGTCGCCGCCGCCGCCGTCGCCGCCGCCGCCCGCGCCGCCCACGCTGCCGCCCACGCCGCCGTCGCCGCCGTCGCCACCACCGGTACCGCCGGCACCGCCGTATCTACCGCCAGTCCTGCCACCCGACTCGCCACCGGGGAGCCCGCCGTCGCCTGCGGGCCCACCTGCGGTGCCACGGCCGCCCTCTCCGCCGCCGCTGCTAGCTGCTCCGCCGCCGAGCCTGCCTGCGCCTCCCATCCAGCCGCCATCCCCTCTCGCGCCGCCGCCAGACCCTCCAGCGACGGCAGAGGAGGGCCAAGAGGGAGATGACGGCCGTCTCCGGCATCGGCGTCGGCAGCTGACACTGCGGCAGCTCGGCCATGCCTCCGCCGCAGCGCCGTCGGCGCCTCCGATCTTCTACTCGCGCGCCGTCGGCACGTTCTCGCTCGAGACAGGGGCGATCGTCGACCTCAGCAACGCCAGCGACGCCACGATGGACGCCGTGGTCGTCTTCGGAGGCGGCGCCGCGACGCCGCACCCCGGCTACTTTGCGCCCCTCGCGCCGAGCGCGCTGGTCTTCTCGGAGAGAGCCGACTCCTCCGTCCGCCTCAGCTGGGCGCTGCCGGACCTGCGCGGAGCCTCGCTTCTCGAGATGCACATTGAGATACGCGCCGCCGACGCCACCACCACCACCACCACCACCGAGGGAGAAGAGTGGCTGGCGTTGTCGAGCGCGTCGACCGGTGCTCCGCCGCCTAACAACGCGACGACGTATCTGCGGCTCGATGGCGCGAACACGACGATGGCAATGGAGAGCACCAACGCGGTGACGGTGGAGGGCCTCGCGCCGGGGAGATCGTACGAGGTGCGCGCGGCGGCGCAGACCATCGGCGGGCTCGGTGAGTATTCCGAGCCATCGACGGTCCAGACGACTGGCGTGTGCGACACATGCCCTCCGGTGCTGCAGCTGGGCGTGCTGCTGCCGTCCGTCGCCGCTGCCGCCGCAGGAAGGAGCAGTATCAGCACCGCCAATGAGAGCTTCTACGCTGTCAGCTGTGCGGCGGTCCTCGCCGCACGCCACGCCTCCTCTCAGGACACGAGCGTCGTAGCCGAGTTCGGGAGCCTGCCCATTGGCACCCTCGTGACCGCCGTGCCGCGCAACGCCGGGGGCGCGGCCGACGGCGGCGCCACGACCACGACGAGCGGCACCGCGGGCCTCACGGCGGCTGTGCAAGCGGGAGACATGGCCATCGCTGGCCCCGCCGCCTCCGGCAGCAGCAGTGAGCTCGTCGCCGAGCTCGCCGCCGCCGCCGCCGTCCCACTCGTCTCATACGGAGCCGCGCTCGCATCGCTCAGCGACCCAGGCCAGTACTCGACGTTTGGACGGGTCGCGCCGTCCAACTCCGTGTGGGCGAGCCGCCTGATGGACGTCTTTGCGAGCGACGCCGCCTTTGGAGCGTGGCGCTACTTTGGCGTGCTGTACGTGGAGGCCTCCGACACGCACGCGCGAGACCTGGTCGATGCGCTGTACGCCGCCGCGGCCGCGCACATGCCGGACCCGCTCTCGATCCAGGTGGCGGCCTCCGTGCCAGCCGTCGCCGCTGCAGATTCGGACGCGCTCAGCGACTCAGACGTCGTTGCAATCGAAGCGGCGGTCGACGCGCTACGAGCCTCCGGCGTCTCCGTCGTCGTCGCCGTCCCCTCCGACGCGGGTGCCGACGCTCCGCTGCTGAACGCCGTCCTTGAGGCGGCCGGCACCCGCGGCATGCTCGACGGCCGTCACGCGTGGCTGCTCGCGCCAGACGGCTACGGCGCCAGCGGCTCCGCGTGGCTCTCACGCGCGCACGCCGCTGCCACGACGAGCGCCGCGCGCCTCCGATTGGGCGGTCTGCTCAGCTTCGAGGGCGCACTGGACGCTTCCTCGGGCTTCGCACGTCTCTCGAGCGTGTGGCAGAGCCTGCAACCGACCGACTGCGCCTATGGCAACGTCACACCGCCCGCGTCGCTCTTCCTGGCACCGCCGCCCGAGGTCGCCGCCTTCGCCTTCGACGCAGTGGCCGCGCTCTGCCTGGCGATGGCGGCGGCGGACGACCCATCGCAGGCGGCGCTCGTCCTCGCGCAGCTCAAGCAGCTCAGCTTCGGTGGCGCGTCTGGCGACGTTCATGGCGACGTTGGCTTTGACGACAACCTCGACCGCGCGGCCGCCGGCGTGCTCTTTGCCCTGAGCAACTCCTACAGCTCCTACTCGGGGGCGAGTGGTGGTGACGAGGAATCAACCACGATGTCGATGACGCGCGTGGCCGAGCTGCCTGCCAACGGCACCGTGCAGCAGCAGGCCGCCGTCGTGTGGCCAGGCGGCGCGAGCGGCGACCTCCTCGACGATCTGACGCTCGGCTGCAGCGCGGGCTCCTACCTGCCGCAGGGCGCACCCGAGGTCGACGGCTGCGTGCCGTGCGAGGCCGCGACGGCCAAGGCCGAGCGCGGCAACCAGCCATGCGCCGCATGCGCGTCCGGCACGGCGGCCGAGCTCGAGGGCGCGGCGGAGTGCGCGTCATGCGCCGCCGGCAAGCACAAGGCGGCGACTGGCGCCGGCAGCTGCACCGACTGCGAGGCCGGCACCTACTCGGGCGTGGGCGCCTCGTCGTGCGCCGTCTGTGGCCTCTTTGACCGCGGCCAGCGCACGGCGCTGACGGAGGAGCGCCACGGGCGTGACGTGCCATTTGGCATCAACTGCACGGACGGCGTGATGCGTGGCGTGATCCCTGGGCACTGGGCGGCGCTGCCGCTGTCTCGCGACGACTACGGCGGCGGCGGCGGCGGCGCCAGCAACAACGACGACGGCGGCGGCGGCGCCAGCAGCAACGCCAGCACGATGGTCGCGAGCGAGACGCGCGTGTGGGCGTGCGATCCTGCGGCGGCGTGCCTGGGCGGCTTTGACAGCCGCTGTCGCGAAGGGCACGAGGGGCTCCTGTGCGAGGCGTGCACGGCGCCGCTCTACTACAAGGCCCTCAGCGGCCTCTGCGAGCGCTATCCCGGCGGCGGCTCGGCTCCCGGCAGCGCGGCGTACCGCTTCGCCATCGCCGTCGTATTGCTGATCAGCGCGCTGCTCTCGCTGGCGATGGTGGCGTGCTGCTTCCGCGTCGCCACAAGCGCCCCGCACGAGGAGTTCACCCCTCCGTGGGAGGAGGACAGCACGATGCTCGATGATGCCAGCGTGGCGCCGCCATCAAAGCCCCACCGGCGGCGCAAGCGCCGTCCGGTCATGGCGATGATGGGCCTCGACTCGTTTGCGTCGTATCTCGACGACTCACTCGACGACTCTCTCGACGACTCGTCGCGTGGAGACGACCTCTCTGCGCGAGCCTCAGTGTCGGATGCGAGATCTCGGAGTCGTGGCCTCGTCGCACCGAAGTCGTCGTTCCTCCACCATCCGACAACCTCGTACCACGTCTTCGTGCACGCGGAGGTGGCCTACGCGCCTGAGGGGGACCCAAAGGCGACCGGAAAGGCGGCGGGGCTGGACGCGGCCAAAGCGGCCGCACTCACAGAGCTGGTTGCCTCCGCGTCGACCGCCGTGCTTGAGGAGATGCACAAGGCCGCAGGGAAGCTGCAGTCGAGCTTCCGTGGGTTTGCCGTGCGCAAGGACATGGCCGAGGAGGGAAGGCCAACGCACGCGCCAGCGAGGCCGGCCCGGCAAGCGGCGGCCGGGTCGGCGAGGAGCGGTCGGTTTGGAAAGCTGCTCGCCGCTGAGCTGCGCGAGTTCGGTCTGGACGTTCGGTATGAGAAGGACAAGGAGAAGCGCCGCCGCACGAGGAGGAGCCCCACCGATGCCAAGTGGGCCAAGCACGACGAGGTTGCGCATGCGGCGGTCTGCATCTTCTTTCTGACCGACGACGTCTTCGTCGACGACCGAACGATGGCGCTGATGGGCCGCGCCGTCGAGGCGAAGAAGCGGGTGGTGCTGATCAACATGCCGGGCGCGCGCTACGCCAAGACACGCGGCGCGCCAAAGGTCGAGCCCTTCCCCGAGAACACGTTCAACACGGGATGCGAGCCGTTCCGCCCCGACCTCAAGCCGGCCTTCGCCGAGATCGCGATCACGTGGGAGCTCGAGTACCATCAGGCGTGCCTCGGCCCTGACCCCAACCCTAACCAGGCGTGCCTGACCAGGCGTGCCGAACCAGGCGTGCCGAACCCTGACCCTGACCCGAACACTGACCAGGCGTGCCTCGGCGAGCTCGTGAAGCGGATCGAGAAGGCCCTCAACAGGATACCAAACCACGGGCTGCCGCCGTTCGACGCGCGGGAGGCAAAGCGCCTGCTGGAGGAGGAGGAGGAGGAGCTGATCATCGCCGCGGCGGAGACGCCGCTCGAGGGCACCGCACTCGAGTGGGAGTGGAGCGAGAAGGTCTTCGACGTCTTCCTCTCGCACAAGGTGACCGGGCTGTGCCGAAAGCAAGGCCCATTTGGCCGCTGGGCCAATCACAGCTTGTCCAGCCCGTTTGGCCGAGGATGGCCGAAGCCTGGGGATGATCTGGGCATGATTCTGCCACTGCGAGGGCCTGTTGGAGCTAGATCAGGCCGAAGTGAGCGCCGCCCTGTTTTACGCATAGGTGACCGACGCCAAGGACGTCATGCTGTCGTGGTACAACGCGTTGGCCGCGCTCAACTACACGCCCTTCCTCGACCGGCTCAACCTCGACGCCGTCGAGAACATCCCCACGTACGTCGAGCAGACGGCGACCGTCGTCATCGCCGTCACCTCCAACCTGTTCGTCTCGTACTGGTGCGGCGTCGAGCTGTGCACCGCGGTCGAGCTGCACGCCGCAGGCAGGCTCAACATCATCCTCTGCCCCGTCGAGGGGCACGAGTACGAGGCGGCAGACGGCGCGCCTCCCACCACCTTCCCGACTCCGGCGCTCATGATGCGCAACTTTGGGAGCTGGTTCCCCGATCTCGCGCCGTCGACGCGCGCGGCCATCGAGGACCTCTACGGCGGCGGCGCGTACACGCGCGCGCGGGTCGTCAAGCACACGACTGTGTCGAAAACAGGGCCTATTCGGCCGACCACCCGGGGCTCCAAGCGGCTGACTGGCCGAGGATGGCCGAATCCTGGGGCTGCTCTGGGCCTGAATCTGCCACTGCGGGTGCCGCCTGGAGGCGGATCTGGCCGAACTGAGCGCCGGCTTGCTTTCAACATACTCTAGGCACACGATGATGCACTACAAGTCGTTCGAGCGGCTGCTGGTGGCGCGTGTGGGGCTCTCGATTGCGCGGCAGCTCGAGCTGGCGGAGCTGATGCAGCAGGAGGCCGCCCTCCGCGAGCGCACGGGCGACGGCGGGGGCGACGGCGGCGCCTCGCTGCGGAGGCAGGCCATGCACGGTCAAAGTGGCCGTCTTGTGGCGAGGCCATAGCTGGCCACCACGGGCGCATCAGTCTGCATCTGAAGGCTGCCCTCTGCACTCGTGAGGAAAGGCCCAGCGTCTCAGACGACCCAGAGTCAGAGGCCGTGGCCTTCCAGCCAGAGGCCGCCCAAGTTGACGATTTGTTTCGCTGCGTTTGACCATCCAGGCAGGCGATGCACATGATGACGCTGGTCGACGAGGCCAACCTCTACGAGGAGTCGCGCGGCTCGAGCAGCCGCTACCACCTCGCGGGCGCCGAGTCCTTCTCCGATCTCTTTGAGGAGGCGGCCGTCGACGGGGATGGGTCGCGGCGAGGGTCCTCCGCGTCGTCCCAGGCGTCGTCGTCGCGTGAGGAGCTGACCATTAATACCTCATCGAGCGCCTCGTCGCGAAAGGGGCCGACCCCGTTGGACGTGCGAATGGCGTCGAGGCGAGGTACCATCAGCCTTGCGGCGAAATCCGGCCAGCGGAGCAGCCTCCTTGACCTGATGCGCGAGGAAAAGGAGCTCGTTCACCAAGCCCAGGCCGCCGCCCACATGAAGGGCGAGATCCTCAAGAAGCGCGCCACCAGCAGCGTGACGCTCCGAATCGCCGAGATCCCAATGGGTGACGCGTGGAGCGAGGGCAGCGAGCCGCTGCGCACGTACGAGCCGCACGAGTTCCGGCGGCTCGTGCGGACGCTGCGGGCGCGCGCTGAGCTCGAGGGCACCGCCCTCACCAAGGGCGTCTTCGCGCTCGAGCTGCTCAACACGTGGGAGACGCTGCAGACCAACGGCGGCGCCTTCGACGTCAGGCAAGCACATCATTCCCACCCTCTTCACCCCTGCGCCTCCCACCACCATCCAATCCCCATCCCATCCCATACCCCTATCACCGCTCCCGCCCATGGCTGCTGACGCCATGTCATGTGTCGTGCACGCTGCAGGGAGCTGCTCGGTCTGCTCGCCGAGGGCCTGCGCGAGATGGCGGATGTGTGGACCGTCCTCCTCTCCTTTTTGCAGATCCACGCCTCCTTCGCGGTCAGCCTGCCCGACGTACCGTGGCCGGAGGGCTTCGTCTCGATCGTCGACGCCTTCTCGATCTTCTTCTTCGACTTTGTCGACGGCTCCGCCGCCAACGCCCTCGTCGGAGACCGCGCGCACTTCGCGTCCACCACCGTCCTCTTCTGTGCATGCGTCCTCGCCGCCTTGGCGTGCATACCGCTCGGCTGGCTCCTCGTGTGCGCCGTGGCGCGCCCCCTCAAGGCGCGGCGCGACGAGCTCGCCGACCGCTGCTGCCAGCTAGCGATCGCGACCGCCTTCGTGCTCTACCCGACTCTCTCGGCGCGGCTGCTCCGGCTCTTCTACGACCGCTCGTTCAACGACGTCAGCGCCCTCGCCGCCGACGTGCGGCTCGACGGGGACGCGCTGACGGGGTGGCGCGTCGTCGGCGCCCTGTTCCTCGCGCTGTACACCGCCGGGATCCCAATCTGGTTTGCGGCCATCCTGTGGAATGTCGCAAGGCCGAAGCCCGTGGCCAAGACGAGCCTTGTCCGGGAGGGGACGCTCGAAGACCAACGCCGCCTTCGCTTGCACCATCAGAGCATGGGCTCGATGAGGAAGATCGCGGCCGCGTTGTCCGCCGCAGTCCCGCGCCACCACAAAGACGCGCCCGTCGTTGCCCAGGTCACCGCCACGCCTCCAGCTGCAGCTGCGGCTTCGCCCGCCGATCTGAGTCGAGGCCCATCCGCCCGCCGTCTGAATCGGGGCCCATCCTCCCTCCAGCGGCAAATGTCAATAGGAGCCGCAGGGGCCCTCCAGCGGCAAATGTCAAAGGGAGCCGCGGCGCTGACCGGAGCGCTGACCGCCGCCGCCACCGAGGTCAAGCACACGGCCTCCGAAGTGAAGCACGCCAGCGCACGGGCGGAGGCGGCGGCGGCGAAGCTGCTTCACCTCCACGAGAAGCGGCTGATGCGCCGGCACGGCCTGCTGTTCGCCAAGTACGAGCCGCAGTGCTGGTGGTTCGAGCTGGTCGAGCTGGCGCGCAAGCTCGCGCTCGCGTCGCTCCTCGAGTTTGTCTCGCCCGGCTCCGTCGCGCAGGTCTTCTTCGGCGTCGTCGTCGCGCTGATTGCGCTGCTGCTCACCGTCTTCTTCGCGCCGTACAACGACCCGCGCATCGACTTCGTGGCGATGGGTGCCAACGGCTCGACGCTGCTGACGCTTATCTGCGCGCTCGCGCTATCGCACGACTCCGACGACCTCGCCACCGACTTTGTGGACGCCGTCTCGGCCGTCGTGATCGCCCTGCAGGTGCTGCCGCTCGTCGTGGCGCTCACGCTGCTCGTCTCGATGGTCTCCGACCTGCGAAAAGCCTACACGAAGCGCTCGAGCAGACGGCACCTCTCCGCCGCGATGCGTGACGAGCCGCCGACGCCTGCGGCGGCGGCGAGCACGGCGGCGGCGATTCAGGCGGCGAGTGAGGCGGCGGCGAGTCAGAGGGTGGGGACCGGGTCTGACCCCTCAGACCAGGTGGTGGCGATTGAAGCGGCGACGGCTGCCAGCGAGACGGGCGAGCCGGTGCTCGCCGGAGATTCAAGGCCATGGGACAATCGCAGCAACAGCATGATGGGGAACACGGGGTCCAAGGGGATATTGTCGCACGCCGAAGTGTGAACGCATGAATTTGCCACGCGGCGCGGATACAACTGTGTAGCCGCTTCTTTTGTTACTTTAGTGGCAATGCACACTTCTATAGAGAGCGCGTCACTTGAGTTTATACACTTGGTCTGTTGCACGCGGGGACGTGGCGCAGTTTGTAACGCTTTTTAGATAT
>Ga0209713_10001241_pt1 | contig 15085 bp, 9 predicted proteins | sample ArcOceMetagenome_3_FD_187444 | JGI IMG/M metagenome (GOLD analysis project Ga0209713, IMG submission 187444) | Marine eukaryotic phytoplankton communities from Arctic Ocean - Arctic Ocean- Svalbard ARC20M Metagenome (SPAdes) (version 2) | ecosystem: Environmental > Aquatic > Marine > Oceanic... | reverse complement strand
TGGCCCGGGTGCCGTCTCGTATGTCAACCGTCATATGCCGTACGTCTCAGATCGGGGGCTGGGTCTAGGTTGGGGTTGGGTCTAGGTTGGGGTTGGGCCTAGGTTGGGGTTGGGCCTAGGTTGGGGGACTCGCTAATCCCGTTCATGTGCTCTACGCCTTGCATACTTCGCGTTCTACTGTGCGGTATTCATCGAAGTTTGTTATCTGCGTTCTGGTGGCGTCGTGAAGGACAGAGCCGAGCAGCCCGCGCACCTCGATGTCGGTGGACGCGCCCTACACCGCATGGCGCAGCGGCGGGACGGGCGGCGACGTGCTGATGCTCGCGAGGCAGCTCACGTGCACCACCAAGGGCTCCATTGGCGCACTCTTCGAGCACCTGCAGCCACCGCCTCGGCTGGTCCACCTGGTGCTGGCCCGACCGTCCGGCTGCAGCGCCGCGCCGCTCTTCGCTCCTCCGGGTCGGCTCAAGTGCTACGACGAGGCGCGTGTGCTACCCGTGTCCAAGGAGGCGCTCGCACGGCTCTACGAGCGGATGCCCGACTCGCCCGAGCTGCCGGCGTCGAATAGGGCGGCGAGACGGCGGCTGCGCGACCCGAGCCGCGTGGGCTGGTATTTTCAGCAGTTTGTCAAGCTTGGTTTCCCGCTCTTCAACCGCATCTCGCCGGACTTCCTGATCTGGGACGCGGATGCGGTGCTGATCCAGCCCTTTGCGCCGATCGGGCCCGGCGGCGAGCTGCGGCTGGTGACGGGCGGCTACTCGAACATGCCGCAGTACGACGCGACCTTCCGCACGCTCTTCAACGCGACGCTGCAGTACTCGCCCGATCGCACCTCGCTCGTGACGCACCACGCGCTTGTGCACACGCCGTGGCTCATCGAGCTCGTCGCACGCCTCAGCCTCGGCCGCGCCTGCGCGGGCGAGGCGCAGTGTGCGGCGGCGGCGCGCGATCCGCAGCGGTGGATGACAGCTGTGCTGCGTGCGACGCGCGGCCTCAAGTCGTTCTCCGAGTACGCCTTCTACCTCTCGTGGCAGCTGCTGCGCCACGCCGACGAGCTCAGAGGCGTCGCGTACCTCGGCCGCGACGAGTGCGGAGTCTACGCGGCGCCTCTGCCGCCCGGACAGAGCCTCAAGTGCCACCGTCGCCCCGCGCGCGCCTTCTGCCGCAATCCGCTGCTGACCGAGTCGACCATCTGCCCCGGCGCCTACCGCGAGCTCTACCGCTTCGAGCGCGAGCGCGCCCTCTCGGGCGGGAGCGTCCTGTTTGTCAACTTCGAGACGCATGCGTGGGGCAAAGACCCGCTCGAGAACGCGACGGGTGCGCAGCTCGCCGCCGAGATCGACGCGCGCGAGGCTGCGCACGTGCGGCAGGCCTCCGGGCCGCAGCAGTCGCGCGTGCTCAAGAGGCCGCGGCCGTGCACACCGTGGTGAATGTACGTCGGGGTGATAGTACGTCGCGTGATATATACTGTTTCGTTGTACGTTTCTCTAGCCCTCGAGCCCTCTATCATGGCACGTTTGTGGTTTGACACGCCCCACGAGTGCGCGACACCTGGGATCAATCGTTCGACGCAGCCCCAGCCGCGCCACCGCCGCCGCGCCGTGACTCGATATTGGCTCCTCCCCACGAGAAGATGCCGTCGAGCGAGCGCGAGGCGAGCTGGTGCAGACGCTGCGCTGCCGGCGCCGTCGACGCCGCCACCGTCGTCGTCGCCGCCGGCGCGGTGGGGGCCGCGGGTCGGCGAGCCGGCGGCGCGCGCGCGGCCGCGAGGCCCGAGGAGGCGAGCATCGACGGCGGCAGGCGAGGCGGCATTGCTGCTGTCGGCGGCAGAGAGAAGCCGTAGCCGTGCGACGGGCCGGCGGCGAGGGGGGCGGCCGGGCCGGCAGGCAGGCCGACGGGCTGTGGCGCCGGCGCGTAGTGGGCGGTCGAGCCGAGGCCGACGGGCGGCGGGCCGACGGCGAGGCCGGCGGCGGCGGCGCTGCGGTATCTGGCGAGCTCCGCGGCGGCGTGCGCCCTCTGCAGCTCGAGGCGCGCGTGGTGTGCGTCGAGGCGCGCGCGCTCGAGCGCCTCCGAGTGCCACGCCGGCGCGGGCGGCGCGCCGCCCCCCAGCACGCCGGCGCCGTGCCCGCCGTGCCCGTGCCCGTGCCCGTGTAGCGCGCCGTGCGCCCCGAAGGCCGCCTCGCGCTGCAGCCGCTGCTGCAGCTGCGCCACCGCGTCGAGCCCGCCGCCGCCGCCGCCGCCGCCCGCCCGCCCCGCGCCGTACCCAGGGTACGAGTACCCGTACGCGCCCGCGCCCGCGCCCGGCAGCGGCGGCGCAAAGCCATAGCCGCCGAGGAGCGGCGGCCGGAACGACGGCGGCGAGCCGAGGCGGGACGAGGCGTGCGATCCCGAGTACGGCGGCGACGGCGCGGCGGCGCGCGCCTCCCTCGCCTCCCGCACCGCCTCGGCCCAGGCGTCGAAGGCCTCTCGCAGCACCTCCTCGCCCGCCTGCGCCGCCTTGCCCGCCTCGGCCGCCGCCTCGGCCGCCACGGCCGCCGCCGCCTCCGCTGCGGCCGCCTCGGCCATCCCCGCCGCCGCCGCCGCCGCCGCCTCGGCCGCCGCCGCCTCGGCCGCCGCACGCTCCTCGTGCGCCGTCAGCACCGCCTGCCGCCACGCGCGCAGCCCGGTGCGCCGCATCGACTTGCGCAGCTGCCGCTCGGCGCACGCGCGGCTGAGGCGCTTCCACGTGTGCAGCTCCCACCGCTGCAGCGCCGCCTTCTCCTCCTGCTGCCTCCACGCCGCAATCGTCCGCTGCAGCTGCTCCCCCGCCTTGCGGTCCGCCACCCACCCCCGCGCGCGCGCCAGGTGGGTGCGCAGCACGTGCCGCCGGCTGCGCGCGCCCTCGGCCCTGGCGCGCGCCCTCACCTCGGCCGCGTGCGCCGCGCCGCGCCTCAACCGGCGCAGCGTCGCGCGGCCGCCCCACCGCGTGGCCTGCTTGGCGAGCCGCTGCTCGTTGGAGCCGGCGCCGGCGGCGAGGCGCCACACGAGCCACGCGCGCTGCCGCTCGCTCAGCAGGAAGCACGCGGCGGCCCTGCGGAAGGCGGCGAACCTGCGCCGCGCCGCCTCGGCGAAGCAGCCCTGCGTCCAGCACTCCCAGCGGCCGAGCAGCCGCAGGTGGCGGCCGCGCCTGCGCAGATGGGCGCGGCGCTTCTGCGCGTCGATGCCGTCGAGCCAGTCGCGGACGGCGCCGTTCCGCCGCCAGCGCAGCACGACGCGCGACGCGAGGCCGCGCTGGTAGGCGCCGAGGCGGCGGTCGCGCCACACGCCGAGCGCGACGCGCACGCTCGGCGCGACGGCGCCGCTCTGCAGCAGCTGGCGGCGCATCCGCAGCACGCGCTTGCCCTGCTGCGCCATCTTGCTCCACGCGCGCAGCCGGCCGCGCGCGAGGGCGCGCAGGTACGCGGCGGCCCCGGCGGCCGCGGCGCGCGAGATCTCCCGCGAGCTGCCATGCGCGTCGGCGCCGTCGCTCCATCGCCGCGTCGCCGTCGTGAGGCGGCGGCGGCGGCGGTGGGCGGCGCCGCGCGTCATGAGGCCGCTCGCCACCTTGGCGCCGTGCGCGAAGCCGAGCCACGCCTCGAATGCGCCGCCCACCACCTGGCCGCGCATGCCGCGCACCGCCGCGCGGATGAGCTTCAGCTGACGCGCCTCCTCGCCCGCCACGCCGCCCCAAAATTGGAAGGCGCCGAGGAGCAGCTGCCGCGTCGAGAAGGCGAAGTGCTGCGCCGCCGACTTCCTGCGTGTGGTCACAATGGCGGAGCAAGCGGGCTGGCGCGTGCGTGCGCGTGCGCGTGTGCGTGTGTGCGCATGCGCGTGTGAGGAGCCACAGGCCCACGGCCGCAGGCGGTCGCGTGTCGGGCGGCCGAGTCAGGCCCCAGAGCGTGCCGCCCAACCGATGCGACGCGCGGCGAGTGTCGCCTCCACTGCGTGGCCCTGCCGCGGTGCCTCTGCTTGGTCGTGTCTCGCAGCTCGACGTACAGGTCGCGCCACAGCGCGAATCCCCAGAAGATCTCGCCGTGCCGCAGCCCCTGGCACACGTGCCGCATCGTCGCCATCGCCTCCGACACGGCGGCGGCCACCTCGCGCCAGTGCACGATCGCGCCGAGCAGCTGCTGGTTGAGCAGCGCCGTGAGCGCGCCGCGCAGCTTGGCGGTGCCGGCCGCGAAGGCCGCCGAGTGCGTCATCCACGTGCGCATCGCGCGCGCGAGGGCGCCGCTCCGCCACAGCCGCAGCGTCGCCGTCTCGAGCGTCCCCAGGTCGAGGCGCTGCTTGAGGCGCCGCCGCCACGTCTGGAGCGTCTGCGCCAGCCGGCGGCGGCGGCCGCGCCGCGCCACGCCGCGGTCGTGCAGCCTGGCGGCGGCGGCGGCCTCGGCGAGCCACGCCGCCCACGCCGCCGCCACGTAGCCGCACCGCCACGCCCCGACGATGTGGTCGCAGCCCAGCCGGTCGCCGCGGCTCGAGGCGCCGTCGCTCGCGCGCGCGCGCCACCGCCGCAGCGCCGCGCCGAGCGCGCCGCACGCCCACAGCGCCGCCGCCGCGTGCGCCTGCGTCTGCGCGCGCCCCCGCCGCGCGCGGCCGCCGAGCAGCCGCGCGTCGAAGATCGAGGCCTTGCCGAGCAGCGCCGCCGCCGCCGCCTGCCCCTGCCGCGCCGCCAGCGCCTCGGCCGCCTCGGCCGCCTCGGCCGCCGCCGCACCACTTGTGAGGCCCGCCGCCGCCGCCGCCGCCGCCGCCGCCCTCGCGGCGGGCGCCGCCGCCGCGCTCGCGCGCCGCTGCGTCCGCAGCGTGCTCGCGCGGCGCTCCGCCTCCTGTCGGCGCTCCTCCGCCGCCGCCGCCGCCGTCACCGCCGCCGCCGCGCGCGCCGCGGCGCCGCCGGCCGCCTTCGAGCTGAGCACGTTGCTGGCGCCGCCGCCCGCCATGAGCGAGGCGCGCCGGTAGCCGCGCTGCGCCGCCTCCGCCCGCGCCGCGGCGCGCGCCGCCGCCGCCGCCTCGCGCTCGCGCACCGCCGCGCCCACCTCGGCCGCGACGTGCAGCGCGGCGGCCGACGAGAGCCGCACCAGCCCCGCGTGGCCCCACAGCCGCCGCGCCGCGCGCACCTCCTCGCCGAGCACGTCGCACAGCCGGCGCAGCCCCCGCGCCATCCGCCCGAGCGAGACGCGGCGCCGGCACGCGTCGCCGAGGTCGGCCGTCGCGCCGGCGCGCCGCGTCGTGTCAAACCAGCGCAGCAGCCTCGGCCCCGCCACCATGCGCAGCAGCGCGCCGCGCCCGAGCCGCGCCAGCCGCACCGCCTCGGCCGCGCCGGCAATGGCGCGCCACGCGCGGCCGACGCACAGCCCGACCGTCAGCGTCGCCGCCACGCGCGCCGCGACGTCGCGCGCGCGCTGCTGCCGCGCGCCGCGCCGCCACGCCGCCACGCCCGCCGCGAGCGCCCACCGCCGGTGCGCGTCGCGCGCCGCGCGCCGCGCCGCGCGGCCGCGCCGCTGCCGCGCCGCGCGCCTCTGCCACGCCTCGAGCGCGACCGAGCACTGCCACGCGCCGTGCCGCGCCGAGCCGGTGGCGGCGAGGCGGCGGCACGCCGACGCCATCGCCGAGATGCTCCACCACGTGCCCAGCGCGCGGCCGACCATCAGACGCAGGGCCGCGCGCCGCAGCGCCGCCGCACGGCCGCCGCGCTCGCGCCGCCACGCCAGCGCCTCCCAGCCCTGCTCGCGCAGCCGCCGGTGGTGGCGGCGGCGCGTCGTCGCGACGGCGAGGGCGAGGCGGCGCCACTGGCGCAGCAGCCGCCGCGCGCGCCGCCGCTGGCTCGTCTGCCGCGCCGCCTCCTCGATCGGCGCGCGCTGCCTGCGGCTCACCTCAAACCACGCCCGCCAGCCGCCAAAGGCGTACATGAGGCTCACCGCGCCCCACCGGTGCACCAGCCGCCGCGGCCGCACCAGCGGGTCGTCGCTGCCGCCACCCCCGCGCGCCGCGCCCTTCTTCGCCGCCTTTGACGACGACGACGACGACGACGACGACGACGACGACGGAGCGCCGAGCAGAGCGCCGAGACGCCACTCGGCCACGGCGTGGAGCGTCCGCAGCTCCTCGTGCCGCTTGCGCACGAGCAGCGCCGACCACGCGCGCAGCCCGCGCCGCCGCCGCACGCGCGCCGCCGCCGCCGCCGCCTCGCTCCGCAGCACCGCCGCGCGCCGCCGACGCTCGCACCCCAGCTGCCAGCGACGCCGCGCGAGGCGCAGCACGTGCTGCCGGTGCGCGCGCGCCTCCGCCTCCTGCACGCGCTCCTCGGCGTCGGCGGCGGCGGCGAGCGTCAGCGCGTGCCTGGCCGCGCCGCCGCCCTCCGACAGGCCGGGCCACGGCCACAGGTCGCGTGCCGCGGCGTCGTCGCGCGAGGTCAGCAGCGGGGGCGCCGCGGACGTCGCGCTCAGCGACAGCGAGGGCGGCGCACAGAGCCCGGGCGAATCGGCCGCCAGCCACGCCGGGGTGGCACACCCCACGCTGTCGAGCGACGACGGCTGCAGCGCGTCGCCGAACAGGCTGCTGCCCGTCGGCTCCTCGACGGCCTCGCCGCCGCCGTGAGGCGCGTCGGACAGCGGCAGCCGGTGGGCGCGCAGCGCCGAGCCGCGAGCCTGCAGCCCGAGCGCCTCGTCGGAGAGCTCGGGATCGGCGGTCGGCGCGAGAGGAGCCAGGCTCGGTTTGACCTCCGAGCTCAGCATCCACCGCGCGGCCGCGATCGCGCGGAGCGCGGTCGGGTCGCGCGGCGGAGAGCTGGCGGCGGCGCCGGTGATCCTGGCCGATGCCACGCTGCCGACTCCGTTGGTCGTCGCAGGCGGCTGCGGCGTCGTCCGAGTCGGCGGCGGCTGCAAGCGGCTGGCTGGGGTGACCTGTCCGTGCTTTGTCGTGCGTGCCGTTTGTGCGCCCGCCGTCGTAGCGGCGGGCGTGTGAAGCGCCGGGCGCGGCGTGGTGGTCGCGGTGCCACGCGCCGCGGCGCCGCGCGACGAGCCACCGCGGCGCTCCTGCCGCGCCGTACGCAATTCGCGCACCAAGGAGACCATGTCGTCCTCGAGGGGCATGCCTGCTCGAGGGGCAGCTGCGCGGTCACGTTGTGTTTGCGACCGGTAAGACAGCCAGTGCTCAGCGAGTCGCCAGATCGGCGCGCTCCAGTGTGGAACAATGGAGACGCGACGCAGCGACGTCCGCTCCACGCAAGCCCGCCACGGCCTGTGCCAAGTCGCCCGGGCAGCATATGCAGCCGCACAACACGGCGACGCTGGTGACGGCGGTGTGGCGCGCGCTCGTCTCGAGCAAAGGAGCCGCCACGCAAGACTTTGGCGCGCTGGCCGACGGCGTCCACGCTCGCTCACGAGTGATGAGTGAGTGAGTGAGTGAGAGAATGAATTGTAGTGCCCTAAAGAGCAACGATGGTTTAGGTGGTTCGCCCCAGACAGTTGGTTCGCCCAGACAGTGGTTCGCCCAGACTATTTGATACATGCAAGCTGGACAAAGACTTTCGGCCAAGCCGAGTGCCGAGACACACCACCCAGAGTAGCATCTACAGTAAGACTTCGTGTCTTGGAAACCCGAGATTGGAAAAGCAGGCCTGGAATCGGCGTGATTTTCCAAGCCGATGAGGAAAATGGCTGGCTGGCTGGCCAGCTGCGTTTTCCAACAAAAAGAAAAATCCCGCATCATTTAATTAGGGGTAACAACAGCACAAGCGCTGCGAACCTGGGTTGCAGAGCTCCACTGCGGCCGCCCGCGGAATACCTTCGACGCGCCGCGAGTCATTATCCATGCTGGCGCACTTCAAGGCGGGGGAGTGGCCGCTCCACCCGCGCGAGGACGAGAGGATGACGGCGCTCCGCGAGCTCTGCATCCTCGACAGTACCGCCGAGGCTCATTTCGACAGCTTGGTTCAGGTCGGGAAATACATGTTCAACGTGCCGATTTGCATTGTCACCCTCGTGGACATGAACAGGCAATGGTTCAAGGCCTGCGTCGGTCTGGACGTGACCGAGACAGGCCGGGACGCCGCCTTCTGCGCGCACGCCATCCTGCCCGAGGCGCCTGCGCCGTTCGTGGTGCTGGACGCGCACGCAGACTCCCGCTTTTGCAACAACCCGCTGGTGGTGGGCGATCCGTACATCCGCTTCTACGCGGGCGCGCCACTCGTGCTGGGTGACCTCAAGCTGGGCACGATCTGCGCGATCGACACGAAGCCGCGCGACGAGTTTGGCGAGGAGGAGGCGAGGATGCTGATGCTGATGGCGAAGCAGGTCGTCGAGGGCCTCGAGAGTCGCCTGATGGCGCGGAGGCTCGAGCAGGCGAACGCCGAGCTGCTCCGCAACTCGGTCGAGCTGCGCGCCGTAAACCATGAGCTCAACAGCCTGATCGACACGGCGAACGCGCCGATCTTCGCCATCGATGACAACTTCCAGGTGACGGTGTGGAACGAGAAGATCAGCCAGATGACGTCCATCTCGAAGCAGGACGTCTACGGCCGCTCGATCGGCGACCTGCTCAGCAGCAGCAAGGGCCCGTCGCGAGGGCTGGCGTCGCCCGCGCCCGACGCCGAGCCGACCGACCCCGCCGGGGCCGCCGCCGCCGCGCTCGCCGACGCGTCGGCGATGCCGCCGCCCCGTCCGCCGGCCGACCCGGCCGACCCAGCGGCGGCGGCGGCGGCGGCCGCGGCCAGCGCGGCCAGCGCGGCGGCCGACGACGCGTACGAGGTGGAGATGAGCGAGGCGGCGCGGCACGACATCCTGCGCATGCTCGCGGAGGCGCTGCACGGCAAACAGTTCTCGTGCTTCGACTTTGAGATGATGAGTCGAAACCACCGCCGGCTGATCCAGCTGCAGGTCAACGCGCAGCCGAAGCTCGACCTGCAGGGGCAGGTCAAGGGCGTCGTGTGCGTCGGGCAGGACGTCTTCTCGCAGAAGGCGATGGTCAAGAAGCAGCTCGAGAACCTGCAGCTCAAGGAGATCAACGAGGCCAAGGACGCCTTCCTCGCGTGCATGTCGCACGAGATGCGCACGCCGCTCAACGGGCTGCTCGGCATGCTGCAGATGGCGCTCGCCGAGTCGGACGCGCAGCTCGAGCCGCCGAGCGCCGCCGCCGCCGCCGCCGCCGCCGCCGCCGCCGCGACGGCGGCGCCCGCCACGGCGCCGACGCCGGCGGGCGAGCAGCTGTCGACGATCCGGCGCTTCGTGACGCAGGCGAAGAACAGCGGGATGCTGCTGCTCTCGCTGATCAACGACATCCTCGACATCACGCGGATCGAGACGGGGCAGCTCTCGCTCGACGTGGCGCCGTTCTCGCTGCACGCCGCGCTCGACGAGGCGGTGGTGATGCTGCGGCAGAAGGCGGCTGAGAAGAAGCTGCCGCTCGAGCTGAGCATCGAGCCGCAGCTCGAGGGCATCTGGCTCGAGGGCGACGCGAAGCGGATCCAGCAGGTGGTGCTCAACCTGCTGTGGAACGCCGTCAAGTTCACGCCGCAGGGGCGCATCGCGATCGCGGCGCGCCTCAAGGCCATCGACAGTTTGCAGCGGCACGTGGTCGTGCTCGAGGTCGTCGACACGGGCGTCGGCATCGAGCCAGAGCTGCTCGCCACCCTCTTCGAGCCGCGCCGCCACCAGCGCTCGCCGCCGCCGCCGCCGCGGCGCGCTCCGGCGGCGATGGGCGAACTCGACGCCGACGCGCGCTCGGGCTCGGGGCTGGGCATGACGATCTGCAAGCAGCTGGTGGGGCTGATGCACGGCGAGCTCGCGGTGAGCTCGGAGGTGGGCGTCGGCACGCGCGTCACCGTCGAGCTGCCGCTGCCGCCGTGCGACGAGCCCGCGTCGCCCGCCGCGCACGGCGCGCATGGCTCGCACGAGGGGGAGCGCGCGCGCGACTCGGACAGTGCGCCGCCGTCGCGCGCGCTGCGCGTGCTGCTCGTCGAGGACAACGACTACAACGTCGACGTCGCCGACGAGATGCTGCAGCACATGGGCCACCTCGTCACCGTCGCGCGCAACGGCCTCGAGGCCGTCCAGATGATCACCTCCTCCTCGCTGTCCTCCTCCTCCTCCTCCTCCACATGCTGCTCCTCTTCGTGCTGCTCCTCCGGCTTGGGAGGCGGCGGCGGGCTCGGCGCTGGACTCGGCGGCGGCGGCGGCGGCGGCGGCGGCGGCGGCGGCGGCGGCGGCGGCGGCGGCGCCTTCGACATTGTGCTGATGGACTGCAACATGCCGATCATGGACGGCCTCACGGCCTCGCGCGAGATTCGCAGGTGGGAGCGCGAGCGCGAGCCGAGCGAGCCGCGCCGCGCGCCTGTGCCGATCATCGCGGTGACGGCCTACGCCATGTCGGGCGACCGGCAGAAGAGCTTCGAGGCCGGGATGGACGACTACATCACCAAGCCGATCATCATGTCGCTGCTGCGCGAGAAGCTTGCGCTCCACTGCCACCACATCCTCCACCCCGGCCGGCCCGTGCCCGGCTCGACGAGCGGCCGCCCCGTTAGTGGCTCGGCCGCCGCCACGCCGCACTCCTCGCCCGGCCTCACCGCGCTGGGGGGCGCCGCCGAGCCGCCGGTGGTGGTGCTCCCCGTCGCGCTCGGTCGGCCGGCCACGCAGCCGCAGCAGCCGCCGCTGCCGCAGCCGCCGCCGCCGCAGTTGCGAGCGGAGGCGCGGGCGGAGGCGCGGGCGGAGGCGATGTTGTTTGAGCCGGGGCCGGGCGGCGTCAGCCGCGCCAACTCTCTCGAGGGCGGCATCAATTCGGGCATCAATTCGGGCATCAATTCGGGCATCAATTCGGGCATCAATTCGGGCATCGGCCGCGCCAACTCTCACGAGGCGGCGCACGACAACCCCCTCGTCGCCAGCCTCAAGACGCGCGGCGCCACCGCGCCGCCCCCCCGCGCGTCGGCCGGCGGCGCGAGCGACGACGCGCCCGTCGCGCTGCAGGAGCTGTACGCCGCGTTTGGCGGCGACCGTCGGCGCGCGCAGCTCGCGGCGAGCGCCGTCGAGCGCGGCGTCGCGGCGCGCTACCGGCAGCTGTGCGATGACGAGCAGTTCGTGGCGCTCGCGCAGCTGGCGGCGCACGGTGCCGACCTCGCCGCCGCCTGCTGCGCGCACGCCGCGGCGGAGAGCGCGAGCGCGCTGCGCGCGGCGGCGGCGGAGCTCTTTGCGCCGCCCGAGGGCAGCCTGAGCGCGGGCGGCGAGATGCTCGCCGTCATGAAGCTCGAGGCGAGGCTCTCGGCCGCGTGCACCGAGGCGGACCGACTGGACGCGTGGATCGCCGCGGCCGACTGGCCCTGACGCCTCTCCACGTGGTCGTCCAGTGTGGCCTCGATCGACGACGGGCGAAGGAGCGACAGCGATTTTCTCGAGATTCTCGGAGAAACATCGCAAAGTCGGCACTCGCCCTGAACCGAACATGGCTCTTCGCATTTACGGTACTCATTACTGGGTCCGGGCTCTTTGGCATGTGCATGGGCATGAGCATGCGAATAGGAAAGTACGCTGGCGCGCGTCGTGTACGTTGCGCCGCATTTTGGCCATGCGCGATCTGATTAACCATATTACCATAGCAATCGCATGCTGGCACATTGCTGGTAAACCCTCCCCTCGCCGACCCTGCCGTCAAGGGTCGCAGCTAGTCGCAGCCAAGCGGTGCCCGAGATCTCGGGCACCGCTTAGACGGGACTAGAGCCACACGGTGGCTCGACGTCTAGTGTTTATCACCCGTGGGATTGTTACCATAGTCATTACTTTAGGCTTTAGCTGGGCTTTAGAGCTTTAGAGGAGTTTTTCACGTGATGGCTGATGAAGCTGTAACTGTTTGTGTGTGTGATCTATACTCTGCAGTGAGCGTCTGCACCTTGGCCATGTCGGCCGAGCTGATGTCATCCACCTCGAACGGCCGCATCGCGAGTGGCGCCCGCGCTCGCGCGGAATCTCCGAGGGTCGAGGGGATTCGCAGCGTGCTCCAGCGTGTTCTGCGGCGCCTCCTGGCACCCTGCTGGTGCGGCGAACTCGATGTTCGCCTCACGGCGTTGCTCCGATCGGCGAGCTTCTCGACGGCACTGCGGCTGCGCGCCCGCGCACCACCACCGATGGACCCGACCTCATTGCGCCCGGACGCGTGTGTCGCTGATGGGCTGGATGGATGACTGCTAGTACTTTAATTCCATATCCTCACCCTGCTTTCTCTCAACGCGATGCTGGTCTTGTCGTGTGCTTTGCGCGCCACGCTACGCATGCGCATGCAGAGGTCCTTCGACGATGTTCTTGTGGCTTTCGACCGCGTCCGCGGGCATGTCGGCGGCATGTCGGCGGCGTCCTCTGCTCCAGCTCCAGCAAGACCTCTGCGCGCGGTGCTGTTCGACATCGACGGCACGCTTTTCAACAGCGACGAGGTGCACCTCGAAGTCTTCGCCGAGATGCTCGCCGAGCCGTGGCTTACGCACAAATGAAAGATGGATATGTAAACCCATGATGCACATTTCGCCTGTCGCAAGCGGAACCCACCTTCCGCTCCAAGGCCATGTGTGTTCCGTGGTTCTCTCTCTCTCTCCGTATCCCTCTACTGCCGTCCGTGCCTGGCCTCACTTGGCCTCGCTTAGCTTGGCGCACACGGCGTCGCCAAAGGCTCGCGTGCCGCACGGCGTGACACCGGGCGCCACGATGTCGGCCGTGCAGATGCCGGCGGCGAGCGTGCTCGAGACGGCGGCCTCGATGGCGGCGGCCATCGCCGGCTGCTCGAGCGAGTAGCGCAGCATCATCGCCGTGCACAGGATCTGCGCCGCCGGGTTGGCGACGTCCTTGCCGGTGAGGTCGGGCGCCGAGCCGCCGCTTGGCTCGTACATGAACTTGCTGCCGCCGAGCGACGCCGACGGCATCAGCCCGAGCGATCCCGGCAGCACCGACGCCGCGTCCGAGAGGATGTCGCCGAAGAGGTTCTCCGTGACGATGACGTCGAAGTGCGACGGAGCCTTGATCAGCTGCATCGCCGCGTTGTCGACGTACATGAACTCGAGCTCGACCTCGGGGTGGCTCGGCGCCATCTCCTTGGCGACGCGCCGCCACAGCCGGCTCGTGTCGAGCACGTTGGCCTTGTCGACCACCGTCAGTCGGCCGCGCCGCTGCTTGGCGGCGGCAAACGCAAACTCGAGCGGCCGGCGGATCTGGTCGACGTCGTACTCGCACACGTCCATCGCCTTGTCGCCGTCGGTGCGGTGCTCGCCAAAGTAGAGCCCGCCCAGCAGCTCGCGCACGATGACCATGTCGACGCCCTTCGCGACGATGTCGGCGCGCAGCGGCGACGCGTGCGACAGCGCCGGGTAGACGGTGGCGGGGCGCACGTTGACGGCCAGGTCGAAGGCTTTGCGCATGCCGAGCACCGCGTTCTTCTCGGCGTCCTTCCACTTGGGCAGGTGCTGCTCGTCGACCGGCCCGCCGACGGAGCCAAAGAGGATGGCGTCGCTGGCCTCGCACGTCTGCCGCGTCGACTCGGGGAAGTGCTCGCCGTGGGCGTCGTAGGCCGCGCCGCCCACGTGCGCGTGGTCGAACTCGAACGACTGGCCAAAGAGCGGGCCCGCGTGCTCGAGGACCTTGATCGCCTCGTCCATCACCTCCGGCCCGATGCCGTCGCCCGGCAGCACCGCCACCTTCCACGCGCCGCCCGCGCCGCTGCCGCTGAGCGTGCGCGCGAGCGCGCGCAGTGGCCGCGCGCATCGAGACACTGGTGCTAGTTTACCCAGCATGGTGCTGGCGACGACAGCTGCGAGGGCTCAGATCAATGCGCGACACCGAGCGACGACCTCGAAAAAGTGGTTCAACCCCCTCCCTTCGGTCGCAACCCGCGGGGCCTCGTCTCGGGCAGCATGGGCTCCAAGGATAACGCGAAGAAGCGAGCAAGGCGCTGGAGCAGGCCGAGACGTTGAGAGATAATGTGCAGCTTCAACGCGTACGGTGGATGGTCGTCGGCATCGTCGTCACACTGCTCGGCACCGTCTGGTACGGCTGCGAGTGCCTCGCCGAGCGCAGGAAAGGACAAGCCGCGCCCGACAAGGAGACGCCGCTCCAAAAGGACCGGCCCGCAAAGGGCTGAGCGTGTGCAGGCTTCACAATACATGCATGTGTGTTTAGTACGTATCTAGAGGGCCTCTCTACCGCGTGCACGCTGCTCCAAGTATCCGAGGAGCGCCGCGTCGGTAAAGTCCGCGACGGACGCCTCGCAGCCTGCAGCTTCCAGGGCGGCGGCCGGCTGCGTCGACAGGATGCCCAATGTCGCCACACCTGCCGCAACCGCCGCCCTTGCGCCCGAAGGGCTGTCTTCGAAGGCCACGCAGTCACCGGGCTCAACGCCCAGCGTGCGCATGGCCACCTCGTACGGCTCCGGGTGAGGCTTCGCGTGCTCACACTCGTCGCCGATGACGAGCGTCTTGAACCAAGATAGCCTTCCGATGGCATTGAGCATCAGCTCGGCGTTGGCGCGTGGTGCGTTCGTCACTGCCGCCGCCGGTATCTGTCTTTCGTCCAGCCACGCCAGCAGCGCGTCGAGCCCACGCGTGCGCAGCTCAAACAATCTGGCCGCGGCCAGCTCGCGGAAACGAGCCTCTTTGGCGTCAGAAAAGGCGGTCGCCTCGGCGTCGCTCCACGTTGGAAAGAGGTCGGCGCATATGGCGGGATTCGACCGCCCGCTGATCCGCTCGAGGAAGAATTCCTCGTCGATCGGTTTGCCTCCGTTGAAGCCACGCTGGGCGAGCATCTCGGCGAAGACTTCGAGGTGCACCTCGTCGCTGTTGAAAAGCGTGCCGTCGATGTCGAACAGCACCGCGCGCAGAGGTCTTGCTGGAGCTGGAGCAGAGGACGCCGCCGACATGCCCGCTGGAGCTGGAGCAGAGGACGCCGCCGACATGCCCGCTGGGGATGGAGCAGAGGACGCCGCCGACATGCCCGCGGACGCGGTCGAAAGCCACAAGAACATCGTCGAAGGACCTCTGCATGCGCATGCGTAGCGTGGCGCGCAAAGCACACGACAAGACCAGCATCGCGTTGAGAGAAAGCAG
>Ga0209713_10001240_pt1 | contig 15098 bp, 16 predicted proteins | sample ArcOceMetagenome_3_FD_187444 | JGI IMG/M metagenome (GOLD analysis project Ga0209713, IMG submission 187444) | Marine eukaryotic phytoplankton communities from Arctic Ocean - Arctic Ocean- Svalbard ARC20M Metagenome (SPAdes) (version 2) | ecosystem: Environmental > Aquatic > Marine > Oceanic... | reverse complement strand
AGCGTTCTAACAGCGTTCTAACACCGACTTTGAGCCACCCGTTGGAATGTTCTAACACCTGCACAGCCGTGCCAACAGTCGCCCTTATCCCAGGATCGGCGTTCTAACGTTAGAACGGGAACCCTGATTCCGGAGGCGTGACCAGCTGGCAACGAGAACCCGCTGGGCTGCACTACTGTCTACTGACCGTGCATCGGCGCGTGGTAGTGGATAAAGGCGATGTGCCGATGGTCCGTCGGCATGATCAGGCTTGACACAGGCTTACGCAGGCGGACGACGTGCGCACACGCTTGTGCACAGCAATCAAGAGAATTCATTCCACGAAATTTTATTATCCCCTTATGTGCTCAACAGCGCAGCACTGTGCTAGGATGCCAAAAAAATTGTACCGTAATGTGCAATTGTAAGACCCAGGACCTAAGAATAGGCACCGCCTTTTCGCTCAACCAATTCCAAGACCCAGCCTTTCCTATTATAAGCCCAATACCCTGGCCTACCAAAGCGCAAAGGCCCAAAACACGAGCAACTGCATACAAAAATCGTCACGCCTGGCCAGCTGCAAGCTGCCGAAGACAAGCGTCGCCTGCGTGAGCGACTTCTTGCTCTTGGCAGCCTCTTGGTCTTCGCGCCATGTGGGCATCGCCCTGGAGCGTGAGCATCAGCCGAGATGCGCGTATCTCCGTCGCAGGGCCCCTGGTCGTAGGGAGCTCCCCGGTGAAACGTCGACTCACGTAGTGTTACCCCCCCCACTGGCGGCGTGCCAGTTCGTAGACCCACCGCCTATTCGTGGACCCACCGGTGCCAATCTCGAGGTCACCCCCCCGTTCCTATTCGTAGGTCCTGGGTCTTACAATTGGCACACTACGGTACTGTACACCACTCCCGCATGGAACTTCGGGTAAGAAACGTGAAATGAGCCTGCTCTACTAGTGTAGCGGAAACGACGGGGCGCAGGCGTGCGCAACCAGCGCACGGACAAAGGCATGGCTAAGCCTGCCATCTTTGTCGCTCAGCCTAGCTGCGCACCGCAACCCCGATCGCTTCGACAGCCGACGCAAACCGCCCGTATTCAGTAACCCGCCAGCCACCCCTTCAGCCGCCGGGACGTTTGCTAAGCCATGGGGCCAATTGGGCCTCGTGAGCAGCATACCCCTCGCGGCAACGGCTAGCGTTACGCGCGGGCTAGTAGCGCTCCTTAGTCCCTACGGCATTAAATGTCGGCTTATAGCTCTCACACAAGGAGTTTACGTCCTACTGGGCGGGTACAGCTTCCGTGGCCATGCTGCGCTGCACCGATGCTGCGCGCGAGACGGGTTAGTGCGCTGAGACGGCGTTGATGCTCTCGTTTCAGAACACCAACGCGTCCGGCGCGCAGGACATAATCGGCGGGACCGACCATCCGCAGCGAAGGGGGCCTCTCCGCCATTTCAGGCGGGATTGGCCTTCGGCGGCCCGTAGCGCGCCGTAGGGATCGTTTGGCGCCGGACACGGTTCATGGGAGGGAGAGCTCGAGCTGACGAGCTTACCGACGTCACCCGTCTCGCGCGACGGGGTCGTGGTGGCGAGCACGGAGGCACCAAAGATGGACGTCTCGAGGCGTTACCGCCGGAATGGCCGAAAGTGAAACTGATCGACGTTTCCGGCAACTATGTTCCAAATTTAGATCAAAACTTACCTAAAATGGCAAGTGACCCGCGCCGCGCATGCCATTTTTGGCAAGTGCCGTCCGCGCGTCGGACCCCTTTCCGGCAACCTCCGTCTGGGCGCTCGATATTTCCGTTTCCGGCAACTTCTGTGCCACCAAATTAAGTGCCGGCAAATTGATCTTAGACCGGTCGGCAAATTGATCTAAGATCGCGCGCCCGCCCAAAGCGGGTAGTATAAGTACCGTACGCGAATGGGAGCCCGTGGGCGGGCTCGGGTGGAGTAAAAACAAGCTCAGAACAGTGGGCAATTACGTCGTCCGACAGCGTGGCGCATCCGGTTCGAGTCTCACCAGATGGGCACTTTTGGGCTGCAGATCGCGTTCTTGGCTGTTCACACCGCCGTTTCACTGATGTATCGGTCTGCAGGGTATTGGGTGACGTCTAGGCATGGTTGGGTGTGCGTGGGACGCGTGGGATCGTCTTCAATAAGCTCTAAACGCGCCGTGTTACATCCTGGTCAAGTATACTTGACCCTGGCAGGGAAGGGGTTAACCGTCCGCCATGGGCTTCCTGTGACCAGGACGGCACTCGGCCGACCGTGGCCAACCCACCCACGACTGCCGTAGCCACATGGCAGCCGCTTGCGCGCTCGACGCGCGGCGTGCAGACCAGCTGAGTGCAGCCTAGAGTGCAGCTCGTCGGGCGCCGGCGCTCACCGAGCTTCAAAGGAACGACCTTGCGGGCTCTCCACAGCTCGAACGGAGGAGACGACCTATGATTTAAACACAAATTCGGCACTCCTACATGTCCCAGGAGTGCCGAGATTGCATTGGCTTCTTCCCTACCCCAGCCCTTCAGCCGGCGGAGAGCCTGCAGTCCGCCGGCGCGTGTCGCCTTCCACGCAAAGCTTCCACGCAAAGCTCCCAGGAGGTGGTCGTGCGCGAGGGTGGGCGTCGAGGCCGCCAAGGGGCCAGGGCTGCAGGTATGATGCCCGAGCACAGCCCCGTGCCGCCCGAGGCATGCCGAGGACTGTGGGTCGACGACCAGCGTCGGACGGTGCCGACCTCGCGCAGAGGCGCGAGTCGGGCTTTCGCGTTTGGGTCTTTTTTGCGTCTACCCGAAATGGAAGTCGCCAAGGTAGAGGTGCTGAGGGCGCACACGACCTTGCTGTAATAGGGCGGAGCGAAGTTGGTTTAGAACTAGACGTCCCGCGGGGCCGCCGGGGAGGGTCGGTCGGTCGTCCCGTCCCGACGGGCGGGCTCGGCGGGCCGGCCGGGGTCGGGACGGGTCGGTCGGTCGGGCCGAGCCGGTCGGCGAGGCGGCGGGCGCGGGGCGGCGGAGAGTCGGTGAGAGTGTGTGGCAGCAGCTTGAGCAGCGGCAGCGCATGTGCGTTCCGCGCGTCGGCGAGACCGTGTCGGGTCGAGTCCGCGTCGTTTCCCGTTTTGGCATGTCAACAAACTTGCCGAGGTAGTAGTGGTGGTGTGCGGAGGTCGTGCGGCCGAGAGAAATACGTGGTCGTCGTTTCGCCTCTGCCCAAAGTTAACGTTCACCATCCCTGGCCCATGGCCCCTTTAATGCAAGGCTCGTGCTGTGCTGCGCGGGCACTGATGACGGATGCTCGGACCTTGAACGTGAAGGCGTCTGACGTGAGAGCGACGGAATTAAAACACGATGATTTGCGCTCTGCCCAAAGAACGTTCACCATTCCTGGCCCACCTGGCCCCTTTATCTTAGCGATCACCGACCCCCCCCCTTTGAGAAACGCCCCTCGGGATCGAACCCTCGGGATCGAACTCGCTGCGCGCGCGGGGGGGGTCATGGTACGCGACGGATGCCGGGCCGGCTGGCTGTCGTGAGCCCCACGGGGGTAGGCACGTATCTTATTGTCTTATTGTCTTATTATCCGAGGTTTCAGCGAGGCTTGGGGGCGCCGCCCTTGGCTCGGCTCGTCCCGCGGCCGTGGATGTCTGCCTCTGCGCTCTCGCACTTGTGCGCGCACAAGCTGCTCTTGTTTGTCGGCGACAGCACGATGCAGGAGGTGATGTGGACGCTCATGCTAGATCTCGGCCGCTGCAGCCATGACCTGCATGGCGGTCATCACAAACGAGAGCACGTGTCAAGGAACAGGAGCTGCGCCGCACTCGATCCACTTAATCTACCTGTCAGAAGCTGTGCCAATGCACGCTGCATGGCCATGGCGCACACGAGCGTGGCGCAGATGGCATCTTCCGGCGCGGTCCTGTTGAAGGCGAACTCACGCTGCTTTTCGATGAGCGCATGCGACGCTGCTGGGCGTGCCATGCTGCACGGTGCTCGGGTGCCGTTCCACGCAGAATTTGTGTGGTCAGCCAATGAGGGCATCGTTACCAATGGCGGCGGCCTCTCCCGCAGCTTCAGGAGCGCGAGCTGGCGCGCGTACTTCGCCGACATCGCTCGGCTCAACGCGACGAGCAGCAGCTCAGCGAGTCGACCGCACGGCGACGCTGCGCGGCGCTTCGCGTTTGACGCTGTGATCTTTACCGCGGGCATGCACGACACGTACAAGGCGCCACAGTTCAAGGTCCCGGGGCCTGCGTACAAAGGTGCAGTGGCCGCGTATGCCCGACAGCTCGCGGTCGCGTTGCACGAGCTCAGCCACCTCGCGCCCACGCGCGTGTTTCTCTCGATTGTCAACCGGTCGTCGTCGCGCTTCTCCCGGTTTCCGCTCCGCGAGATTGTCACGACCGTCCACCCGAATGTGCTCCGCAACGTGAGCGCGGAGCTCGTGAGACGTGGCGAGGGCGGCTGGATCAGCGCGCTCGAGGCAGCACCGCCCGGCGAGGGGGATCACTGCGGCAACATGCTGTACGACGAGAACATGTTTGGCTATGCGAGCACCGCAAACTGCACCGCGCTCGCTCACTGCGTTGGTCGGCTGCTGTGCGACCCGGGCACGGCGTCGATGGCGGCGGCTGGCCACTCTGAGGTGCAGTGTCGGTAACAGTTGGCTGGCAAAACTGTGAGGTGCTGCGTGAGGCGGACCGAAGGCCCGCCGTGGCGGAGCGTGTACGGCTTTAGCGAAGGCAGGCGCTCTCGCGGCAGAGCCCGCGTCGGGGTCTGGCGGGAGAGATCGGCGCATCGTTCGCTATAACAACAACTAACAAGGGAGCCACGTCAGTGGTACCCCCCTTGTCGGACCCCCAACCGGTGTACACGTGTCACAGGCCCCCCTGGGCACACGCACGCCGCCCGACTCGGGCATAGCGCACGTGTCATTCTCGGCGTGAGCACACGTGCGCGTCGAGTCGCGTCACCGGTTGTGTGGGACACGTAGGTGTAAAGGGCGGAGCCCGTTGCACGCGGTTCATACGCGTGTGTGTAGCATGCGCTCGCGGCGGCATGCTCTCTCGTGCCCGCTGTAGAGGCATGCTACAGCCGTATGCTCGCTCAGGCGACGTGAGCGCGCGAGTTCTCCATGTACTCGATGGACTTGCGCAGCTTGGCCATCGGCACCCACCTGGTCAGGCAGTCGGCGGGGTTCTCGGTATCCGCCACCTTGACCCATTTGCACTCGCCCGCCAGCACGCGGCGCTTGAGCACGCCGTATCTGCGGAGGAAGTGGCGGGAGGCGGAGGCCTGCCCAATGTTGTTGCCAACGGAGAGGTTGGCCGCGTTGTCGGTGAGGATCTCGGTGGGAGCCTCCATCGGCAACGCGTGCGCGCGCATGATCTCGAGGACGTACGCGTTGGCCTCGGCGCCCTTGCACGACGCGAAGCATTCGAGCTTCTGCGACGAGTCGGCGATGAGGTTGGTGCGCTTCGTCTGGTGCGAGACGGCGCCGTGGTTGAGCATCGCGCACAAGCCGAAGACGTCGGGCGGGCCGGTCGGCTGGCCGCGCCAGGTCGAGCCGGCGGCGAGCTGCAGGCGCGTTGGTGCGCCGTCGGCGAGCTGCGGGTCGTTGGCGAAGGCGAAGCTCGCGTTGACGAGGTCAGCGTCGGGCGTGCCGCCGTAGGTGATGCCCTCGAAGCGCGTCTCCCAAGCCCACCACGCGAGCGTCTCGGCGACGGTGGCCGCCTCCTCTCGACATGACGCAGCTGAGGCGGTGGTTGCCGACCGAGAGGCGCGGCTTCACCTTCTCGATCCATTTGAGCGCGCCGGTGACGCGCGGCGCGTCTTCGCCTGCGGCGGCGCGAGAGCTAGCTTGAGCCGCATGGGGATCTGGGCCGCTCTCTCGATGGTGGGCCATGCCAGCACCACATTTCCGGGTTTAGTGCCGTTGCGCGAGCTGTTCTTGTTGCAAATGACGCTTGCGAAGAGCTGGAAGCACGGCATTGACTGTCCTCCTTTTTTTCACCGGTATTCTCCGCCTGATCTCGCAGAAGCTGCGATTTGTCCACTATGTACACAATGCCGAAGGCTTCGCACTCCAAAACGTTTGCGACGCGCCGAAAAACACGGGGGAAGGGGCCGCATTTCCTTTTTGTGTGAAGAAGGCCGAAGAATTGCCTTCTTCACTCTTCTTCGGCCTACCACAACCCTGGCCCTCCATTGCGCAACTCCCGGCGCTGCTGGCGGCGCGGCGGCCGCGCGCCGCAATGCGAGGGCGGATGGGAAGGCGCCCGCCCCCACGGAGAAGTGGCTCGGATCGAGGTGATTTTTCGCCTCGCCGCGAAGGTCCGAGTGCTCTCGCTCGAACCACCTCTCAACACCCACCGGGACGCTCCCCCGGACAACGCAGCACGCTCATCATGTCCGCTGGCGTGCACACGCGTCGGACCCCGACCAACCCCGCACCACGCCCTCGCTGACCACTTTGCTTTCGCCTCGCGCTGCGGACAGGGACTTCTTCTCGACGAGCATCTTATAGGACTCCTTCTTCCTCGTCGGCGCGCGTACGGCACAGACGGCATGGCCACCTGCTGGTGGCCAAAGCTCGAGCTGCACGCATGCAGCACGCACGCGAAAAAATACGCCGCGCTCAGCGCGGCGAGGTGCATGCGATGGGTCAGCGTGCGTGCATGTGCGATGTTCCGTGCGTCGCGTGGGAGGAGCGACGCTGTCCCCTCACGATTTAGATATGAGTCCGCCATGGATGTACGTGTGCTGTACAATGTCGAAGGTAGTGCCCGTGCGAAGGAAATGGCGTACCCCGCAGTTTTCATAAGTGGACGAACCTGAAATCCCGGTGAAAAAAAGGAGGCGATGCAATGCCGTGCCTTGGGCACCGTCATCGTGCCGGTGTGCTCGATGCGTGAGAGATCCGTGCCCCAACTCGGGCTGGGCGCGCGGCGGCCGCAAGCGCTGATGTGCGTCCACGTCCAGGCTCCCGCCGACGATGATTCGCTCGTCAACCCCGTCACCATCCTCAACGAGCTGCGCATGCTTAAGTTAAGAGTGAGATTGGGAGGCAGCGGCGCCTCCCGTAGTTGGTCACGGCGTGTCTTTCGCGTGGGACGAGTCGTTTCGCGTGGTTTGCGTAAGCTAAATACGCCGCCGGAGCATACCCGTCGCCCGCCAAAGTTAGTTTGGGCACGCTGTGAATTCGCACGGCTCGGGACCTCGAACACGCGCGCCTGCTGTGGGTCTGTCATGGGACGCGGCGGATGCTGGGTCGGCCGGCTGCTGCGAGCACCACGTGTGGTGGTGTAAATACTTACGACCTACGACTTACGACTCCTGTGCTCGAGACCCCACCGTTCTCGACGGCTATGGGCGTGTGCTGGCTTGGCCATCTCGCCAAGAAACAAGCGCTTGAGCTGGGACACGAGGGAGTTGCGACGTGCCTCCTTGTTGAGGATCCGACTGTCAGAACCTGCGTGACGAGTGCGCGCATCCACCTTGCACATTAAGCGGCCGGGCCACACGGCAAGTCGGCGGGGAGTGCGCGTGCAGACGCCTCGTGCTTGGATTTCGAGCGGAAGGACAGCAATGGGGCAGAGCAACGGTGCGCAGAGCCACGACGGCGCGACGTGCGGGTGCGCGGGCGGTGCGCTCGCCACCTCCAACGCGAGAGAGGCGCTCCTCCGACATTAGAGAGGGCCGACCGGGCCACTTCTCACTGCGCGAGCGCTTCTGCATCTCGGGGCTGCTGCATGAGAAGGACGGCTCAGGGCTGCCGGCAAAGCTCGACGTGGCTGACGTCGTCTGCCTTCCCAGCGCGCGGACAATCTGCGCCTCGCTCGCCGCGGAGCCCATCCGCTGCATCACCTCCACCTCGCGCAGCGCAAGACGCCTGGCAACGCAGTTGGCGTCGACGCGTACGCAGATCAGCAATTGGCATACGCGATGGAACCGCCTGGAGAGGCGTGGCGGCGCGAGGCTCGTTTGGAGGAGCGGCGGCGTGTTCGGGCGCTGGGACTGCGCGCACGCGCTCGCCAGTTGCACCGATAGTCGCGCGCGCCACGCCGTGGGTAGCGCGTCGGTATGCGCACTGGAGAGGGTTGTCTCGAGTGCCATCACTACCGACGCGTGCGCGGATCGCACCTGGTGAATCGTCTGTGCGGAGGACGCCGCCGCTAGTGCCGCGCTGGATCCGCCGCGCATGGTTTCAGCGCTCGGCGCGACCGATTCGTGCGCGCCTCCCTGCTCTGGAGTCGGCACGAACAGCGACTCGACGAATGCGTCGTCATCCATTGCCACCGACGCTCCGCACGCTCCACACGCTCCACTGCTGCCAGCACTGCCAGCACTGCCAGCACTGCTATTACTGAGCTCAGCGATCGCAGCACCCCATCTGCCTGCGCTTCCTGCGCAACCACCGGCGCCGTCGCTTGCTCGATGCGCGTGCGAGCTCCAGCTCGAGCTCAGGCTGCCATCGCCGTCGTGGCCACTCTCGCCATTGCCCCAGCCCAGCTCGAACTCCGCCTCGTGTCCACCCGCCTCGTGTCCACCCGCCTCGTGTCCGCCCGCCTCGTGTCCACCCGCCTCGTGTCCACCCGCCTCGTGTCCACCCGCCTCGTGTCCACCCGCCTCGTGTCCACCCGCCGAGTCTTCGTCCTTGGACTCAGAGACGCGGTCGGTCGCATGGTCCGAGACACGGTCCGAGAGATGGTCGGACGTTTCGCCAGAGACAACGCTGCCCCCGCCGGCATCATGGCTCGAAACATCGGAGCTGTTGTCGCGCTGCCCTCGACGACGACCTGCAACGCGGTGGGCATGTCCCATGCGTCAATGCGCGAGCGTGTGCGCGCGTGTGGCATGTTCGTGTCTGTCCGTCCGTGTGTGCGTGTGCGTGCGCGTGCTTCTCGCAAGGCGGAGAGCGCGCACGTTTGGCGGCGTGCTGGAGCAACCTGGTGGGGGCACTCGACGCCAGCCATGACCGACGTTTCCCATGGTCGTCAGTGAGAGGGATCAGCGTGCCCTTCGCGACGAAGAGACGCACTCGATCGCCTTGCAGCCACTCCTCTGGCAGCAGCGCCCATTCAATATCGTGTGGCGGCGGCTCTCGGAAGATCGCCAGCCCCGGCGCATCGCACGCCAATGTTTGATTGACGATTCGCACGTCGCCTCCACCCCATGCAGCCGGCGAGCGCTTCCAGAAGCCCGAGGTTAGGCTGTTGTGCGCGACCTGCTGCTGCACGGCGGTCAGCCCACGCACTCGTGCGGCGGGCAGGTCGATGCCATTGCGACAGGTTGAGCAGAACTTGTTTTTAAAGTGCCCTTTGCCACTCTTGAAACCGGCAACGCACATTACACTGCTGCCGACGGCTTCGGCGCCCCAGCACTCGAACGCGGGAGCTTGCTGCGTCTCGAATGGTCTCGCCTCGACAGCAATTGGCACGCGCTGATTCACTGTCGAAGACAAGTGGTGAAACTGTTCATTGGTCGCCTCAGAGATGAACTCGCCCATGTCGATGTCGAGCAGGTCCTGCGACGACGAGGCTGCTGCCATCTCACTGACGCGCCGACTCGCGACGCCTCGGCGCAAGCTGCAAGCTCTGCAAGTGCTCGAGTTTTCAGCGGGCTTGCTAACATTAGTAACCGGGCGGGGCGGACGGCCGCTAGACAGACGCACACGTTTTGGCTCTTCCCTAATGTGTGCTCCCTGCACGTCGGATCGGCTTCGATCGAAGCTGCTTCTGCGACCGCCCACGATTCGTCCCGGAGATCCGCTCTCGAGCGGAAGAACGTCCTCGGAAGCGACGCCATGCGATGCGCAGCGAAGCCGATCCGACGTGCAGCGCCCCGCTTTGGGCAGTTGCCACGGCGTAGATTGGGGAATGTGTCATCGGAAAGCTTGATATCTTCCTTTTGTGCGCGATAGCTTCCGTTTTGCGCGATAGCTTCCCCGGGTATTGTGCTGGATCGGCCCAAACGCGCCCTTCCCGATTTGGTATCGTTCTGTTCCCCGGGTTTTCACTCCCACTGCCGGACTGACGGGGATGATGGTGACGGTTAGGGTAGCCGATTTTGGGCTCACCAGCACCGTCACAAAGGCGAAGCCCCTTTCTCAGCGCGCCGCAGGCGAAGAAGATTTTGGGCCTGAAAGCCGTTTTACTTGATTTTTGAGTGATTTTTGAGCGCGTTTGAGCTGCTTGAAAGGTGCTCATCCAGCCTGGTTTTGAGCACGGTCGACTCCGATCATATGGTATCTTCACCAAACTTTACGGGGTTGCTACCAGGGGTCAATTAGGGTTCAGAAAAGGTATTTTTCATGATTCAACACTGAAATCACCTGTGAAAAACCGGTATCCTGAACGGAAGCCAACGTCGATTCGGCCGATCCGACCGTCCCCCGGTGCTACGCGGTCGGTGTGCGCGTCAGCGCACACTTGCGCCGCGGAGCGGCGCCTTATGCTGACGGGGCCCAGCGGCTGGTAGAGGCTACATGTAGGACGCACCAGACCTTGACCATTTGAGTGAGGGAGAGGCTGAGCTCGCGGCTGACATGGCACGATTTTGCGTAGGCCACAATGGCACCCTCCCCTCAGCGCCCCTCACTTGTTCACCCCCATTCACCAGGTACCCCTCTTTTTCAAATGATCTGGCACCAACATGCTACCATCCCTGGTCCCTTAGTTACAACCCCAGGGTTCTGTTACATTTAAAAACACGAATTTAACCCTCCAACTCCACTCACGTGCCCTCGCATACAACACACGTATCACAATGAATGTCTGGATCTAACCCCCACTTCTGCCATGCCTGATGACAACGCACTGTGAGCAATATGTGCGCGCAGCCGCTCGTCGAGCTGCGGTGTGACGCCACAGTGGCTTTCATGCTCAAGGCCAGTTCAACGATTTTCCAAAAAGGCAAGTTTCTCCCAAGTGTGTGCTGGCCACCACACAGACCCCCCTACAGCTCATCGCACCCCCCTACAACTCACATGTACCCCCCTACAACTCACATCTCTGGGTACCAAGAGATGGAGGGGGGTACATGCACCCCCCTACAACTCACATCTTCTCAAATTCCTCTGAGCTGAGGTATAGGGGGGGGGGTGTTTCAAAGTGACTCGAACATAATGCGTCTTTAGACATCCGCTATCCGTCGGCCTCAGTTAAGAGACACCTAAGACTCACGCTTAATTCACAGACCCGGCACGATGTCGTCGTCACGAGTCATATCCACGAGCATAGTTGGGGCACGTGGGGGACAACGGGGACGCGAGCAACGAGCTGCCAGTGGGTACAAGTACAGGTTTAAACTTTTATAAGGGCCTAAAACTGAAGTCAAAACGCACTTTTACGCCCGCGCAGCGGCCGAAGAGGTTCTAGCGAACTGTCTAAGCGCACTTTTCGCCCCCCGCGCTCCAGCTACAACTTGTTGGAGCTGCGCGGGGGGCTCGAAACTGCGTTCCATTCAAATTAAACCAGGCGCGAGAGACCCAGCCCCCCCTCTCAGATGCGCTCATTTGCCTGGAAATGTCGACGGTGAGGCTGGATTTCGGAGGGGGGGCTGCTCGGAGGGTCCCATAGCACCCACCACACGTTGGGTCCACGGGGCGGGTTCCGCCCTTGCGCGCACGCCAGCTGCCCCTTCTGGTACCTGGAATTGGACGGAGGTGCACGCCGCTCGACGCCCGAGGCACATCTTTTCGGGGGCGGGCAATGGTGCGCAACAACAAGACGGTCCCGCCCACAGGTCACCCGCGCAGGTACACGAGCAGCGGCACGACGCAGGTGTCGCAGGCGCTGCGCATCGCGCACAACGAGGCGCTCGTCGCTGCCGGCCAGCGCAAAGCGGAGAAGGAGGCCGTGCGAGAAGAGAGTGGCCGAGGCTCGAGCAAAGGCTGCGGAAGCGCGCGCTGACGCTGACGCCTCGCGCGCTGAGGCTGACGCCGCGCGCGCTGACGCTGACGCCGCACGTGCGAGCGCAGCGGTGGTCGAATGCGACGCTCACTTCGTCACCGCTCTCGGCTGCTCCCATCGCGTGGGAGCAGCCGAGGGTAGTCATCGCGACCCCTCCCTACCCGCGCAGGTACCCACGACGGTGGAGATCGACTTCACGGCGGCCCTAGTGGTGCGTGGCCCGCCGCTCCAACCCTTCTCTCAATCTCGTCGCGCCTCCACTCCTCTCATCTCACCATCATTTTCACACGCATTGCGTCCGCGCGCTGCTGCCTGCCCACATTGCCCGCCGCAGCCCGAGCACTGACGCAGCATGCTTCTCCACTGCTGTGGCAGGTAACACCTCTCTCAGCGCGGCGCGGCGCCATCACCACCACTCGCGCGCGTCGGCGCGGTCGAGCGTGTGCGCTCGGCACGCGTCATCCCCGGGCTGCTGGCCACGCGGCTGCCGCGCGGTGCTCTCGTCTGTACATTTGTAGGTCGTGTGCGTATGTGACCGTTTTGTTCAGTGTCTATCCATGCAGTCTCGCAAAGCGCAATTCGCCAGTTGTACACCGTTCTCTCGCGGTCCCCGACCCGATCCGATCGAAAACGATGACACACATACCGCGTGTTCGTCGTGCACGCGACGCTCGCGACGCACCTCCCGTCCCCGCATCGGTTCGGCGTTCGCCACAGGACACCACGCCGCACGCGTCCACAACGAGGTCGAGGACACGATATACCAAGTCACCGACAGACCCGCAGTCGCGTAGGTTCAACAAGTTGTAGCTGGAGCTCGGGGGGCGGGGAACTACGTTGGCCACTATCATAGGAATTCCTACGGCCGCGTAGCGACCGAAGAAATTTTGCCTTTTTCGGATCTTTTTTTCGTCGTATATGCACGCACCCCGCGACCGAAACCACCACGCGGTCACGTGCGCTAGTGGGCAGGTGTGCGCCATGGCGGCGTGTGCGCGCGCGAAGCAAACCGCGCACTTGACACTTGACGCGACGACGGTTTCTATCATATGTTGTGCGCGGGGCCTGGCCGGCGCGGTCTGGTGTGGGTGTGTAAACCCCCCTCCAAACGCGCACTTTTACGACGCCGCCGACCCCGCTCTGGGTTTTAGCGATTTTTCTAAGCGAACTTTTAGGCAGCACCAACAACTGGTTGTCCCGTATAAAAGTTTAAACCTGTACTTGTACGCCGCCGGAAGAGAGCTGCTCGAAAGCGAGCTCGAAAACACGCTGAGAGAGCTTGAATACGCTGAGAAAGCACGCAATGCCGAAGACGCCATTGTCAAAGACGTTAAGGCTGAGCTCTCGAAGGCGCCACTCAACCCCATAGGCGCCATCATGCGTGCGCTGGCGCGGCACCAGCCAGACGCCGCTCCCAAGCACGCGACGGCGGCTTCGGGATCCATCGCATCGATCTTTACGAACGATGATCTCAACGATACAGAGCTGTACGGCGATGCTATGATGGCAGAGCTACGTCGCATGGGTGCCGCTGTCAATGCCGCCAAAGACGTCTCGGAAGCTGCCGTCGACGCTCTGCTCGACCACGTTGGGCTCGGAGAAGGCGGTATCACCGAATGGCTCCGCGGTCGACGCGAAGGTGAGCCGTGGGAGGACCGAGCGTTTACTATGACACGATTCAAACGGCTCCTGAACAGCTGCCGCGAGGATCTCGCCACCGGTGCGTCGGGTGTGTCCCTGTACCCAATGCGGTACACACACGTTGGCACACTCGAAGTGCTGCTGACGGCGTTCCGCGAGGCAGTCCGGTGTAGTGTCAGTGACGGAGCCGACACATACCCGGCGGAGTGGGCGCGGTGGCTGTGTGTACTCATAGCCAAAAAGAACCGCGATCCGCGGCTGTTCAAAAATCTGCGTGACATCTGGCTGCTCGAGCACGGGCAAAAGCTGATGGAGGGGCTTGTCAAACTCGAGTTTGACGACGCAGCCCACGTCGCCGTGCCGCCAAGCCAGTTCGGTTTCATGAGGCGGCGTGGCGCGCCGCAGCCCACCACAGTACTGCATGTGCAGGCGGAGCAGGCGCATACTATCGCCGGCGCGCAACGGCGAGCGCCGGTTTACCGGGCGTATGTGGACTACCGCACACTGTTCGAGTCTATCGCGCACAAAGTGCAAATGCGAGTTGAGGAGCGCACGGGTGTGGCACTGAGCGCGTCCAAGGCGGTGTTCGCCATACAGCACGCCGCACATGGACACTACGACACGCAGTACGGCGTGAACGAGCCCGGCTTTCCCAGAGCCAATGGCAACGTGCAAGGGAGCCACACCGGGCCGGTCAAAAGCAATCTGGTGCTGTCCGTCGTGCAGCGTGCCATCGAACTCGAACTCGTCGTGGACGGATCGCTGTTCGTAGGGCCCGACGGGCACGAGGTCAATCTCCCGACGCTCTTCTTTGCCGACGACAGCGCCGGCATGTCCGACAGCCTGAAAGGAGTACAGATGTACCTTGACGCCATCTTTGCCACTGCCGTGGCACTCGAGCTGGAGCCCAACGTGCCCACGCCAAATGGGCGCACCTGGGTCAAAGTGCCGCACGGGAGGGCACTCAAAGGCGGCCGGTTCGTCGAGTACCCCGCGCTGCTGCAGGCGTTGCGCGGCGGCATGCGTGTGTTCGACCCCGCCAAATGGGCGGAGACCGGAGCGAGCGAGCGGCTCGAGGCGGACACACGAGTCCGCGACCCGGAGACCGGCGACATCTACACTGTCGTCACTGAAGTAACGGACAAGACGGCATGGCAAGGCCTGGCAGACGCGAGGTTAGCGTAGGATGCGCGTAGCCGTCGGGCGAGCTCAGCGTTTTTACCGCGGGCGTTGTGCCACCGTCCGAGCGCAGTGTTGATGGCGTACGCTTGCTCCCGCCCATGTCGCGGCCTCATGCTGCCTCCTTAGGCAAGTGTCCAGTGCCAGGGTGGGATTGTATGGTCATTGTTAGGCATAAGCCTCCTCTCTGCGCTCTCTGCTCTCGCACGCGGGCATGTCCCGTGCGCAGCTCACGCAGCTCGTACATGCACATGTACACCACCAACGCTCGCTGTACACGCAGCCGCGGCTCCTGCGGCGCGTCGTATAAGAAGGCTTTGGCAATGGCGTCTGCCATTTGGTTGCTGTTGTTGTTGTTGTTGTTGTTGTTGTTGTTGTTGTTGTTGTTGTTGTTGGGGGG
>Ga0209713_10001239_pt1 | contig 15112 bp, 7 predicted proteins | sample ArcOceMetagenome_3_FD_187444 | JGI IMG/M metagenome (GOLD analysis project Ga0209713, IMG submission 187444) | Marine eukaryotic phytoplankton communities from Arctic Ocean - Arctic Ocean- Svalbard ARC20M Metagenome (SPAdes) (version 2) | ecosystem: Environmental > Aquatic > Marine > Oceanic... | reverse complement strand
CCCCCCGCGAGCGCGCCACCCTTTTGTGCGGAGTTTGTTGTCGCTGCTGCCCTGGCCTGGAGCTGACTGGGCGCGCACGTGACCGAGACACAGGGGATGGCACCATCAAGGTCAAGATGCAACTCATGTTTGGCTTTCCCGTGGTCGTCATGACAGAGGAGGTGCACTGTCGCAAGAAGACGCGCACGCTGCTGCCAGGAGAGGAATGCCCGGCGGGCTTGCAGTGCTCCTGAGCGCCGTCTGCACGCCCTGGCAAGATGAGAGTGCTGTGACCACTGTCTGCACAGTGTGCTGTCACCACTCTCATCTTGGGTGCTGTCACCACTGTCTGCGCGCCTTTGTTACAGCAGGCGTGTCTGTGTCAGAGGACGGTGATCAAACGGGGTCATGTGCAAGGGGAGGCGTGCTCGTAATATAAAGGGAAGGAGCGAAATTGGAGGCATTGAAAGGCTCGTGCGCGAGACTCTGACAGCCTCATCGAGACAGAGACACTGAAAGCCTCATCACTGAAAGCCTCATCCCCTAGCCACCAGCAGCGCACAGCTGTAAGGAAATGCATTTTAATGTATGTGATTAATATAGAACGACAAACGACACGGTCTACTCTAGACATTCAATCGCTCAGCTGCATGAGTAGTGCAGCGCCTCGTTTGATCCAATGGCCTTGTGCTTTCGCGGTTGGGATCACAATGGGGCACACAAAGTTGCTCGAGTGGCCCGTTGTGGCGAGCACGCCGCGCCTGGCCGCTGTGTTGTACAGGGGTGCCACATACACCCCCTCCACCTCAGGATTGCCCTCACTGTCGACCACTTCTTCCTTCCATACACAGGAATATGCAGGCCTCTCGCGCGGCATGAAGTGCATGACGGGCATCGGCGAAAACAATACTTTGGGCTCTGACTCGTCCAGCAGCTTCGTCTCCTTGTTCCAGCGGCATGCCTCGCAGAAGGGGCCGTATACGTACACGCCCTCTTCTGGGGCCTGCTCATACTTGTCGCCGTCCAACATGATATGCTCAAAGCTCAGAGTGTCAACTGGAATAGTGTACTTGCGGGCGTAATTCTGCATTCCGCCGGTCATGAAGGCATGCACGAAGAAGAAACCAGAAAACCAAAACATGGCCGGCATTTTCGTGTCAATCCATGTTTTGAAGAACGCCAGGCGGGCGTGAAAGTCCAAGACATACGAGCCCAGGGGCTTGAGGGATGGGTACGATTTTTTCGACCACACGCCTGGGACCTTGTTTGTATTGAGGGCTTGCTGCACTTCTTCCAAGTCTGCCGACATTACAATGAGGCCCTTGAGTGCCTTGCGTAGGTTGACCAGGGAGCTGCGCACTGTGGAAATGAGTCCATTGTAGCGGATCAGTTCCTGTGCCAGCACCGTATTCATGCTCTCGTCGAAGCGGATCGGATACTTTTTCATGACTCGCTCTCGGTCGAACTCTGTGGGGGTGCGGTTCAGGATATCTTCCGCAAGCTTGTCCAACGCTTCCTCCGCAGATTGACCACCTCCGCCGCCACCACCACCGCCACCCGACTCTGTTGACAAGACTGTGTCGCAGAAATAGTTGGTGTCTTGTTGGTCCTTTGTGATGTCTGCGTTGGCGTGAAGTCCGAAGACTTCAGGGGCCTGAGTCAGTGGCAGCGAAGTGATGTGCTCCAGGATGGTGTCCATGTCTGGATCCCCGTCAGGGCAATGATAGATGCCCGAGGGAGAGAACTTGTAGCCGTCCTCGTACACCAACGGAGTGTAGAAACCTGAAAGCGCGCACAGAAGGAACCTTCTGTCCTTGTCGTCTGTAACTCGTCCCCCGTAGTTGCATTCTCCGATTAGGTAGTTCAACGCCTGAAACTGGTCCGCCTCGTAGTCATTGAGCATCATGAGGGTCTGACGCAAGCTGATGGTCATGTCGCCCATCGTGAACTCGTAGGGAATGTTCCATCCCAAGGGCCCAAAAGACCGGCGCTCCTGCATGAGGGCATGGAAGAAGCAGAGAGCTGCACAGATACAGAGCAGTGACAAGCTGATGTCAGCGCAGATACGTGTTTGAAACACATTGACACCACGCGGGTGTTGGCAACACAAAACAGCTCAAACACTTACCGTAGCACATTTTCTTCCACTTGAGTGGCTTCCTGCAGCTGGCAAAGAAGTCCTCATTGGCAAGAGGATCAGCCAGGAAACTTCCCTTGACATTCAAGCGAATGCCTTTCGCCGGCTCGTTTGTCATTTTGATTCCATTCTGCAGAACAGCCACAGGGAAAACTGGCGATGGATAGCTTGTGAGCCAAAGACGAAAGTTCTTGTGCGCAGTGTCCGGCCTGAATTCTTCACAAATGCGCTCCAGCGTTGTCATCCAGCTACCGTACACGTGGCAATTTTGAAGAACCACCCACCCCCCTTCCTTGTAACCTTCATCGATGTACCTTGCGGCAAGCGGCCCCTGGCCCTGGCCAAGAGACACACTTTTCATTGTCTCTCCGAAGCCCTTTTCATCTGCAAGCTTGAACAGCGCTGCGTTCGGGTCTGAGCCTGCCGAGAGGATAAATATGAGCGGGGAGCATGGGTTGGAGTCCTGGTAGCATGCTTCGAGGTCTAACGGAGGAGGCTCGATGAACTTCTGGCCCATCTCCTTCGCGACAAACAACATGGTGGCAGGCACAAGCTTATCAGGCCGAATGCATCGCATAATCATAAGTCTGGTAAAGGACGCGCAGTCGTTCCATTTTCCTGGAAACGTCATGTTGTATGGCTCGGCAGATTGGAACAGATCCTGCCACTGATCCTTGTACGTCTCAAAATCTTCCTTGAATCCGTGCGCCTGGTCAAGCTTTGACATCCGGCCGATCTCGCCCCAGCTCTTATCAACTAGCCATCCGCTGTATGGATTTGGCTCCGGATCCCCAACAGCAATGCCGCCAGTGAGCAGGAACTTGAGATCTTCTTCGCTCAGCACATTCTCTGCGCGCATCATCCTTGTGCACAGCAGGAAGGAGAAGATCAGCTTATCCTTCTCAAACAATGACCGACAAACCATCTTATATAGGAAGTAGGTGGCGAACTCGAAAAGATTTTTGAGCCGCTGATCTAATTCTGTTGCCGGTTCACTATCTTTGATGGCTTGAATAAAGAGATTGATAAACCAAGTCAAAGAGTATTGATACATCGGCTCTATATTTCCCAGGGAGGAAATGACAAAAAAGCTGATCGACATCCTCCACGCAATATCAGTGTACCCGGCACGGGCCTCATCGATGCGCTTCTCCGTGGCATCAGCAACAACCTGCTTCTCTTCGATTTCGTTTGAAATTGCCTTTGCATCTTTCAACACCTGAATTCCTTCTTCGTTTTCTAAGATGTTTCCTTCTGCAGAAAGAACTTCAAGGATTTTATCTTCTGTCTCTTTGAGCCTGCGTTTGTTCTCTGCGCCTTGCAGAATGAGAGCGTTCTTCTCCTCTTCTAAGTCTGGACGTTCCTGCGCGACAACAATGCCTAAAAGCTGGTCCTGCAGTCCATCCTGGGTGATCATGAAGTTCAAGAGAGAAACTTTTACTGAAGTCTCGGGCATGTAGTGCGGGTTGGGGAGCTTTGTAGTAATGTAAAAACGGAAGTCCTTTGAGTATTCGATGGTGGCGTCTCCCAGGCGCAAGCACATCACCCCGCCCTGTTTGAACGTCTGTCTGAGAAGCAGTGGCTCAATCGTTGGGTCCAGTTCCTCCTGCACGTTCTCAAGGAGAACAGGAGTACCAAATTGAATGGAGTTTTCCAAGGTGCGCACGAAATCACCATCAGTGAGTTTGATCACTTTCATGCCGCTCTTCTTCTCCATATTGCGGAAGTATTTGTTTGCCTGTCCTTGAGGATCAATGCACAACGGCCATCTTCTTGCGTTCGAAACCACGATCCCATTGTCCACAGAAAAGGAATCAGCTGGGAGTCCGGCGATTATCCACTCGCGGATTTTGACTTGATCGCCCAAAACACTCTGGAGGGAGAAATTATCAGATCGAGGGATGGCCTTCTCTGCCAAGTTTTGCACCCACTCATCGATGACATTATCACGGTATGTACGCATGAATGCCCCCAGATATGCGACATAGCCTGATGCCACCAAAACATCCCCCGTGAGGTTTGTCTTCTGTCTTTCCAGGTCTTCGGCAACAGACGTCCAACGCGATTTCTCACCACCGAGACCATCAATGAGTTCCGTGGCACGCTCGAGCTTTAATTGGCAAAGGTCCGCCTGGTCTTGCAGCTCTTTTGATTTGATCTTGCATCCTTCCAACTGATCAAGAAGCCCATCCAGCTCGTCTACAATAACTTTGAGCGCCGCACGTTTGCCTTCCAGCACCTTCATCGCTGCAGCTAATTCAGTCTCTGCTTCCGCAAGTTTGATCTTTTTCGGAGCGACAATCTTGGCAACTCTGTCATAACTTTCCATGGCCAGCACCCACTTACACAGGCCCTCAGCTGCACTTGATGCCTTGGCAATCTGTGCCGGTGTAAACCCTTCATTGCCTACGAAGTCTTTACGAATTTTTTCAATCACCTTTGCATCTATATTATCTTTGTCGTACTCCTTCAAAGTAGTCAACAGCGTGCCCGTATTGAGGAGCTTAACAGCCGGACTCCACCAATCATCAATTTTTTTGCCAGGCGTGTCTGGATCGTTCTTCTTCTCCGGCTTTATCTGAAGCATTACTAAAACCGCCTGCATCGCCAGCTGCACACCTGCAGGCGGCTTGCCCATCGCTTTCACGAGGTCAATGTCCTGTTTCTTAATTGTGTCGAGCGCCTTCAGGGCTTCGTGCACAATAGGCATCGCCTTGTCCAGATCTGACTGGCATTCGTCCTTTACAGCCTGGACGGCTGCTGCCTGCTCAGCGGTTGCTGCCTCATCCTTTGCAGCCACTGCCTTCTCCGCTTCAACTTGAGGTACCTTCGCCTCCACTTGCTCTGTGAGAGCTCCTGTCTCTTCTGCCGCCTTAGCGAGCCCTGGCTGCAAATCAATCAGCTCCTGCTTCATGATATTGACAGAATCTTCAGCTAGACTTAAAGCTCCGAGACCACCCGTGTAGCGCTTGATGAAGAGTTCGACATCCTTTCGCTTGACGTCCAGCAGAGTTTTGTATGTATTGATCAGTTCAAGATAAGAAGTAGGGGTGACATAATTTTTCCGCCGCGTCTCCTCCCAAAACCTCTCTGTGAGGTTTCTGGCACTAACCTGCATTAGAATACACATGTCGACGCAACTGGCTCGAACATCGTCTGAAGTCATCTCCACGTCAGCCAAGAATCGCGTTGCAACAGAGAGGAGCGCATCATCTGGCCACGACGTAAACCAGTCAATTGTGCAGCAGTTCACCAAAGAAGGAAACTGTCTCAGACGAGATCGGAACGAGTCGCTGACGGGGCTGAATGCCAATACTACGTGTAGATTTGCCTTACACCGCTCAATGAAAAATGCCCATGATTCTGCTGGCGTATTCAGTGGTCTTCCCAACTGCTTCGCTGCAGGTCTGACCTTCTCACCGAGCGTTGCTTTTTCATCAGAGGCAAACAGATTTGGAACCTCTGCCGTGTTCAATAGGTTGTTGATATCTTCGACAAAGGCCTCCATCTTGATCTGGGAATCTGTGAAGAGAAACGTAGTAGATCTTCCGTCTCCTCCAGCAGATGTCAGTAACCGCTTCAAATCTTCACGCCACTCATTCTTGCCGTATACCTTCGAGATCTCAATTTCGACCACCACAAAATCCATAATGAAAGATGCTAAACGAGTACAGCTTTGGCGACCACTCCCACCAACGCCAACCAGTAGTGCATGCCCTCCAGGATTACGCAGCACGCGGCAGATCCTAGTAATGTGCTCAATCATGAACAGAAACAAGACTAGCTGCATTGGCTTCTTGCTCATTGCGTTGTAGTCGTCCAAGAAGGTGTTGCACACATCTATCACAGCCTGAGGCTCTCGCATCTCAGCGTACACGCGTTTGCCTTCGGGATTGCCAAAATCCCCAAACAACAGGCGTCGAATCTGTGGGATTTGAACCTGACCACCATCCTCCTCCGTCAGCAAGTGCTCCATGATTTTGTTCAAGTCAAAGCTGAAATTTTTCTTCAGCGTATCACGAATGAATTCAATCAGCCATGAACGATCTTTATCATCTGTCAGACGATCATAAAACACTCGGAGAATCTCATGAACCCAAAGTCTGACACCTTGTTGGCCCTCTGTCATACTTTCAGTGTCTGCCATCAGAACACCAAATACGACCCGAGCGAAATCGCGCAGGTTGAATAGGTAGTGGCTTTTGAGCGGGGTGGGCAGCAAGTTGCTCAGAGCAGCATCATAGACCTCCATGGTACTCTTAATCATGTTGTCCTTCAACGATTTGATAACTCCTGGGGTGCCCTTTTTCTCGTACTGAAATTTCATAATGGAGTCAAAAATGCCAGTCATTGCCTCCCCGTCGAATTCTGTCACGCTAATCACATTGAACCACCTAGTGAAGCGAGGAGTGATGAAAGTCCGCCCTCCCCCGGGAGGACCCATAGCGCACACGTACATCATATCGATAATGTTGCGGAATGTCTTCTCCTTGTTATCGTACCAACCGTCGAAGTCCATATACTGCCGAAGGATTTCAATCGGCGGCTGTGCCCCATAGGTCTCTTTCGTTGGCATGTTGAGGTCATCAACGAAAACCAAACACGTTTTGCCAACTGGAGGTCCGTAAACACCTTTCCTCCTCTTGTCAAGCTTCGCGTCGATGATCTCTTGAGTCTGCGCAGCTGTGGTCTGGGCTGAAAATCCGAGGGAAATTACACCAAACTTGTCGGGGCTTAGGCCAGAAAGGAGGTGGTTATTGATGTACACAGTCTTACCCGTACCCGTGGGACCGACAAGCAGGAATGCCATCTTGTTCAATTTGTGGTTGAGATTAGCATTCTTGCAACACATGTCGAGCCAAAACGTGTATCTGGTGGTGTCGATTGTAGGCACGATGATTTCGTGGGGCTCCATCGTCACAGGGAACGGCTCACGGTTGATCAGTGATGTCCACAACACCCACTTTGCCTTCGACTTCTCAAAGTAGTATTGGTAAATGTTGCCCTCTTTAGGGAACTGATTTGCAATCTGGTGGGTGCCACGCTCACCTTCTTCGTGGTACGGGGCAGGAACCGTTCCTGCCGTGCATTCTTTGATGAATTCGCTGAACTTTTCGCGCCCGGGTCGATCTACACTTGCACAAACACTCCATGTCAAAGCGAACAGGAAGATTCCTTCTAGTTGGGCAGTTGCTTCCTTCTCTGACAACTGGAAGTGTTTTAATTCCTTTTCATAGCCCTCTCCAAACTTAAAATCTTCAAGCATACTATCGAACATTTTCAACAGTGACCAGCCCATGTGAATATCGGAGGAAGGAGAAACCTCCTTTAACTCTTTCCTCAAATACTTGAGAGCAGGCGGAACTAGCCACTTGAACAGTGATTCTATCATGGCCTTGTCGTTCTCTGACACAGTGTGAGGTAGCGTATTGAGCCAAGAGGATAAGCTGGGTAACAAACCCATCTGATGTGGCTCGTAGTATACCATTCCGCACCGACTCACCGTAGCGGGAGAGGCAACCTCAAGATCCTGAGGCTCGAAAATCATGTTCATGGTGGACGACATCTGGATGATTTCACCACTCACCAGACACAGCTTCTTGTTATCGTCCAAGACTGTATTCATATTTTCGATCCAGATGGCGTCGACAGGGCCATCAAACATTACCCATTTCCTGTCCGGAGAGGGATCCGAAGCGGCAGTGCGGAATAAAACAGCAAGTATACCATCAGTCCACTCGTTTGACACCGGATCAGTTTGGCCGTACAGTTGTCCCATGGTAATGCTCTTTGGATTCATGTGGAAAACCTTGACATGATTTTCATCATTTTGATCTAGATCTTTGAGCCTACCCAACGCCTCCTGCAAGCACCGATAGCTGCAAGTCTTGCCTCCGTACGAAAGACCAACAACCATTAATCCGTGGCGGACCACAATCATCTCATAGAGCTCAATGGTTTTCTGAAGGAAATACGCCTCTGGCTGTAAATTTGCCTCTGTGCACGCCCAGTGCATTGCATCAAGCATGTTGACATAATCTGGTTGCGGAAGCTGAACTCCTGGAAACAGGTCTTTTGTTATGCCCTCGAACAGGGGCAGGTCATGTGAAAGGAATTTCGGGAGATTAACATCGCGAATGGACCGAAGCATGAGGGTCGACTCATTCTCCTCTCGGTATGCCTGCTTGAGATTTCCGGCAGCACGAAGCACAGCCATCACAGCTCGCATACCGTAATCGTAATGTGTTTGTGAGGACAACTGCTCGCTGCAAAGCTTGTAGGTAGCCACAATCTTTTTAGCAAGAGTCCGTGCATCACTAAAACCAAATGACATCAACATGATCTCGCCGATCATTGCATAATCTGGGACCATCATGGCTACCGTCCGGAATAGAACCTTAAGGTTGTCTGGGAGCTCAGCTCGACCCGCATAGCCCGGGTTCATCGTGATGAATACCGCACACGATCTGATAAGGTTGAGGTGGCTTCCCTCAAAATCAAACTCAGTCTTCCCGAGCTGAACGCTTCGCTGAATTACCATTATCTGCTGCGCCACAACTGACAAAACCTCCAAATCTATCCGATTAAACTCGTCGAAACAGGCCCAGGCACCGCAACTTGCCACACCTTTGAAGAACTTGCCCATTGCCAAGTAATCCAGGCCGTCGGAGCAGTTAAACACCACGCAATAATTCGAGATCGCTTTGGCCAAATCTTTTGTCGTCTCTGTTTTCCCTGTGCCCGCCGGGCCTTCCGGAGCGCCTCCGAGATAGAGTTGCAGCGCTCCCATGAGAGTGCGATAGCATCTGTCTGTCAGCGGTGTCACTACCAACCTCGAGCTAACCCCGAGGTATTCATACCCGTATTTGAGTGTCGCGGTGATCATTTTGCAAGAGACATTTTCTTCTTCCCAGACATATCGCATCTGAGCCAGCCAGGAGAAATCTAATGGACTCCGTACGCCTTCTTCAGCCAGTGCTGTGGTCATGTCTCTCGCATGCACGTCTAGTACGCACATGGCACCGATTGCCTGGCGCTGCAATTTAGTCAACTGACCACGAACGAGCTCAATAATATCGTTTAGCTGTTCAGTGCATTTATCTGCATACCTATTCACACCTTTTCCGTCTGGCTCAACAATCGAAGCCTCAACTTCTGTCGTCCAATACATTTGTCCAATACAGATGATACACATTCCAGGCCAGTCGAGAACCCACTGGATTCGCGCAGTATCTCGGTATGCTAGACGTGCTTTGGACGTCTGGTCTCTGACAGCCTCACGCATGAGAGCTTCTGTCTGCAGCAGCCATTTCTCGACAGCGCCTCTAGCTTCCGCCGGGTTCAATCTTTTTGGCCAGGGGACAAGCTCGTTCTCTGAACTGAACATGCCTTCGATAACAAGATCATCATTAAATTGCAGCTTATCGATAGCCTCGAAGCACTTCTTCAAATGTGGCTGGACACGCAGAGGATCCTTGGTTTCGGCCAAAATCGACAGCAATTCATCGTTAGAAAGGAAGAAAAACCGCGAGAAGAATAATCTCTTCTCTTCCAAATATGCGTTCAAGCCCTTGTTGATGAGCTCGAGCAGGTCGAAGGACTCCTTCAGGTTTTCTATCAGTCCCTCCGTCCGGGAAAACGCCAACACTTTGGGATTCTCGAGGCACCTCGATACCGTGCCTCTAACCATTCCGTCGACCTTGACGAAACGCTCAGCCTCCTTAGGCATCTGCTTCTTGATATCTTCGGAGGCAAATATGGGCTCTAGATACAGCCATTGTCCTTGCACTTTGATCCAATAATCTAACACATCTTGAGTGACCTGCAGAAAGTTGTCCCACTCTTGAGCTCTCTGCTCAAATGCCTTGATGTACGGCGATGCAAGCATCGTCTGCGTCTTGACAATCTGATCGTCCAGGATCGTCTGGATCTCATCGACACAGCTGCCGGTCAGGATAGAGGTTCCAGTATCGCGATACGGAGTAAGAACAAACTCAGCCTCAGTCCACTCGGACAGCTGCTTGTCTAAGTTCTTCTCTAGAGAATACTCCTTACTTGCTGATTCGCTGATCTCCTCCATTTTTGGCAGATATGATTCCAGCTTCTTGTCAATCATGTCCTGCAGGCTGGTTCTGTCGTGGGGCTTAATCGACATTCCCACGACATCTGCAAACGCATCCCAATGACGATCTCGAAGACCGGGATTGCATAATGCCAAGACGAGAGGAACATTATTTTTGAATAGCCCAATACTCTCTTTCATCGACATTGCCAGCTTCAGAGCATTAGGCTTGTCAGACCAGGTCTTCTGAAACTTGTAGGCCGTGCGCCAGGAGTTGTCGACGTCATTTTCCACCTTTTCTGGATCCAGATCTGTAATAGACCCGTGCAGCCAGTTCTTCACGTCCTGCTGCGCGTCATACACAGACTTGAATAAGAACTCAAAAGGCTCGAGCTGCGTCAGATTCTCTTCTACCTGAGGATTGACAGTGGGGTTCCAATTGAAAATTTCCTCTTGCTCATTTATGAGTTCAAGTTCGGCCACCAGGTCCTCAAGCTCTTTTCTGAGCTTGGTGGCTTGATTCAGGTATTGGTGAACTGCGTTTGGATCACCCAACTCGTTCATACTCGCGATCTTTTCTGAAGTGGCCTGGACGTCATCTTCGAACCTTTTCTGGCGTTGTCTAAGCTTATCTTCCATAGACTCTTCCTGGTCAAGGATTCTCATCATGGCTTCATCCAGTACTGGCTGGATTTTATCAGGCCACATGTACGTCTTCGTATTGAGCATCATGTCTTCGTCCGAGATTTCCTTACCAAGGCTATGCAAAAAGTCAACACGCTTCGAAATGCTCAATATTTTCATGTGCAATGCAGCCTGCTCTTTGGGCGCATTTTCCAAGAAAGCCTTGAGGGCTTTCATTTCGTGCGACTCTTTTGGTTTTTCCATTGCTCTTGAATTCATTGCTTCGAACCGAAGGCAAACCTCCTGCATTTCTTCAACATTTTGAGCAACAACTTGAGCTAGCAGCAAATCTGCCATTTGAAGCGCCTTGTTCTCGATCCCTCTTTTGACAGGCTCTGTCTGCACAACGAAGAGACCCATATACACATCCGACACTGTAAGGTCCGCCACGTCAGCAGCGGCCTTCCGATACTTTTCAATATCAATCCTGTACTGTTCGAGCGGATGCTTGTGCGCCTTATATTCTTCTCCCATCCTATACGGATCCTGGCTCAGCAAGTTGTTGAACTCGTGCACGTACTTCTCGTACATCTCCACTAGCTTTTTGGGTCCTTCCATATTGGCAGCTAGCACTTGACGGATGCGCTCTTTTGTCGTTTCGATAGACTCTTCATCAGATCTTGCCACCCGCAGTACACTCCCGCCATCGCTCGCAGAATCAAGAAGCTGTGCTGAGATGCTCTCAGCGTCGTTAGACAGCTGCTCATCAGTAATAATCTCTTCTGGCTCACGAAGTTCCTCCTTGTCGGTGAATGGAGAATATGGGGGCAGGGCGCTGGGATCAAGGGATGCAAACCCGTCGCACGCTCCAATAGCATGGTCGAGAATCGATCGCAACGATGCATCGATCTCCTCAAGGCCTGGCATAATTCGGATGTGATTTCCACCTACTTGAAGCTTGATGAAGAGTGCTGGCATAATCTTCACGTCATTCTTGCCCTGAGCTGCAACAGGAATTAGGTCTTCATCAATGGGTGTGAACTGCTCGAAAAAATGTGTGAGATTCGAGCATGTTGACTCCACCAAACCACGCAACTGTCTTGTCATTAGAACCGACATCGTCTTAAACAGGCTTTCTTTAACGTGTATCAGTTGCGGTAGTTGCGGGTCTTCTGGAGGGTCGAGAAATGCGTGCACTACATGCGGAAACCACTGCTTTTTCAGTGTATTCCTTGTTGACTCGCAGTGGTCGATCTGCGCGACTTTGTATCGATCCAGCTCGGAGGTACGATGCGATCCATCGAGACGAATGTTGAGAAGGAGCGAGGCCTCATACGGCATCCAAATACCCTGCAGCTCTAGAGCGATACTATTGACAGTGAGAAGAGAATTGGACATGACCTCCCGTGCGAGTGAAACCGATCTGGTCCAGGATGGCGGTGGGATATTTGTTCCCCGCTCTAATCTGCTCAAAACCAGCACCCCGTGCGTTCTTGGGTCAGCGCTGAAAATCAGGTACAGAGCAGGCTGGAGATACAATCACAGGGAGCAGGCCTCGACTTACGTGTCTCCGAATTCAAATTCAAGGCCGCGTCGCAAGGCAGATTCGCGCGGCGTTGCAGAAACTTGCAGACGCTTTCTCTCGTCCTCGTTGAGAAGAACATAATCTGCAATCGCTTGCCTCACGCTTTCGTAGTACAAGCCATTCATCTCAGACAGCATCTCGTCCACCATCTCGTCCGCAAGGTACTGCACAAGAAGGAAAGCACAAGTCAGCACACACCACAATTCTCTAGTGTGCGCCGGCAGACAGCAGCCGCACCTTAGGGATGGCATTGAATGAGTCTACGTGGGCCATGCCACACACGTTGAAAATCCACTCCTTCTTGATTGGCGCTATCGAGTCGCTGTCCACGTTGTCCATCAAAGCATAAAAGTTCTGGTGGGCTTCGGCCTCGAGCTCAGAAATGGGACGAATAGTGTCATCGCGCGCCAGCGCAAGCGAGCGCTGGCGAGAAAAGTGAATTGCCGCGTCCGTCGCCTCTGGCGCCTGCACGTTCAAGGTTGCGTAGTATTCGGCGGCGCCCTTGCCTGGAGCGGTCGCCTGAAACATAACCCCCGACAGCAGCTGTCAGTCTGCGTCGGGCAGAGCGTTCAATGCGCAACGCGAATCGTGCGGGGCGCACGGCGCAAACCTTTGCCGGCGGGTTCGGGGATGAAAATGCGGACCCTCCGAGACGCTCCTTCAACACACTCTTGGTCAGGGCCATGGCGTGTGGGCTCCAGTAGCTCCCGATCCTGTCGCTGGGACTGCGAAACAAGAGATCGTGTTCGTATACCGTCGACGCCCGCGTCATGGCGCACGAGTCAAAGGGCGTTGTGATGTTTGGGCCCTATGTTTTGGTGTTGCGGGGCCCCGGGTGAGAACTCGGCGGGTGCGCACGCAAAGGCGGAAGGCGCGACACAGGGACACGAGCGCCGCTGCAGCACGCGCGGCGCCGCGCGGCGCGAAGAGACCTTGGACATCACGGAGGACGGGTCGGGCATGCCGCTGCCGCCGAGCACCGGCAAGGGCCTGTTTGTGTTGAAAGGCGACGGCGTGACGAAGGGCTTGCGCGGCGAGCATGCCTGGGCGCCAATTGGCGCCCCGGTCGGAACGCGCAGCCGGCGGCCCTTGTGCGAAACCGAGTTGCCACCGACGAAACCACCTCCCCGCCGCTCCGCCCGGCCCTCCCCGCCCTCAATCGGCGGCGCCATCGCCGCGCGGCAGGCCGGCGGCGGAAAACCGCCCGCAGTCACAGCCCAGGACGCGGCCGCAGTCGCGCCACAGTCCCCGCCGCCGTGTGTGCGCGCGCGCCCGGCGTTGGGTTTTGGCGAGCACAAACGGTAGCCGCATCTTGGCCCTTTTTTCTTTCCCGTGTTCGTGGCTCCGCGCCGCTGTCACTGTTTATCTGGTGCCCGGAAGAGCGAGGCGTCGGAGAGGCGGGGGTCCCCGGCATGGCCGCGGCCAAGGCGGGCGGCGGGGGGGCGGGGCCCGAGAATGGGCGGGAGCGGGTGTATGACGAGGACTCGGGCATCACCTGGGTCGATTTCACCGACATCATCAACAAGGCCTCGGCCGGTGCGCGCGAGCTGCGTCGGCGCGCCGCGGCGCGCGGAGATGCGCGCGCGAGCAGGAGGAGCAGTAGGCAGTGCAGGCGCAGCAGGGCGCGCGCGTGCGGACGCCGGACACGCGGCCGGCAAGGAGCCCGCGTGCGCGAATGCCTGCGAGCGCGTGCCCCTCGGAGGCGTGCGGCCTGCGCCACCCCTTACCCCCGCGCCGTGCCGCGCCCCGCAGAGCTCGACAAGGGGCAGATGCTGCACGCGGACTCCTTCAACCTCGGCGACAGCATGTCGGCGCTGGAGATGATGGACCCCAAGATGGACGCCGGCGTGATCAACGAGAAGAACGCATCCGTCATTCCCGTCGGTGCCTGCCCGAGCACCTCGCGCCGCCCGCGCGCGCGCGCGAGCGCCGGGCCGGTGCCACGCCGCTCTGACGATTGCCGTGCCCCCCGCTGTGTGTCGCAGACGAGTGCTTTGATCGCGGGCTGGTGGACCTGGACCCGGATGTGCCGACGACGCTCATGAGCATGGACGAGCTGCTTGCGCTCGAGATGACGTGGATGCGCGGCACCGCCATGGTCCAGACGCTCTTTACGTGCCTCTACTGCCAGCGCCCGGCCGCGATTCGCAATAGGCTGCTCAAGGTGTACTGTCAGGGCGTGCTCAAGACGTGTGAGGTCGCGAAGCGAGCGGCTTCCCGCGCCAACGTGTACGAGGTAAGCGCAGCTGCGATGCTTTCCGTGCGGTGAGCTCGTGCTGCACGCTCTCTGACACGGTGTCGCAGGAGGAGGACCTGAGCACCAACACTGGGGGCTTTGCGCTGTGCGAAGACATGACGGAGGAGCAAGTGTCAGCATCGCTGCTTGCGGAGGAAGAGGAGCTGCAGCAGCAGGTCAAGGCATGGAAGGCGGCAGCGGCAGCCAGCAAGGAGGAAGCTGCGGGAGACCCGTCGTCGCAAGCCGCACGAGGAGAGGAGGGCCGCCACGCGGCAGAAGGACAGGGTTTGGAGGCATTGTTGGCGCGCGTGCGGCTGCGGCGAGGGTGGTACGCGGTGGTGTGTCATTTGTCCAAGGGCTTCAAAAGCCTTCGACCCGCCCGCAAGTCCATTGCCTACGCCCAAACCCAGCTTGCTCTGGTGCGTTGCGTATCCTGTCCCGGGTGCAGGCACATGGGCCCGTGTGAGAGGGCGGGGGGGGGCGTGAGTG
>Ga0209713_10001236_pt1 | contig 15132 bp, 3 predicted proteins | sample ArcOceMetagenome_3_FD_187444 | JGI IMG/M metagenome (GOLD analysis project Ga0209713, IMG submission 187444) | Marine eukaryotic phytoplankton communities from Arctic Ocean - Arctic Ocean- Svalbard ARC20M Metagenome (SPAdes) (version 2) | ecosystem: Environmental > Aquatic > Marine > Oceanic... | reverse complement strand
AGGGCGGCTGCGGCGGCGGTGGTAAAGGCAGCGGCGGCGGCGGTGGCGACAGTCTCGGGCTTGGATAAGATGACCAGGGTGAAGGTGACGAAGATGGCGGTGCTGACGGCACCGGCAACGCCATATAATATTATATATATGCCCCAAAAAGTTGTTGAATTTCGAAGCCGCGCATGCCGTCACGCGTCAGAGGGGCTGGACCACTGAAAGGTTCAGTTTCGACACACAAGCACCAAAGCGTTGAACACATCGATTTTATTCGCAAACGTAAGTCAACAGGCCAAACATAGAACAGAACGGAACAAACGGCCAATTGCGACACACAGAATATAGATTCGAGGCAACGTGCAGGCTCGACCCGGCTCCAGGGGCTCGGCTCTCCGGTCCTAGCCGCGAGCGCAGTGTGGCCGCGGCGACCGCCGGCTGCTCACAGGAGATCCCTGGCAGTGCCACGGCCCTTCTGCGCCGCGGCGGCACCGCCGCTGGACGTGAGCGGCACATCGGCCCCCACGTCGTCGTCGTCGTCGTCCTCGACGAGCTGCCACGCGGCGGGGTCGCTCGGCGGCTGCGGCGCCAGCTGCGCCCGCGCCTCGTAGGCGGTGAGGTCGAGCTGCGACTCGTCCTTCTTGATGTCGGACGAGACGGCGAGCCAGCCGCCGGCGGGCTGCTTGACGAGCGTGAGGTTGTGCGTGTGCAGCTGGCCGCTCTTGGCGGTGTTGGTGCAGCGCGCCGTCGCCCAGCCGCCGCCGTTCTCGCCGGCCAGCACGCGCGCCATCAGGTTCTGGCCCGCCTTGGCGTTGGTGCCGGGGCCGTTGATGATCGAGATCGGCCGGCCCACCACCTCCGCCTCGTCGTAGCCCCACAGCTCGCACCACGCCGCCGAGGCCGACTGGATCCGGTGGTCGTCGTCCGTCAGCACCCAGCACTCGTCGCGCGGCCGCATCTGCGCGAGCTTGAGCCCGCGCTTCTCACGCGCCGCCGCCGTCGACCGCGCCCGCGCCCAGCGCCCGCCGGCCCCACCGGCCCTGCGCGACGAGAGCCAGTACGCGGTGAGCGACGCGCCGATCGCCGCCGCCGCGAGCACGCGCCACGACGCCCACCACGCGTCCCACCCAGTCCGCCACGCGTAGGCCGCCGCGGCGACGGCGCCGTCGCCGCGCACGACGGCCTTTGGCGCGCCGTCGAGCGCGACGTACTCGTACGGCAGCCCCTTCGGGCACGCGGTGCCGACGCCGACGGCGACGCCCTCGCCGGAGAGCGCGTCGTACCAGCCGTCGCCGCGCGCGAGCAGGCGCCCCTCGCGCTCGCCGAGGCAGTAGCGGATCGGGCGCGCGTGCTCGCTCTGCGGCCGGTTGTTGAGGAAGAGGAGCATCGCGTCGCCGCGCGCGAGGACGAGCGTCTCGTCGGAGACCGAGACGACGCGCGACGGCAGCGCCGGCCCCGGCCTGCGGTTGAGGTGCGTGTGGCGCACCTCGTTGAGCGCGCGGATCTGCTGGTAGAGCGGCGCGTCGACGTCGTAGCCCGCGTCGGCCCACAGCCCGTACCGGTTGTGGTTCTCCTTGTCGCCGGTGAGCATCTGCTCGGTGCCGCTGTACACGATCGGCACGCCGCGCGACATCATCACGAAGGCGAGCGAGTGCGCGATCCGCGACACGTCGGAGCGGCAGATGGTGGCGAGGCGGTCGACGTCGTGGTTGTCGGCGAAGACGCCCATTAGGTCGAGGTCGGCGTAGCCGGCCGTCTGCTGCGCGGCGAGCACCTTTGCGAGCGGGTGGAAGTCGGCCGGCTTCGGCGGCGCGTCGGCCTCGGCCACCTCGAAGAGCGCGCCCTGCACCGAGTCGGCGCCGCAGAAGCCGTGGCCCATCTGGTAGTAGGCGGGGAAGTTGAGCACGCCGCGCAGCCCGCCGCCGCCCTTGGCCGCCGGCCACGTGAACGACGCGTGGTAGGTCAGGTTGGCGGCCGTCACCTCGCCGATGATCTCGACGCCGGCGTCCGCCTGCAGCTCGGCCAGGAAGTCGAGCGGCACGTACGCCGCCGTGTCGAGGCGGAGGGCGTCGAGGCCGTACTCGCGCACCATGTGCTTGGTCCACCGCTTCAGCTCGGCGCGCACGTACGGGTGCGACTGGTCGAGGTCGGCGAGGTCGTAGAACCAGCCCTGCAGGATGCCCGCCTCGTCGTAGCCGCCGGCGCACTGGTAGTCGCCCGGGCCGCACATCGGGCCGAAGGCGGCGAGCGACTGGACGGGGTGCCCCGCGTACTGGTCGAAGGTCTCGGTCGGCTTCTTGCGGAGCGCGTGGTAGTGGGCCGTGTCGTTGAACGGCGACACCTTTGCGACGTCGGCGGCGCTGTGGATCGGCCGCACGTGGTTGAGCACGATGTCGAGCACCAGGCACATGCCGCGCTCGTGCAGCTCGGCCGACAGCTCCTTGAGGTCCTCCTTGGAGCCGTAGTGGCGATCGATGGCGTACCAGTCCTCGGCCCAGTAGCCGTGGTAGCCGGTGCCCGACGGGCCCAGGTCCTCCGACTCGGGCGGCTGGCCGACGACGGGCGAGATCCACACGCAGTCGAAGCCCATCCCCTGGATGTAGTCGAGGCGCTCGAGGATGCCGCGCAGGTCGCCGCCGCACCAGCCCTGGCCGGTGCAGCCGTCGGTGTCGTCGGCGCGGCCGGTGCGCTCCGAGCGCGCGAAGCGGTCGATCAGCACAAAGTAGAGCGACTTGCCGGCGACGCTGTCGTCGTCGTGCGTCACGACGCTCGTCGGCGGTGGCGGCGGCGGGCGCGGAGGCAGCGACGCCTCGAAGGCCTCGCTCTGCACGAAGGCGCCGCCGGCCGCGACGGTCGCCTCGACGCCAAACTTGGCGACGTAGGTACCGGGGCGCGCAATGTAGCTGCCGCTCGCAGCGTCGACGGCCGAAAAGTCCATCAGAGTCGGCGTGAGCTCGACGACGACGCTCTCGCCGGGGAGCAGGTGGACGCGCTCGAAGCCAAAGAGCGACTGGAGCGGCGTGCCGTCCTCGCCGGCGTTGGGCGGCACCAGGAAGCCGAGCACCACCTCGTCGGACTCGGCGTCGCCCGTGTTGGTGACGCGCACGCGGAAGGTGGGCAGCTCCGACGCCTCGGCGGCCGCGGCGAGCGACTGCTCGGACGGGAAGGTGCGACCGGCGGCGGTCGTCGCGGCGAGGGCGGCGGCGAGCGGCGAGAGCGAGAGCGCGCGCGCGCGCGCGCTGCCGGAGGCGTACGGGTCCGCGTACGAGGGGTCGGCGTCGGTCGGGGAGAGCCACGCCGAGAAGTAGGCGCTCGTCTCGGGGAAGTAGTACGAAAAGTGCGTCTGGTGGGCGGAGTAGCCGTCGGCGGCGTCGGGGTCGAGGCCGCGCGCGGCGGCGTACTCGTCGCCCGCGACGAGCATGTACGAGAAGCTCGTGTACGAGAGGCCGTACCCAAACGGCAGGACCGGCGTCCCCGTGTAGAAGCGGTACGTGCGGCCGGGGTTGGTGCCGTTGGGGCAGCCCGCGGTGGTGGCGCACGTCGGCTTGGGGAACTTCGATGGGCCGGGGCGCAGGTTGGCGTCGAAGACCGAGATGGAGTCGGTGAACGACGAGTCGTAGACCGTCTGGACGAGGCGGCCGGCGGGCGCCGCGCCGTCGGCGGCGAAGAGGACGTCGCCGACGCCCTCGGTCTGCGCGCTGGGGACGCCGGCGTGGACGATGGCGCCGATCTTCGGGTTGGCGAGCAGCGGCGAGACGTCGAGCGGCGTCGACGTCAGCAGCACGACCACGATCGGCTCGGCCGCCGCCTCGGCGACGGCGGCGACGAGGTCGAGCTGCGACGTCGAGAGCGTCACGCGCGTCGCGTCGACGCCCTCGCGCGCAAACGCCAGGTCGGAGCCGAGGACGGCGACGACGGTGTCGGCGGCCGCCGCGAGCGCCACCGCCTCGGCGACGCCGCTCGTGTCGTCCGACTCGCACCACGGCAGGCCGGGCGCCGTGACGACCCTCTGCGCGTGGTTCTGCACGGCGTGCACCATGTTGGGCCACAGCACGCCGTCGGCGTTGCCGCACGTGTTGGCGGGGCCGTAGTAGCCCGCGACCATCATCGAGAGGTTGGCGTTGGGGCCGACGACCGCCACCGTCCCCGCCGTCGCCGGCGAGAGCGGCAGGCGGCCGCCGTCGTTCTTGAGCAGCACGCTCGCCTGCCGCGCGCCCTCCCGCCCCAGCTTGCGGCCGTAGTCGGTGCAGACCGTGTCCTCCTCGGTGATCGTCGCGAGGCCCGACGGCGGGTCAAAGTTGGCGAGGCGCATGCGCACCCGGAGCGAGCGGCGCAGCGCGGTGTCGATGTCGGCCTCCTCGATGAGGCCCGCCGCGAGCGCCGACTCGGTGTGCGGGCCGAGCAGCTCGCCGTCGCAGTCGAGGTCGGTGCCGGCGCGCAGCACGTCGCGCACCGCCTCCTCGGGCGACCCCGAGAAGTGGTGCTGCGAGAAGACGCCATCGGCCGCGCCGCAGTCGGTCGTGATGTAGCCGTCGAAGCCCCACTCGCCGCGCGCCACGGTGTTCATCAGCCACCCGTCGGCGCACGTGGGCACGCCGTTGAGCGCGTTGTACGAGCACATCAGCCCGGAGACGTGCCCCTGCTCGACGCACGCCTGGAAGGGCGGCATGTACGAGTCGAGCAGGTCGGGCTGCGTCACCTCGGCGTTGAAGTCGAGCCGGTCGTGCGTCACGCCCGCCTCGGTCGAGTGCTCCATCTGGTTGGCCACGTAGTGCTTGCAGCACGCCGACGCCATCAGGTGCGCGTCGTCCTCGGGCGCCTCCTGCATGCCGCGCACAAACTGCACGGCGTACTGCCCCGACATGAAGGGGTCCTCGCCCGCCGTCTCGAGGTTGCGCCCCCAGCGCGGCTCGCTCGCCAGGTTGATCACCGGCGCCCAGAACGTCGAGTACGCGTGCCCGCCGTTCATGAGCGCGCGGCCCTCGCGGCCGATCTGCGCACCGTTGGCGCGCCACAGGCTGCGGTTGAACGACTGCGCGACGGTGAGCGGCAGCGCAAAGTTGGTGGTCTTGTGGCCCGCCTTGGTCGCGACGCCGTGCGACGCCTCCTGCCACCACATGTAGTTGTTGAGGCCGAGCGACGGGATCGGCGCCGAGCCGGTCTCCTGGTTGCCCGTGAGGAGCGCCGCGATCTTCTCCTTGAGCGTCATCCGACCGATGGCGTCGTCGAGCCGCTCGTCGATTGGCAGCGATGCGTCGCACCATGGCAGGTTGGCATGCGGCGATCCGGGATCGACGCACGGGTTGTTGAGCATCGGCGCGTCGACGGGCGGCGCCGGCAGCACCGGCGCGTCCTCCTCCGGACCGGTGGAGTGGACCGACATGGTCATGTATGCGCCGCACGCGTCGAGCGTCGGCACGCACGGCGGGTCGGGGAAGGGACTGAGGTCGTAGTTGAGGCACGTCGGACAGCACTGGTAGTCGGCCAGGCGGCGCCACGACTCGCGCTCGAAGACGCCGAGCTCGTGAGCACAGTAGCATTGCGTCTGCACGTAGCCCGCCGAGGTGAGCTCATCGGGGCCATGCCAGATGAGACCAGCGAGCTCGTAGCCGCGCTCGGCGCACTGCGCGATGCAGACCGTCGCGTCGGGCCGCGGCAGGTTGTCGAGGCGCACGCCCGCGCCCTCCTCTGCCCAGAAGTGCGTGTACACGGGCCACAAGTCGCTCTCGAGGCCGTCCTTGAAGCAGCCGAGAATTTTCGAAGTCACGGGCGTGATGAGGGTGGTCAGGACGAGCGTCTCGAGGGCAAAGACGCTGGTCTTCATGGCTGGTTGGTCCGCGTTGGGGCGCCGTGGCCGTGACACAAACGAGGAGAGTCCGCGTTCGTCAATACGGAGCGAGCACTCAGGACCTCAGCGATCTCGAATGATGTTGAGCGGTGGCGACCGAAACCACCAAAAAGGCGGCCCCTCATTCCCGTTCAACGCAAACGAACCCAACCATCCATCCCTATCCGCTCAGCCATCCGCAAACCCGCGCAGCTCAAGTGCACCGCGCGCGAGTGCACGCTGCACGCCGGGGTATGCGCCTCCACTCCCCCCCGGCTTCAGGTCGCCGCCGCCCACACGGAGCATCTCGTTTTGCACATGTTTCGTGAGCTTTCCTCCCAGGCAACAGGAGTTGCAGGTGCCAGGTAGCCCAAGTCCAGAAGCTTGGAGAGCTCTTGGTCTGCAGTGGAGGTCAAGCCTTTCACCAAGGCGTACCATATCGTCGATCACGTCCGGCGCCGATGGGCCTGCGCGCGGAGGCGGTCATCCTGATATGGGTGATCACCTTCATCGCCTACACGCTCAAGGAGCTCGTCGACCCCAAGGGGGTCGAGACGCCCTACGTCGACGGCGCGGTGAGGGTGGGTTACTCGCTGTACTCCCTCGCAGGCGCCAGCCTGGGTCTCACGCTGCTGGTGGCGCTCTTCTGGACGGGCGCGTGGTGGCTCTACTCGACCGAGGTGCGGATAAGCCTCGAGGACTGCGGCAGCGAGTTCAACAAGACCGACGCGGCCGAGAGGCCCGCCAAGGGCAAGAAGCTGCCCGGGGTGCTGTGCGCCTCGCTGGAGCATGTGGTGCCCAGCTGCAAGGTCTCGGTGACCGCGGGCGGGCTGAGCAAGGTGCTGCGGATGCAGCTGATGCACGCGCTGCAGAACCCCGACCGCCAGTACCACTTTGTCTTCCCGATGGTCGGCGACCAGGACTACTCGGGCTTTGACAAGGAGCTGCCGCCGCTGCAGAATGGCGCCGTGCGCGTGCGCATGAAGCGCGAGCCGGGCGGCAACCTCGTCTTCGTGCGCCGCGCCGCTCCCAGCGCCCAGCCCGCTGTTCTCCGGCGCTCCTTCGTCTTGCGAGCCCCGCCGTCCACCGACCCCACTCGAGACTCCCCGCAGCGAAACCTCGCCACATCCCCGTCACCTGTCGCGTCATGTCATGTCACGTCATGTCACCCCTTGGCAGATTGCGCTCGAGCACGAGCTCTTCACGCGGCGGACGCGCGAGACCATCTACCCCGACGCGCGGCGGCGCTACGACTTCCTGCGCTTCTTCGGTCTGTGGAACCGCGCCGTCGCCGAGCTGCTGATACGCAGCCACGGCGCGGGCGAGGTGGGCGTCTACCACTGCACCGACTACCACGGCGGCCTCGCGCCGCTGTACCTGCAGGAGTGGGGGGCGCCGCTGGTGCCGGTGGCGCTGACGCTGCACAACGCGCTCTACCAGGGCGGCATGCTCTCCGTCCTCTCGGCCGACGAGTGGGCGGCGATCGCGAAGACGCTGCAGCTGCGCTGCGTGCGCGCGCACGCCGACGCCGAGGGCGACTTCAACATGCTGCAGGCGGCCGTGAGCTACATGCGCGAGCACCAGGCGGGGGTGGGCGTGACGGCGGTCTCCAACCAGTACGCCGCCAACCTGCGGCAGACGATGCCGCTGCTGCGCGACATCCCCGTCGAGGGGCACCCCAACCCCAACCTCGACACCGACCGGCCGATCCTGCCCGAGGGGGTCACGATCGCCGAGCACAAGGCGGCGAGCAAGGCGCGCATGCAGGCGGCGCTCGGGCTCAAGGTCGACCCGGACGCGATCGTCATCGGCTTCGTCGGCCGGCTCACCTTCGAGAAGGGCGCCGACCTGATGATGGAGGCGTCCTTCTGGATGCTGTCCGCCTACCCCAACGTGCAGCTCTACCTGGTGGGGCCGATCGGCGACGAGGTGGGCCAGCTGGTGGGGACGCGGCTCGGGCTCTCGTCGCAGGTGGCGTCGATCCGCGAGCGCTTCTTCGTCGCGACCAAGTTCTTCCCCGTGACCGCCGACATGCGCTACGGCGCCGACTTCACCATCTGCCCGTCGCGCGTCGAGCCCTTCGGCTACGTCGACATTGAGTTTGCGCTGCACGGCACGCCGACGATCGGCTCACTCGTCGGCGGGCTCGGCAAGGTGCCCGGCGTCTACTACCGCCTCATGGAGCCGGGCGACCGCCTCCACCTCCTCCGCCAGCTGCGGGCCGCGATCAAGGTGGCGATGGAGATGGCGCCCGCGCAGCGGCTCGCGGCGGGGCGCGCGGCGATGAGCTGCTCCTTCCCCTACGTCGACTGGTGCGCGGCGCTCGAGGCGCAGTACGCCGCGTGCTCCGACGCGATGAGCGCATCGCTGACCGAGCAGCGCGAGCTCAAGCTCGCGCTCAAGGCCGCCGGCCTCGTCGCCAAGCGCGTCGACGCCGCCGCGCAGGGCCGGGGCAAGGTCAACCCCGCGAGTGGCAGCGGCTCGCGCGCCGACGACCTGACCCTCGAGGCCGGGGGACGCGCGGGGCTGCTCCCGCCCAGCGCGCGTGGCGCGCCGTCCGAGTCGACGTTCCACCTCGCCGATCCCGCCGAGGCCGAGGCGGCGTCGTTTGTCGAGCGGACCACGGCCGCGCTCGCCGCGGCGGCGGCGGCGGCGGCGGCGGCCCCCGGCCTCGGCAACAACTCGGCGTCGCCGCGCAACACGACGGCGCGGCGGCTGCTCACGGACCGCCGCGACTCGGTCGCGTCGACGGTGATGGAGATTGCCGGCGCCGACGGCGCGCTGCGGTTGGGCGGTGCGGGTGCGGGTGCGGGTGCGGGCGCGGGCGCGGGCGCGGGCGCGGGCGCGGGCGCGGGTGGTGCGGGCGCGAGGGGCGGCGGCGTGACTAACCAGGCGCTGCTCGCGGACGTCGGCGCGACGCCGCTCACGGCCGCCACCGTCGCCGGCAAGGGCCCGAACGGCGGCCGCCGGCGGAAGACGTCGTCGGAAGAGCTGGAGGCCGAGCTCGGCGGCGACGTGAGCCCCGACGCGCTCAAGGACGCGGTGCAGCAGGAGACGGTGGCGGCGCTCTTCCTCGCGCCGCCCAACACGATGCCCAAGGACCTCGACGACATCATGTCGGACGCGCACGAGAAGGCGAGCCTGCTGTCGGAGCAGCTCTCGCCGGGCCGCTTCCGCGCGGTGCTCTCGCGCTTCCTCCTCGAGCACAAGGTCTTCGGCATCACCTACGCCAACTGGGTCATCATCCTGCTGCGCATCCTCGCGCCCGCGACGCCCGTCTACGCGATCGCCTCGACCGGCTTCACGTCGGTGCGCTTCGCCGCGGCCGAGTCGATGCTGATCCTCGCCGTGCAGGCGGCGGCGCGCGGCGTCTCGAGCGTCGCGTGGATGCGCCTCGCGCGCGTCGTCTCGATCCCGCGGCTGATCGCCGCCGCCGGCTTCTTCCAGCTGTGGAACGGCGCGCCGCTGCTCGCGTGCTACCGCACCGACAAGACCTTCGTCTTCCTCGCCGCCGTCATGACCGGCATCGCGCAGGGCGCCATCGAGCCGCTGCTGATCGGCTTCTCCTTCCTCGACCAGTGGGCGGGCCACGTGGCGGTGGCGGCGCAGCGCGCGGCGCTCATCGAGCCGGCGCGCATCATCATCTCGCTCTCGCTCACCGGCCTCATCATCACGGCGGAGCAGTGCGAGGACGACGCGGCCTGCACGTCGCGCGAGTGGCTCGCCAAGGTGACGCAGGTCTCGCTCGGCGCCGTGCTGCTCGTGCAGCTGCTGCTCGCCCTCCTCGCGCTCGCGCTGCCGATCAAGGCGACGCTGCGGCTGCCGCGCGTCTCGTTCGGCGTGCCGCGCTCCTTCCAGCTGCTCGTGCTGAGCGACATGATCGACGGCCTCTGCTCGTCGATCGACACGATGCAGTTCGGCTGGCTGCTCAAGCACGGCAACATCGGCGTGCAGTGGTCGACGACCGCCGCGTCGGCCACGTCCTTCTACCTGTCGCTCTCGATCCTCGCGTCGGCGCTCACGCTGCTCTTCTGCGTCTCGGTGACCGTCTCGTTCACGCCGCCGATGATCCTGACGGTCATCGTCGCGCTGCTGCTCTTCCCGCCGATGACCTACTCGGTCGAGACGATGTTCGCCGCCGACCTGCTCGGCGCCTCCACGACGCAGATCCTCCTCGCGCTCGCCATCTCGCTGCAGGTCGTCAAGTCGGTCGCGACGGGGCTGCTCAAGCTGCGCGTGCTGCCGTCGCGCTGGTCGTACATCGTCTACTCGTCGTACGCGTCGCTCGCCATCTCGATCGCGTGCGCCGCCTCGCCGCTGCTGCTGCTCTTCCCCGCGCAGGCCGCCGGCTTCGACTCGGCGCGCGACCTGCTGCAGCGCTCCAACCTGATCGCCGACTCGCGCCTCGTCTCGCTCTTTTTGTGGCGGCTGCCGTTTGGCGCCATCCAGTTCTGCGTGCAGCTCGTGTGCGTCTCGCAGCTGCACCGCGAGGGGACGCTCACGCCGCCCGCCGTGCCGTGGAACATCTCGACCTTTGGGCAGCGCACCACCGGCGTGCTGCGCTCGGTCACGCGCGCGCTGCTCGACCGCGTCCACCACGTCTGCATGCTGCTCTTCGTCGTCTTCTTCGCCGGCTACTACTTTGGCCTCACCGGCGTCGCCAACACCGGCATCTCGAGCTTCGACGCGCCGCGGTGGGAGCAGAACAACAACGACGCCTTCGTCAAGCCGCCCGACCTGCGCAGCCCCGAGGGCGCGGCCGCGCTCGAGCGGTGGCGGCCGCGCTCGTCGCTCAAGGGCAAGTCGCTGTACATGCTGATGGTCGACCGCTTCTCGAAGACCTCCGACGACTGGGCGTCGTGCCTCGGCGAGCAGTGGTGCGGCGGCTCGATCGCCGGCGTCATCGAGCGCCTCGACTACATCCAGGGGATGGGCTTCGACTGCGTGTGGATCACGCCGGTCGTCGAGCAGCCGTCGGAGGACCACTGCTTCGACGGGCTGTGCACGACGCCGTACCACGGCTACTGGACGCAGAACTTCTACAACATCGACCGCCACTACGGCACCTCGAACGACCTCGCGCTCCTCTCGGCGGCGCTGCACGACCGCGGCATGTGCCTCGTGATGGACATCGTGCTCAACCACGTGCGGCCGATCCGCTCGCGCGCCGACCTCGCGTACGTGTACCCGTTCAACCAGGAGGAGCACTTCCACACGTACAAGCGCTGCGACAACCAGACGTTCACGAGCTACGCGGCCGACCCGCGCCAGGCGCTCAACTACAACACGCTCGGCTGCCCGCTCGGCTGGGCGACGCCCGACAACTGCCCCGGCTTCGACCCGCAGGAGGTGACCGACGGCTGGTTCTACGACCTCGCCGACCTCAACCAGTCGCACCCGTTTGTGCGCGCCGAGCTGAAGCGGTGGACGCGCCGCCTCGTCGACGCCTTCCAGATCGACGCGCTCCGCCTCGACACGACGCCGTACATGGACGTCGACTTCCTGCAGGAGCTGCAGCTCGAGACGCCCGCCGAGATCATCGGCGAGGTGACGACGGGCAACCTCTCGTACCACGCGGGCTTCACGCGGCGCCAGCACGGCGTCGACAAGGGGCAGCGCGTGCTCGCGGGGCTGCTCAACTTCCCGCTCTACTCCAAGGTCGTCGACGCCTTCTGCCCGTACGGCTTCTCCGGCGTCAACAACCCGTCGGGCTCGGGCGCCATCAGCGGCTCGGGCGGCGGCTACGTGCCCGCCCTCGGCAGCGGCTACGGCAGCGGCTACTCCGTCAGCGGCGTCGGCTACCCCGGCCGCCAGAGCGACGGCTACGGCTTCGTCGGCGGCGGCGTCGGCACGCGCGGCGGCTACGGCGGCGGCGGCTTTGGCGAGGGCTTCGGCCTCAAGGGCCTGCTGTACGCGCTGCAGAACAGCAGCTACGAGCCGCAGCTGCCGCCGACGCCCGCGCCGCCGTCGCCGCCGCCGACGCCCGTCTCGCCGCCGCCCGCGCCGGCGCAGCCGCCGCCGCCGACGGCGATGAAGTCGCTCGTCGACGCGATCTCGCTGCAGATGAGCATCTACGACAACCCCGACCTGCTCGCCAACTTCCTCGACACGCACGACATGGAGCGGATCCAGCGGCGCTGCTCGCGCGACGATCTGCGGCTGCGCAACTCGCTGGCGCTCATCTTCACGGTGCGCGGCATCCCCGTCGTCTACTACGGCACCGAGCAGGCCTACGCGCACGAGGACAACCGCGCGTCGCTCTGGTCGACGCGCTACTCGACGGTGCAGCCGCTGTACCTCTTCATCGCGCGCCTCAACCGCGCGCGGCACGAGGCCGTCTTCACGCGCTGGCCGTCCTCCGACGTGCGCATAATCTCGCTCACCGAGGACCAGCTCGTCTTCGCGCGCGGCTTCGAGAGCGACGCCAACGCCAACGCCGAGCGGCGCCGCGCCAAGGCGGGAGGTGGCACGTTTCCGCTCCTTGACTTTGGCTCGGTGGTGGTCTTCCTCAACAACCGCGCCTCCAACGACGCCGCCTACTGGAAGTCGCAGTCGACCACCTACTGCACCGACGCCACCGACAACTCGCGCATCCTGCCGCAGCCGCCGCCCGGCTTCGTGTGGGCCGATGCGCTGAGCGGCTGGGTCGCCGACCGCAACTGCGGCCGCTGCCTGCAGGTGCCCAACGCCTTCCCAAAGGTGATGCGGCTGCTCTCGCTCGCCAACGCCACCGCCGCCGCCGGCGCGATGGACTCGGAGGACTACCGCGCGTGGCTCGCGCGCGACCGCGGCGACACCAGCATCGTGCCGATCGAGGACAAGGACGGCAAGCGATCATGAGCCCCGCCCCCCTCGCGTCTATTTCATGCGCTGCCCGCACTGGGGCATCCATGAATTGGCTCTTTTCCGTCGGAGCATGCACGAATTGGAGCTTTTCTGTCCGCTTGGTGCCTTTTGCCTGCAGCGCGCGTCCATTCTGCCGCTACAGCGCGTCCGTTTCTGTCTGTCATGTCACCGATCGCGCGCGCGGATGTGTGAGCGCGCACGATCGTATATTCTCCCGTCGTCGTATTTTCGTGGCCTCTTATGGCCTGTGGTCTCTCTATATGCGGTGTAGTTTTCTCGTCAATAAAAGCAACAACAAAAAAACACGCATACAGCACGCAGGTTGTCCATGCGCCCCATGCCGAAGACTGCGAAGTGCACCACATCAACACTCAATCGAATGAACAAGCGCCCTCTTTCCGCGGGGTCCTAAAGGAATCGAAGTCGGCAAAATTTGTACATGGCGCCTCAGTGCGCGTACGACGAGTTGTGGTAGTCGTCGGAGCTCTTGCAGCCGAGGCCGCTGCCGAGGTAGAAGAGGTGCGTCGAGATCGTCTCGTTCTCCTCGATGGTGTCGTTGGCGTCGTAGTCGCCGGTGACCATCTTGATGACGAGCGTGGTCGCCATCGCGAGGCACGCGGCGCCGATGATGCTGCCGAGCAGGAAGACGACGTACGAGGGGCGGCCCGTCTTCTTGAGGACGGCGTTGACGAGGCGCTGGCCGATCTGGCCCGAGATGAAGCCGAAGGCGACGCACCAGATCGCGAGCTCGGCGCCGAGGTGGTCGTCGAGGCCGTAGATGACGACGCCCGAGAAGGCCGTCCACAGGATCATGAAGGCGCACGACGAGGTGCCCACCTGCGGCTCCATGCCAATCGAGAGGAAGAGCGGCCCGATGACCATGCCGCCGCCGATGCCGAGGAGGCCCGCGGTGACGCCGGCGAGGATCGCCGTCGCCGGGAAGCGCTTGAGCGTCTCCGTGTCCCACTGCATGTCGGCGGGAAGGTACTCGAAGCCTGCGGCCACCTTGCGCGCGTGCCGCTTGCTCAGGATGTACGCCGTGCCGAGCATGAAGCCGCCGAGCACCGGCAGCGGCGCCAGGTACCACAGCCAGTAGCCCGCCTCGCTGCAGTCGTCGGCCTCCTTGATCTGGATCTTGACGACGGCGTAGACCACCGTGAAGATGGTCATCGGCGCGAGCAGCGACCACGCCCAGAAAGGGTATTGCTTGGCGTCGTCGTCGAGGATCGCCTGCAGCTCGGGCGAGACCTCCTTGGTCATCTCCTCCTTCTCGACGCCCACCGCCGCCTTCTTGGTCGCCGCGTTGACGTCGATCATCGTGAGCGACGGCTTCTCCTCGACCTCCTCCGCCTTGCCGGCCTCCTCCTCCGCGCCGTCGGTGACTGCCGCGTTGACGTCGGCGGCCTCGAGCACGTCCGCCTCCTCCGCGACGCCCGGCGCCGCCTCGGAGGCCGAGGGCGACGAACCGCCCGCGGGCGAAGCGTCCGCCGTCTTCGTCGTCGACGTCGCCTGCTTCGCCTTGAGCATGGCGGCCGTCTCCTTGGCTCGGATGGCGCGGGCCTTGCGGAGCGTGCGCAGCGCATTGTACGAGAGGATGCACACGAGGAAGACGACGATGCAGATGGCGGGGAGCAGGCCGTTGAGCAGCACACCGAAGACCACGCCGAGCAGCTCGCCGCTCTGCATCAGCGTCGAGCTCTCGTAGTCGATGAGCGGCCGCTTCGCCTTCGGATGCTTGGAGGGGCCGAGGATCATGAAGTTGCCGATGGCGCCGCCCAGGATGGTCGCCTTCGAGAGCGGCACGGCGCCCTTGGGCCCCGCGCCCAGCAGGACCATGTAGATGGGCACGAAGAGGCCGCCGCCGCCGATGCCCGCGCCCGCGGCCAGCGATCCCAGGATGAGAACGAGAAGCGTCGACACGATCAGCTGGACAGCGCCCGGGATGCCGTTGACCGAGTCCGAGGCGGTCTCGTTGAAGATCTCGCTGATGCTGCGCATCGCCTGCTCGTACTCCAGCCTCCTTCGGTGGTCTGGCGTGCTGCTGGCCTCCCAGCCGCGGGTGACGGCGCCGCCGACGTCCGCCAGGGCGTGGCGCTGCATCGCGAGGACGCACACGAGGCCGGCGACGGTGTACGCGAGGGTGACTGCGTGCTCGCGGAGTGGCATGGGTGTGTTTAGCGGCGTGGGTGGCGGGCCAGGACGTGGCGGCTGTGATGAATGGGCAGCCGGCCCGTCGAAGGCGATGCGATGCGAAGGTGCCTAATTTGGTCAAATCTTATCGCTGCGGCTTGATTTGTTGAGGCGCCGTTCCTCACCCAGCCACTGTCGATTGCATGACGCGACAGACCGGGTCCGGCTATGAGCAGTTGGGTTCCAATTCTGGCTTGGGGTCCGAAGTGTGTAGTTGAGGGAAGCTAACAGCTTGAAACGCTTGAAACGGCTAAGGCGTGCATCGGCCGCGCCGACGCCGGCAT
>Ga0209713_10001234_pt1 | contig 15141 bp, 9 predicted proteins | sample ArcOceMetagenome_3_FD_187444 | JGI IMG/M metagenome (GOLD analysis project Ga0209713, IMG submission 187444) | Marine eukaryotic phytoplankton communities from Arctic Ocean - Arctic Ocean- Svalbard ARC20M Metagenome (SPAdes) (version 2) | ecosystem: Environmental > Aquatic > Marine > Oceanic... | reverse complement strand
CAATGACATCGCGCAGCCCGCCAGCGCAATCTTCCTTTGCGTGGTGGCCATTTGCGGAGCGCTTTTGCATTGACAGTCTGGCCTGCTGGCATTGGGCTGCACTCGCCAGGGCCGCACATTCCAGCCAAGCCATCCCAGCACAAACGCCTTGTACCAGCCTCGAGTCCTGCTTCTCAGCTTTCATTTGCACCGCCGTGCACTTCGCAGGTCAATCGGAGCATCGAGCGGTACCTGCGAAAGTGCAACAGCTACTGCCTGCAGTACATGACAATGCGCCGACCTCGGCTACTGCATGCAGTACATCCAACACGCCAACTACCTGTACCTCGAGTGGGCACCTGAGCGGGCGGTGGCCTGTTCTGTTTCAGGGGGCTCACCGCCGGCGTGCATACCGGACATGCACCACCGCTTTGCGGTCGGGGCGGCTAGCCGAAAGCTAGCTGCGCATGCCCGGCTGCATGCCATTCGCGCATGAAGGAGCACTGGCGTTGGGGCATGCGATGAGGTGAATATTGAGCAGGCCCAACGGGCTCGCCGATTCAACCTCGCCGATCTGCACCATCACCAACCACGCCACCTCAAAGGTTGACGCGCCCGCCCATAATAAAGGTTCTGAAACATCCGTTAGAGCCCGCACATTCTCGCACACCGCACACGAGGGGAGACGGATGTGAACCCGAGGCGGCTTGAGCTATGCTCCGCACCCGAAGGGGAATTCCTAAAGATCCATAAAAATCGCCACCAAAGGCACCAAGAGATCGATTCCGAAAGTACACGTGTGTAGAGGAGCGCGAGCTCGACACGAAGGAGCTTCTTCTTCCCCTGGCGCATTTCACTGCAAAGCGCTGTCATGAGAGGGTAGAAGCTAAACCACCGACTCAAGGAGGTGAGGGCTGAGAAGTTTCTTGGAAATCGCAACGGTGTCATCGGAAGCACAGGATCAGCACATACGCCGTATCAAGCCGGAAGCTGTCAAAATGGCGACAATGGCATCCCTGTTCCTCGGCATTCACACGCCCGTGAGCGCTCCGCAGCGCACGCTCTTAGAGAGCTTCGGGATTGCCGACCGTCGCGTGCACACGGTAAGGATGGTCGGCACCTCTGAGGCGGTCGGCGAGACTTCATATCGGTTCCCAGTCAAACAGGGCATCGCGCTGGGAACCGAGATGCAGGGCGTGGTCGTGCCGACTGCTCGGCCAGTGGAGCCGGGCTCGAGCCAGACTATCGAGCAGATCGAAGAGGACTGGGGCATCTCATGCAAGAGGAAGCCGCCGCTGGCTATCGAGCAGATCGAGGACGATTGGGGCATCTCATGCAAGAGAAAGACCTCGCTGACTGCGAGCTGCTATGCGGCGGTCGAGCGGCGCGAGGCCATCGCGACCGCCCTGCCCGTGGCACAGCAGCGCATCCGCCACATGGCGACGGTGGAGCGGCGCTCGGCCATCGCGGCGGCGCTCCCCGCGGCGGTCGAGAGGCTGCAGCTGATGACGCTGGAGGACGACCCGATGTTCCTCGACGAGGCGGCGGCGCTGCAGGCGGCCGCCTTCCCTCTCAGCGAAGACGAGCTCGTCCTCAAGACAAAGACGTTCCTCTTCTTCAACCAGGGCATCGACAAGCCGTCGCTCCTCGCCGAGGACTTTGCCTTCATGGGGCCCGTGGTCGGCGGCGACGGTGGCCTCCCTAAGGCCGAGTTCCTCGCGGCCGTCGGCGGCTTCAAGCTCAAGGACGCCTTCCCCGACCTCAACCCGCGCTTCCACCACTTCCGTGCCGACCCGCTCGACCCCGGCCGCGTGTGGTTCACGAGCCAGGCGTCGGGCACCGACCTCGGCGGCCTCTTCGGCGCGGCGCCGACGAACAAGACCTTCGAGACGCCGCCGCAGGCCTGCTCGGTCAAGTTCGATGAGCGGGGCCTCGTCGTCAAGTTCACCATCGGCCACGTCATGGAGCGCTCGATCGGCAACACCGGCGGGCTCGGCGGGATCTTCGGCCCGCTTTACGCCATCGGCCGGCCGTTCCCCTTCCCCGAGGCGCAGCCGTGGAAGCCGAGCAAGCGCTACCGGCTCTTCCAGTTCCTCGGCAGCGTCATCTCGCGGCGCAGCCAGTGACGAAGGAGGGCGCAACCGCCTCTTGTCCTGGCCGGAACTTCTCTGAGCCCATGAGTAAGCATCGTTGATTGTATAATGTGAAATATACCGTATACCTAACAGCCACTTCTACCAGCACCGCCGCACCACCAGCACCACCGCCACCGCCGCCAAAGCGACCGACAGCACCACCGCCAGTGCCGTTTTAGGCCTCAACCGGCGGCAGCCCTCGCGGCAAAGGGATCTTCTCACAGCCCACGGCCAGGCCTGGCCTGCTCCTGCTCCCGCCAGCCCTGCCGCCTCCGCCTCCGCGCCGCTCCGTCCGCGTCGACGCGGCCTCGCGCCGCCGCCTCGCCGCCTCCGCCGCCGCCTCGTGCGCCTCCGCCTCCCTCAGCGCCTCCTCCTCCTCGTGGCGCAGCTCTTCCTCCGCTTCGCGCTCGAACGAGCGGCGGATCGCCGCGCCGTGCGCCTCGCGCCGCCTCGCGTCCTCCGCCTTCTCCTCCGCCTCCTCGGCGACCCGCTGCTCCGCCGCGCGCCGCGCCGCGCTCGCCTCCGCGCGGCTAACTCGCTCCTTCTCCGCCTCGGTCATCACCACCGCCGCGAAGCCGCCGCCGCCCTTGGCCGCCGGCCGCAGCGCCCTGGCCTTCTCCGGGCTCGGCTGGTGTACGATCTGCCAGCCCTCAGACACGAGCTGGGCGATCATGTGCGCCGCCTCGTCGTCGTCGTCGTCATCGTCGCCGCCGCCGTCGTTGGTGAACGTGGAGGAGCGCTGGTCACGACTCTGCTGCTGCTGCTGCTGCCGCCGCTTCGTCGCAACGAAGGGTCGCAGCTCCGCCGGCAGCCCGTCTGCGGGCAGATCGTCGCCCACGTCGTCGTCGTCGCCGCCGTCTTCGTCGTCGCCGTCGTCTTCGTCGTTGCCGTCGTCGTCGTCGTCGTCGCCGTAGCTGCCGTGCTGGAGGAGCGTCGCTGCGGCTGGTGCGGTGCTCGCCCTGCGCAGCGCTGCCTGCTCCGCCTGCGCCTGCGCCTGCGGCGGCGCCGCCGCCGCCGCCGCCGCCGCCGCCGCCGCCGTCGCCGTCGCCGTCGCCGTCGCCGTCGCCGCCGCCGCCGCCGCCCTCGCCTCGGGCGTGGGGACGTGCTGCAGCTGGATGATGTTGGTCAGCGCGCGCTCCCGCGCCGCCATCTCGCACTCGCGCCGCGCCAGCTGCGCCTCCCTCTCCGCCCATGTCTCCGCCAGCCGGCGGCTCGCGTCGTCCATCATCGAAGCTGGCGGCGGAGGCGGCGGCTGCTGCTGCGGCGTTGGCACCTGCTGCTGCGGTGGCTGATGCTGTGCATCGTACCGCCGCCGCTCCTCCTCCTCCTCCGCCTCCTCCTCCTGCAGGAGCATCTGCTGCTGCGCCTCCTCCTCCCGACGCACGCGTTCCTCCTCCTCCTCCTCCCGCCGCATCGCCTCCTCCTCCTCGCGCCGCCGCCGCATCTGCTGCTGCGCCGACGCGAGCTGCTGCTCCATCTCCGCGTGGCGCGACGCGGCGGCGCGCGCGAGCGCGCGCGCCTCCTGCCGCGCGCGAATCCGCTCGGAGGCGTCCGCGTCCGCGTCCGCGGCCGCGGGCTCGGGCGACGCGCCCTCACTCTGCGCGAGCCACCGCTGCTGCGAGCGGACCGGCTCCGACGCCGCCGCCGCAGTGGGCGACACCACCGCCGCCAGCGCCCCGCCGCGCGCACGCGCCTCCGTGCGCCGGTTCATGTGGCTGCGGAGGAGAGGACATGAACCGGCGCCGGACATGACAGAGTCGCTCTCGCCGCTGTCGCGACACCTTCGCTCAATCAATCAAGTTTTCTGTGCCTGCCAAGTTTGTCGATCGCGTCGCCGACGATCTCGCACCGTCGTCCTATCGATCGAGTTTGTCGATCGCGTCGCCGACGATCTCGCACCGTCGTCCTATCGATCGCAGCTGCGTCTTGAGGTAGCTCATGACCTCCCGCGCTGCCTTCCCGGCTGCGGAGTCGCACCTCGTGACCGTCGGCGGCGTACGCGGTGCGACGGTCATGACAGGAGCTCCGCTGCGCTCGGCTGCGCACTGGGTCCTCCCCGAAGAGCTGCACGCCGGCGTGCCCAAGAAGATACTCGTCACGGGCGGCAACGCGGGCATCGGATTCGCGCTGTGCACGCAGCTGGCGGCGAAGGGCTGCCACGTCTACCTCTGCGCGCGCAGCGTCGAGCGCGGCGAGGCGGCGGTCGCGGCGATCCGCGAGGAGACCCCGGACGCCAAGGTGGAGCTGGTGCAGTGCGACACGGCCGACGACGCCTCGGTCGCCGCGGCCGCCGCGGCCGTCAAGGCGTCGCTGCGCGGCGAGACACTCTACGCCATCGTCAACAACGCCGGCGTCAACCGCGGCGACCCAGCCGACATCATCAACGTCAACGTCCACGGCCCGAAGCGCGTCTGCGAGGCGTTCGCGCCGCTCTGGCAGTCGGCGGGCGGCCGCGTCGTCAACGTCGGTGAGTTGCTCACTGCCCCTCTCCACCCCACCCGGCACGCCGCCACTGGCCGCCACCAGGAGATGCGGGCCATCAGTAGGCCATCAGAGCCCATCGCGGCCCTCACACACCGCGCCCGGCGTCCTCACGCATACGGCCACATGCACATGTGTGACAGGCTCGGGCGGCGGCCCCTCCTTCGTCGCCAAGCACCCGCAGCACCGGGAGCTGCTCTGCTTCTACTACACGACGTGGGAGCAGCTCGAGGCGCTGCTGGAGACGGAGCCGTGGAGCGACGGCGCCAGCCTACGTAGAAAGCAAGGCCCATTTGGCCGACTAGCCAGGGCTCCAAGCATGAAGCGGCTGCATGACTGGCCGAGGACGGCCAAGGCCTCTGGGGCTGCCCTGGGCCTGGCTCTGCCACTGCGAGCGCCTGTGTTGGAGTCAGATCTGACCGAGCTGAGTGCCGCCTTGGTTTCAACACAGGCGCCAACGCCGGGCCGCCCGACATCCCGGCGGCCGAGTGGACGGCGTACTGCTGCTCGAAGGCGAGCGTCCACGTGTACACGCGCGTGCTCGCGCGGCAGTGCCCCAACGCGCTCTGCTCCACCGGTGCGGCACTGCATGCTCCGTGTAGACCTTTGCCCGTGCACCCTAGAGACGTCGGACGACGCAGCCCGCACACTCTTCGCGCCCTATCGCGCTCCTCGGATTGTACCCTCGCCACGGCACCGATGCACAGAGCTCCTGACACCTCGCCTGAGACCGCGCCCTCGCGCCCTCGCGCCCTCGCGCCCGCGCACACGCGCAGTCTCGCCCGGCTTCATCGCGACGGGGATGACCGAGGGCTACGGCGCCTCCAAGCCGCCCGAGGAGGGCACCGTCTCGACCCTCCTCGCGCTGTGGGCCGACCCGCACGGTCAAAGTGGCGTCTTGGCGGGGCCATAGCGGGCACCCACGGGCTCGTCAAGCTGCATTTGAAGGCTTCACACAGGCTGCCCCCGGCACTCCTGTGAAGAGGCTCAGCACGTCTCCGATCCCACCGAGAGGCCGTGTCCTTGGAGCCACACCACCCCGCCAAACCCACCGATTCCGCTGCGTTGATCATCCAGGCCGACCTACCCGCGTCGGGGCTCTTCTTTGGCTCCGACGGCGTGCGCTCGCCGCTGCACACGGCGCGCGACCCGGGCACGCCCGCGTACGAGGGCGACGCCGACTACGACCTGGCGTGGGTGGACCCCATGGCGTCGCCCACGAAGACGCCTACGAAAATGAGCTCAGACGGCCGGGCGACGTAGAAGACACCCTACGAAGCTGTGACCTCGAGTGATCTCTGTGATTGAAACGCCATCTGCGATCTGGTTCTGGATCCACGTCACGGCGTCTGCCGCCCGGCCGTCTGACTCAAGCATGCGTCCTATTGTACTGTTGTCTTGATATCTATAAGACTTACACATTCCAGGTGAAAACAACTTTATCATTTACTGTATCTGTAATCAGACAAAAAGGACCACACTAAAAAGAAAATATCTCCTCAAAAGTCTGTCTGCTTGTCCATGTCAGAGACAGAGATAAGAACAAGGTGTGTGCATACGGGCGCACAGACGGCCTCTACGCGCGCTCGAGGCGCCTCAGCCGCTCCTCCGCCCTGCTGATCTCCGACTCGGAGACGCCCGCCTCGCGCGCGGCGTCGATGGCGGCGCGGAGCGGCACCACCTGCCCCGCCGACGCGGGGCCGTTGAGGTACCGCGCGAGCTCGTCGAAGGCCTCCATCCTGCGCTGCTTGGCGCGGGCGGCGACCGCCTGCTTCTTGGCGACCATCGCCGCCTCGTTGGCGATGCGCGAGAGCTCCTCGGCGAACTCGCGCGCCTTCGCGTCGTCGGCGGGCCACTTGTCGGGGTGCCATCTCACCTGCAGCTCGCGCAGGATCTTCTTGCGCTGGTCCGCGGGGCGCGCGATCGAGCGGCGCAGCAGCTCGCGCGCCTCGGTCATCTGGGCGTCGCGGTACTCGGCCTCCGCCTTCTCCCGCGCCGCCTGCTCGGCCGCCGCCTTCTCGGCCGCCGCCGCCGCCTCCGCCCGCTCCAGCATCTGCCGCTCGATCGCGCGCGCCCTCGTGACGTCGTCGGCCGCGACGCCCGCCGCGCGTGCCGCCTCGATGGCGCCGCGCAGCGGCGCCGCCGCCGCACGCAGCTCCCGCGACGCGCCGAACTTGGCGCCAAACTCGACGCCGGCGAGCGCCGCCTGCAGCACGTCGGCCGCGCCGCGCCGCTCCGCCTCCGCCCGCGCCCTCCGCGTCTCGGCGTCCTGCGCTCGCCGCGCCGCCTCGGCCGCCTGCCTCTGCGCCGCCGTCTGCGCCGCCAGACGCTCGGCCGCCGCGCGGTCGAGCTCCGCCTGCTCCGCCTGCTCCGCCACCCGCCTCTCCGCCGCCGCGCGCGCGTCCGCCTGCCTCCGCGCGCGCTCCGCCGCGAGCCTCGCCTCCTGCTCGGCGCTCTTGGGAGGTCCGAAGACCGCCGCCATCAGAGAGTTGAGCAGATCGGTGTCCTGCGTCACGGGCGGGTTCCGTGCCTGCGGCGGCGGCGGGTCCCGCGGCGGCGGCGGCGGCGGCTCCCGCTCGGCAGGCGGCGGCGGAGGCGGCTCGTCCAGCTCGGCCGGTGGCGGTGCCCTCGCGCCGGTGGCCTGCACGCGGAACGTCTTCCCCGAGCTGGTCGTCACGACGCTCGGCGGCTCCGGCCCAGGCACGACGGATGTTGGCTCCGCCGGAGGCGCAGCCGCCCCACTCGGCGTGCCGTTCCCTTTCCGCCCCCTCGCCTGCGTTGCCTCGGCCACGGCGGCTGCCGATGTGAGGGCCGCGCCCCCGACGACGGGGAAGTCGGCCTCGGGGATCCGATCCAACCAACCCTTCAGGCTCTCCAGGTACGCCGAGCGGTCGCTGGTGAAGAGCGACATCATCTCGGCCGTCCGCCTTGCCCGCAAGTCTTTCAGGGCAGTCCACGCCTTGTCGTCGGTAGCACCAGCCAGCGCAAGAGCGTCAATCCGATCACACAGATCGATGACTGCATCGGTGCGGCTCGGCGGTGGCGGTGGCGACGGCGCTGGAGCAGGCTGTTGTTGTGCTGGATCGCTGAGCTCGCTCTTGAGAGCAGCAAGCTGTTGTTTCAGATCCTCAAGCTTCAGATCGTTCAGCTCAGCCTTGAGCGGCGCCAGGAGCTCTTCCGGGTAGCCGTCCGCCGCCAGCTGCTTGAGCGTGGCGCCGAGCGTGTCAATCCTGGCCTTCCTTGATTCGGTCATCATGCGAACGGCGAGCGAGGTCCGCTGCCGTAGCATCGGGGGCGTCGGCAGTACCCGCAGAGCGCCCGCGCAGGCGATCAAGAGCAAGCATCGCATCGATCCAGCGCTGCGTTGCTGATGCCGAGCGAGCGACGCCGATCACCGCGGTGTCAATGACACCTGCATGGGCGGCGCATGCTTATGCAATTAGCCTTCGCAACGGCCAACAACTTTTGTGCGACGAACGCGCACGCCATCCGCAACGGAAACCTACTGCCGTAGTTTTCTACACATTTATCAAGCGATTTCTGCAAGAGGCTATGGCGGCTCTTGCTACGCAGTTCTAAATCTGCTGAAATAGTGAATTTGGTACTGCAATTTTTTTCTGGATGCGTAATGCAATTGACACCCCAAAACATGCGCGATCGACACTCATCGCCGGTGTCAACATCAACAACCTTGTTCTATCACACGCAAAATGCTCTCGCTGTCGTCGTCCTTCACGTGCGTGTGGCCCGCCTCGCCCGAGCCATGCGTACACTCGCTCACACGCCGCTCCGTTCGTGCGCCGCAGTGCCTTCGCGCCCGGCCTCTCTGTGGCCCCGGCCCAGCGCGTCCGCGCTCCGGCCGTCAACATGAAGGCTGAGATCGTGCTGGCGGACACCGCCACCCAGGAGAAGATCATGGCGGTCGTTAACGCTGAGCCGGCCAAGACCAAGTCGGCGGCGCTGTGCTCGCAGATGTCGGCGGCCAACCTCGACCGCCTCCGCATGGACGACGAGGACGGTGGCTGCGCGCCGCTCGGCCCGCCCTTCACGATGCCGACCGGCATTGGTTGGGACGTGTCGACCGAGCCCAAGAACGTCGAGGACATGATGGCCCTTGCCAAGAAGCAGAACCCGGTCCTCGGCTTCTGGGACCCGCTCGGCATCGTGCAGGACGACACTTCGCCCGAGACCATCGGCTGGTTCCGCCACGCCGAGATCAAGCACGGCCGCGTCGCGATGGCCGGCTTCGTCGGCTACTGCGTGCACGCCAACGGCATCGTCTTCCCGTGGAACATCCAGACGGCGCTGCCGCAGACCTCGATCACCTCGTCGCTCCCAACGATCTCGTTCTCCGACATCTCGGCGGCGGGCTCGCCCGGCGACATGTGGGACGCGCTCCCCACCGCCGCCAAGCTGCAGATCATCCTCGTGGTCGGCTTCCTCGAGATGCACGGCGAGAACTCGCTCGCGCTCGAGGCCGACGGCCAGAAGCACTACGTGCGCGGCGGCAAGCCCGGCTACTACCCGTCGTTCAAGGGCCGCTACCCGCACCCGGTGCCGCTCGACCTGTGGGACCCCTTCGGCTTCACCAAGAAGCTGAGCGCCGAGCGCAAGGAGAAGGCGCTGATCGCCGAGGTGAACAACGGCCGCCTCGCGATGGTCGGCCTCTTCGGCCTCATCTCCGCCTCCAAGGGCCTCATCGTGCCCGGCCTCGACTCGCTCGGCCTCGCCAAGTACGGCGGCGAGTACATGGCGCCCTTCACCGCCGCCGACTCGGTCCTCCCCTTCGTCGAGAACATGGCCAAGGCGATCGGCACGTACGGCTACAACCTCTAAGCGCGCTGTTCGTCCAGCACGTCCAGGCAGATGGGCCGTCGATGGGCGTGCACCCGCGCTTCCGAGCGCGTGTGGGGCTCGTTTGTGGTGTGTTCGGTTTGAGTGAGTTAGTGGAGCCGGTCACGGTCCTTTTGACGCGTGTATTGCATGGCGCACCGACCCGCCAACACGAGCAGAGACACGCGCTGCGAGCTGAAAATTACGAGACGGGGGGAGATAAATCTCCGCGATTGGTCTCGTGATGAGAGCCTCTGGTGCCTAGAGCACCTAATAAATGACCCCCCGACGGGCACGGCCCACACTCTTTGCCCACCTCGCAACCTCACCTCATCCATCCCCTAGGTAGGTCCTCGCTTCATGCCGACAGCCGCGTGCCCATTGATGCATTGGCTGTGCTGATGCGAATGCGCCTCGCGTGGCGTCCGCAGACTCGAGCCATGATGTACCGCGTGGTCGTCCTTGCTGCGATGATGCTCTGCGGGTGCGTGCGGCGCCGCACAAACTGCGTACTCTGCCCCGCCTGACTTTTTTCTGTCTGTCGCAGCACGAATGCGTTCGTGCCGCCGACGTCGGCTATCACGACGTCCGCTGCGCGCACGGGCTCCGTCACCATGTTCGGCGGCGGTGGCAAGGCGAAGCCCAAGAAGGGCAAGAAGGCCGTCAAGAAGGCCAAGCCGAAGGCCAAGTCCAAGTCCAGCGGCGGCCCGTCGGACGTCGGCAGCCTCTTTGTGCACTCGGGAGACATGCTAAGCAAGTGATCTGGCAGCTGATTCCTGACGCGTCGCTGATCGTGAATGAATACGATTGCCACCATCGATCATGGTTCATGCGTGCCGTTCGGCTCTGGTAATTGTTGAACATGTATGTATTTGTAGGCCTCCATGACGCCCAGATTTACGTGAGGGTCTAAAAGGGCTGCAAAACACATGCACCTGCCCATGGCATGCGCATGCGCATGCGCATGGACTTAGCTACGGGTGGCCCTCCATCTTCGGGCCTCACATACGACTCACTCTTCAGAAGAGATCAAGCTGTCCATCTCGCGGAGGAGCGCTCCTCGCTCCGCCCGCAGCCCCTCCAGGACGCGCCGTCCCTTGGTGAGGCACGCGCTCCACATCTGTAGGTCGGTCGTCCTCGCCGAGCCGGCAGCGGCACGCTCGACGCTGGCCTCGGCACGGCCGATGGCGGCGGCGAGCTCGTCGGCGCTCACGTCGATCCGTTCCAGCCGTTGCTGTGCCGACGAGCTCCGCGCCTTCATCGCGTAGACCGCGTCGGCTGCGTTGGCGGCGCGCGCCACCGCCTCGGCCGCCGCCGCCGCCTCGGCGCGCGCCTCGGTGGCGAGCCGCTCCGCAGCCGACTGCAGCTCGCGCAGGTCCGGCGTGTCTGCACTCTGCACGGCGGCAGCGGCCGACGCGAAGTCGGCGAGCTTGCCCGCCTCCGCCGCCGCCCTCGCCGCCTCCGCCACCCGCAGCGCGCGCTCCTGGGCCTCCGCGACCCTCGTGGCCGCCTGCCGCGCCGCGAGGCGCCACTCCGCCGCCGCCTGCCGCGCCGCCTCCTCGGGCGTCGGCTCAAAGGCCGCCTTGAGCACGCCGCCAAACAGGCTGCCCAGCGTCACGCGCTGCTCCGGTGGCCCACCGGCATCCGCCCCACCGGCATCCGCCTCCTCCGCCGCGCTGCGCCGCGCCGCGTCGGGAGGCGGCGTCGGCACCGAGGGGTCCTCGCCACCGTCGTCAGCGACGATGCGCCGCTGGAGCTCCGCTGCGAGCGCCGCCGACGACAGGTCTCCGCCGCCGCCGCCGCCGCCGCCGCCGCCGCCGCCGCCGCCGCCGACGCCGACGCCGACGCCGACGCCGACGCCGCCACCTTCGAGCGCCGCTTGCGCGCGCAGCGCCGCCCTGAGCTCGTCGATTGCGCGCCGCAGCCCATCCGCCACCGAGGCGGCCGCGCCCTCCTCGACCAAACGTGCCAATAAGCGCTCGAGGGCCGCCACGCTCAGGGCAGCATCGCTGCCGCCAGGCGGGCCGCTGCTGGCGGCGCCACCGCCGCGGCTGGCGACAAACCAGCCAGGCGAAGCGTATGCAGCGTCGGCGCCGCCTGTGCCAGTCTCGCTCGCGCTTCGCTGCGGTTCGTCCTCCTCCACCTCCACTCCCACCTGCAACTGCTGCTGCTGCTGCTGGGCCTCCAGCCAACCCTCCAGCCCGCCCAGCTCGGCGTCCGCGTCGCAGCCGCCCAGAAGCTGCCCGTCGGCGTAGACGTAGGGCACCGACGGGCGGCCGGTGAGCAGCGCGAGCTCGGCATGCGCTGCGCCGTACCGCTCGAGCACCACGCTGCGGTGCGCGATGCCGCGCGCATCGAGCTCGCCGCACGCCTTGGTCGCGAAGCCGCACCGCGCCCACGCGAGCACGACGACGCGCGCCCCGCCGACGACGCGACGCAAGTCGGCACGCACCTGCGTCCGGTCGTAGGGCGTCGCACCACCGGCCTCGACGAAGTCCGTGTAGATCCCCTTGGCGCGGCGGCCGTCCTTGCGCAGGGGCGGCTCGCCCACGAAGCCGCTGCTCAGCATCGAGCTTGCACTCGACCCCGCCGGCCGCCAACCAGGCTCGACGGCCAGAACGAAGGCGCTGCCAGGCACCTCAACACCGAGCTGCATGTTGCGCTTGGCCGCACGCAGCGGTGGGTAGAGGCGGCAGGCGTGCTCCGTAATCAGCCGGCGCTGCGCGTCCGCTGCGGACAGCAAGGCCTCGATGCCGTCGTCAGCCCCGTCGGCAGATCCGGCAGCGATACGTCCGACGAGTTGCCACTGGCCATCACTGGCCGGATCTCGCGCGTAGGCCGAAGTGCCTGAGCCACCACCACCGCCGACGTGCGCCACATAGCCGAGCAGCTGCCGACGTGGGCAAGGGCTGGGCACCTTCGGAATCGCCGCACTGCAGCGGGCAGCTCGACAACGCGTTGCGGGCAGCCCAAGACCGCCCGGCAGTAGCGCAGCCGCCGAGCCGCGCGCGAAGAAGACGCCGTTGACGTACGTGGCTACGGTGCAATCAAGAAGGAATAGGAGCATATGTTAGGCACGTTCACGGAGCTACAGCAACAGCATGCACAAGTTCAGGAGGTGAAAACAACTTTTCGCGTGCTGGAGCAGCCTGGAGGCGATCCGATAGCTAACCGCCTAAACAGCGTAAACAGCCTAAACAGCCTGCCTATACTCACGCTCGATTGTAGGTCTGTGGTTTGGGCGTGTATAGCCATAGGGCTTGTCCCGTCTTATCTACAGACCGTTTGCAGTACATGCATGTCCTCAGTTGACAGTTCGCCTGCCCACGGCAGCGCTCGCCCCCGCTCTCAAGCCGGATCTTGCGGCGATGTCAGCTTCGCCAGCTTCTGCTGCGCCTGCACGACCATGCGCTCGGCGTTCTCTCGCTCACCCGCCGCCGAGCTCATCGCCGCCATCCTCCTGAAGCGGTCGAGCCGATCGTACAGCTTGACGATCTCGACCTGCTGCGCGCTGCCCTTGCGAGCCACCAGGTTGCGCGCCGATCGCACGAGGGCGCCGTCCGCCCCCGCCGCGGTCGCCGCGCCGAGGGCCTCAACGAGCTCCGAGACGGCCGCGACGCCCGCCGACGGCGCGTTCGCGCGCCGCGTCGCCATCTCGACGGAGTACTCGGCCCTCTCGAGCGCCGCCTCCGCTTCGAAGTCGGCCAGCCGCTCGCGCGCGTTGCGCAGCTGCTCGCCGCCGACGCCGGCGCCCACCGCCTCCCCGATCGCCGCCTCGAGGCTCGCCACCCACCGCCGGTCGCCCCGCGCGCCCAGCGCGCCCTTCCTCGCGGCGGCGGCGCGGAGGCTCGCGTCGAGCTTGAGGCGCGCCGCATCGAGCGGCGAAGGCTCCGCCGCGCTCCGGGCCGCCTCGACCTCAGCGATGGCCGCCTCGGCCGCCGCCGCCTCCGCCGCTGCGGCCGCTGCGGCGGCCGCCGCCGCCTCCGCCGCCGCCCTCGCCGCCACCCTCTCCGCCGCAGTCTGGCGTCGTTTGGCCGGCCGTCTCGCCGCTCGGCCGTTGCCGAATGGAGAAGCCACGTCCGCGAGCTGACGCCACGCCTCCTGCAGCCCGCCGCGCGACTCGCCGATCCAATCCGACACCCGCCGCGCCTGACCGGACACCTGCCGAGACAGCAGGAGGACCTTGTCCATCTCGCGCCGAGCTGCGCCCAGCGTCGTCTCCATCGGCGTCGCCCACGGCGCCGCCGCCTCCCCCGCCTCCGGCACTTGCGACGCGGCTGCCTCCTGCGTGGCCGTCGTGGCGGCGGCCTCCGCCGCCTCCGCAGCCTCCACCGCCTCTGCCGCCGCCGCCGCCGCCTCCGCCGCCGCCGCCGCCGCCGCCGCTGGCTGCGACACCGCCACCTTGGGCGCCTTGGGTCTTCCGTCAAGGAGCGCGCGCGCCTCTCTCATCACGTCGCCGCTCACCCCGGCCGCCCCGGCCGCGTCGGCCGCACGCGCCAGAGCCGTCTTCTCGGCAAAGCCGCCCCGTGCCTTGAGCCGGAGCACCGACACCTTGAGGCGAGCCTCCTCCTCCGCCCTCGCCGCCTGCATCTCCGCATCGCGTGCTGCCTCCGCCTCCGCCTCCCGCGCTTGCCATGGCCATCGCCGCGAGCTCCCGCCAGGGCCATCGACGGCGTCTCTCAGCGCCGACGCCTGCCGTGAGAACGCCGCCGAAAGCTGCTCTTGCGCCTCTCGTGCCGCGTCGAGCGGCGTCTGCGGAGGCTCGGCCTGCGTGGCCTGCGCTCCTTCCGTCGAGCGGGGAACCGCCTGCGCCGCCCTCGCCGCGGCTGCCTTCTCGGCAGCCGCCCTCTGTGCAGCCGCCTTCTCAGCAGCTGCCTGCCGCTGCGCTGCCACCCCCGCTGCCCTCTCTGCTGCCGCCTCCTCAGCGGCCGCCTGCCTTGCAGCCGCCCTGGCTGCCCTCTCCGCAGCCGCCTTCTCGATGGCTGCCTGCTGCGCTGCCACCTTCGCTGCCCTCTCCGCAGCCGCCTTCTCGATGGCTGCCTGCTGCGCGGCCGCCCTCCCTGCCGCCTTCTGATGCGCTGCCGCCTTCTTGGCGGCCGCCTCCTCGGCCACTGCCCGCTTAGCTGCCAGCGCCGCCGTGGGCGGCGGCGAAGCCGCCGGTCTGGCCACGACCCGTCCCTTCTTGCCGTCGAGGAGCGCCCTCGCCTCTCTCATCACGTCGCCGCTCACCCCGGCCGCCTCGGCCGCGTCGGCCGCACGCGCCAGCGCTGTCTTCTCGGCAAAGCCGCCCCGTGCCTTGAGCCGGAGCACCGCCACCTTGAGGGGACCCTCCTCCTCCGCCCTCGCCGCGTCCTTCGCTGCCGAGCGTGCGCTTGAGCCTTCGCTGTCAAATGTATCGGTGAGCTGGCGCCACGCCGCCTCAAGCGGCGTCTCCGTGGGCATCGTAGACTGTGCTAACAATAGCGCGCGGGCCTCTTGCATCGCATCGCCGGCCACCCTTGCGGCCGACGCAGCCGCAACTGCGCGCTGCAGCTCCTCGAGTTCCGCCCGTCCACCACGCGGCGCCTTGGCTTTCAACAGCGCCTTGACAAGCATGTCATCTTCCCGCACCTGCTTCATCAGGATTCGAACGGCGCAGCTGCGTGCCGGCATGTGCGGCTGGCATGCGATGCGTGCGGGCATACTGAGCGGCTGATGCCATGCGAACGACATC
>Ga0209713_10001233_pt1 | contig 15151 bp, 7 predicted proteins | sample ArcOceMetagenome_3_FD_187444 | JGI IMG/M metagenome (GOLD analysis project Ga0209713, IMG submission 187444) | Marine eukaryotic phytoplankton communities from Arctic Ocean - Arctic Ocean- Svalbard ARC20M Metagenome (SPAdes) (version 2) | ecosystem: Environmental > Aquatic > Marine > Oceanic... | reverse complement strand
GTCGTCGTCGTCCGCCTCGGGCGGCGGCTGCTCCTCCGGCATGACCTCCGGCTTGACCTCCTCCGGCGCGGCCTCCTCCACGGGCGCGGCCTCCGGCTCCGGCACGGGCTCGGGCTCGGGCTCGGGCTCGGGTGCTGGCGCTGGCTCCGGCTCCGGCTCTGGCGCGGGTGCGGGCTCTGGCTCTGGCGCGGGCGCGGGCGCGTCGTCGTCGAAGAGCTCGGACGCGTCGATCCGCGAGGCGCGCACGGTGTCGGCCGGGTTGTAGGCGGGCGTGGCGGGCGTGGCGGCCTCGGAGGGCGTCTCGGCGGGCGGCGTCTCGGCGCGCGTGTCGTCGTAGTTGGCATTGTAGGCGGGCGACGGCGGCGCGGGCGAGGCGAAGTCGGCGGCGGGCGTGGGCGGCGCCTTGCCCTGCGACGACGCCTCGGCCGACCCGAGCGACGCCGAGAGCCACGCGCTCTTGGTGTTGGCCCACTGCTCGAACTTGTCGGCTTTCGACTCGAAGAGAGCGCAGAGCTGCTCGATCTTCTTGGAGTTCTTGAGCCGCTGCAGCATCGCGCGCTCGTAGCCGTCCTCGGCGAGGCGGAGCGCCTCCCACCACCGCTCGAGCGCCGCGGGCGAGACGTCGTCCGCCGGCTCGAAGCTGCGCCCCACCGCCATCAGCCGCGCCTCGATCGACGCGTGCAGCGCCTGCAGGTCGAGCAGCTCGCCGTGCTTGCCCTGCTTCTCGTGCGCCTGGTACGCGTTGAAGTACTCCTTGAGCTCGTCCTCGATCGCCTGCTGCGTGTCGACCGGCGACTCGGTGCCGAGCTCCTCCGCCTTGGCGCGCATCCAGCCGATGAGCTGCTTGGCGGTCGTCGCGTACGCCGTCTGCATCTTGAGGTGCTCGCTCTCGCGGTTGAGGACCGAGTTGATCCGCTCGGCGGCCATCTCGCGCGCGCGCTTCTCGTTGAAGGCCTTCCAGAAGAGCGAGACGTACGTCATCACTGACTTCTCGTCGGGCCGCACCAGCACCATGTCGTACGGGTCGAGGAACGACGGGATGTCCATGTGCTCCTCGGCGAGCGCGAAGGCCTGCTGCAGGTTCTCAACCTTCTGCGACGAGGTGAGCGACTCGAAGCCGCCGGGCAGCAGCGTGCGGTTGTACGCGTTGATCAGCGCGTTGAAGCCCATTCCGTTCTGCCAGCTGTTCGAGAAGTTCTTGATCTCGACGGTGTTGTTGCTGCCCTCGGCGACCTTGCGCTGCGCCCACAGCAGCAGGCCCTCCTTGGCGGTCACGTCGCCCTCCTCGATGCCCGCCACCGAGAAGCGCAGGATGAGGCACCAGATCATGCCGAGGATCAGCGTCACGTTGCCCTCGAGGACGTTCTCCGCCGAGTACTTGACGCGGATGCCGACCGACTCCACGAACGAGTTGATGTACTTGAGCGGGATGTTGAGGTTCTCGACCTTCTGGAACTTGCTGATCGGCTTCTTGTTGTACTTGCCGAAGTCCTCCTCCGAGATCGACTCGACCAGCTTGAGCAGCTTGATGCCGTCGGCGAACTCGGTCGTGATGTCCTTGATCTTCAGGCTGACCTTGGCCAGCTGCAGGTTGACCCACGCCGTGAACGACTTGATCTGCATCCGCTGCGCCGCCTCGACGGCGGCGGAGCCCTTGAGGCCCTCGGTGGCGTCACCGTGATTGGCCTGGACGACGACGCTCTTCGAGTGCGCAGACGCCAGCTTCGGGGCGTCGCCTTGAGAGTTGCGGGCCTCCATCGTGCGGTTGGTCGGCTGGACGTACATGGAGCCGGCGGCGCGCTTGCCGCTCGGCGACTTGTTCAGTCCGGCTTGGAGCTCGTGTCAGGCAGCTCGCCTACCACCGAATCCTCCTCCACCGAGGCACTAGCCCGCTCCGACATCCTTGCAGCCGGTGTGACTGTGGTTGCGCACACCCTGACGTGATTTCGGCGTCGAGGGTCACCACCGCAGGCTGCCCCGCAGTCCGGGTGCGCGCCAACCAGGTGGGAACAGTTGCACCGCGTCACGGATGACGAGCGTAGCGAGCGCACGCGTAGCGTGCCGAGCGTAGCGAGCCGCGGCGTAGCGGCGCCTTACGGTGTGGACGATTCAGCGGTGAAAACGTCGATTTGAAGCGAAAAAGGCTGAATTTTAGGCGCGCTACGCGCGCAAAGCTCATTTTTCTGCCTGGGGAGCTCGCTACGCTCGTGGAGCCCACGGATGACGGTCATCCGTCGACATGCAAGTTTTCCCACCCGGTGCGCCAAAGGCCGGGGTGCGGCAGCCGAGCATGACGGCGGGGGAGGCGGCGGGGCCGAGCGTTTTTGATCTCTTGGTCTGTGTTAGCCCGCCCGCCACCTCAGAGGGCCCGGGCCCCCTACGTAGAAAACAAAAACAAAACGTTTTCAAGCGATTTTCAGGCGTGTAAGCCCTCAAACAGGCGTTTTCCAAGGGTTTTTGGGTGAGCGATCAACAGGTAGAACGATCCACACAAGTCTACACCTGTCATAACATGTCGGCACATGGCAAGTCCGTCATCGACCCAAGTCGCCACATCCGGCCCTGACCCAAGTGTCTCACCCACGACCAGACCAAGGGCAGGGAGGGGTGGATTTCCAAGTTTGAAGCCCGGGCCCCCGGGCCCCCACGTTTTTGTTTTTTGTTTTCTGTTTTTGTTTTCCCCTCCCGCCCGCCACCTCTGAGCGGCCGGGCCTAGCACAGACCGAGAGATCAAAAACGCTCGGCCCGGCAGGCGTGGCGACGCAGCGTTAGCGCAGCAGCTACGGCCAGCTCGCGCCGCCGCGCTGCTGCGTTGCGACGCGGCCCATCCCGATCTATCTGCAGGCAGGCGCAACAGTGATTCAAACACTGCCCGCATGCGGCGGCCAAAGGCGCGAGAGCCACTGAGCCTTGGCGCCTACCCCCCGTAAACAGCAAACGTGAACAGCTAGACCGCCTAGCAACCCTACGGAGACAAAAAAACGTAAACAGTAAACAGCTCATAGACTGCCTTCCCCCTCCGCGCGTAATTTCTGACGCGAGCGCGCCAGCTCGTGGTAGAAAGTACATACTAGTATCTAAAGTTAAGCTAAATAGAGCTCCACACCCAAGCAGCAAAACACTACCCTTTAGCACTACCTGCTCCCCGCGCAGCAGCAGTCGAGAACCGTCTTCGCGCTGTACTGCAGCGAGGCGTCCTTGTTGCTCGGGCCGAGCAGCTCGGCGAGCCCCCTCCGGCACTCGTCGCACTGCGGCGCGCGGCCGGCGGCCTGCATGTCGCGGATCATGTTCTTGAACTTGGGCTGGTTGCCGTGGACGAGGCCGCAGCTCGTCGGGCAGGCGTGGCGGCTGCGGAACTCCTTGTGCGCCCAGAAGTGGATCGAGAGCTGCCGGTTCCACCCGCACGGCAGCGTGTGGAAGAGGCCGGGCGTGCGGTCCTTCATGATCGAGTAGAGCGTCTGGTCGCCCAGGTAGCCGATGTCGCCGCACGCGCCGGTGGCGCAGCGGCGCAGCTCGTGCTGGTACAGGCTGCTCGGGTCGCGCATGCGCTCGAGGTTGAGCAGCTGCACGCCGCCGTTGACGCCCGCCTCCGGCTTCAGCTTCTCGTACGACGGCGCCTGCTCGCGCGCCATGCCGACGGCCGTGTCGGCGCCGAAGCGGTCGAACTCGGCCCACAGCTCGTGGACGCTGCGCACGAGCAGCACGTCGGCGTCGAGCACGAGCACGCGCGGCTGCGGCAGCAGCCACTGCAGCAGCGGCTTCCACATGTAGATGGAGCCCGGGCCGTGCGTGATCTTGCTGAAGTTGGCGTGCAGCGCGAGGCCCTCGGCGGACATCGACGACAGCAGGTGGAGCGTGGCCCACTCGGCGACGCTCGCCCGCGGCTGGTCGGTCACCAGGTGGAAGCGGACCGGCGCCTCGCCCTCGCGCACCAGGTGGCGCGCGAGGCGGCGCGCGTTGTCGACGCGCTGGCCGTCGGGCCCCGTCACGAGGAAGACGACGTCGATGGGGTCGTGCACCCCGAGGGCGAAGGGGCGCTCGCTCTGCAGCGCACTCTGCGTCTCCTGCACCGACGCGTGGTCGAGGGCGGCCGCCGACGCCGACGCGACGAGCGCGAGCGCCGCGAGGAGGGCGCGCGCAGTGCAGCGCATGGGCGCGTTCGTGGTGCCGCGCATGCGTGGGGCAGGTCGAGGCGAAGCCGAAGAGGGCAACCGCAGCCCGTGGCGGCCCCATTGATTCGCCGTCATGACAGCCATCTACACCTGGGGCGGCGGCTCACACGGCCAGCTGGGCCACGGGGGCAAGGAGGACTCGGCCGCGCCGAAGCAGGTCTCGCAGCCCCTCACGGTCGTGGGCTGCGCGCACTTCCACAGCGTCGGGCTGACGGCCAAGGGAGAGGCGTACTCGTGGGGACGCGGCGCGCTCGGGCTGCTCGGCCATGGCGACGAGGAGGGCTGCGACGCTCCGAAGCGCATCGACGCGCTCGCCGACACCAAGGTGGTGGCCGTCGGCTGCGGCGCCTACCACAGCGGCGCGGTGACCCGAGAGGGCGCGGTGCTCACCTGGGGCTGGACGCTCCTCTGGGCGGATGGGCGCATCGAGGAGAGCTACTTCCTGAGGCCGGCGCCGATGTCGGGTCTCGACAAGGTCCACGTTTCGGGCATCGCGTGCGGCTCCTACGCCACAGCCGTGTGGACGGCCGACGGCAAGGTCTACACGTGGGGCCGCGGCTCGACTGGCCAGCTCGGCCACGGCGGCGTCGAGGACGAGCTGGCGCCGCGGCAGGTGAAGACGACGACAGGCCTGAACGTGGCGCAGGTAGCGATGGGCGGCATGCAGGGCAACGCATTCATGCTGCTGCGCACGACCGACGGCCGCGTGTACAGCTGCGGCGCAATGGACAGGGGGCGGCTTGGCCGCGCCGCCGTCACGTCGGCCGCCCTGAACAGCCCCGCCGTGGGCGACGTGGCGCCGCACTCGGTGCCGGGCCTGGTGACGCTCGACGGCGCGACCGAAGGCGGGCCGCTCGCCGCCTTCGCCGTCGGCGTCGCCGCCGCCGACCACCACGCCGCCGCCGTCGGCCAGACCGGCGTCTGCTACACGTGGGGCTCCAACGAGTTTGGGCGGCTCGGCCTGCAGGGCGTCGAGCAGGCGATCGCGCCGACGCCGGTGGCGGCGCTGCGCGACGTCAAGGTGGTAGGCGTCGCGTGCTCCGCCTACTCGACCGCCGTCACCGTCAGCAACGGCACGGTCTTCACGATGGGCGGCAGGCTCAACGGCACGCCCACCCCGACGCCGCTCCCGCTGCCCGACGGCGCCGCCTCGGTCACGGGCGGCGGCTACCACCTGGCGGCGCTGGTGGGCACGCCGCCCGCCGCACTCAAGCCGGGCACCGCCACGCTGGGCACCGCCGCCGAGCTGCCCGAGGTGCTGCGCGGCGTGGTGAGCGACGAGCTGGTCGAGCTGCTTCTCGCCGACTGCAAGGGCGCCCCCGCGCTGCAGCTGCGGCACGAGCTCCACCTGCTGCGCGAGCTACTCGCGGCCGAGCAGCGCAAGCTCGACTCGCTCTCGCCCGAGGCGCTCCAGCACGCGCAGGCCAAGCTCGGCAGCAGCGCCCACGGCGGGCTCCACCCGGGCGTCTCCGACGCCTCCGACGCGTGGACTGAGCAGTACCAGAACTTCGAGAGTCACCGTGAGGTCGTGCGCGCGTGAGTGGCCGTGTCGAGGTGTGCGTGGATAAGAGTGCTTTTTGAATGGCTGACGCAAAACTAGGACTGAGCACATCGTGCTGATCTATTGCTCAAGAATGGCAACGTCATGCGGTCAAAATTGGCGCGCTCTACGCGTCACAGTGCACTAGAAAGCCGTCTGTAGTAATTCGTACATAAGTACCCCCTGATCGTAGTCCATCTTATACGAAAAGGCACAAACAAAAGCCCGTAGGCAACTAGACCGCTAAGCCACACCGTACCGTACGCCGCACTTTTTAAGCAGGGTATATTATACGCGGGAGTTTGGGTGTGGGCTTGTGAAGAGTGAATAAAGGGGAAACTTCAGTGATAAGCGCCGCACATCTCCCCAGTCTACACTCAATCGTTCAAGTTTGTCATCATCATAGGTTAGTATCTATCGACTCGCGCACGCAACTACACGAGGCCCCACCTAGATCCACCTCGCACACTGCGGGTGGCCGCAGGCGAGGCCGCTCTCTCATCTTCGTGCCAATCCTGCCTCCGGAGGCATGTGGCTCCCTACGATTGGGTAGCCCCGCGCCATCTGCCTTCGCGAGCCCTGCGTGCGCGCGAGCTCCTGCATGTGGGCGCAGAAGAAGTTGAAGTCCGCCATCGACAGCAGCTTCTCCACCAGGTTGTCGGCCGACTCGTTGCCGACGGCACCGGCCTGCAGGTTGGCGACCAGCGCGTAGAGCGCATGCGAGCCTCCCAGCGAGCTCGAACAGGCCTGCTCGATCCGTGCCTCCACCAGCGCCACGAAATCTCGATGCAAGTCGTTCCACTCCAGCGGCAGCTCGCACCCCTCGCTATACTGGGCAAACTCCTGGCAGTTGGACTCGACGAAGGAGGACAGCGGCTCGAAGCTCCTAAGGGCGGCCTGCACCGCCAAAAGCGCTTGAGCGTGCTCGGGCGACAGCCGGCTGGTCGCGTCGAATGGCTCCGTCTCGAAGGCGTCCGGCAGGTCGATGCTGAAAAGATCGCCTGGCTCAATGCCGTCGGGCACGGTCGCCTCAAAGCTCACGCCGTCTGATGGCCTAGCGACGGAGACGGTCTCGCCGGCGTAGACGCAAGTCGGGCACACCACCTCGATTAGGACCATCGGTCTGGGCGACGGCGCACGGCAGCTCGCGACGTGTCGTCCTTCGACAAGACAGCGATTCCAGATGCTAGTCTATGCAAGTCTGGCATTACAACCAACACGTGAACTTTCCTACGTGTAATACTGTACGGTCGTAGAAGTTTTCTACATCTCTGCCCTTACACCCTCTAGCTTTTGCCAATCTCGCAAATCTGGTGTGCTTTTCTTTCATCTGCTCCGGTCCCGGGGTTTAACGGTTTAACGCTGTTAGCTTACCTCAACCACGCACTTCGGAGGCTGCCTATGCACGACGAGAAGTATGCGCTACGGTGTAACGCGTGATGTACATGTACAAATCTCAGATACGCGCTTGAAGTCTTGGGACGTCAAAAGAAAAAGCGCAGCGCGATACTTTCAACTTGGCTTAGTTGAGTGCACTCATGCACCTCACGGGAATTTCCCAGCCGCGTTGGTACACAATCAGCGCACATTTCGCACCTCCGCGCGGGATTCTGGTTAGGTGGCTCAGCGAGGGCGTTTTCGAGCAGGGTTGGCATTGGATCCGTTCGCAGCCGACGATCTCCTATTGTGGTGGATCTGTACGTTTTTTTCTGTCTTCAAGGAGCATGGAGGCAGTGGATGGGGATGAGGAGACGCCTACGCGAAAGTTCATCCGCCGGCTGGTGTCCGTCATCAAGAGCGCGACGGCGGGCGACTTTCACGGCCCAGATCAAAGTCAGCGTGCGCACATCAAGAAGGTCGTGCGCCTCCTCAGTCTTAGCCAGGATCAGATTTGCTCGATGAGACCCGATGAGCGCGCGTAGGTGTGCACATATCCGCTTCCGAACACCCGAAGTGATAGTGCTCACCTGTTGAGCCGCTACCATGTTGAAGTGAGGGCTCTCCGATACCGACTTGGGGGCGGAGACTCCGATCCGACTAGGACGGAGAGATGAGAAGGTTGACCGAGTAGATAATGACAGAGATCAATCAACCAGAAAACCTACCAAATCTAGACTTCCTAACTTTCCCATGTTCCATCTTACCTCATGCTCATCCATTTCTCTCCAGTATCTTAACATCACCTTTCGCTCGTCTGTTCACGGTGCCAGTGTTCGTTGCCACTGCGCGCAGGTGATGTCCATTCGCCGCAGCGCCATCCGGAAGATGCGAATGGCCAACAGCGTGCGATCGTCCGGCTCGTTTCCGCGCTCCTCGTTGGGCGCTTCGCCATATCTCGCCATCCTCGCCTGGCATGATGCTGTCGTCGCCCGGCATGTTGCCATCTTCACCGTCGCTCCTGCCGGCGAGCTCGGGCTACTCCCCCGGAACGAGCACCTCCACCATCAGCATCGGCGCCTCCCCGCTCGGCCAGTCGCCGCTCTCCTATAACTCCGCTCCGGCCACCCGAGACTCCCGTCTTCGGCGTCGACTCGCTCACCTCTCATCTCCATCGTGCGCGATGCCGCCCCCGGCCTTCTACCCGCGGAAGGGCTTCTCGCCCAGCTCCGCCAAGCCGGCCGCGTGACTCGACGCCTCCCCATGATGGCTGAGCGAGCCGACGGTCTCGGCCTCGACGATGCTGTGTCGATCCTGCTGCAGCGGCCTCTCGGACAGGCGGCTCCTGGCCGCTTGCACTGGCCGCTGCAGCGGTGTACGTCCTCCTACGCGCGGTATGTGTTTATCATTAGGCTTTAGCAGCATGCTCTCAACTGTGTCGGCGTTGCATGTGTGTATTTTCTGGAGCCCCTGGCGTTGTCGCCCCCCTCCGTCGCCCTCGCTCGCGCGCGCGCTTTCCGTCATCATCCAACTCGCGAAGACGGATTCGCGGTTGAGCGCAAACGCCAACCCAGCGTCGCGATCCTGCCAATGTTCGCTCCCCTGCTGGCTGCCTCCATCTCCGCGCTGTACGGCGGAGGCTGGCGCACGCAGCTCTGCTCCGGTAAGGTCGCCGCCAAGCTGGCCGGCGCGCAGCTCGCGGCCGACCCGGCCGTGTGGGTGGCCGTCGACAGAGAGCCAGCCGAAGGGCCCAAGCTGACCGATCGCTTCGAGCCGCGTATCGTGGCGGGCGTGCCCGACGCCGTCGCCAGGCTCAGGCCGCAGCGCGCGCTCATCGACCAGCTCATGCTCTCGATTCCACGCAAGAGCAGCGGCTTCACCAACCCCGAGTGGTACGAGGCGGCCGGGTACTGCGTCGACAGGCTCATGCTGGCGTGGCTGTCCCATCTCGACGAGGCGCCGCACCAGGTCTTCGAGGACCTGCGCGTCGCGTGCGGCGGTGTCGAGAAGGCGCGCTTCTTCGAGCGGAGAGGCTTTGCGCTCATCTCCGAGGACGATGCAACCCCCGCGGCCGTCACGCCCGACGGGCTGCTGACTCATCGTGCTCGGCTGCCGAGCTCCATCGTCGCCTATGAGGCGCTCTGCAGCTCGAGCACGACCACACGCGTCGAGCGTCAGGTCTACCAGGAGATACTGACGGGGCTCCGCTGCCAGCCGGCGCCCGCGGTGGCCCAGGACTCACGCAGGCTGCCATGAGGTCGTCGTGCAGGGTGACGGGACTCGTCGAGCGGGCAAACCGTACAATACTACGCATATCTATTAGCGCTGCGACCTTAAGACTAACGTCAACACAGTAAGTTACATGGACCTTAGAAACGTAGTGACGTACGAATGCGCGCGCCGGCGGAGGGCGGTGCCTCCACGGCCCTTGAGGACGACGCATGGGACGACGACGGCTTGCCATTCGCCGCAGACCCGGTCTTTGACGAGCCATTTTGCGGCATTGAGGCAGCTTAGGCTACGAGTGATCGCTACTTTACTGCCATGCAGGCGAGTTCATGTGAACGTCAAACTTGGGTATAAGAGGAGGTCGATAGGGAACAGCGGACATGCGTGCCAAGTTTGTGTGACTAAGAAAATCGAACCCAAGTACGAACGAGATACCCAGAGGGCGTGACCAGGCTACAACGCTGCTGCAAAACGCAGGCACTACGGCCCAACGAGCAGAGCCAGAGGACCGCCAGCCTCCCGCTGCCACTCAGTTTCGGTGGCTTGGGTGGTGAGGTTGCGCGTGCTGATGGCGACCACTGGTGCGTCTTGCGCGGCATAGGTCGCGAGGACCCGCACTGAGCGCGCGCCCCGCCGAAAACTAGCTCAGCCGACTCGTCACATGCGTGACGACGCTGCCTCGCCGCCGCCTGTCGCGAGCGACGAGATTGATGCGACGGTCGTCATCGACAAGTCCGACGCACCGCTCGCTGCGGCCGTCATCCGCCGTGCCGTCATCCCACGCCGTGCCGTGGGTCGGACCATTGACCCCACGGCCGCCAAGCGCCGGCCGTGCGGCCTCTCCTACCGCATCTTGCTGATCATCGGCAGCGCCCTGCTGCTGCTCGTGATCGTCTCGGTCGCAGCGCTCCTCGGAGCGCTGCTGAGCGAGCAGGATTCACAGGCGGCGACGGCTCACGATGCCGCCACCGCTGGCACGTCGGCATCTACGACGGCCCCTCCGGCGCCCTCGGCCATCAACCTGCCACCGTCCGCGCCCGACATACCAGTGACCATCTCCAGCCCGCAGCAAAGCGCCGCTGCGACGGCTGCTTTCGGCGACCACCCGCCGCCGTCCCCTCTCGCATCGCTGCTTCCGCCCGGAGCTGTGTGCGTTGCCGGCGGAGGCGGCTGCGCCGAGCGGACGTGCGACTACTGGGTACCGCTTGGCTACAGCTGCGAAGAGCTCGAGGACGTGCACAGCTGCGACTGCTCTGGCTGCGCCTGTGGCACTGGGTCGCCACAACCACCGTCGCCACCGGGCCCACCGCCGTCGCCCCACCCGCCGCCGGCTCCTCCGCCATCGCCGCCTCCGCCGCCGTCACCGCCACCCTCACCGCTGCCTCCGCCGCCACCTGGGAGTCCGCCGCCGCCTCTCGTCCCGCCGCCCTCCCCTCACGCACCACCGATGCCACCTCCCTCGCCATCGCCGCGCCCACCGCCGATGCCACCCCCGCTCAGCCCATCGCCCACACCTCCACCACCGCCGCCGCCCGCGGCGCCCCCGTCGCCTCCGCTCCCGCCCGTGCCGCCGCCGCCGAGCCCATTGCCCCCGCGCCCTCCGCCGCCACCCTCACCCTCGCCCTCGCCGCCGCCGCCGCCGCGCCCGCCGCCGCCACCCTCGCCGTGGACCTCGTCGCTCTCGGCGTCCACCGACGACTGCCCGGCGACGTGCTTCGGCTTCTCGTGCGAGCGCCTCTCGCAGCAGCAGGGCTTCCTCTGCGCGCAGCTCGAGGCCGACTACGGCTGCGACTGCGGCGGCTGCATCTGCGTCATACCCGCGCCGTCGCCGCCTCCGCCGAGGCCGCCGCCGCCCGACCCGCCGCCCTCGCCGCCGCCTCCCTCGCCGCCGCCCGCGCCGCCGAGCCCGCCCATGCCACCCGCCGATCCGCCCGCGTCGCCGCCGTGGTGGTGCACCGGCCCCCTCGCCGACCTGACCGTCGTGGGCGAGCAGGTCGAGGCGTCTCTCCACGTCGACACCGTCACCGTCAATGACACGTGCCTCGAGCTCGAGCGCTGCGTGAGCGGGCCGGGCGCGCGGCGCGTGCTCGCCTTCGACACCGTCATCGCCAACATCGGCTGCGACGACTTCTTCATCGGCTTCCCCAAGGGGGACCCCGACGTCGAGCTGGGCGGCGGCTCGGACGGCATGTACACGGCCGACCAGCTCGAGTTCCTCGCGTCGCTGCCCGACGGCGGCGGCCGCCGGCTGCAGCAGTCGATGGCGGCGCGCGACGGCGGCACGTGGGGGGTCGAGCGCGGCGGCGTCACGCGCAGCGGCGGCGGCAACGCCTCGCGCGTGGAGACGGGCGCGCGGCGGGGGCAGACGGACGCGCGGCGGCGGGAGCTCGCGCATCCGGGCGAGGAGCTGGTCGTCGACGACGGGACGGGGTGGTCGTGGCACTCGTGTCACGAGCACTGGCACTACGACAACTACGCGCACTACGCGCTGCGTGGGCTGTGCACCGACGAGACGCTGGCGTGGGAGGACCGCGCCGTCGTCGGGCACAAGAACGGCTGGTGCATCTCCGACATGGGCACGTACATCCCGCCCGAGGACGTCGCGGCCGGCGACATCTACTCGCGCGACGCGTGCGGGCGCAAGTACTCGTGCGCGTACATGGGCATCACCGCCGGCTGCTACGACGTCTACCACTCGACGATCGACTGCCAGTGGATCGACGTGACCGACGTGCCCGACGGCGCCTACTGGCTCACCGTCGCCACCAACTGGGACGAGGGCATGCGCCAGCACTCGCCCCCCGAGAACGACTACACGAACAACGAGGCCAACGTGCCCGTGCTGCTCAACGGCACCAACGTGACCGTCCTCACGGCGACCGAGGTGGCCGAGCTTTGCGACGGGAGGTGAGTTCCGCCGCTGATACTTTAGATGATACTTTAGATAGTAGTAATCTTTAGATAATTCCTCCCTGCCACGCTGCGAGGTGCATCAAGCACGCAAACAACCTGATTTCCCTGAGATCCTGATGGGCTCGCCGATGGTTGTCGAATCGTTATCGCCGCCGGAGTCTCTAGCTCGGAGGAACGGTCGCAGCTCCCACCAGAACGGCACCACACCCGCAAGCGGCTCTCGATGTTCGACCGCGTCATCGAGCATTCCGTGGACATGAGCGGCGCGAAGAGCGCCCCGACGCCGCTGCTGCACAAGCTGCTCACCGTGAGCATCCACGTCGCCTTTGTGGCCGTCTATCTGATTGGCCTGCACGAAGCTCCGCTCGGGGTTGGCATCATCGCGGTCAACGTGTCCGTGGCGCACTATGCGCTGCTGCTCGGGCTGTGGGGGCCCAAGCCGGGCGACGGGGGCTTCTGGTGGACGCCGAGCCCCGTGCACGAGCCGTTTGCGGTCATGTCCATGCTCACGCTCGGCCTCGGGGAGTTTGTGGCGCTCGCCGTCATCTCGTACGGCCAGACGGACGCCAACGGCTGCTCCGGCGACGTGACCACCCTCTACCACTACACGCGCAACAGCACGCGCACGCCGCCCGACATGCCCGTCGCCGAGGCGGCGAGTCAGATGCTCGCGGCGTTCGGCTGCTCGGTCGGCGCCGACGGCGGTGCGGTCGGCCCGTGCGAGGCGTGCGGCTGCGCGGCGGGTTTCCTCCACAATTGGGTGGCGACGCTCGCCAATCCCGACGAGTGGACAGTCGAGCGGGGGGTGGCGCACCTGATGGGCGCCGAGGGGTGCCGCGACGACTGCTTGGGCGCCGAGTGGTACATGGGGCCGGTCGCGCTCTGCGTGCGCTGGACGATCATCGACCGGCTGTGGTTCTGCTTTGTGCTTCTCACGACCGTCGGCTACGGCAACTCCTTCGTGCCCAGCTCGCCGCTGAGCCGCCAGTTCACGCTGCTCTGGGCGCTCTACGGCCTCTTCGTCTTCGGCGCGACGTCGAGCGCGTGGCTCAACGCCCTCCGCACGGCCGCGCGGCTCCTCAGGGAGGAGCTGGCCAGGGAACGCGACAAGCTCCACGACGCCGTCGACCACCTGGAGAGTACTCTGGACGAGCGATCATCTTCCGAGGCCGAGTCTGCCCGCTCGAAGCGGGGGGGCAGCACGAAAGGGGCCGCGGCCACGAGCAGCACCAAAGAAGGGGCCGCGGCCAGGGCACCATCGCCGGTGTCCGCCCCCGCGCGCCACCACCCGGCGCCCTTCCCCCCGCGCCATCACGAGCCGCCCGAGATCTACTTCGTCGCGCGCGACTTCTTCTTCAACTTTCTGTACTTTGTGCTGCTCAGCTTTGTGGGCGCCGCCATCTTCTCGGCGACCGAGACGGACTGGATGTTCGTCGACGCCTACTACCACTCGATGATGACCGCCACCACCATCGGGCTGGGCGACCTCGCTCCGCAGTCGCAGGCGGGGCGGCTCTTCGGCATCGTCCACATGCTCGCGTCGGTGCTGCTCTTCCGCTCGGTGCTGCAGACGATCCTCGACGGCTACGAGCGGCGGCGCAAGTCGATCCGCAAGCGCGAGATGCTGCGCAAGCAGCTCGACGAGGAGCTGATCTTGTCGCTCGACAAGGACGGCGACGGCGTCGGCAAGGCCGAGTTCGTGCTTGGCATGCTGCAGATCCTCGGCGTGCTGCAGCAGGGCGACTCGCTCCCCTTCCTCGAGCAGTTTGCGAGGCTCGACGCCGACGGCGACGGCCGCCTCACCCGCGCCGACCTCAAGGCGCTCACGCGCGAGAACCAGAAGCGCGAGTCCGAACGCATCTCGGCGCAGGAGGCCGCCGCCAAGCCACCCGGGGGCGAGGACGCCGCCACCGACGCGTCGAGGATCGAGCTGCAAGTGCACGAGAACGCGCTGGTGCTGATGGTGCCGGCGCTGCTCGCGTCGTTTGGCTTCTTATGGTACTCGGCCCTCGGCCACTGCCTGCTCGGCGGCGGCATCTGCCACGCGCTCGCCGTCGGCAACATGATCGGCTGCGCGCCCGGCCGCGCGACGCACCGCCGCTCGATTGTGCTGCTGGCGATCGGCGCATCGTGCTTCTGCGCCGTCATCTTCCTGCTCACATCGTACATCGTCGAGCCGGACTTCGTCTTCAGCTTCGACATCCTCGTCGAGACGACGCTGCTGGGCACCCTCGACCGGTCCACAGGCACCACGCGTCGGATCGAGCGCGGACCCATGCGCGACCTGGCGATCGCTATCACCAAGGACCTCGTCCAAGATTGGCGGACGATCTCGATGATCCTCCCATACCTGCTGACCTTTGCGTACTCGGTCTTCCTCGATTTCCAAACCATCTACAGATGCTATGAGGCCTTCAAAGCGAGCGAAGCGGAGGGAGTTACGATTGCCAACCTCGTCGGCTGGGACGACTTCGAGGAGCCGGCCGAGGAGGACGAGGGCGAGGGCGACGTGGCGTCATCGGCGGTGGCCGAGGAGGGCACTCGACGAGACGGCGAACCCGCCACGGTGCCAGTTCCAGAGTCTCTCGCTTTTGAGTGAGGTTGCTGTTTAGGCTGTTTAGGCCTTTACTCTTACTTGTGTGTGCTTGGCTTGCGGCTTGGCTTGACGAGAGAGATTTATAATGCTTTTTCTCGCAAAAACGGTCTACAGTATGGCCACTCGGGATTTTGTCTGTTCAATTTTACTTTAGATACTTTAGATCATGGGCGGGCGAACGCCGCTCCCAGGGGGGGGTTGAAGCTCCCAACATCGGAGTTGCTAGGGGGGGGGTCCGGACCCCCCTAGCGGCTGGAGGTAGTTGCTAGGGGGGGGTCCCAACCCCCCTAGCGGCTGGGGCTCGTTGCTAGGGGGGGGTCCCGG
>Ga0209713_10001232_pt1 | contig 15154 bp, 5 predicted proteins | sample ArcOceMetagenome_3_FD_187444 | JGI IMG/M metagenome (GOLD analysis project Ga0209713, IMG submission 187444) | Marine eukaryotic phytoplankton communities from Arctic Ocean - Arctic Ocean- Svalbard ARC20M Metagenome (SPAdes) (version 2) | ecosystem: Environmental > Aquatic > Marine > Oceanic... | reverse complement strand
TGATTTTTGCATTATCATACGTGTGGTAAACATGCGTATCACTGTTTCCGCCGCTACCACGCTCTCCCTGCTGCACGTGCGACCTCCCACGCCACGCTGCACCGTCCACGCCAACATCTTCGGCGATATCTTCGGCGACGACAGCAAGCTCAAGGCGCAGAAGCCGTATGAGAAGCCACTGCTGCCGGCGCAGGTCAAGGGCGACGCTGCCTCGTATGTGCTCAAGGAGAAGCTGATGAGCTTCTCTGGCGAGGACTTCAGCGTCAGGGACACTGCGGGCGACGAGGTGATCAAGGTGGAGGGAGCCAATGTCAACCTGGGCGGCGTGGTCGTCGACAAGCTCTACTTCAAGCACGAAGGCGAGCAGTTCATGTCGGTCGAGCGGCGGATCATCGCGACGACGACCTGCTACGACATATATCGCGACGGCGAGTGCATCGCCAAGATCGACAAGGAGATGTTCTCGGTGACGCCCGAGTACAAGTTCTTTTACGAGGGCGACGCCAACCCTTTCCCCGATTTCACGGCGTCGGGCACCTTCAGCGAGCGCAGCTACACGTTCAAGGCGGGAGGGGACACGATCGCGCGCGTCTCGCGTGGCGAGGAGGCCTTCCGCGACGTCGACACCTATCAGGTTGAAGTGGCCGCCGGCGTCGACGCCGCGGCGATCATCGCCGTCGCGATCGTCATCGACGAGGACCACGACGAGATGGACAAGAAGGAGCTCGAGGACGAGCAAAAGGGAGGTTGGCCGTTTGGATAGTGGTCGGCCTCCCTCAAATTGGCTTTGTTCGCCAACGTATTCTAGCCTGATTTCGTACCTAAACACACACCATATATTTTCTCCAACGCTGCTCTGTCACTGTGCGCCCTCTTCTTCATGAAACCGGAAAAGTACGCGGTAGGCCGGTACGGTACGAAGCTGCTCGCTCAGATGTCAGATCCATGATCCCTACGTGCAACGAGTACCTTTCACGCCCACACGAGAGATTCACAGAGGTTTCGTACCGTACCGGCCGTTCGAGGCGTTGATGAATGGGCACCGGTACCAGTCGAACGCCTTCCCATTCTGAACACGGTGGCCTTGATCCATCGGGTCGACCACTCATCCTGTGTATAGCCGCCAGCGCGGCTCGGCTCTTTCGGCATGCGGCTCACCCTCGACGACTTCGGATCGGCGGACGACGGGCATTGACGGGACCGACGATTCCGCAGGAAGCAGGAAGCAGGCGAGCAGGAAGCAGGCGAGCACGAGCGAGAACGTCCTTGCCAGTTATCCCTACGGCCAACCAGTGACTTACTCAGTTACGCAAGACATTCGCAGCGGTTTCGTAGGATTCACCGCTGTTTCGCGGCGTTTCGCGGGCGTTTCGCCCAAATCGCAAGCCTACAAATCGATTCGCACCGGTTTCGAACCATACACTCTTTCGCACTCTTTCGCACTCTTTCGCAAAATCGCCTAAATTTCGCAAAGTTTGCGTAATCTTTTGCAAAATTCAGACTCGTTTCGTAGCGGATTTCGCAAGAAATTCGCGCCGATTCGCAGCCGTTTCGCACCGTTTCGCGCCGCTTCGCGGCGCTTACTCGTTGTGAATCTGTGTAAGTCACTGGTTGGCCGTAGGGATCCAGTTTGTACGAGGCCGCGGCCCTCACAGTCCACGGGCGCGAGCGAGAGGCTCGCCAGGTCCAGCGCAAAAACCATTCGTTGGGAGGATCGGAGGAGCGGTCTGTGCACGCTACGTCTTGGCCCAGACGCACAGGTCTAGACATTTTACTGATTTACTGGACATATGGCACTCCTGGCAACTTCAGATGTCAGACATTTCGCTGATTGTGACCACCAGCGTCGACTATCTATTTCTTTCTGAGGCGGTCTAAACCAGTTTACATATACACAGAGTATCTATGACCACCAGCGAAATGTCTAGAAAGAAATAGATACTCTGTGTGCATGTGCATGTGTACATGTACATGCGCATGCACATGCACATGTGCATGTAAACTGGTTTAGATCGACACAGAGTAGCTATTTCTTTTGTCTAGTGGTTCCCCCGAACCCGTAACCGGCATCGGGTCGCGTGTTCGAGGCCGGACCGACCTTTTTTGATCTTTTCAGTCAACGACGCCGAGGACGCCGAGGACGAAATCTATCGATCCACAGCAAAATACCTTTTGTGTTGGAAACTCGGCCAGCCCGGTCGTCATAATCCAGCATGGAAGCAAGTTTCCCTTGGGCGGCCCCTCTTGTTTTCATCTTTTTGCGGCCGACATGGTCGCACTGGACATATGTCTACTGGACATATGTCTAGTCATATGACGGTCTGAACTGGACATATGCCACTACACATTTGACATCACCTTGCTAGACCTGTGTGTGCGTCTGGGCCAAGCTACGTCCCCACGGACGCCAAGAGAGAGCGCGCCGACAGGGGTTACACTACCCAACACCGTCACAGCCGGTCACCCTCGTCACGCCGGGCCCCACCGGTCCCGGCCGGCCCCGGCCGGTCCCGGCCGGTCCCCGCCCGCCCGTCCCCGCCCGTCCCCGCCCGTCCCCGCCCGTCCCCGCCCGTCCCTGCCGGTCCCCGCGCCGCTCCACTCCTCTCTACGGGAAGCCTCAGTCACCAACCTGCTAGCTGGTCACCGGTGCGACGTGGGTGATGACCAGACCCCTATCGTTTTAGGTATTGAATGAAGAGCCGCTAGGGCCCTTCGGCACTTCTACCTACTAGATTAGACGGCAATATGTACGATTTGTCTAGTCTAATTCTCCTTGAAGGATGTGGGTGGAGACCAGGTGGCTCAGACATCCTATGGGATGCCTCTGGTCGGTGAGAAAGAAAAAGTGAGGTGTCATCTCATCAATTGCATACTTATGCATGCAAAGGTCGTCATTAGGAACAATTCGGCTACAATATGCTCTAGGGCTCAAAACCGCGTCCAGGTGGATGCACCATCGAAGAGAGCGTGCCCGAAAACCTAGGAAACCGCTCAGGTTTGAAGAGGAACCTTGCTCCTGGACTGTCCACGTGGCCGTCCGTGATAGTATCGAACGTGAGCTGGTATTACCCCCCCTAGCCACGTAGACAGTCCAGGAGCATCAAAGCTGAGTCGTTTCTAAGGTTATTGGACATGCCCTTTCAGATTATGGACCCCTGAGGATGTGATTCTACGCCCCAGAGGTCGAAATTTATAAAGTACACGATAGTATCGCTGGCGATACTGTACTTTTTGCCGTCTAATCTGGTACCCTAGTGCAGGCATGTAGGAGATAGATGGATTGCCCGTGGAGATAGATGGAGCCACCGGCGAGTGGGAGCTCAAGGAGGTGGAGTAGCGAGAGCGTGCGATCGGATCGCGCGCTGTTTGACAGCAGTACTGAGGACAGTTATTTGCGTGTATAGTCAAGGGGTGCCACCAATTTTTTCAGCGGACACCTATGAGAAAAACCGGTCGGAGCAGCCAGACAGGTCGGTCGGTCGGTCGTTAGGTGGTATTCACCCCATGTGGGTGGTATTCACCCCCCCCCCTCAGAGCTTGCGCGAGCGGATGAGGCGCTTCTCAAGGTGCTTGTCGTCGGAGAGTGAGTGCGACTGCCAATCAATAAGTAAGCGGAGCACTTTGGAAAAATTGAGCTCTGAGACCCCAAAACAACCGATTTCGAAGCACAACGGATGCGTACCGCGCCGCCCACGCCCGAAAATTTTCGGGCCTGCGGCGCGGTGAACCGGTCGGTCGGTCTCATACGTGTGGCAGTTAGCCTTTGGTGCCTTTGGTGGCGATTTTTCCGGATCTTTAGGAATTCCCCCTCGGGTGCGGAGCATAGCTCAAGCCGCCTCGGGTTCACATCCGTCTCCCCTCGTTAGTGGTTGGTGACACCCCTTGCTATTGTAACAAAATTGAAATTTGCAGATTAGCCGATGCTGGACGAGGAGGCGGAAACACCGCCGAGCTTCCTCGTCCTGAAGGAGTACGAGGTCAACCCGTCGCAAATCGGCGCCGGCGCCTTTGGGTCCGTCCACACGGCGAGGAAGCGGGGCAGCGACGAGCGCGTGGCCGTCAAGGCGGTCTCGAAGCATCGCGTGGCCGTCAAGGCGTGGCGACAGGCGGGGCACACCGACTGGCAGCAGCTGATTGGCGGCGAGGTCGAGATGCTCCGTCGATGTTCCAAGGCGAGCCACCGCAACCTGCTGCAGTTCTTTGGCACGTGGGCGGACGATGGGCACGTCTACCTGGTGATGCAGCTCTGCGCGGGAGGTGAGCTTCCGGACTGGCTGCTGGCGCGCTCCGCCAAGCAGCTGTACACGGACCAGGTCGCGGCCGCGGTCGCGCACGATCTGCTGCAGGCGCTCAGCTGCTGCCAGGACCTAGACGTCGTCCATCGCGATGTCAAGCCGCCCAACATCATCTTCACCGCCGAGCCCGCCGCGGTGGGCGCGACACTGAAGCTGGTCGACTTTGGGCTGGCGACGCGGCTGCCGCCGCCCGGCGCGCCACGCCTGCATGAGGCATGCGGTACTCTCGACTTCATGTCCCCGGAGATGCTAGAGGGCAGCGGCTACAGCCACAAGAGCGACGTCTGGGCGGCCGGCGTGCTCGTGTTCGTGCTGCTGACGGGGCGCCACCCGTTCCGCGCCCCGCAGAACGCCGAGACCGAGGTGCGCATCCGGCGCGGGCTGCCGCCTGCTGAAGCCGATGCCGACGCAAACGCGCTGCTCGCGCGCGTGCCGCGTGCCGCCGCGGCGTTTGCGCGCTCGCTCCTCGAGCTGTCTGAGGCGGCGCGGCCGTCGGCGCAGGCCGCGCTCGGCGACCCATGGCTCGCGCGCCGGCATGGGGGCGGCGGCGGCGGCGGTGGCGATGGAGGTGGCGGCGGTGGTGCCGGTGCGGCGGATGATGCGCCAGTGGTACTCGACGCATCAGTGCCGCAGCGGCTGAAGATGCTGACGGAGGAGGCGCAGGCGAGAGACGGCGACGGGGATGGCTGCTACACCTCCGGCTCCGACGAGGACAGCGACGATGGTGGCAGCGACGGAGGCGAGGGGGCAGGCGGTGGTGGGGGGGGTGGGGGCGGGGATGAGACGGGTGCCGCCAGCGACGGCGGCGGCGGCGGCGTGAGGAGGGGTCAGCCGCTAGCGCGGGCGGGAGACTTCCGCAGATGGAAGACCTCACAGGAGAAGCAGCAGGCGGCGCAGGCGGGGGCGGGGGCGGGTGACAATAGGGCGGGGGCGGGAGTGGGGGCGGGGGCGGGGGCGGGGGCGGGGGCGGCGCGGCCGCTGCCGCGGCTGCCGGAGCGAAGCGCGAAATGGCCCGTCCCGCCAAAGGCGGGTGGTTGCGTGCCGCGTCATCAGATGATGGAGGAGGACGGCGACGCCTCGGCAAGGATCGACGCCTCTTCGGCGGCGCGGATCGTCGCGGTCGAGAAGGTCGAGGCGATCCGTGAGGTGGACGCGCGGCCGATCGGCGGCGGTGACGCGGCGGCAGTGGAGATGGCAGACGAGCGGCGGCGGCGCCGCGCGTGCGCGCTCGCGAAGCTGCACGCACTGCTGCAAGCGGAGCTGCGCGTCGACAAGCAGACTGGCAGCTCGCGCCGCGGTAAGGCGCTGGGCGGCGGCGGCGGCGGCGTGGGTGGTGGCGGAGGTGGCGCGGGTGGTGGCGGTGGCGGTGGCGCGCATCTATCGAAGCCGCTGGCAGGTCGCTGGCAGCCGCGGCTGCTGTGGCACTCGGAGGCGCGGCAGTCGCTGCTGCTGAGCAGCCCCGCGCCCACGACAGGCGTGGCGGCGCTCGGTCGGCCGCTGCGCAGCCTGCGCGCCGCGAGCCGCGAGAGCAGCCCGAGACGCGCGGCGCGTGCCGAGAGCCCGCGTCGCCGGGCGGAGAGCCCGCACCGGACCGAGAGCCCCCGCCGCCGTGCCGAGAGCCCGCGCCGGGCCGAGAGCCCCCGCCACCGTGCCGAGAGCCCGCGGCGTGGTGGTGGTGGTGGCGCGAGGGGTTCCGCGGGGTTCGATCTCCTCTCCACCGCGGCGGCGGTGGCCGCCGCCTCCACGGCGCCCGCGGCCGCCGCGGCCGCCACCACGCCCGCACAGGGCCCGGCGGCGTCCACCAAGCAGTGGATCACATACGACGAGATCCTCGGCGTGGCGCGGCAGGGCTTTTGCGTGCTGCGGCTGCGCTGCGAGGCGCGCGAGGTGGTGCTGCGGCTGCCCACCCGTGGGCTGCGCTCGCGGCTCGCGAACTTGCTCGAGGAGGTCGTCGAGTGCCGCGAGGACGCCACCGAGGCCGCTGAGGCCGACGGTGCTGCTGCCGCCGCTGCCCCGGCCCCAGCCGCCGTCGCGGCCACCGCGACAGCTGCAACAGCCGTGACAACCGTGACAACCGTGACAGCCGTGACAGCCGAGCGCGACGCGGGGGCGGCCGTGGCCGCGCGTGGCCTCGCCCCTGCGGCCGTGCCGGCGACGAGCATGGTCGTTAAGGTCGAGCTGTGCACCGATTGATGCGAGCTTGCTTGGTGGCATGATCGAGCGTCGCTTGTCACAATCGCCTGGCAGCCCCGCCCCTTTTTATGATAGGTAGACTATTAGCACATGCCGACGTCTTCTCTCTTATACTGCCGTCTGTCTCAAACTGTTTTTTTTAGTTTGATGCTTACGAATCCTTATTTCCTTATACTTAGTATTTGCTAAGTAAAAGTTTCTAGTTTTTGGGTGGTACGAGCCAACGCTTGCAACGTGTGCTGGTGGCCTTTTTACACACATACAACGATCCTCCCTTCAAAAAAATGCGTGGTTGGTGGGTGCGAGAAGTTTGGTTATGAGAGCCGGGGTAGAAATCTTGTCGAACTTGACCGCATTAGGAGTCGACTGGCGAGAAGCGCCATCAAGCTCGTACCTTAAAAAGTACTACGTACTACGTAGTAGTAGAGAGTACTAGTTCGCATGGGGGTCGGTTAAAGTTCGCGCGGAACCGCTTTCGGCGTACTTTTTATGCGCGAAGCACGCATACACGACGGCGGTCCGCCGTCCCGCTGGCTCTCCCTGGGAGTCATCGGGGCCGGCATCGGCGGGTCGCTCAACGCTCTACTGCTTGGGCCAGACGTACGCTCCTAGCAGAATGAAAAAGATCAGGTTTCCGGAGACTTGTCCTGCTAGTAGAATTGGTGGAAAGATAGGGTCCCGCACACTTGCGCCAAGGGGATGCCAACGCGGGGATTGCGTTTTTCTACGGACTACGGCCGTCATAATGACGCACGTGCCACGTCCGATCACACGTGCGGTCGCGGCCAGCATCCAGCATGTGCACCGTGTGTGCCGGCACAAGGATAGATAGTTTGTGCCGGCGTAGTGGGGAAATATACGGAGCACGGCGCGGCACACACAGCACACCAGTGCACGCATGCCGGCACAAGGATAGATAGCAATAGTCAATGCATGCGACGCGAGCAGGACCGGGCTTCATCCCAGCGCATGTTGCGTAGCCGCTAGCCGGTCCAGCTGTCCCGACCTGACCTACGAGTATACGGAGACGAAGGGGTACCCGGAAAAGGCGCCGGCCGTGATCTTACGATACTGGCCATGTGCTTACTAACCTTAATCACTTAGAAGAAGGAGAGAGTAACGTATGAATAGGGACAAAGAAGAGCTTGTAAACGTGTTTGGGAAAGCATTGGCGCTGATTTACAATTCAGAAATTGTTCCGCAATGCTTTCACCGTCCTGTTCCTCGCCCCGCGTATCGCTCTCGCCGCGTCAGACGGAGGTCCAAAAGGCGCTACGCCGCGCTGTTGCGCACACATTCACCTCGCTCGACGTCAACCGGCGCAAGTGGGCCAAGCATAGCGACGTCGGGCGGCACGCGCTCACGGCATGTGCCAAAGCGCTCACGCAGCTCGTGTACGCCGATGGACCTCACTGGGGCGCACTCGGCGACTGTACTGAGATGCAGCATCTCGTGGCGTTGAAGGCGTTGCAGCGTGTGCGCTCCCAGCAGGCCGAGATCGATGCCGCACTCGAGAGCCTCGAAGAGACGCTGGGCGGCCTGCGGAACGCATGCTCAACGCTGCGAGAGCGCGTGGATGCGCTGGGCGCCGATCTTGCGTGCGACATGCCCCTCTTCGATGGCTGCTCAGAGAGCGCCCTCCAGTTTTTGGTGCACGCCGAGGCTCTTGTCGTCAGCTTTGAGCGCGAGCTGACCTTGCGCAGGACCGTGGCCACCCAGCTTCGGCACACCGCCCTGGACGAGCAGACAGCCGCGCTCTACCTGTCGGCGTGGGTGCTGCAGCCCTACGTGGACACTGATCGTCTCGAGCTGCTGCTGGCCTCAGTGGCCGCGGAAGCCGACCCTCAAAACGCGGTCAGATCGCCGCGCTAGTGTCGTGTCCACATACGGGGTACGGCCCAAAGTTTGTTCGCATTCGCGAAGGCACCTGTGGCCGCACGGTGCGCGGCCGTGAGCAAAGTCCCATAGCAGACTAAGGTAGCCACTGGCCGTGTCCACCTTAGATTTCAATCGCTGGGTCGACTCTCACGAGGACTTTTCGAGCTACAGGTGCCTTCGTTCGGGCAGCGCACGCACGACGCACTGAGCGGCACCGGTGACGAAATGATGTTCAGCAGCTGAAGCGTGCTGCCCTGCTGCTTGGGCTGACTGGCACCGACCCCGTGGGAGCAGCCGTGGCCATGGTTCCAGTCTGCGCGACTGCTGGATCACCAGGCCCAACCGCTCGCCTCACCGCTCGTGCGCTGTCCGGCGCAGGCTGACATTGTCAGCCGGCCGACCATGTCGAGCTAAGGCTGTCGGTGCACTTCTGGTGATGTGTTCTGATAGCCCGGCCAGTGGCCATGTTAGTCTGCTATGGGACTTGGCTCACGGCCATGCACCGCGCGGTGACAGGTACGCCCGCGAACGACCCAACATGGTCAAACTTTAGGCCGTACCCCGTACCGTAAAGTAATACGATGCCGCAAAAGCCCTAGCCGTCAAAGCTTTAAAGTACTCGTACGGTAGCGTCACGAGAGCGCGGTGCCAATGGCGCTGTACGCCCTTTACGTATGCGAGTTTTCTGAAAACCTTTTGAACGCTCACCCCGCCTTCGCGGCGGCCGTCTGCGCCTGCTGCGTCGCCGCCTCGAGCGCCTGCTGCAGGTGCTCGATCTCGTCGTCGATGATCGACAGCTCCTTGTCGAGCGCTGACCCTTCGGCCTCGTGCAGCATGCTTGCCGCGGCCACAGGCTCCGCCGCCGAGGCCTGCCGCGGCTGCATCATCGGCTGCATCATCGGTGGAGCCTGCGGCTGCATCATCGGTGTTGACAGCGCTGCGTGCTCGACCGACGTGGTGGGCGGGGCGGCGAGCCCGAGCGCTTGCGCCTGCGCCTCGGCGATGCGCAGCTGCTCAGTGGCCTGCTGCATCAGCTGCGCCATCATGCTTCCGCCCATGTCGATGCCGTCCTCGCCGCCCGTCAGCAGCATAGCGTGCGTCGGCGGCAACGACGCGGCGGCCGTCGCAGTCGCGGTCGCGGCGGCAGCCGCAGCGGCGGCAGCCTCGGCCTGTCTGCGCGCCTCTTCCGCGACCTCCTCTATCTCGCGTCGCATCGCCGCCGCCGCCTCGCGCCTCGACGCCGCCTCCTGCGCCTCGCGCCACGCCGCGAGGTCCCTCGCCGCCGCTGTCTCGCGCGCCGCCGCCGCCTGCTCGGCCTGCCGCTGCGCCGCAGCCGCCTCGCGCGCCGCCGCCGCCTCCCGCGCCGCCGCCGCCTCGCTCGCCTTGGCCGCCTCACGCGCCGCCTCCGCCTCCCGCGCCGCCGCCGCCTCCCTCGCCGCCGCCTCCTGCCGCGCCGCGACCGCCTCACGCGCAGCCGCCGCGCCGCGTGCCGCCGCCTCCTCGAGCTCACGGCGCATCGCCGCCATCGCCACGCGCGCGTCCGCCGCCTCCCTCCTCACCGCCTCGCCCGCCTCGCGCGCCGCGTCGCTCACCTCCTTGTGCACCTCGCGACGGACGCTGTCCTCCGCGACCCGCCGCGCCGCCGCCGCCGCCTCGCGGTGCATCGCCTCCTCGGCGCGCCGCTCCGCCGCCTCGACGCGACGGTCCGTCTCCCGCCGCCGCTCCCGCTCCGCCACCTCCTGCGCCTCCCGCCATGCTGCGAGGTCCCGCACGGCGGGAGTAGCAGCAGTAGCTGCTGCTGCTGCTGCCGGCTGCTGTGCCTGCGCGTGCTGGTATTCCAGCTGCGCCTGCTCCAGCTGCGCCTGCTGCCGCGCCGCCGGCGTCTGCGCCTGTGCCTGCGCGTGCATCCATAGCATGCTCTTTTTCGCGGCCACCGCCTCCGCCTCACGCGCCCTCAGCTCCCTCTCCCACTCGCTACGCTCCGACGCCTGGCGTTTGCGCTCCTCGACGGCGAGATTCGCCGCCACCGTCGCCGCGCGCGCCGCCTCCTCGGCGGCGGCTGCCGCCTGCGCCGCCACCGTCTTCGCCGCCTCCACCTCCCGTGCCGCCGACGCCACCGCGGTCGTCGCCGGCTCGGCGATTGCGACCCCTCGCGGTGGGGAGATCACCACCGCCGTCGACGTCGACGCGGCCTCCGACGCGCCCGTCGCCTCGGTGGGCACGGCATCGGCCGCGTGCGCCGGCGGCAGAGACCCGCGCTGTGCCGTGCCTCCGCCCAGGCTCGTGGCTATGCCGCCGCAGCAGGCGCTGCAAACTCCGCCTCCACCGTCAGCAACATCAGCTCCACCAGCACCCCCACCTCCGGCCGCGGCCGCGGCCGCGCCTTGCTGCTTGAGCGTGAGCAGCTCCTCGCGCGTGTGCGAGAGCTGATCGTCGAGCTTCTGCGCGCGCCGCGTCGCCTCGAGCGCGCTGCCCTGCAGCAGCCGCGACGTTGACGCGAGTAGCCGATTTTGCTCGAGCGAGAGGCCGTCGCGCTCGAGGCTTGCGCCCCGCGCGTCGAGCGAGTCGCGGAGCGCGTGCCGCAGCGCCGCATGCAGTGCCGCCGCGTGATTCTTCAGGTTGGCATGCTGCTCGGCCTGCTCGGCGCGCAGCGCGGTGAGCTCGTCGCGCTCGGCCTGCAGCTTCGAGGTGGCTGCCTGTTGCGTCTCGAAGCGCGCCACCACCTCGCGCAGCGCCGCCGCCTGCTTGGACTGCTGCGCGGCGTGCACCTGCTGCGATCGCTGCATCGCCTCCTGCTGCCGCACCAGCGTGCCGTTCTGGCTCACCAGCCGGCGCTGCAGCTCCTGCAGCGCGGCCGCGTGCCGCGAGCGTGCCTCTGCCTGCGAGAGCGTCACGCTCTGCAGCCGGGTTGTCTCGTCCCTGGCCTTGGCCAGCTCCTCGCGAGCGTGCTCCCTGGCCTTTGCCACCTCGTCCCTCATGCTGGACAGGGTGTGCTCCGTCTCCTCGAAGCGCTGCTGCATCGCTGCTAGCCGTTCGCGCGTCGCGACCAGCTCGAGCTCCACCTCACCGCGGCGTGCCGACTCCACCTCGAGAGCCCGCCGGTTCTCGGCGCCCTGCGCCTCGAGCTCCAGCACGCGTGTCTGCATCGCCGACTGCAGCGCGTCCAGCCGCTCACGTGCGAGGCTAACACTGGCTCGCATCGAGCCACACGCGCGCTGCGCGAGCGCACGCGTCTCGAGCAGCTCACGGGAGGCGGGCAACATAATAATGTTCGCGGAGGTCTACTCGTGCCGTGCCGCTGCGGTTGGTTCTCAGAGCGCACTGGCGCGGCAACTCTCTCTCGTCATTCACGTACAACTGTTGGTAGAGGTCCCGGCAGGAACATAAACAGGCTAAACAGCTAAGGTTTATAGAGCGTAAAGCCACGGCGTGGGCTACAGCTCTGGGCTCCATCGTAGGCGGATAAGTTGTTCGTATGCCTCATAGGAAGCCATGAAAAATTGTTCGGGGTCGCGAAGTGCCGTTCCTCGGCCTCGGTGAGCGCCTGCCTGGGGAGGGCCTGCCCAGCCAGGCCATACGTCTCTCACATTAAGGAAATGGGCCATTACTCACCATCTGGTTGGCCCCAGCGCACACACAATAGCTCAAAAAATGCGTTTCGACGAGAGGAATCGAGCTGTTGTCTCGGCTCACGCTGTAGAAGAAAATTCGGTTCGGGAAAAATGAAAAAGTGCCATCAGCCGAGAGGGTGCCTTCACGACGAGGCTATTGTCGAAAGGATTCAGATTATCGCCGCGCGCGCCGACAGCACCCCATGTGCACTCACGCAGTGAGCACCTGCGTGCCGCTAGTTCAAGCTGAAGCGCAAGCCTCATGATGACATGAGAAGCCGGCTAGGCTTGGCAGGTGCGTGGGCCTTGCGCCGCCTGGTTGCAACAAAAGGCAAGCGGTATATGCCCTCTCACGTCCTCTGAGTGCTCGGTGCGGCTTTGCTGGTGCGATGTGGTGCTGTGGCTTGCTTCTGGCAGGTTTTTCTTAACATGAGATTGGGTCCTGGGGAGTCTACTTTCCTTTTAACGTGACGTTTTCTTAATGGAGCGCCAGAATTCTGTATGAGTGGAAATTTGCACGCACGTGTGCATAATCACTACTCATATACTAGTACTACGTACTACGTAGTACACTTTAGATACTTTAGATTATTGCTTTTTGCCTAAGCTGCCGGTCAGGAGCCCACGTGGGGAGCCCACGTGGGGAGACACTGATCCCGAGCCAGCCGGACTCGACGGGCCTCGAGTGGAGGAGGGGCTACGTCACCTCACTTGCCAGTTCACGGAGCACCATTTGCACGGCGTTGGCGCCGCCTCCCACGCTGGTTCCGAAGGCGTACTGGAGGCGCGGCCCCCACCACCGGAGCGCGGCGCGCTTGGCGCGCACCTCCGCGGCGGGGACGGCGCGCAGCATCCGCACGACGTCGTCGTCGGTCGCGGCGGCCGACGGCGTCGACGCAGGGGTCGACCGTGCGGTGCTGTCGGAGGAGGTGGTGTCGACGATGGCTTCGAGGGGTATGACGTGGACGAGCTGGTCGTACGGGATGGCGCGGCGGAAGGGCAGCTGGTCGAGCGCCATCGTGTCGCCGCCGAACGAGAAGAGCACCGGGATGCACTGAGCCGCGATGGCGTCGATCGTGCTCTTGCGCGTCGGCGTGTCGCCGCCGAGCGAGAGGCAGAAGGTTGAGGCGAGCATGACGCGGTAGAGCGACGCGACGTCGCCGTTCGAGCGCTCATCGACGAACAACGGCGCGTCACCGCCGCGTGGGATACGGCGGCGCGCCGTCTTGGCCGGGTCGATGGGCTTGCCGTGCGCGTCGTAGCCGACCACGCCGTGCGGCGTGTCGTGCGGCAGCCAGAACTCAGCGATCAGCACCTCCGGGCATCGCAGGCCACCACCTCCACCGCCGCCGCCGCCACCGTTCCCGGTGTTGCCGCTGGTGCCACCACCTCTACCCGTGAGGAGGTTGCCCTGGCGGAGGCATGCACGCTCGACCGCGGAGGTAGAGGCGGAGGTGGAGGTGGAGGTGCCAGTTGCATCGGCGCGGTGTCGATGGGCGTGCAGCTGTCTCGCCAGCCGCAGTCTCGCGGCGAAACGACACGCGCGGCCGGCGCACGGGCTTGCGACCATCTTCCGCCGCTCGGCCACGCTGCACGCGACGGCGGTGCGCTGCGCCAGCTCGGCCTCGCTCATCTTCGACGCGTTGGTGAGAGCGCCCATCGCCGCAAACACGAGGATCGGCTTGCGCGGCGTCCAGTCCCATGGTGCGGGAGGCGCGGGCAGCGTCCACGCCCACGGCGTGCGCAGCAGCAGCGGCGTGGTCGCCGTCATCGACGTCGCCCTTGTCGCTGCGGCATGAGACGCACTGGCGGCCATCGAAGCTGCAGAGGCGGTGGGCGGCGTAGAGGAGGCGACGGGGCCCACGATGGACGATGGATACGGCATCACCAGATTTGGCAGCCGGGGTGGTGCAGACTGGCGCCCCTGTTCAGCGCGAATAGCCATCCCTCCGCCTCCACCTCCGCCGCCTCCTCTCCAGCCTGCGCCTCCTCCTCCACCGGCGCGGTCTGCGGCAGCGAGCTGCTCGTAGGCCACGACCCGCACGGAGCGGCGCAGCAGCGGGTGGTCACGGAAGGGCTCACACGCCTCCTTGGACGTGCGGGCACACGCCTCGGCGGCGGTGAGGCCGGCGTTGTTCGCGGCGCACCAGCGTGCGCGTTGCGCGTGGCCACCGGCAGTGCCCGCGCGCGACGGGCACGAGCAGACGCGCGGTACCACGACAAAGTGGTTGGGCGGAGGCGGCGTCCGAGGCGGCGTGTCACTGCCAGGCGAGGTGAGCTGGCGGCGGCGGCGGTGGTGGTGGTGACGAGGCGGGTGTGCCTTGACCGAGCGAAGGGTGGCGTCGCGCAGCGCGGCGTGCAGCCGCGAGCGCATCGACGCGTTGGTGTCTGGTAGCTGCACGATGTACGGCACAAAAAAGAGTGTGTTCGAAGCGTCGCTGGCGGACGGGGCAGCGGCAGCAGCGGAGGAGTTAGCCTTACTGCCAGCAGCGTTCTGCTCGTCGTCCGGAGCTGACACCGCCGCCGCGGATGCGCTGTGCGCCGCATGAGCGCGGCGGAACTCGTCCACGAACAGCGCAAACGGCAGGTAGCGCTCGATGCCGTGCTCGGCGAAGACCATCACCTGGCGGACGCTGCCGTCGTCGGCCGCGACGCGCAGCTTGCGCACCGCCTTCGCGGGCGGCAGGCAGGCCACGCCAGGGCACGCGTCGCCACGGAAGCCAGGCGGCCGCTCCGCCGACTGGAGGTACGGGTGCCAGATGGGCGGGAGCGGTACGATCTCGACGAAAGGGAAGCTCGACAACATCGTCTCTCAGATTCTCCACGACATCTTCACTGACACAGTGTACCAGTAAGCGCAGCATTTACGAAACAGAAAAAAAGGCTGTTCTTACGGACAAGAGGGTGTTTCCTTAACACCCACGATCTCCTGACGACCTCAAGACCAACATCATAGTCAGAGAGGACCCAGGCGGGGGCGTCAGCATAAGCACCATAAGCGCTTATGTGCATAAGCGCTGGTATCAGGTGGCCCAGAGACGATCCTCCTCGGCGCGAAAAGCTGTGCGCAGCTGCTGGACGCGCTCGGCGTCCACGTGCTCAGACGCCTGGAGTTGCTCCGGGTCGAGCCAAAAGTGCGCCCACGCGCCCTTCTTGTCGGTCTCATCGCGCTGGAAG
>Ga0209713_10001231_pt1 | contig 15154 bp, 9 predicted proteins | sample ArcOceMetagenome_3_FD_187444 | JGI IMG/M metagenome (GOLD analysis project Ga0209713, IMG submission 187444) | Marine eukaryotic phytoplankton communities from Arctic Ocean - Arctic Ocean- Svalbard ARC20M Metagenome (SPAdes) (version 2) | ecosystem: Environmental > Aquatic > Marine > Oceanic... | reverse complement strand
ATCTCAGCGTGGACCACCTTGCGGTGGTTGGCGTATCTTGCATATGCCAATTTTTCGAGAGCTGAAGTTTTTAGAACGCACACCGTCACCACCTATCCGGCGCCTAAGTCCCCGGGACACCAGCACTGGGTCAGTACCAGCCTAGGGCGTCATGCCGAAGGCGCGCCTGGGCTCGACTCGTCGGTGCCAGCCCGCGGACGCAACGTCAGATCGACGCAGCAACGGGGCAAGCACGGGACGCAAATGCCCAGAGTGGCCTCGGGGCATGTCTGACTCCACGGGCAGACGCTGCTGTGGGGCAGACCGATGCGACTCACCCAGACTCTCTTGACGGCGCGTCCACCACCTGCAGGAGCCGATGCTGACAGGACGCAGCTGTCTGCCCCACGCGGTCTCTCTCTCTCTCTCTCTCTCTCTCTCTCTCTCTCTCTCTCTCTCCCTCTGCCAGCTGCTCAAAGCAGGGGCCAGGGGCCCGTCACGTGGGGCTCGTCTCTCGCGCCAGGGCCAGGGTTCCGTCGCCGATTTGGCGACATGTGTTCGCGCACAATTTGTGTTCCCGTGAGCAGCGGCTCCATCTAGTATGCATGTGCGACGTTCAACGACATCAAGGCACGAGCAGAGTGTGTGTCTGCGGGTGACCGGTCGCGCACGCATCATGCGCCGGCGTGTACTGCACAGCATTTATTTCTTGCTTTGTACGATCTATGCATGGAATGCATCTGCTCGCTGTACGGGCAGCTCAGGGATCTGAAAGGCGTACACCTTCTCAGGCGACTCCGCTCTCGGGCGAACTCCGCAGCACACCGCCGCCAAGATCAGCAGGAAGCAAAGCAGAACCGCAGCTATGACGATCGATGCAATCAGGAGGGTGTCCATGGCCGAGCGTGCGAGACCAGGGGCGGCAGCTCGATCTGCTGTGCCAGCGTGCGAGAACTGCCAGCAGCCCCGCCTGTGAAGCCGTCAAAGCTCGCCGTGTCTCGGAAAGGAAACCAAACTATGCACCCTCCAACTCGCCCGTGGTGCAAGTTAAACGCACCTGTCGGCTTCGAATTCTTGGGCTGCGTGCGAGCGACGGGGCTGCTTGCCAGGAAGTCGTGCGAGAATATTTTGCTTCAGCAGCATGCGACACGACGCCACGATCAAGTACTACTATGTCGACGGAAGTGCGCAGCAGGCTGGCCCGGTCTTCCTGCCAGCGCTCAAGGTCATGTATGGGAGCAAGCAGATCCACGCGAGCACTTACATCTGGAACAAGACGATGCCCGAATGGTTGCCGCTCTCCGCAGTGCCTGAGCTTCTGGGCATGCTGAAGCAAGACGACGACGGCCCGCCACCAGTGCCTGCCGCAGCAAGCACGCCGCAGCCGCCCGCGGAGCCAGTTCCACCCACTGCTGCAGCTGCATCTGATCAAACACCAGCTCCACCGGCTCATGGGGCCACAGTGGGCACGCCTTACAGTGCCAACTCGCTGCTGAAGCGAGCGGGCGCGCACGATCTGTGGATAGAGAAGGTGACTCTCGACGGCGCGCCGTGGTACCACAATGAGGGGACCGGCGAGGTGTCGTGGGACCAGCCAGCTGCACTGTGGGGCAACGACCCAAACATGCACGACGATGGCAAATGGGTATGGGTGCCCGACGAGAAGCTAGGCTTTGTCACTGCACATAAGGTGTCGGGCACACCCGAAAACGGGCTAGCCGTCAAGCTTGAGAACGGTTTACGCATGCAGATTCCTGCCGGTGCCAAGGTCTTCCCTCTTGCGCGCTCGTCGCTCATCCGGCTCGAGCAAGACCTCGTGATGCTCGACGCGCTTGACGAGGGAATGATTTGCCATACACTGCGCAATCGATTCCAGGCGGACGCTTTCTACAGCGGCGCGCCCTCTTCCTGCTCGGCTTGCAGGCGGTGGGCACAATTCTCGTCGCAATCAACCCTTTCCAATACTTGCCCCAATACGGCCCAGACACGATGCTGGGGTACCATCGTCCTGGCAACCGGCAGCTGCCACCGCATGTCTTTCAGATCGCAGCGTCGGCGCACAAGTCAATGTCACTAGATGGTGCCAATCAGGCCGTGCTCATCTCTGGGGAGAGTGGCGCTGGTAAAACAGAGGCCACCAAGCATTGCCTCGCGTTCCTTGCCGAAATGGCTGGCAGTGAGAACGCCGTCGAAGGGCAAGTTTTGCAGGCCAACCCGATTCTTGAGGCATTTGGCAACGCCAAGACGCTGCGAAACAACAACTCGTCGCGGTTCGGCAAGTGGATCGAGTTGCATTTCGCAACGTCGGGTGCGATTGCGAGCGCTAAAATCGACCAGTACCTGCTCGAGAAGGCACGCGTGCCGCGCGCCGCGCAGGGCGAGCGCTCATATCACATCTTCTATCAAGTATGTTCGGGTCTGTACGATCAGTCGTTCGGCCTTAAGCACGCCGGCCAGTACAAGTTCCTTCAGGCCAGTGGCTGCTACGAGGTGGCTGGCATTGACGACGCCGACGACCTGCAGTCGACGCTCAAGAGCTTCTCGGGCCTTGACTTTAGTCAGGAGGAGGTGGACGGGGTTATCGCGATGACAGCGGGTGTGCTCCTCCTCGGCAACCTCGAGTTCGAGCGCGACGGCGAGGGCTCGAAGGTGAGCAAGAGCAGTGGTGCGCTCGTCGACGTGGCGAGGCTCTGGGGAGTGACCGCTGAAGCACTGCACACAGCGGTGACGATCCGTACAATCGAGGTGCGCGGTACGACGACCGAGATCCCGCTCAAGATGGACGAGGCGCCCGAGACGTGTGCGGCGTTCGCGATGTCGGCGTACAAGATTCTTTTCGGCTGGTTGGTCACGCGGATCAACAGCGTGCTCGATGGTCCACGCGGCAAGCTCATCGGCATCCTCGACATCTTTGGCTTTGAGATTTTCGAGACCAACGGCTTCGAGCAGATGTGTATCAACTACTGCAATGAGAAGCTGCAGCAGTTCTTCAACGAAAACACGTTCAAGCAGGAGGAGCAGCTTTACGAGGCGGAGGGTGTCAAATACGACCACGTCACGTTCATCGACAATCAGCCCGTGCTCAACCTGATCGAGAAAAAGCCGGCTGGGCTCTTTGCCCTGCTGGACGACGAGGTGGTCATCCCCAAGGGTTCGGACGAAGGCTTTATTCAGAACCTCGCGACGAGGTTCAAGGACAACAAGCTCGTCGTCGTCTTCAAGCCAAATGAGGAGAAGAAGACGGGCGTCCCGATGGGCTTCACCATCCAGCACTACGCGGGCGAGGTGCGCTATCGCGCAGCAGGCTTCCTCGATAAGGATCGCGATGCGATCTCACCCGACCTCAATGCGCTCATGTACACATCGACGATGGGTGTGATCAAGGATCACGTGTTCCCGAAGCCAAGGGGCTTCAAACGCAGCCCCGCGACGCGCACGACGCTCGCCCCACAGTTCAAGGGCCAGCTGAACACGCTGATGGAGACGCTACGCACCACGGCGCCACACTTCATCCGGTGCATCAAGCCCAACCCTAACAAAAAGAAGCGCGAGTTCACCGCACCAATGGTGCTCGAGCAGCTGCGATACTCGGGCGTCTTCGAGGCCGTCACGATTCGCAAGAGCGGCTACCCGTTCCGCCACAGGCTCGACCAGTTTGTGGGCTGGTACAAATGCCTGCTCCTCGACCCGTCCGATTTGCGCCACTTCCGAATGCGGCCTTTCACGTCACCGGATCTCAAGGAGCGTGTCGCGCAGATCCTGGCTGCGACGGGGCAAGACTTCAGCGGTGTCCAGTATGGGCACACAATGGTGCTTTACCGCGCCAAGGAGCATCGCACACTGGAACTGCTGCGCAACTTGACGCTCGAGCAAGTCGTACCGTTTTTGCAACGCACCCTCAGAGGTGGTCTGGCGCGCGAGCTCAAGCGGCGGTTGCTCGTTTCGCGCAAGCTGCTGCGCCACGCCATCGACAGCGCTGAGCTGATCAATCAACTCGACGCGACGCTACAGGAGCACGTTGAGAACATGGGTGCTATGGCGCTGCTCTTCGCAATCGAGCTGCGCGAGATCGGCGAGATCAAGAGGCTGCGCGCGGGGATGCAGTTGTGGGCTGACCTTGAGGTGGAGCTCCGCGTGCTGCTCGCCGAGGACGCCAAGGGTGGCGATGCGGCCGAAGCGGTTGCCGACGCGCTCGAGGTGGCCGTCTTGCGCGCTGAGGAGATCAAGCACGTGCGGTGCAACCCACAGCAGCGCGCGCTCTTCGAGCAGGCGCGCGCTGCGCTCGACAAGCACGCAGCGCGCCGGCTCAACCCGCAGGCGGAGGAGGCGCTGTGGGTGCTAGACAAGGCCAAGATGAACCTGACGCTCAGCGAGGCGCGTCGGCTCGCGTACAGCTCGCCCGACATTGAGAAGATCACCGAGCTGCTGGCACTGCCAGAGGACAAGTTTGTCGAGCTGCAGCTCAAGAAAGCAGTCGAGCTGCAAGACCCGACGCGCGTCATAAATCGAACCATTCGGCTACGCAACCTGCACCTCGAGAAGCATGCTTCAATGTTCCAGCCGCACCTCTTCCCGCGGTTGCGTGCGCCCGCCGAGTTTGCTGGTTCGAAGGTCTTCCGCCTCGCGTCCAAGGCCAAGGAGCTTCAGGAGGGCATGATGTACTTTTCTAGGGCGCCAATGCCGATGTCGCTCACCGAGCTCGAACCGGCACTCAACAAGGAAGCGACACAGCTCTTCAAGTGCCTGCTCATGTACTCGGGCGAACGACCAACGCAGTACCCGCCCGCGATGGCGCTGCAGGTGCTGCAGGCAGGTGTTGCACAGCCCGACCTTTGCGCTGAGATCTACATGCAGCTAATCAAGCAGCTGCGCTGCAACCCGTCGACTGACTCGCAGCGGCGGTACTGGGAGCTGATGGCACTCTGCCTGATGGCGTTCGCGCCGGGCGCAGGCTGCGACGGATTTGTGCATGTGTTTTCTGCAAGCAGAATGAGGACGGTGGGCAGAAATTCATCTCTCTGCTACACTCTGTGCAGTACGAGGGCGGCCGGCCCCTTCCGGTCGCCTCCGACCTGCCGACGCTGCTCACCGATTTCTTCGGGCGGCCGATCCGCTCGCGCTACTCGACCGCTGAGGAGCCGAAACCTGCTGGTGGTACGATCGCCGATCGGCAGCCGCCGCCGCTACAGCCAGCAGCGGCCACCAGTAGCATACTGCAGGTCGTGGCATGCGTCGACTGCACTGCGCATCCGCCCTCGCTTAACTTCCGGAAGGGTGATACGATCACAATCACGCAGCGACGCGACGACGGCTGGTAGCTGGGCGAGCTCAACGGCGAAATGGGCTGGGTTTTCAACACAAACGTGCGGCCTCGATGACGACAGGCCCGCAGACTTCCTGAGCTCTGCCTCGCTTCAAGACCGCCGTCACGCCACTGTTGGCTGACTCTAAGTCTGGGAGGTAAAGGGCCAGCACAGGTGCTGCGAGGGGTTTGGTTAGATGCCTGGCCTGCATGCCCTTTTTCACCTTTTGGGGTTTGGCTGTCGTTGCTTTACTATCATGGCGGCGCTTGCAGCGCTGAAGCGCCCAGCGGCACCGCAGGCACGCAGCCACGCGGCGTGCAGCACATGGGCAGTGCATGGATTCCAGCTAGAGAGTGTGAAGCCGTACACTTTACTCTTTAGAGATTGTGTGTTGCTTCACCTCGAAAACGTGAATTCTCTGAATAAAACATAAAAGAAAAGCAAAAAGCACGTACCAAATTAATAAGCAAGTGTCATCAGCGAGGTGCGAAGCAAGACCGACACGGAATAAAGTCTCAGCGGCCCTCCGGCTCGACGCTGACCAGCAGCGGCGCGGCGGAGATCGCGGCCGGCAGCACGACCGCTCGTGCGCCCACCAGGCGGAGCGTGTGCCACCCAAACGCCACAACAGGAGCGGCGGCGGCAGCGGCGGCGGCGGCGCCTCCACCGCCACCTCCTCCCACGCTCGAGGCGCCGTGTGGCGCCGCGCCGAGCGTGGCACCGACGGCGAACGCGGGCGGCAGGCCGCGCGCGCCGCGCCGCCACGGGCCGAAGCCTCCCTCGCTGTCGTTGACAAGGAGGTGAAAGCTGAAGCGGCCACTCGCGTCGGCGGTCGCCTGCGCGCGCACGCCGTTAGCCAGCGGCACCGCCGCGCCCACGCGCACGCCGCCGGTGCCGACCGCCTCGCCGCCGCCGCCGCCGCCGCCGCCGCCGCCCAAGGTCACTTCGGCGGCGAGAGAGAGTGAGCCTCCCCCTAGCGCCACGGGAGGAGCGAGCATCGACAGCGTCAACGCGGACGGCGGCGCGCCTCCCGCGCCGTCGCAGCGCACAGAGACGGCCCCGGCTGCCGCGCTGCCCGCCTCGCACCCCAGCGAGTACGACTGCACCAGGCGACCGTCGTCGCCGCCGAGCGCGGCAGCGGCGCCCGCCTTGAGGCCGCCGCCAAGGAACGCCATCGCCGACGAGATGAAGCACGCACGCTGCGCCGCGTCCAAGTGCAGCGCGCAGCTGAGCAGCCCCGCGCCCTCCTTGGGTGGCGGCCGTGAGAGATTCAGCCCGAGCGTCATTTCAGGGGGCACATTCCGCTGGTAAAAGCCGCGTTGACCGTCCGTGATGCCAATGGTGCCCCTGAGGTCGCCCGCCGGCGTGGCGAACGCGTGGGACAGCGAGGCGCTGCGGGCCGAGAGCGAGAGCCGCGTGTCGTGGATGGATGCGAGGAGGCTCAGGCCCGACGCCGTGGGTGGGGAGACGAGCTTCTTGGCGGACGCGCCAAAGTCGTGAAAGGCGCCGCTTTGGCCGGCTCCCCTGGCCGGCTCCGCGGCTCCAGATGGAGGGATAATTGGGAGGTCTTCGACCGTGACGAGCCGGTCACGAGGCATGCGTATACGTCGTGAACCGGGCTATAGCTTGAGACAGACGCTAGCTTGAGACAGACGCTTCGCAGCGCGACACGGCGAGCTGCGCATGCCTGCAACCTTACTAACAGTAGCCCTCTGCTCTTTTGCAGCGCCGCCTGCGTCTGCCCCGGCGTCTCTTTCGCTCTCTTTGTCGCCTCCCTCAGCCCTCCCTCCCTTGGCAGTCAGGACTCCCTCGCACTTAGAGCAAGGCGCTAAGAAGTAGGGTGGGGGCGAGAGCGCGCGGTCGCAAGCTGCATACGTGCTGTTTAAGCTGTTTAAGCAGAGCTCTCCCCGTGGTTCCCAGTTTACTGGGGAGCGGAAGTCGTTATGTCGTATGCAAAAAAGTTGTGAGTGGACGTTTACTCGTTATTGTCGGCGATGCCTCCAGCCACTTGTCGATCCTCGCCCGGACCGTCGCCGCGCGTCTTTGTCTACCCGCTCGCTCAGCTGCGCGCCCTCGACCTGCTGCCCGAGCCTCGGTCCTGGCGGCTCGGCCGAGCGCTCATGGACTGGGTCCAGGCGTCCGGATACCACGAGCCTGTCGGCGAGTGCGCCGACTACTTCCTCGTCCCGAGCTACCCGAACAACATCGACAACCTGCAGTCGATGAAGGCCTATGGCGACTGGCGCATGGCGCGGCTCTTCCACTACCTGCGCTCGCACTGGCCGTTTTGGAATCGCTCGGTCGCTGCGGGCGAGGCTCGCCACCTCCTCCTGCTGCCGTGCGACCACGGCCCGGGCGACTGCGCCTTCGACCGGCCGATCGTGCCGAACAAGTGGTCGCCGCCGACGGGCGCGGCCGAGCGTCGGGCCCTGCTGCGTCAGCAGGACCGGCGCAACAACGCATGGAACGCGACGATGGCGGCGCAGATCAGAGAGTGGTGGGGCGGCGGGCAGTGGGAGCTGCTCAACCCGGCGTCGCCCGCGCGGCTGGTCGCCTTCCTGCTGTTCAGCGGGTGGGCCGACCAGATACGCGCCCCGAGCGGCGCGTGCCTCAACTGCTTTGCGCACGGTCTCGACGTGCGGCTGCCCACTCCGGAGGACCACTCTTGTGGGCCGCTTTGCGGCGTGCGCCCGCCCCCCCCCTCCGAGGCCGCCGGCGGCGGCGGCGGCGGCGGCGGCGTCGCGGGCGCCCTGGGCAGCCTGGCGGCGCGGCGCGCGTGGCTCGCGCAGCACGCGCACGTCGGCGGGCCTTTCCGGCCGTGGGGTGTCGGCGCGGCCGCCGCCACGCCGGGCGTCGGCGTCGCCGAGCGCGGCTCCAACTGCACGATGTTCTGGGCGGGCGCGGTGCGCGGCAACAACAACCACCAGCGCACCGCGCTGATGGAGCTGGCGGGCGTGCCGCGCTTCTGCGTCACCAACTCGGAGCGCGCCAACCAGCAGCTGCAGCAGCGGCTGCCGACGGCGATGGGCGCAGCGACCTTCTGCTTCTCGCCGCGCGGCTGGCAGCACGGCGACTCGGACCGATACCTGCCCGCGCTGCTGCACGGCTGCGTGCCGGTGATGCTCGACCGGCTCGAGGGCATGCCGCTGCAGGAGCTTCGACGTGAGCTGCCGTGGGCGCGCGCCGTCCTCGCAATCGAGCCAGACCACGTCGCGCGGTTGCCCAAGATGGCTAGTGACGCCGCCGCCGACGCCGCCGGCGCCGCCGGCGCCGCCGCCGGTGTGCCCGGGCTGTCGGCGGCGTCGGCGGCGCGCATGCGCGAGGCGGCGGCGCCGCTGTGGGAGCGGCTGCTGTACACGACCCTCGAGTTCTCTCGGATGCCCGAGCGCGCGCTCAAGTGCGTCGCGTGCGCCGCGCATCGGAGCGACTGCGGTGGTGGCGGCGCTGGCGGTGGTGGCGGCGCCGGTGGCAAGAGAGCGAGGCAGGGTAACTACCGCCGACAGGTGGCCGACCTACCCCGGCTGGGCCGCCGCCTGGCCGAGGGCGGCGCGAGAGGGGGGCGGCGGGCGCAGTGGCAGGGTCAGCGCGCGGCGCGTGCGAGCGCGGAGGCGGCCTGCGCTGCGAGCGGCAGCTATCTGGGCGAGAGCGGTTCACGCGACGCGCTCGAGGGCTTGCTGGCGGTGCTGAGACAGCGGCTCGCGGCGACGCCGGCGCCTCTTGAGCCGTGGGCCGAGCGCCGGGGCGGCGGCGGTGGCGGCGGCGGCGGCGGCGCCCTCCCGCTGGACGCGGCATGGTACCGTCGGCGCGCGAAATGGTACGCTGCGCGGCTCGCGGAGACGAACCCTCTGAGCCTGATCGAGGCGGTCCGGCCCGCCCACCGCCGCGCGTCTACAAATCTATAGCTTACTATCTCCAAATCTATATTGCTTACTATTTCGGATGCGAGACGGAGCTCCGGTACCACTTGCTGCCCATCCTGCTACAACGTGACCAACAAGATGCACATGTACATGCACATTCACATGACTCACCCAGTGCTGGTGTTCCGGGAACTTAGGCGCCGGTTTAGGTCGTGACGGTGTGCGTTCTAAAAAAATCAGTCAGTGACTCGCAGTCCGGAAAAAAAGAGCGAGCTACGCGTGCATATATGCAATGCGGGCAGTTCTTGCAAAGTTTGCTTGATTGCAGCCTCTGAATCTGCACATCGCACGGCCGTCGACGCACCAACACCGCACGATGCTGCAGCTGCTAGCCGCCTCGCTTCTCCTCCTGATGCCCATGGGCCCGGTGCGGCCGCACGGTCGACCGCAGCGTCGAGCTCTGCGCCGCGCGGCCGCGCCGGGCTGCTGCGCAGCCGAGCAGGCGCAGGCGGGCTTCTTCCGCAAGAAGGCAGCCGCCAAGGGCGTCGAGGCCTTCTCCAACACGCTGTGGTCGGTGCTGATGAACGTCAAGGACAGCGGCAACGTGCTCTTCACCGTGCACCTGCTGGACGACTTCCGCTGCCGCTTCTCCGACGGCGACAAGTACGGCGAGTGGCAGTGCGAGGAGGACTACGTGGTGGTCGAGAAGCCGGAGGGGCTGTACAACGAGACGCTATACCTCAGTGCGCGGCGCCGCCTCGTCCCCAGCTCCCGCCACCGCCCGACTCTTGCGTCCTGAGCTTCTGCTCCCACTTCGCTCGCGTTTGCGTGTGCCAGGCGCCAAGCTGCAGCTGCCGACCGAGGAGCAGCCGAGGACGTGTCTGGTCGACGGCCTGGTGCAGAGGTCGTTCCCGATCAACGGCACGCAGGGCGAGGTCGAGCTGAGAGGCGCGGGCAGCTTCCGCGCGCACGAGCAGATCGACGTGCCAGACGCAGACGACGAGGACTGACGCTTGCCGGGATTTTTAGTACACGTACTGTGATCTCGCTTGCGAGCGGGAGTAGGGTCATGATTTAAGCTATAGCTCCACAACCGACCCCGCACCGTCATCTGCGCCTGCTGTGTAGGAATTCCTACAGCGTCCCAACCACGACGCCTTCAACCAACGCGCCAATGTACCAACGCAGGCCAGGGTATGGGCCCACTGGGTCACTTGAGCTCGAAGGTAACTGGGCAGCTCACTTCAGCTTGGCCGACAGGTAGACCCGCCCCGCCGGGCCATTCGACGAAATCGCGAGATGTTGTTCGCGATCGTCGGGCTGGTGGCCGCCGTCCGCCTGCCCTCGTCCTGGCCGTTGCGCCGCCGCACCTCTGCGGACGCGTTCGAGCTGCAGGGCGACCTGAGCAAGGGCGTCCGAAGCGTGCGCGTCGAGTCTGGTGTGGTGCCGCGGCGGGTGGTGACGGCGGCCGCCGAGCGGTGCGGCGTGCTCGGGACGGATGCGCCGTCAAAGGAGGCGGTGCAGGCGATGACGCAGCGGATCAACCTCTGGTACCGGCAGAACGGCTACCATCTGTCCCGAGTGGACAGCTGCCGGCCGGTGAGGGCCGGTGTCCTCACTCTCGGCTCCGTGGAGCCGCGCCTCTCGAGGCAGCCCGTCGTCATGAACTTCTACGCTCCCGCGTTGCCAGCCTCGGCCCCAGCCGAGGGCGACGCGCCAGCACCGGCCAGCCGTGCACCGCGCCTAGGCCGGCTGCGGGCGGCGGGCGACCTTCGGTTTGCGATGTTGAAGTGGCCGGGCGGCGGGGCCGGCCAGGCGGCGCGGCTTCAGGCGGCCATCGAGCGCGCGCGGAGCACCGGCCTGTCGTCGGACGAGAGCAAGGCGCTCGAGCGGGCGGAGCGCACCTTGCGCAAACGCGCCAACCTGCCCGACCCCTCTCCCGCCGAGCTCGCCGTCGCGCGCGGTGAGCTGGTGCGCGTGGACGGCAGCACGCGCGCGGCCGTCGTGTCGCAGGCGCTCGGGCTGCGCCCCGGCAGCCAGTTCTGCTGGGATATGCAGGCGTGGTCGCAGCTGCAGCGGTGCGGGCTCTTCGACAGTGCCGACGCGCGCGCCTTCGTGCAGCCGGCGCCGCCGCCGCGCGGCGGTCTCGCCGCGCGGCTGCGACGGCGCGCAACCTCCTGGCGCGGCGGGCGGCGCGGCGCGGGCGCCGTGGGCAGCACCGGCGGGTCGGCGGCGGTGGCGCAGCGCTCGGGTGCCGCCGCCGCCACCGCTACCGCTGCCGCCACCGACGACGACGACGGCGAGGAAGGGGAGCGCATGGGCGAGGTGGTGGTGAGTGTGGACGCGGTGGAGGCGCCGGCGATGGCGGGGCGCGCGGCGCGCCACCGCCGCATCGAGCCCTCTCTCTCCGTCTCGGCGGGCGGGCTGTCGGGCGAGCTGATGGTCGAGGACACCAACCTGATGGGGCGCAACCAGCAGCTGCGACTCGATCTGCGCCGCCAGAACGCGACCCACAACCTGAACGCGCGGCTGAGCGACCCGCGCCTCGGCCGCCGCCTCCGGTACACCGCCGACGTCTTCAGCCGCGCGCCCGACGACTTCAGCGCCGCTCCCGCCGACGCCTCGTCCTCCGCCACGCCGGCCGCCGACGGAGACGGAGCCTCCTCCTCAGCCGGCGCATCGCCTCCGCCTACATCGCCGCCGCCGCCCAAATCATCGTCGCCGCCGCCGCCGTCGTCGTCGTCGTCGGCCTCACAGCTCTCCCTCTCGGCCCTCGAGCGTGCCGCCAGGGAGAAGCACTCGGGCGCCGAGCTCCGCCTGAGCTCCGACGTCGGCCGCACGTGCGTCGGTCTGGGCATGATGGCGCAGCACGTGCCGAATGCAGACGCCGCCAGCGGCAGCAACGACGGTGGCGGCCGTGGCGGCAGCAGCAGCAACGGCGGTGGTGGCGGCGGTGGTCGTGGCGGTCGTGGCGGTGGAGGCGGCGAGCGCGGCGGCGGTTCGCTCCCATTGGCGGCCGAGCTGCCTCTCAAGCTGAGCCTGTACCTCTCCCGCGGCTCCCTCAGCAAGGACCCGCTCTCGCCACCGCCGCCGCCGACAACGGCGCGCGGCGCCGCCAGCGGTGGCGTCTCCACCGCCCTCACGCACTCGCTGCCGCTCGCGGCGGCCTGCCCGCGCTTCTGGCGCGCAGAGTGCAAGGCGGTCGGAGCGATGCCGCTCCTGCCGACGCAGCCGCCCCGGGCGGGTGGTGGCCGTGGCGGCCGTGGCGGGCAGCGGGAGCAGTTCGTCGCGGGCGGGGCGACGGAGGGGGGCGTGGGTGGCGTCCTCGAGGTGCAGCGGCGGCGCGGCTGGCGCACTCCCGCGCAGCGCCTCGAGGCGGCGGTGGCGCGCGCGCTGCGCCGCTCGCTCGTGCGCGCCAAAGTGGCGGGGAGCGTCAACGGCGCCGTCGGCTCGGCGTCGCTGCCGCGGTACGAGTGCGCGCCGCTCGGCGGCGTCGGGACGGTGCGCGGGTACGAGCACGGCGAGCTCGGGCTGACCCACTCGAGCGCGAGCGGCACGATGGAGCTGCGGCTGCCGCTCGAGGGGCAGCCCGTCGCCCTCTCGCTCTTTGGCGACGTCGGCGTCGGCTTCGCCGCGACGTCGCCGCCGTCGTCACCGGCGGCGGCGGCGGCGGCGGCGGCGGCAGCCTCGAAGCCCAACGGCCTTGGCGCGTCTTTGGGCTGCGGCGTGCGCTACGGCCCGATCCGTCTCGACGTCGCGTGGAATGCGCGCGGCGAGCGCAAGGTGCACGTCGGCATGGCGGCGGACTGGGCGGACTAGGGCGGTGGCGAGGCCGCAGAGGGTAATCTTGGCCATCTTGCAATGTATTGCTTTGCCGATACGTTTCGTGGTTTTACTCGCGAGAGGAGCGCATGTTTTCATTTCCACGACGCGCACACGTGAACACATGCCTGATAATTAGCTATCGCGAGACGTACTTTGCACGTACCGTACCGTAGGTCCACGTCGTAGACAGATACACCGTACCGCGGGCTCGCATCGCTTCACAGCGATCGTCTCTCACTGCACTCTTCACCCCTTCTCAGTCGAGTGTGATCCCCGCGACGCGCATCAGCTTGATCTTGTCGTGGTGCTCCTCCTGCAGCTGCCGGTGTGCCGCCTTGACCTCCTTGGCGAGGCGCGCCGCCTGCGCGCGCGAGAAGCGCAGCGCCACCGCGAGAATCGCCGTGACCAGCAGCAGCATCGGCACGGAGACGAGCGACGTGATGACCGTCTTGATCCAGCAGCGGTGGTTGCACTCGATCACCTGGCTGAGGCTGCCCGCCTCGCCCGACGCCGCATCGCCCAGAGAGCCGAACGACTCGATCCCGTCGGAGGTGACCGACTCCGTGACGGCCGCGCCGCTGCTGAGGGCGCCTAGGCCGACTGAGGTCACGTCGACCGCGTCGAGCGACGACGGGAGGAAGTAGTCGTTGAACTCCTTGAAGTTGGAGCGGGCGTCGTCGCACGTCGTGTTGTAGGTGCAGCACGCGGCGGCGTCGGCGGTGGTGAGGCACGTGCTGTCGCAGGTCTCGTTGTAAGGCCACCACGGTGCCACCAGGCCCGCGGGGAGGACGCACTGCGGGTCGCGCATCGGGCCGCACTGCTGCGAGGCTGTTGCGTTGACGAAGACGCAGAAGCAGACGATCGGGAAGAAGAGCGAGGCGAGCAGCAGCTGCAGGAAGAAGGTCTGGATCGACGCGGCGGAGAAGGGGCGGCGCGGCGGCTTGTGCAGCAGCCGCAGGCAGAAGTACTTGATAAAGTACATCAGCGCAGACGAGAGGAGGCCGAACCAGCAGATCATCGGCGCGTAGATGGCGCCGGTCCACATGAGCGCCTGGCGGTAGACGAGGTCGATCACCTCCTTTGGCAGGTCGAAGGGCTGCTTCGTCCCAAACAGCCACGGGATCTGCCGGTGCGGCCAGATCTTCCACTTCCATAGGATGAGCTTCGGCACCGACGCCGAGAAGGTCGCGACGAAAAAGTCGGAGACGATCAGCTGCATGAACGTCTTGCCGGCGACGGTGGCGTGGCACGGCTCGTCGGCCCTGGTCTCGCCGCTGGTCGAGTGCACCTTGGCGAAGAGCACGAGGATGTTGAGCATCTTGATGAGGAAGATTCTTCCCATCTGATGGCGCAGCGTCACCTGCGACGGCCACCCCTCGAGCCACACGACGTTCTTGACGATCGTCGGCACGAGGCCGTTCACCACCGAGATCACCAGCGTCGGCGCCAGCGGGCCAATGTACCTGTTGTGGTGTGGTCCGCAGACGCGGCGACATCGCCATCATGGGCGGGCAGCCTCACGAGTCCGGATGCAGCCTGGGAGCGGGTGGGTGCTGACGGTGCCTGCCAGGGCGGCGACCCTTCTGACGGTGCCAATGTACGGCAGGCTCGCGAGCTCGGGCGACGAGAGCGCCCAGAAGATCGTCGCGATGCCGCCGCCCAGCAGCAAGAGCGAGAGCGTGAAGCCAAAGGCGCGCCAGCAGCGCCGCCGCCGCCGCGTGGCGCGCGAGACGGTGAGCTTCTGCGCCTCCGACACCTTGGCGCTCTCGTTCTCCTCGCGCAGCTGCCGCACCAAGGTCGCGCGCTGCATGCCGACGCCCTGCGTGCCGTCAGGTTTGCGTGTGGTCAGACGGGGCGGCATCGGCGGCTTTGATGGAGGCGCGGCTCCGATGATGCCGCCCGAGGAGCTGCGACGGTGGCCAGGCGGCCGCGTTCTGACCCTGCTGCGCGGCGCCTTGTGCGAGTACTCGAGATGGTCCCACCCGCTGAACACGAGCTCCATGATCCGCGCCGCGCCCTCCTCGCTGGCTGCCGCCGCCGCTGCTCCAACGACGGTGGGTGGGTGGGTGGGTGGGTGGGTGGGTGGGCGGGTGCTCACGCGTGAGTATGGAGCAGGTTGGGCTGGTCGGAGAGGTCGCGAAGAGCTCGGGCGCCAGAAGAGGGAGGGTTCGAGTGCCAAGGCATGTG
>Ga0209713_10001229_pt1 | contig 15160 bp, 13 predicted proteins | sample ArcOceMetagenome_3_FD_187444 | JGI IMG/M metagenome (GOLD analysis project Ga0209713, IMG submission 187444) | Marine eukaryotic phytoplankton communities from Arctic Ocean - Arctic Ocean- Svalbard ARC20M Metagenome (SPAdes) (version 2) | ecosystem: Environmental > Aquatic > Marine > Oceanic... | reverse complement strand
CCCCTTCTCTCTTCTCTTCTCTTGGAGAGGTCCCTCTCCTCTCTCTTCTCTTCTCTACTAAGGGAGGCCCCTCTCCTCTCTCTTCTCTTCTCTACTAAGAGAAGGCCCCTCTCCTCTCTCTTCTCTTCTCTACTAAGAGAAGGCCCCTCTCCTCTCTCTTCTCTTCTCTACTAAGGGAAGGCCCCTCTCCTCTCTCCTCTCATCTCTCTTCTCTACTGAGGGAAGGCCCCTCTCCTCTCTCTTCTCCCTTCTCTACTAAGGGAAGGCCCTTCTCTCTTCTCTTCTCTTGGGAAGGCCCCATCCCTCCTCTCCCTTCTCTTCTCTACTAAGGGGGGTCCCTTCTCTCTTCTCTTCTCTTTGGAAGGCCCCTCTCTTCTCTCTTCTCTTCTAAGGGAAGGCCCTTCTCTCTTCTCTTTTCTTCTCTTGGAGAGGCCCCTCTCCTCTCTCTTCTCTTCTCTACTAAGGGAGGCCCCATCCCTCCTCTCCCTTCTCTTCTCTACTAAGGGGGGTCCCTTCTCTCTTCTCTTCTCTTTGGAAAAGGCCCCTCTCCTATCTCTTCTCTACTAAGGGAAGGCCCTTCTCTCTTCTCGTGTCCCCTCTCCTCTCTCTTCTCTTCTAAGGGAAGGCCCTTCTCTCTTCTCTACCAAGGGAAGGTCCCTCTCCTCTCTCACTCTTCTCTTCTCTACTAAGGGAAGGCCCCCCTCCCCTCTCTTCTCTCGTCTACTAAGGGAAGGCCCTTCTCTCTTCTCTTGTCCTCTCTCCTCTCTCTTCCCTTCTAAGGGGAGGCCCTTCTCTCTTCTCTTCTCTTGGAGAGGCCCCTCTCCCCTCTCTTCTCTTCTCTACTAAGAGAGGCCCCTCTCCTCTCTCTTCTCTTCTCTCTTCTCTACTAAGGGAAGGCCCTTCTCTCTTCTCTTCTCCGCGATCATCTAAGGGAAGGCCCTTCTCTCTTCTCTACCAAGGGAAGGCCCCTCTCCTCTCTCACTCTTCTCTTCTCTACTAAGGGAAGGCCCCTCTCCCCTCTCTTCTCTTGTCTACTAAGGGAAGGCCCCTCTACCGGACGCTCCACAAAAAGGTCTTCGCTCCATAGAAAGGTCTTCGCTCCGCGGGCGGACCAAGGTTGCTAAAGTGGGGCCGTCTCCGGGCGCGGGTCAAATCTGCTAAAGTCCAACCGTAGGCGGCGTCTGACAAAACGGTCTTCACTCCACAAAAAGGTCTTCACTCTGCGGGCGGACCAAAGTTGCTAAAGTGGGGCCGTCTCCGGGCGAGGGTCAAATCCGCTAAAGTCCGACCGGCCCCTTACGTCTAGTTCCCCCGGGTGGACTGACCACGCACGGACCCGTACGTGTCGCGTCCGGGCGCCAGAAACGTTCCCAGACCACCGCACCCGACAAAATCGTTCTAGATGCGGGCGCTTCCTAGAGAGCCCGTTGATCCTGTCTAAAAAAACCGCATCCAGGGGAGGACGAGCATCATTTTCCCCTCAAGTCATCCGGTGCGCGGCGCCACATCTAGGGGCGTCGCGTTCCTTAGCGCCGCTTGGCCAAAATCGGGGCGCCGTCTTAATGATACGTTCTCTTAAAAATCCGCGACACTACTAGAACTGTGTAAGTACTTTGATTCCTCGAACTCTAAAGTAAGTACTGCAAGCAAAGGTGCGGACGCGCTAGCAGGGCTTGCATCATGTCGCGTCATCTGTCGAGCTTATTTGGAAAGGCCCGAAATCAGGGTGGCGATTCTGGCTGCCAAGGAGGCGTCGTTCTTTGCCGCGTGGGCCAGATTGCTGCGCGGCTCCCAGGTATCATTCCATTGAGCCTGTGTCTCGGGGTTGATGCCTTCCCAGCGCACAAGCAGGCGAAAGCCCTTGCCCGCCTTGACCGCCTTTAGGACATCCTGACGAGGGCAAAAGTGAGGCTCAGATTCGTCTCGCAGCTAGGCAGCAAGGGCAACCGGCCGGAGTTGGATGGGTCAAGGGACAACACCTGCACGACGCCCGCCGCGCGGTCCTTGCTTTTTCCGCGGTTTCCGTTGCTCTCGCAGTTGCTCCTGCTGTTGTTCTCGTCGTCGCTCTCGCTGCCCTCGCTGCTTTCGTCGTTCCCGCCGCTCTTGCCGCTCTCGCTGCTCCCGTCGCTCTCGTCACTTCCGTCGCTCTCGCCGCTTACGCCACTGCGGGCAATACCGGAAAGGCGGCGAGGGCGCACCTGCTGCCCTTGCTGGCCTTTCTTTTCTGCTGTACATGCTGCATCTTTCTCTAACCCGGGCGCCAGGTCTGCTCGGCCGTATCCGAGCAACAGCGCAGTCCAGAGTGCGCCACTAGCGTCTTTGTGCACGGGTGAGGGCGGCCCGTCGAACGGTTGGCCAACACCGTCGTCCCGCATGGCGTCGAACCATAGCCACACTCCGGCCGTCTCCCTTTGTGCCGCGGTGTAGTGCTGCAATGCGACTGAGTGGTACAGCACCACGCACAACTCGTACTCGACGGCCAGGTGCGCCGGGGCACTAGAATCGCCGCATGGCAGAAGAGGCACCATGACGGTGGCGCCGTTAATATTCGTGCATGGACCATCAGCCGCCCCGCGTGACTCCGGCAATTCGACAAGAAACAGGCCCGGGGCGTCTTTGGGCCGTGTCCAAGGCGAGTCCAGAGTTTGGCCTAACGCCACGATCTGGCATTGCATAAACGGCGCCTCTACCCCGCATTTCTGACACCTCCTCAAGGGCTGATGGTACTGAGGACACATGTTCGTGGTAATGTTGTTGATGGCCGCTAGCACGTCGCCGTTGGCATGTTCGAGCGATGGCTGCATAAGGCTGTAGACTGCCGTAGCCTGCTGGGTGGAGAGCCCGGTGAATGCGCTTTTGCATTTACCACTTATGCACTTGAAAAAATGGCGGAACACCAAGAACGTCGGATTGCCCCCGACCCTGAGCATCCTCATGATGTTTGCAACGGCCGAACCCGTCTTGTCCATGTCCGCCGCCACCGCTTCGTCAAAGGCAGGAGTGTCGGCAGATGTGAACGCATACGCCTTGTTACTGCGGAGGATGCATCGTCGCACCTCGTCGCGCCTCGTGTCGATCTCAGCACGGATCTGCGGGTTTGCATTGCCAGCCAACACCTTGTTGCGGCTAGCCAGCCACGCACGTACAGGGGCATCCGTGTCTACGTCCAGGCCGTTTTTCAATTCTGCCGGAGCCAGTGGAAGGGTCGACTGGTAATCATCTCCGCCTTCGCCGCCGTCACCGTCACCGCCGCTACTGCTGTCAATCGGACGCGGCAACAAGCAGTCTAGTGCCTCCACGAATTGCATGGCCGCGTCCACGTGGCAAGAATTCTCCTTCCATCTGCTCGACGATCGCACGTCGCACGCCTGCGGGTCGGTGGCTGAGGATGTGGCGTCGGCCCCATGCCCTGCATCCACCTCGACGGTGGGCTCGGTCGCCTTTGCCGAGCGTGGTTTGCGGACGCGCGGCTGCTTTGCCGAAGAGCCGGCGCCGGCCTCGGGCTCCGTCTTCACCTCGGTGCTGGGTTTGGGCGTCCTTGCAGCCCGTGGCTTGCGTACTGAAGGCTTTCCCTCAGAGTCGTCGGCACGCGCTCTCTTGGTGCCGCACGACAGCGGCGCATGAGTCTTTGGCAGCGTAACTGGCATTGCGTAGATTCCGGGGAAGTGTTCAGCAAGTGCCTGGAGCGAAGAAGCGTCGATCTGAACCAAGCCCCCCCCAACGGATTCCACAGCCACGTTGTAGACGAGAATGTCACTGCGCTGTAGGTCCATGACCGTGTACTGGGTGCCACGTTTCGCCTGGTTCTTCTCCTTAGGGTCGTGATACTGATTTGGTGTCTTGTCAAATGTGCCAAAGAGACCCGGCACGTCGCGTTGTGGCGTGTGCGTGTACATGGTCGCAGAGAGCGTTCCCGCGAACCCGGAGCTGTTGGCAGTTCGAACGCGAGCCAGTTCGATCTGTTTTTCAGGATGCTTAAGGTAAAGGACGTAGTCGGCTGCAAAGACCGCGCCAGGAGAGGTCGCGCGGATCCCTTCCTGGTGCTTCTGATGAGCAGAAGTAATGAGGGTCAGTGTGTGGATGAGATCGGGTGTGTGGGGCAACGGCAGCGCACCGTGCGCTCTCGATTGACGACGTTTTGAGGCCGGCCACGGTGTTTTATCGGATCTACCGTTGGGTTCTCTTTCTCGTCCAAAACGCAACCGCTTGGTACGACCCCGTGCACAAGAGAAGGTGCCTCGCACTCCAGCGGCTTGCGTGGCAACACAACAAAAGTCAGTTGCTCGCCTAGCTTGAGGCCAGACAACGAACTCTTTCGCCTGGCAGAATTTAGCGTGGCATGTCAATATGTGCGGTCTTTATCAGGGGAACGGACAATCACACTGAAGGCCACTCACCAGAAGTCCTTCCAATCTAGAGCGAATTGGTGTTGATGCTCGAGCACTGAGGTCAGCACGTAAGGCATCCAACGGGAGCAGTTGGCGACCACCATCTCCTTCTTCCAGCTCTTTGGATCGCGGAACGGCGTCGCATCTGGGCGGCCCGTTGGCGTGGTCGAAAAGATCCGCAACCCTCGGCCGTCGGGAAGCCAAGTGGTTGCTTGGGAAGACTGCCGGTAGTGCATCACCGCGGCGCCGTCAGCATCCAACGTGAAATTGAACTGATGCATGCCACCGGTCTGCTGTGCTGCGGAAGACGCAAAACCGTCGAAATTGTTAAGGTGGGGCTTAAACCACTCAGTGAAATCGAAGGTGTTGGGGAGGAACCGCACGTCGCGAGGCGCGTACGCCGCCGTAGACTTCCGCGCGACGTCAATCCTGTGGTAGAGTTGTGAGTAGTCACGCCGGAAGATGACGGACCTGATTAAAAGGTGGTTCGAGTCGCGAGAATGCACAGCTGCTGAGGGGTCGGAATGGTCGCCTTGAGCAAGCCATTGATCAGTGCGGAAAACACTTGATCCAGTTTATTGTAGGTATGGCCTTTTGGCAGGAAAAATAGCGTCACCTTGTCGAACTTTTCTGTCTCGACGAGCCAAGCAGCGTAAGCCAAAACCGTCTTGTTCTTGTTGTCAGATGTGGTGTTATCGAGAAGTAAGACCAGCGTCCGACCTATAGCCAGGGCAAGGGTCGGGGCAGCAAACGTGCGGCGAAAGTATCGCAGTGGCGGCTCAGGTGAGGTGCGGGTTCAAACCTAACGGGCGCTCGGAGTCCGCGTGCGTGCTTAGTGAAAGGTGCAGGGACGTCAGCATCAAATTCGCACCGCCCGTCATCCACATCGGGCCTACGTGCATGTTCAGGCCTAGGCCCGCGTCGAAGGTGCCCATCAACTTTGACTCGCATTTTTGCTGGGCTGCAAACCTTTTGGGAGCATCTCGATACGACCTCGCCTGAGATAACACGAGAAGTTTGGTACGTGTTGCCGCATGCCGCATGCGGGGTTTGACGCAAAGAAAAAGGGACCTGCGTGGGAATGCTCAATTGATGCTGGGTAGGAGCGTCTAGAATCATCATCGTCGTAAGCTGAGGCTGCCGCTCGGCCATCAGCCAGAGGTCGTCAGCATGATGCCTCTCCGTTCTCTGAAAGAGCATGTGCTTCTCCTGCGATTTGCGCAAGGCGGCCTCCTCCGCAGCGCCTGGCGCACCGTCTATCGCTGCCTTGAACCACGCGCACGTGTCGCACCTGGTATGGGTTGAAGTAAGGGCTAGGGTAAGGGTAAGTTTCAGGGTAAGATTCGAACGGCAAAGGTTCTGGCCGCACTGGTCGTGTCCACTGGCATGGTAGCTGCAGATCTCCTTGTGGGACTTCCACACAGAGGCAAGAAGAGAACAGGACCCGTGCACCGGAAGGGCGTTGGCGATGCGCTCATCGCTGTACATTTTCCAGCGGTTTTTGTCTGTGTCCTTTGCGCAGTGATAAAACAGACCCGTCTCCTTATCGCGCTGCATGCCAATTTTACGAGCACGAACCCAAGTATCCATCTCTGCGCGCGACTGAGACTCGCCGGCGGTCCGCTGGCGCATACGACCGGCATGCAAAGGTCGATGGCACGTCACGTCGCTGCGCGCGCGGCTAAACGTGCCTTCCGAAAACCCTGAAGCAACCGCAAACGCCGAAGGGCAGCATCGTCCGTTAATACCAATAACGAAGCTGCGCGTGAACACCTTTTTGTCCTCGTCATAGTGACATCCTAAAGCTTGCCGCATCACATCACGTGCCCCTCCTGCTCCTTGCGACTCTGCGTTCCGCCGCATTTGCTGTCGGTAAACGTACAACGTGATCACGGCCTGCGAAAAGTCCGCCGCAATGTGGCGTAGACACTTCCCTCCGCACTCGCACTCGTACTCCACTGCAGCATTGAGGTTTTTGGCATCGCCCCACCGCCTAACCCCTTGCGGAGCATACACGTTTGTAGGCCCGAGGGCGCGGCGAGCTGCTTTGCTCTCCTCACTGTGCTCGTCGTCGTCTAGATCTATGACACCGTCCAGCTCGTCTTCGTCTTCCGACGAGGCGTCAAGTTCGGACGGCATGGGGCCAGATTCGTCGCTTAGTTCGGAGGGTGAAGATGCCTCGCCAGCCTTTGACTTAGGGTTGTGCTCAGATGGCTGAGGTGCATCGATCAGGGGGCCTGTGACGGGAAAGATAGCAAAGGAGCGTAAGAAGCGAAAGATAGAAGGCGAAGTGAGGCGAGGGAGAAAGGGCTGGAGACGTGAAACAGCACCACGAGCCCGTTGCCGGCTAGTGGCCTTAATCGTTGCCGGAAACATCGTGAGGGGCACCTCCGAGTGGCAAGTGTCATCTGAAGCATGACATAAATGAGTAATAGTCAAGGAAAGGGCGAGTGTCGGGTTGAAAATGTCGGTGTGCCTGAAGGAGACGGACTGCCGAAGAACACAGCGGTGTTGCCAAGGCGCAGCGTCGCAGTGCGCATCAATAACCTGCGTGCATGATACGGCGTGGTGAGTTGTTGTGTGATAAGGCTCGTGGTTACGGCTCATGGTTGCGGCTCATGGTTAACCATGATGGTGAACCATGACTCATGGTTAACCAGGATGTCCATGGACACGGACGGCTACACACTCTGACCTTGATCCTCACCCAACCCTAACCTCGACCCTACCACGGTAACATCGGCCGTGTAGAAGCGCACGTGTCGTGCATTGTCGTTGTCGAAGACACGCTGGTAGAATCAAAGCCGAAAAAAGGACTGTTCTGCAACCAAACCTACGTCATACGCAATGTAAGCAGCCAACATCTGTCCGAGTGGCACTTGGACACACGGACAGCTGTCTGAGTGGCACTTGGACACTCGGACAGCTGTCCGAGTGGCACTCAGGCACTCGGACAGCTGTCCGAGTAGCACTTGGACACTCGGACAACTGTCCGAGTGGCACTAGTGCCACTCGGACAACTGTCCGAGTGGCACTTGGACACTCGGACAGCTGTCCGAGTGGCACTTGAACACTCGGACAGCCGTCCGAAGTACCTCGGACAAGGTCCAAAGTGGTTTGCGCATGCCTGGCATCTCGCTGGCTCGATAACTCAAAGCGACGCGACGTGAAACGAATACTGCGACGGACTGCTTTTTCGACAAGTCCACAAACATATTCCCAGCCGACGACGTGCTCTTACGGCCGTGGTTAGGGGGCTAGTAAGAGCTGAATCCGGGTTGGGGTCTGGGTTAGGGAGTGCCGGCCGCCCACTCACCACCCTCCCCGCCCCGCCTGACACCCGTAACCTCGTCCTTGGCGTGCAGATGGCTTCCAGTGCTCTTGTTCCATCTACTGACGACGACCCAGCCTGGCCGAAGCCCGCGGCCTGCTCGCCGCCGACCAAGGATGCGCCTAACAAGAAACTCATCACCCAGACCATGACTGACGTCCTTGTGCGACAGAAACTGGATCACCTCTCAAAAGGGAAAGATTGCTGGCAGAAAACGGACGCCTCGGTTCGCTCACTGGTGCGGGATGTTGCCATGACTCACGACTGCACTTCGCATGCACTGAAAGAGATCGTGGCACGTCAGCTCGATACAGCAATTACTCGGGCGGACAAAGAGTTGCGTAGGCAGATAATGCAGATTGGCGAATCAAACGACCTCGTGAAGAACCAACGGATTCTGGTGCGGGGCTGCTTCCATACCTGCCAGGTGCCTGGTTAGAATTAGGGAGTAAGGATAAGGGTAAGGGTTAGTATGAAGTAAGGGTTAGGTTGAGGGTTGAGGTGAGGGCTGAGGTACAGACAAGGGTCCAAACCTAGGTTAGAATATCCTTCAACTTATACAGGCTTCTTGTGACGAGTGCGACTTTGAGCCGGCAATCGTGACGCGGGTGATGGGTGATGTGGTCAGTGTTCGAATGGCGGACGACAACGAATGTATGGATGTGCCACTCCGGCACATCCGCCGCCTGCCCCCACAGTGGACCGTGTCCACGCTGACGTGCGACCTGCCAAGCAGTTGCGATACGCAAGCGTGCGGGCCGCGTTTCCGCACGGCCCCTGGTGGTAGCGACGACGACCTCAACGACGATGACGACGACGTCCCTCCGCCTCTGGAAGCTTATACCGATGATGAGAACGACGATGACGACAACTACGAGATCCCTCCAGACCTGATAATCGAGAAGGAGCTTCTCGACGAGCTTTTCGAGGAGGTGAGCGGCGACCACGGAGAAAAAGCGCTCGCCTACGTGTTCGACACCCCTGTTACTGGGCACGCGCCTCCTTCCCCGGAGGCGAAGCGCGGCGAAACGGCAAATGCCGACGTGGGAGCGCTCGTGAATTCGGCTGCTCTTGCGCCCGCTGCACCGGCGGGGTCGCAGATCTCTATGGCCGAGGCCGGGCCAGAGGTCGCAGACGATGGAAATCGGAGTGAGGCAGGAGGTTGGAAGACGGTGGAGAAACGTCGTCGGAATTCATCCAGGGCTCGTTCTGCGCCCCAGACCTTCAAGGCCGGAGCGGCGCCTCCACCGGCTGTTCTCGCTGCGCACGCTCGATCTCAGGCCGCTCGCCAGGGAAAGACGCATGGTAGCAAACAAGCAGCGGCAGCGAAGGCGACATTGGCGGTTAAGGCGACAAAGACGGCAGCCGAGGCAAGCGCAACGATCGAAGCAATCGCGGCTGTCGAGGCTGTTAAGGCAGCAGACAACGCGGATGAGATTTCTATGGCAATAGAAGCAGTAGCCGCGTTTGAGCGTGCCGAAAGCTGCACGGCTGCGGAAGCAGGGCGGATCGCAGGGACGCAAGTGGCAGTGGCTACCGGAACTAACGCGGCAGCGTCGGCGGCGGCGGTAGGGACGGCGGCGGAGGCAATGGCGACGGCGGCGGAAACGGCGGCAGTGGAGGCGATAGAGGAGAAAGCGACGGAGGCGGTGGCGGCCGCGGCGACCGAGGAGGCGAGTGGCTCGAAAGCAGTGGAATCGATAGGGGACGAGGCAAAGGCACAGGAGGTGACTACCACTGCGGCGACGGCGGCAACAGGGGCGGCGGTAGAGGCGGACGCAACGAGGGAGGTGGCTTCGACCGAAGCGATTGCAGCCGTCGAGATGCTTGACGCAGTAGACGCTGCAGATGAGATCCTGCTGGCAGAAGATGCAGTAGCCGCATTCAAAGTTGTCGCAGGGCGCAAGGCTGTGAAAGCAGCGCAGACCGCAGTGGCAGAAGAAACAAACGCAGCAGCGTTAGCGGCGGCAACGGCAGAGACGGCGGCGGATACTACGGCAGCGGAGACTGCGGCGGCGGTAGAAACGGCGGCAACAGCGGCAATGGGGGTCGGGGCGATGGCAGAGAAAGCGACGGTAGTGGCGGTGGCAGCAACGGCGGTGGCAGCGGCGGCGGTCACGGAAGACGCGACGAAAGAGGCGGGTGGCTCGGAAACGGTGGAGGCGATGGTTGTCGCAGAGTGCGAGGCTGCGGAAGCAGCGCAGACATCAGTGGCAGAAGAAGCAAACGCGGCAGCGTTGGCGGCAGTGACGGTAGGAACGGCGGCGGCAGCAGGGACGGCGGGGGTCGGGGCGATGGCAAAGAAAGCGACGGACGTGGCGGTGGCAGCAACGGCGGTGGCAGAGGCGGCGGTCACGGAAAACGCAACGAAAGAGGCGGGTGGCTCGAAAACGGTGGAGGCGATGGAGGTCGAAGAAAAAGGATGGAAGTCTATGGAGGCTAAAAGGGAAACGATAGGGGACGAGGCAGACGCGCGGCAGGAGGCTGCGACTGCAGCGACGGTGGCGACGGAAGCGGTGGCGACAGAGGCGGCGACAAAGGCAGACGCAACAGAGAAGAAGGCTTTAGGCACAGAAATCTTCGAGGCAGAGACGCCAGTGGCAGAAGACACGCCGGCGTCGGGAGCAGCGGTAGACACGGCAGCGAAGGCAACGGCGGTAGAGGCAGCAGGGGCAGTTGAAACAGCGGCTACGACGACAGAGGCAAAAGCCGCAGCAGAAAATACGATGGAAGAAGAGGTGACGGCGCCAGCGATGGCAACGGCGGAAACGGTGACGACAGACGCAACCGAAAAGGTGGCGAGTCCGGCATCGGTGCGCGCAAGCGAGGGGGAGGCGAAGGCGAAGAATGCGACGGCAGGAGCATCTGCAGAGGTTAAGGCGGAAGAGATTCATGAGGCGGCGGCTGCGGTGTTAACGAAAACAGACGGAACAACGGAGGCGGCCGTAGATGAGCCCCATCAGCTAGAAGCACTAACGCAGCGTTTCGCCGGCGGGCTCGTCGAACGCATCATGTGGGACTTTGGTCGTGGAAACGGCCTGGAGCCAAGTCGTTTAGAGCTCAAACCCGATCAAGGCGTGCGACTTAAGCGCAACCAGTGCCTGGTCTATCCCGATTCCAATTCTAACGCGTCTAAAACGACGGGCGGCCTCATATACGAGATCGTGGAGATCGACGAAATGAGGAGCCAAGTGGAGATGGGCAATGTGGTCGAGATATCGACTCGAGAAGACACTCGCCCCGATGTCCAAGCAACACGATTTGTGCCAACAAGACCAGGAAAGTCAACTCATATGCAGTGGCAGGCAATCGCGTTTGGCCAGCCACAGCCCTTAGGCAACGCAGAAGGAGGTTCGCTCACTGCTCACCACGAACTCCTGAGCTTCACAGCACTGATGGTGCAGCGCGCAGAGGACGGCGCCTGCCAGCCATTCGTGTGCGGAGGTTCTGTCTACCACAGGGGTCTAGGCCCATGCACGCTGGCCGCGCCCGTGTGCTCGATTAACAAGTCATCCGGTACCACTTGGCTGCTGCTTCTGTTCAATGAAAAATGGCCGGCGCTCTTCAGCCTTAATCCCATCGAACACGTCGAAACGTTCCGCGAGTCAGCAAATGAGGAAACGTTGAAGAAGATGCAAGATGCAATGCTGTTCTTGAAGGTCCTGCCTACGCCCCAGACTGCCACAAGGGCGTCATCCCGAGCGGTAGAGAGCAGACAGAAATTAGAAGCCCAGGCAAGAACTGAGGAGGAGAGGACGGCTAAGCGCGCGGCCAAAGCAAAGGCACGGGAGGAGGAAGAACAAAAGAAGCAATTAAAAGAGGAGCTTAGAAAGCAAGCAGAAACGGAGATGCAGGCCGCAGTCGCCGAGACAACACGCGCCACTGAGGCGGCAGAGGCAGCTGAAGCAGCAAAAAAGACAAAGGCGAAGGCGGAGGAGGAGAGGCTCGGTCGACTCGCGTCGGCAAAGGACAAAGCCGACGCCGCCGCCAGGACGAAGGCAAACGCGGCTGCGACGAAGGCACAGGTCGAAGAGACTCGAGTAAAGAATTCAGTGGAGTCAGAGCGGCGGCAGAGGGCGGCTGCACGAGGGGAAGGTCAGCGCAGTGACAGTCCAAAGGTGGACGCGGCAGTAGTAACACCGCGGCGGGTCTCAAGGAAACCCTCAAACGGCACACAACAAGGTGTGACGCAGCCGGCAGACGCACCGGACGCGACGGGAAGATCAGCAGTCGACCAGCAGTTTGCGGATTTAAGGGCGGAGACTAGGGCCCGCGAGGTTGCGGCAGAAGATCGCTTGGCTCGTGTTCTTGAACAGTTTTGCGTGGAACGGAAAGAGGCGGCAGCGAGCAACGCGGCGCTCAGGTCCCAGTTGGCAGAAGAGAGGGAGCGCCATATGCGATCAAATGAGCAGCACCTAGCAGACGTGCAATCAGCTATTGCTATGCGCACTGCGAGTCCTCTTAAGACCTCTAGCGCAAGCTCTCCTGGCAAGTCTTCTAACGCAAGGAAGCAACGCACCCGTACCCGCAGCAAGAAGCGCGGCCCTGTTACTCCTTCCAGCTCTAGGGACCACTCTCCTTCAGCTAAAAGGGCCGCGCGGCGGCAGTCGCCCAGACTTCGGAACGATACGAATTCATCTCCATCGTCTTCCTTCACATCTCCATCTTCGTCCTTCACATCCCCGTCGTCGTCTGTCAGTTCGAATTCAAGCTGCAGCCCATCACCTGTTGCCGCAAGGATGCAGAAACGCAAAAACCAGAAAAAGAGCCGCAAAGCAGGCACCCGCTTTATTTAGGGTTAAAGTGAGGATAACGGATTACTCAAACCTAAGCCTGAACCTTACTTAACCAAAGCAGGCCGTAACCAGCCTCCTGCGACAAAAAAGCTTAAGAAGAGGAAGAAGAAGATCAGCAAAGCTCCGAAACGCCGACCTTCTCCCTCTCCCCGCCTAAAGCGGCTGCTACTTGAGCACGCGGCTATCTCCGCACAAGACCAAATTGCCGCGAACGAACGCCTCATGCGGGCTCACGAGGTCCGAGCACAACTCGCTATGTGGTGATGCTCGAGCAAAAGAAGAGGCACCCGTGCGTAAAGTCGTATTATATTGTAGCCTGCAGGGTAATAAAATATTGCAAGAAAGGGCACTGGCCGGAGTCGAACCGGCACTTAGAGATCCGATCTCAGCGCCAAAAAAACAATATGTGGGCACCATTGCTGAGCCGCCTCCCATTTAAGAGGCGACTCGCACGCGTCCGGAGACCGCCGTGCTGGATTTAGTACGGGGGACGCCGACGCATAGCCGAAGCCATTGCCGTGCACGGAACCCCAAACCGTGCTATAGAGTTGCTTGTACTTTTGTGCCGACTGCGAGGATAATAAGCCGAGCTCGCAAGTGTAGCCGACTGTTACCAAGAGAAGGACTTGGATATGGCACCATTGCTGGACCGCCCCATAGGCGGCCCGCACGCGTCCGAAGACACGTGCTGGCTAACACAACTCACAGGTTTTTCTTTAGCACACACACACACACACACACACACACACACACACACACACACACACACACACACACACACACACACACACACACAGGTGCAACCCATCTGCTAGCGGCTCTGCCTGCAGCGCGTTTGCGCTGCGCCGCCCTTTCTATTGCTTGTTGATCAGCCGCTCGAGCTCAGCAGGCGTGTTATAAGCAGTACGTAGCGCATCGGGTACGACCTTAAGGAAAAGCTGGCGGATATCCGAGGACGAGGTGCGGCTGGTATCGAAGGCGAGTTGATACGGCGGCAGGCGCAGCCGATCAAGCAAAAGCGACGGCTCCAGCTTCTCCTTGGCTTTGATGAAAACCACCTGTGGTGTGGCATGCAAAAGTCTTGCAAGAATCAAAAGAGTTTCGATGGTGCTGACACACCTCCGGGTAGGTGACGACGACGTTGGTGTCCAAATTGAACGTGACAAAATGCTTCGGCAGCTCAATCCCCTGAGCAAACCGGTCTCGCACGTAATTGGAGTCGACAGCCTCCACGTCCTCATCATACCCGTGGTAAGCGATTGCGACAAAAACGCCTGTTGGTGCCGCGATCATCTCTGTGATAGATAAGGGTGTCGTGCGGAACGCAAAAAGCGGAGGCGTGCCGGACGGAGAGAGCTGAGAGTTGAGGTGCTTGAACGAGAGGCGCGTGTTTGCGGGCAGCTGGCTAACTCCAAGCTGCTCGAGCGACGAGCCCGTCGCATGCACTAACGCCGCCTGCGCACGCAATGGTTTAGCGTGAGTCCTCGCCTATACTAGTGTGGGCGCGGACATGCGACGCACGTGACCACAGCAGAGCTTGCCCTCCGTGTGACGGTAGATTTCGTCTGTCCGGTAGCGAACCCACGGCCACTGGTCGAGTGGTGCCGGCGTCGTTGGCGCCTGGACAATCCTTCCGTCACGAACAGCCGCTGGAATCACACGATAGCCGTGTGCGTGAGGCAGCTCCGCGCCGGCCAGCCAGTCTTTGCCCTTTGCCGCCTTGCGCCCCCGCGCGCTTTTCAGCCACATTTTTTGCGTGTCAGAGTCATCAATCTCCACCTGCCAATCCAACACACAATGAGTCGCGTCATAGCAAGGGCAGGGGAGCGCGACAAGGGGGCAAGCCAACCTGCTCTCTCCAATGGTCGTATGCCGCCTTCCGCTTGAGAGCCTGGTCGCTAGGCGCTACGGTGCAGCGCACACCACCGTGCACCCCAGTGCGTCCTAACGAACCGCCCTCGCCGCTGAAGTTATGATCCTTGCAACCGGGCTTGGCGAGCTCCTTTTTGCGCTCGTCATCTTTGACTCTCTGCGCTTCCTTTGCCTCGAGCTTCTTTGTCCGGGCGGCAGCCTTAGCCGCAACAACCTCCTTCATTACCTCCTTCGGGTCGCGCTTCAGCGCAGCGATCTTATTCTGCGCCAAGGAAATCTTTTGAGTGAGCTTCCGAACACCAGCCCGGCAGTCAGCGGATGTAGTGCTGCATGCTTTCAGCTTCAACTGCGCTGGCTTGCGCTCGCTCGCAGACAAAAGGCCATTAAAGGCCTTCTGCGCTTTTCCAAGTGCTTTGTCAGCCGTCGTGGAGGCATTGCTTTGACGCTGAAGCTCTGCCTCCATCTCTGTCAAAGACGCACCCAAGTCCTCCAACTTCTGCTGAGTTGATGAATCCACATCTTCATCCTCGTCATCCTCGTCATCCTCGCCATCCTCGCCGCCCTTGCCGCCGCCTCCGCCCTTGCCACCGCCACCGCCACCGCCGCCACCGCCGCCGCTTCCACCACCGCCGCCGCCTTTGCCACCGCCGCCGCCGCCTTTGCCGCCGCCACTGCCACCTTTGCCGCCGCTGCCTTTGCCGCTGCCTTTGCCGCCGCCGCTGCCACCGCTTGTGGCTCATCACCATCGTCGCCTTCTTCGACTGTGTAGTTCA